>JADMIO010785100.1_pt1 | contig 16132 bp, 15 predicted proteins | sample 8958161 | NCBI WGS metagenome assembly JADMIO01 (sample SAMN16585339, study PRJNA669376) | soil metagenome | isolation source: Crop rotation soil | place: USA: Cullars Rotation, Alabama | collected 2011
CTTTCCCGGGGCGGCCTCGACGAGCGGCCCGCCGGCCACGGTGCCCTCCGGGAACAAGACGGAGACGTTCAACGGCGCGGTGAGCGGAAACTGCCAGAGCGACACCGTCTCGTACCGCATCGTGCCCAGCGCGAGCGGAACGCTCGAGGCCGCGCTTTCCTGGACCGACCGCGAACACGTGCTCACCATGTACCTGGGCGACGGCAACACGTCGGAAGCCACGGCGAAGCTCGCCCAGTCCACCCCCGCTTCGAACACGAGCGCGCGGATGACGGCGGCGGTGCAGAACAAGACGTACTACGTCTTCGTGGAGCAGGTGGGCGGCGGGCCCTGCGTGATGTTCACGCTCACCCTGACCTACCCGCAGTAGGTCAGCGAAGGTCGGCCAGGATCTCGCGGGCGGCGTTCGCGCCCGGGCCGCCCGTCACTCCGCCCCCGGGGTGGGTGCCCGCGCCGCACATGTACAGCCCGGGCAGCGGACCGCGGTAGCGGCCCCAGCCCAGCAGCGGCCGGGCCAGGAAGAGCTGGTCCAGCGCCATCTCCCCGTGCATGGGATGTCCGCCCGTCAGCCCGTACGTCCGCTCGAGGTCGAGCGGCGTGAGCACCTGGCGCGCCAGCACGCGGCGGGAGATCCCGGGGGCATAGGTCTCGAGCGTGCGCAGGGCGGCGTCGCCGACCTCCTCGCGACGCGTCTCCCAGCTCCCTTCGCGCAACGCGTAGGGCGTGAACTGCACGTACACGGACATCACGTGTTGTCCGGCGGGAGCGAGGGTCGTGTCCCACAGGGTCGGGATGGTGGCCTCGAGGTAGGGCTTGCGGGAGATGCCGCCGTATTTCGCGTCGTCGAACGCGCGCTCGAGGTCGTCCACGTCGGGGCCGACGTGGATGCGCCCGCGCAGGAGGTCCGGGGAGACGTCGCCGCGGAAGGGCGGCAGCGAGTCCAGGGCGAGGTTGACCTTCGAGGCCATGCCCTGCTGCCGGTAGTTGCGGAGCCGGCGGACGTCGTCGGGATCGAGCACGGCCGGGTCGAGCAGGTCCAGGAACGTGCGCTTGGGATCGGCGCCGGAGACGACGGCTCGCGCCGCGATCTCCTCGCCTCCGGCGAGGACGACGCCGGTGACGCGCCCGTCCTTGACCGCGATGCGCTCGACGGCCGCGCTCGTGCGGATCTCCGCGCCGTGCTGGCGGGCGGCGGCGGCGAGGGCTCCGGCCAGGGAGCCGAGGCCGCCCACGAGCTGCACCGCGCTGCCCGCGCCGTTGCCGTCCGCGGACGCGGCCTGCAGGAGGAGGTTCGCGGTGGTGCCCGCGGACCAGGGCCCGCCGAAGATCCCGTGGATCCCGCGCCCGCAGACGATCCCGCGCATGACGTCGGTGGAGAACCACTCGGTCGCGAAGTCCGCCACCGCCATCGGCCCCCAGCGCAGGAGCCGCTGCGCGTCCTCGCGCCCGAGCCCGCGGAAGCCCATCCCGAGGCCGAGCCAGGGCAGGATCGGCCCCTTCAGCGGCCGGTCGATGTCCGGCGGGGTCAGCGTGAGCAGCCGCGAGAGGTAGGCCGCGATGGCGGACAGCGAGCGGTGGAACTCGGGATAGCGGTCCGCATCCGGCGGCGAGAGCTTGCGCAGCTCGAACGCGGTCTTGCCCGCGTCGCCCCACAGCGCGACCCCGCCCCCGTCCGGCAGGGGCGCGAAGACGCGCGGCTCCGCCTCGACGAACCCGAGCCCGCGGTTCTTCAGGTCCAGGTCCTCGACCACGGAAGCGCGCAGGGGTCCGAGGAGGTGGGCGACGGTGGAGGCCCTGAACCCGGGATGGAATTCCTCGGTCACGGCGGCGCCGCCGAGGACGTCGCGCCTTTCCAGCACGAGAGGCTTGAGCCCGCTGCGCGCGAGCAGGGCCGCGGTCACGAGGCCGTTGTGGCCTCCGCCGATCACGACGACGTCGGCCTTCAAGCGACCTTTCCCTTCTTCCAGTCCTTGAGCAGCTCGAGGGCGGAGATGCGTCCGGGGGCGCCCATGATCCCGCCCCCGGGGTGGGTGGCGGATCCGCACATGTACAGGCCGCGGATGGGCGTGCGGTAGCGCGCCCATCCCGGCACCGGTCGCAGGAAGAAGAGCTGCTCGAGGGAGAGCTCGCCCTGGAAGATGTTGCCTTCGGTGAGACCCCACTCCCGCTCGAGGTCGAGAGGCGTGAGCACCTGGCGGTGGAGGATGAGCTTCTTCAGGTTGGGCGCGTATTGCGCGATCGTGTTGACCACGGCGTCCCCGAACGCGTCGCGCTTCTCGTCCCAGGTCCCTTCGCGCAGCTTGTAGGGCGCGTATTGCACGAAGCAGGACAGGATGTGCTTCCCGGGCGGAACAACCGACGGGTCGGTGAGCGACGGGATGACCATGTCGATGTAGGGGTGGGTGGAGAACTCGCCGTATTTGGCCTGGTCGTAGGCGCGCTCCATGTAATCCACGCTGGGCGAGATCGAGATCGCGCCGCGCAGGTGCGGGCCCGGCCCCGGCATGGCGGTGAACTCGGGCAGCCCGTCCAGGGCGAGGTTCACCTTGCCCGAAGACCCGCGCAGCTTGTAGCGCCGCACCTCGGAGAGGAAGTCCGCCTCGAGCACGCCCGGCTCCACCATCTTCAAGAAGGTGCGATGGGGATCGACGCTCGACGAGACCACGGGGGCGTCGATCTCCTCACCGCCTTCGAGCACGACGCCGGTGGTGCGGCCGTCCTTCACCTTGATGCGCTCGATGGAGGCGGCGGTCCGCACCTCGACTCCGGCCTCCTGGGCGGCGGCCGCGATGGCCATGGAGATGGCGCCGGTGCCGCCGCGGGAGAAGCCCCACGATCGGAACACGCCGTCGATCTCGCCCATGTAGTGGTGGAGCAGGACGTAGGCGGTGCCCGGCGAGCGCACGCCCAGGAAGGTCCCGATGATGCCGCTCGCGGACATGGTGGCCTTGAGCACGTCCGTCTCGAACCACTGGTCGAGCAGGTCCACCGCGCTCATGGTCATGAGCTGGAGGATGTTGTGCTGGTCCGTGCGCGAGAGGCGCTGGAAGCGCCGGCCCATGGCGAAGAGGCGCGAGAAGCCCGGCACGTCGAAGGACATGGGGTCCGGCGGCACCATGGAGAGGATCGGCTTGACGAAGCGGGCCATGTCCGCCATCGCCTTCGAGTACTCGTCGTAGGCCTCGGCGTCGAGCGGGCTGTGGCGGTAGATCTCGCGCCGCGTCCGGGCGTGGTCGCTCATCCGCCACAGGTAGTCCCCGCTGGGCATGGGGGTGAAGGTGCCGTCCAGGGGCAGGATCTCGAGGCCGTGGCGGGGCAGGTCCAGCTCGCGGATGATCTCGGGCCGCAGCAACGAGACGACGTACGAGCAGACGGAGTACTTGAACCCGGGGAAGACCTCTTCCGTCACCGCGGCGCCCCCCAGGACCGGCCGGCGCTCCAGGACGAGCACCTTCTTGCCCGCGCGGGCCAGGTACGCGGCGTGGGTGAGGCCGTTGTGGCCGCCGCCGATGACGATGGCGTCGTAGGTCTTGGACATGGGAACGGCCATCATATCCGATGGGTTTGCGCGCGAAAGCGCCACGCTGGGGCGGGCCTGCGGCCAGGGCGCCCCTTCGCCGCGAGGCGGTCCCGCGCCGCACCTCGTGGCGCCTCCACGACTTGCCGCCGCCGCCGCCCGGGGTGCGTGCGGCACGCGGATTGAAATGAGAGGATGCCCAAGGAGGCTCCAAATGATGCGATCCCTGCGCGCACTCGCGCGGCTGTCTCTCCTCGTCGCGGCCGGAATGCTGGCCGCCCCTATCCATTCGGCGTCGGCGGAAGTGAAGGCGCCGGCCAAGGCGCCGGCCAAGCCGGCGGTGAAGGCGCCCTCGGCGGCGTCCGAGGCCCACCTCGTGGACCTCAACACCGCGACGGCCGAGGAGCTGGCGGCCCTGCCCGGCATCGGCGACGCCTACTCGAAGAAGATCATCGAGGGGCGCCCCTACAAGCGGAAGGACGAGCTGACGACGCGGAAGATCGTCCCCGCCGCCACCTACGCCAAGATCAAAGCCCTGGTCATCGCCAAGCAGTAGCGTTAGGGCACAATCGGGTCAGGACCGCTGAGTGGAAGCCCTCCTGGCCCGATACGGCTACCTGATTCTCTTCCCCGGTATCGTGGTCGAGGGGGAGGCCTTCCTGCTCGCGGGCGCCTTCATGGCGCATCGCGGCGTGCTGGACCTCCCCCTCGTCATCGCGGTGGCGGTGGCGGCCACCATGTCCGGCGACCAGGTGTACTACCGCGCCGCCCGCGCACGCGGCCGGGCCTGGGTGGAGCGCCGCAAGGGCTCCCGCGCGAAATACGCGAAGTGGATCGACCTGGCCGAGCGTCGCGGGATCTGGATGCTCCTGGCCAGCCGCTGGACGTTCGGCCTCCGCATCGTGATCCCCGCCGCCTGCGGCGCGGTGGGTATGTCGCCGGCGATGTTCACCATCGTCGACTTCATCGCCGTCCTCATCTGGGCCCTCACCCTCGGGCTGGCCGGCTACTACAGCGGCGCCGCCATCGAGAAGCACCTGAAGGACATCCAGCACGTCGGGGTCTGGGTGCTGCTGGCGGTGGTGCTCTCCGTGGCCGCGGTGGTCGGCGCCCGGCGCGTGCAGCGCCAGGCCCGCGTGCGCGAGCTCAACGTCAACGACCTGCACGCCATCGTGCCCTTCATCATCGGCCTCATCGGCGCCTTCAACATCTTCACCGCGCTGTGGCCGCGGCGCGCGGCGGCCATCGTGACCCTGGCGCGCTGGATGCCGCTGGACGTTCCCGAGGGCAACCGCCTGGTCATGCTGTTCGCCGGGCTCGCCCTCCTGCAGGTCACGCGCAACCTGGCCCGGCGGAAGGAGCTGGCCTGGTGGGTCGCCACGGCGGCCCTCGCCGTGTCCGTCGCCTCGCAGGTCGGCGCCCACTTCGAGCTCCAGCGCGTGATCGTGGCCGTCCTCCTCCTCGGCTACCTCGTGACCTTCCGCCGTCGCTTCAGCGCCCAGAGCGATCCCGCGACGCTGCGCCGCGCCCTGGTCATGGCGCCCTCCCTCGCGATCCTCATCGTCGCCTACGGGTATCTCGGCCTCCGCACCCTCGAGCCGCACTTCCAGTGGCCGGCGGGCACGACGCCCCTCACGGAGGCGGTCCGGGGCGGGATCCTCGTCACCCAGCAGGTGCTGCGTCCCCTGGACGCGCACGCCGCGCGTTTCCAGGGCTCGCTGGAGGTCGCGGGATGGGTGGCCCGCCTCTACGTGCTCGTCCTCCTGCTGCGGCCGGTCGTGCTGCGCGATCGGCTGGAGGCGCCGGCTGAAGACGTGGAGCGCCTCCGGCGGACCGAGGCCCGCCGCCCGCTCTCCGCCTTCGCGCTCCGGCCCGACAAGCATCACCTCCTGGTGGCGGAGGGGCGCGGCCTCGTGGCCTACGCCGTGCGCAATGCGGTCGCGGTGGCCTGCGGCGGTCCCCTCTGCGCCCCCGGGGACCTGGAGGCGAGCGTGCGCGACTTCGTCGAGCACGCCCACAAGCACGGATGGAGCCCCTGCTTCTACGGGGTGCCGGGAGAAAACCTGCCCGCCTACGCGGCGGCTCGCCTCAAGGCACTGCGCATCGGCGACGAGGGAATGCTCGACCCGCGCGCGCGGAAGGCGGGTCCGGGAGCGGCCGGCGCGGCCGCGGAGGGCCCGCTGGAAGTCTGGCGTTACGATCGCGCGGCCGCCGTGGACACCGTGCTCGACGAGCAGATCGTGGAGGTCTCGGACGAGTGGCTGGCCGAGCGCGAGATCGGCGAGCTGCACTTCACCTTCGGCTCCCTCGACCTCGAGGACCTGGGGGCCCAGAGCGTGTTCGTGTGCGGGCAGCCCGGAGGGCGGGTCGAGGCCTTCTGCACCTGGCTGCCCTATGCGAACGGCGCGGGGCTCATCCTGAATCTCCTGCGCCGACGCCGCCAGGCCCCGGACGGCGTACGCGAGCGCCTGCTCGCGCTCGCGCTCGCGCAGCTCGCGCCCGAGGTAGGCGAGGTGAGCCTGGGACTCGTCCCCCCGACCCCGAGCGCGGACTCGCGCCCCGAGGCCGGGCCTTTCGCGATGGCCGACCGCCTGGGCGCGCTCTATCGCTACGACGACCTGTACCCGGTCAAGGACGCGCTCGCCCCCCGCTGGGAGCCGCGCCACCTCGTCTATCCGGGCGACGCCGACCTGCCCCGCGTGGCGGTAGCGGTGGTGGATGCGCACACCACCCTGCACGAGCGATCGCCCATTCCGCGGTTGCTCGCGGCCGCGCGGGCGCTCCGGCGCCGGGCCACGCGGCGGGAGCGGAGTTGAGCGAAGGCTCGGGCTTCCTGCGCGGCTTCGCCCGCTGGATCGACGGCCTGCCCAGCGGCGTCGTCTTCGCGCTGGCCCTCGGCACGACGGCCGTGGTGGGCATCGCGGACGAGCTGACGGGGCCGGACCTCGACCTGACCCTCGCCTACCTCCTGCCCATCTGGTTCGCGGCCTGGTTCCTCGGCGCCGCGGGCGGGCTCCTGATCGCGGTCGCGGGCACCATCGCCTGGTGGGCGGCCGGCGTGGCCACGCGGTGGTACGGGGCGCCGCCGCCCGCCGTCCAGGTCCTGAACGCCGCCAGCCATTTCCTCTTGCTCGCGGCGGCGGCCGTGGTCCTGGCCGCCCTGCGCAAGGGTGGCGCGCGCGCGTCCGCCCTCGCCCGGACCGACTCCCTGACCGGGCTCCTGAACCGCCGCGGCTTCCTGGAGGTGGCGCGCCGGGAGATGGCGCGCAGCGCGCGCTCCGGACGTCCGCTCACCGTCGCCCTCGCCGACGTGGACGGCTTCGACGAAGTCAACCACGTCCGCGGCCACGACGCGGGCGATCACCTGCTGGGAGGAATGGGAATGGCGCTTCGATCGGCCCTGCGCGCGGTGGACGCCTCCGCGCGCCTGGGCGGGGACGAGTTCGCCATGCTCCTGCCCGACGCCGACGTCGAATCGGTCGAGTCCGTGCTGGACCGGCTACGCCTCGTGCTCATGCAGGCGGCGGCGGAGAAGGGAGCGCCCGTCACGGTCAGCCTGGGGGCGGCGACGTTCCAGCGGCCGCCCTCCAGCCTCGACGAGATGCTGCGCGCGGCCACGCGCATGCTGCACGACGCCAAGGCCAGCGGCCGCAGCATGGTCCGCCACGATCGCATCGCCGCGGTTTCGGACTCGGACCCCCTCGGATGAAGCCTTCCCTGGCCGCGTTGCTGGTTTTGTTCCTGGACGCGGCCCGCGCCGGTGCGAGCGAGCCGCCACGCCCGTTCCTGTTCACGACCGTCGCCCCCATCGAAGAGCGGGGCTGGGTCGCGCACTACGACGCGGGTTACTCGGAGCGCGCGGACGCGACGGTGTCCGAGAACGGCTTCGAGCAGCGTTTGGGCGTGCAGGGACGCCTGGGCCACGGCCTGACCCTGCTGGGACGCGTGGGCCTGGTGCTGGACGAAGGCCGCAGCACCGGCGGCACCGGCGAAGCCGAGGTCCTGAAGGACGTGGCCAACTGGGACGGCGTGCGGACGTCGTTGGGCGGCGGCGTGCGGCGCGAAGCGGCGGGCGTGACCGTGCTGCTCGCGCGGCTGGCGGTGGGGAAGACGTTCCCGCGGTCGGCGCTCTGGAGCAACCTGCGGCTGGAACGGCCGCTCGCCTCCCGGCGCGACGCCGTCGACCTCATCACCAGCGTCGGATGGACGCGCCGCCTCGGCCGTTCGCTGCACGCGGGGGTGGAGGCGCTGGGCGAGGACCTCGAGGGGTTCTGGGAGCCCGAAGAAGCGGAGGGAGGGGCGCGCCTGTTCGTCGGCCCGTCGCTGCGCCTCGCTCCTCCGCAGCGCCATTGGCAGGTGAGCCTGGCCGCCGGCCCCGTGATCCGCGCCTCGCGGAGCCCGCGCCAGAGCGAGGCGGGCCGGGCCCTGGAGGCGCGCGACGGCTACGCCGCCCGCGCCTCGCTGTCGTATTCGTTCTAGGGCTTCTCCGTATCCTCCATCCCGAAGCGCTCCATCATCCGGTAGAGGGTGCGCCGGTCGATGCCGAGCACCTCGGCCGCGCGCGTGCGGTTGCCCTTGAGCGTCTCCAGCACGTGCGCGAGGTAGCGCTTCTCCATCTGCTCGAGCGAAGGCAGGCCGTCGAACAGCGGCGCCTCCAGGCGGGCGGGCGGACGCTCGCGGAACACGGCGGGCAGGTCCTCGCGCTCGAGGCCGTCGCCGGTGGCGCCGAGGGCGAGGCGCTCCAGCACGTTCTCCAGCTCGCGCACGTTGCCCGGCCAGCCGTAGGCCATGAGCGCGGCCAGGGCCTCCGGAGAAAGGCGGCGCGGAGGGCGTCCGTTCGTCGCCACCTCGCGCAGGACGTGGGCGGCCAGGAGCGGGATGTCCTCGCGCCGGTCGCGCAGGGGCGGCACCGCGATGCGGATGACGTTCAGCCGGTAGTAGAGGTCCTGGCGGAAGGAGCCCTCGTGCACCGCGCGCTCGAGGTCGCGGTTGGTGGCGGCCACGACGCGCACGTTCACCGTGGTCACGCGCGAGGCCCCCACCGGCCGGACCTCGCCCTGCTCGAGCACGCGCAGGAGCCGCACCTGCACCGCGGCCGTGGTCTCGCCGATCTCGTCCAGGAAGATCGTGCCTCCGTCCGCCTGCTCGAAGACGCCCTTCTTGTCGCCCAGGGCGCCGGTGAAGGAGCCGCGCACGTGGCCGAAGAGCTCGGACTCCAGCAGGCTCTCGGCGAGGGCGCCGCAGTTGACGGGCACGAAGGGGCGGGGGGCGCGCCGGCTGTGGTGATGGAGGGCGCGCGCGATCAGCTCCTTGCCCGTGCCCGTCTCTCCCGTGATGAGGACGGGCGCGTCCGAGCCCGCGCCGTGCGCGATCTGCTTGTAGACGGCGAGCATGCCCCGGCTGCGGCCGATGAGCCCGTCCGCGGGCACGGCCTCCACCGCCTCCGCGGGGGCCGTCCCCGCCGCCGGCTGCGCCCGCCGCTTGAGGGCGCGGTCCACCGTCTCCTTCACCTCGACGATGTCGAAGGGCTTGCTCACGTAGTCGAAGGCGCCCGCGCGCACGGCCTCGATCGCCGTCTCCAGGGTGCCGAAGCCGCTGATGAGCACGACCTCCAGCCGCGCGTCCGCGCGCTTGAACGCACGCAGGAGGTCGAGTCCGGACAGCTCGGCGTTGAGGTTGATGTCGGAGACGACGAGGTCGAAGGCGCCGCGCTCGGCCAGGGCCAGCGCCTCCTCCGGAGAGTGGGCCAGCTCGATCTGGCGGTCGGGGGCCCGCAGCAGCTCCTCCATGAAGCGGCAGGTCTCGCGGTCGTCGTCGACGACGAGGATCCTAGGCATGGCGGGGCTCGGCGCCGGCGCGCGCGATGGGGAGGCGGACCTTGACCTCCGTGCCTTCGTGGCGGCGGCTGGTCACGGCGATGGTGCCTCCGTGCGCGGTCACCACGTCGCGCGCGATGGTGAGGCCGAGACCCGTGCCCTTGCCGGGCTCCTTCGTGGTGAAGAGGGGGTCGAAGACGCGGGCCACGTCGCCGGGGTCGATGCCGCTGCCGGAGTCCGCGACCGTGACCTCGACCAGGCCGCCGCTCGCGCCCACCGTCACCAGCAGCTCCCCTCCGCCGGGCATGGCGTCGATGCTGTTGGTGATGAGGTTGAGGAGGACCTGCTCGAGCTGGCCCGCGTCCACGTCCAGGACGGGCAGGCCCGGCGCGACCACGGTGCGCAGCGCGATCCCGGCCGCGCCCAGGGAGGGCCGGGCCAGCTCGCACACGCCCTCCACCAGGTCGCCCGCCGCCACCGCCGAGCGGTTCAGGCGCGGGCGCCGCGCCTGGTCGAGCAGCCCCTGCACGATCGTCGTCACCTTGCGGATCTGCTCCTGCACCGTGCGCAGGCGCCCGGCGGAGGCGGACTCGGACGGCAGGTCCGTCTGGATCATCTGGACGTAGCCGGAGATCAGGTTGAGGGGCGTGCCGATCTGGTGGGCCACGCTGGCCGCCATCTGTCCCGCCACCGCCAGCTGCTCGCTGCGTGCGAGCTCGCGGCGGGCCGCGAACAGGCGCTGCGCGCTCTCCGCGAGCTGGCGGTTCGTCTCGCGCAGCTCCTCCGTCGCGCGCTGGACCTCGTGCTGGAGGGCGGCGTTGAAATCGCCGACGCGCTCCAGCATGGAGTTGAGCCCCTCCGCGACCGCGCCCATCTCGTCGCGCCGGCGGATGGGCGTGCGCGCCCGGAGATCGCCGGCGGAGGCGCGGCGCATCGTCCCCAGGAGGTCCTCGAGGGGCCGGAGCACGAGGTCCCGGGCCAGGGCGTGCAGCATGGCCACGAGCACGAAGATGGCCAGGGGCGTGAAGAGGAGGGCGGCCGTGCGCACCTGGTCGCGCACGCGCTGGACGGCCTCCATCGAGATGGAGACGACGACGGCGCCGTAGGGCCGATGGTCCCGCTCCAGGGGCACGGCCACGAGGCGCAGGGTGCCCGCGACGAGGTCGGACACGGCGCGGTCGCGCGAGGTGATGGCCCGCCGCGACAGCTCCGCCACCTCGTCCGGGGCCTGGCGCTCGGTGGTGGTGGCCACGGTAACCGTCCCGTCCGTCTCGAGGCGAGTGACGGTGAAGCCGCGCACGGGGGGGACCATGCGCTGGAAGTCCGCGAGCAGGTCGTCGAGATCGGCGGCGGAGGGCAGCCCCTCGCGCTCCGTCAGCTCGGCCGCCACCCCCAGCGCCGTCGCGCCCGCCGCCTCCACCGCCTCGTCCTCCACCGCGGCCACGATGATGCGCCGCTGCACGTAGGTGGTCCCGCCCACGACGAGGGCGGCGCTCAAGGCCCACATGACGAGCAGCCGTGCGCGCAGGGAGCGGCCGGCTCGCGGTTCGTCCACGCGTCCTACGATCGCGCCGCCCGGCTCCGCGGTCAATCCGCGCCCTTCCGCGGCGGGCGGCAGGGGCGCCGCGGTGTGGCGTCCCTGCGCCTCCCGCGCGCCGTGCGGTGCCGCGTTTGCGCGTCGCAACCCCATGCGCTCGCAGCCACTTGCACATCTCCCGCCAGCGCGGCCGCGCGTGGCACGCGCATTGGAGTCCCTGGTTGCCGACCAAGGAGGTCTTCATGCGAAAGATCATTGCCGTCGCCAACATCGCGCTCCTCGCCCTGGCCGTCTCGGTGGGAAGCGCCGCCGCCGCCACCAAGGGCTCCACCAAGACGGCGGCCAAGGCCGCCGCCCCCGCGGCCCACTCCGTCAGCGGCACCATCGAGTCCTTCGACGCGAGCGCCAAGACCCTCACCGTGAAGGGCGCGAAGTCCACCTGGACCTTCAGCACGGCGAGCGCGCAGGCCTGGGAAGGCTCGAAGAGCATCGGCGTGGACGAGCTCTCGTCGCACACCGGGGCCAAGGTGACCGTGAAGTACACGGACGAGGGCGGGCAGAAGTCCGCCAGCAGCGTCCGCATCGCCCCCGCCCACGTGGCCAAGGCTTCGTCGAAGTCGAAGTAGACCCGGACTCCCCGCCCCTGCAACCGGGAGTCCAGACATGAGAGTGGTGTTGGCGGACCTCAAGGGCGCCGGCGGTTTCGTCCACAAGGACACCGTCGTCGGCGGATACGGCGCGCGGCTGCGGCCCCTGTCGCGCGTGACGTCGCTGGCCGCGACCCTGCGCCGGCGGCTCAACGACGTGCCCAGCATCACCATGGGCTACCTGGCCGCGATCCTGGCCCGGGCCGGCCACGAGGTCGCCTTCACGCGCGACCGCGTCCTCGAGGGCGACGTCGCCCTCGTCCTCTCCTCCCTCGTCGACCATCGCCGCGAGGCGGCGTGGGCCGATCAAGCGCGCGCGCAGGGCACGCGCGTCGGCTTCGTCGGCCTCGCGGCGTCCAAGCTGCCCGATCTCTTCGTCGACCATTCCGATTTCATCGTCTACGGCGAGCCGGAGGAGGCGGTGGCCCGTCTCGCGGCCGGGGAGGACATGCGCGGGATCGTGCACAGCCGCGAGCTGGCCGATCTCGACGCCTTGCCCTTCCCGCGCTGGGACCTGCTGGGGGCGCTCGGCGCGCGCTCCTCCTGGGGCTCCTTCACCCGGCCCCTGGGCGGGCTGCCCGTGCTGGCCAGCCGGAGCTGCCCCGAGTTCTGCACGTATTGCCCGCACCGCATCCTGTCCGGCTACCGCGTGCGGTCGGTGGGGAGCATCGTGGACGAGCTGGAGACGTTGTGCCGGCTGCGGTCCGAGCCCTTCGTGATCTTCCGCGATCCTCTCTTCAGCCACGACCGCGAGCGCTGCCTCGAGCTGGCGCGCGCGATCACCGCGCGCGGGCTGCGCCTGCGGTTCGAATGCGAGACGCGGCTGGACCGCCTCGACGACGAGCTGCTGGAGGCCCTGCAGCGCGCGGGCTGCGCGAACATCACGTTCGGCGTGGAGTCCCTCGACCCGGAGACCCTGCGCAAGGTGGGCCGCCGCCCCATCCCCGAGGCCCATCAGCAGCACGTCATCCAGGCCTGCGACCGCCTGGGCATCCGCACCGTCGCCTTCTACGTGCTCGGCCTGCCCAACGACTCCTGGGAGTCCGTCGCCGCCACCATCGACTACTCCATACGCCTCGGCACCACCCTGGCCCAGTACAAGCTGCTCACCGTCTACCCGGGGACGCCGCTGTGGAAGCAGCTGCGCACCTCCGTCTACGAGAAGGACTGGGAGCGATTCGACGGCTTCACCCCGACCTTCGCCCATCCGACCCTGAGCGCGCGCGAGCTCACTTTCCTCCTCACCGCCGCCTGGTCCCGCTTCTACCTGCGGCCGTCCTTCTTCGCGAAGCTGTGGCGGCTGGACCCGAACTGGGCGCATCGCCTGGCCGGCCGGCTCGACGGCGCGGTGTCCGGACTGCATGCACGCCAGGAGGCGGCGCTCATGTCGCGCCCCGTCGCATGCTGACCGCGATCTCGCGCTACGGCGCGCGCTGGGTGCCGCACGCGGACGCCATCGTCGAGAACTGCCTTTCGCGCGGGCAGCTCGTCGACGGTCCCGCCATCGCCGCCTTCGAGCGCGCGCTGGAGGAGCGCCTGGAGGGCGGCCACGCCGTCACCACCTCCCGCGGCCGCATGGCGTTCTACTACATCGCCCGCGCCCTGGACCTCCCGCCCGGCTCCGAGGTGGTGTTCCCCGCCCTGACCTTCTGGGTGGTGCCGGAGATGGCGCGCGCGGCCGGCCTCAAGCCCGTCTTCGCCGACGTGGACCCCGTCACCTTCAACCTCGACCCCGCCGCGCTCGAGCGCGCCATCACGCCCGCGACGCGCGCGGTGGTCCCGACGCACATCTACGGCCTGCCCTGCGACATGGACGAGATCCTCGAGATCGCGCGCCGGCATCGCCTGGCCGTGATCGAGGACTGCGCGCACGCGCTGGGCGCGACCTATCACGGCGCTCCCGTGGGCACCCTGGGCGACGCCGCCCTCTTCAGCTTCCAGGTCCTGAAGCCGCTGAACACCTTCGGCGGGGGCGCCGCCTACACGCGCCACGACGGCCTCGGCCGCCGGCTCGCCGAGATCGCCCGCGCCGAGCCCTGGCCTTCGGAAGAGCGGGTCCTCCGGCGGATCCGGGCCGCGCGCCTCGAGCGCGCGCTCATGCGCCCCTCCGTCTTCAGCGCCACCATCTTCCCGATCCTGTGGGCGGCGTCGTTCTTCCGCGCGCGCCCGGACGTGTACCTCTGGGAGAAGGTCCGGCCCCTGTGGCCGCTGCCCGAGGGCTACGCGGAGCGGTACAGCAACGTGCAGGCCTCCGTGGGCCTGGCCGCGCTCGACCGCCTCGACGAATGGACGGAGACGACCCGGGCCCACGCGCGCTTCATGTCTTCCGCTCTCGCCGATTGCGAGGGCCTCGCGTTGCCGCCGGAGCCCGCGGACCGGAGGCACGTGTACTACCAGTACTGCGTGTACCCGCCGGAGCGCGAGCGGGTGGTGCGGCGCAGCCTGCGCGCCGGACTCGACGTCGAGTACCACCACATGGACGTGTGTCCGGATTTGCCGCTCTTCTCGGCGTCCCGCGCCGAGGCCCCGGGGGCGCGGCGCACGATGGATGCGCTGCAGCTCCCGATCCACGCCGGCTTGAGCGCGCTGGATCTCGAGCGCGTGGCGGAGCGCTTCCGGCGCGCGGTCCGTCCCGTTTCCGTCGGCCCCCAGGCCGCTCCGGCCGGCCTCCGCGGATGAGCCCGGCCGAGCTCCTGGCCTACGTGGGCGTGTTCGTCGCCACCGTGGTGGAAGGGGAGGTCGTCTTCGTGGGTGCCACCGTCCTCGTCCACGAGGGGCGCCTCGACGCCGCCGGCGTCTTCGTCGCCGCCGCCCTCGGGGGATCGGTGGGGGATCAGCTCTACTTCTACGCCCTGCGCGGCCGCCTCCACCGCTGGCTGGACCGCTTCCCGACCTGGGCCCGCCGCCGCGACCTCATCGTCGACCGCGTGCGCGATCACGCCTCGGCCATGATCCTGGCCTGCCGGTTCCTGCCCGGGTTGCGCGTCGCCATCCCCGCCGCCTGCGCCTATGCGGACGTGGCTCCGCTGCGCTTCACCGCCCTCAGCCTGATCAGCAGCCTGGCCTGGGCCGCGGCCGTGATGTCGTTCATCGTGTGGCTGGGGCCGACCTCGCTCGCGGAGCTCGGCCTGCGCGCGTGGTGGACGCCGCTCGTGCCCGCGGCCCTCGTTCTCGCGTTCACGTGGTGGCTCTCGCGCCGCGCGCCGCTGTCGTCGCCCGCCGAGACCTGAGGCGCGGTCTCAGCGCCGGCCGACCACGTAGGCCACCCACTCCCGCCCCTCGAGCCGTGCCTTGGGCTCGAAGACGCCGCCCCGGCCCCGGTTGCGATGCTGCCATACCTCGGTGGCGCGGAAGCCCGCCTCGTGCAGGAGGTCGCGCAGCTCTGGCACCGTCCACAGGCGGCAGTCGTAGCGGAAGGCGTTGCGGAGGGTGCGTCGGCGGCCTCCCTCGCGCACCACGAAGTGGAGACGGCAGTCGAGGCGGGCGCTGAGGGGATCGTAGCGGCGCTGCTCCCAGACGTATTCGAAGGCGGGCGGAGGCGTCTCGATCGCGTAGAGCGCCTTCCGCCGGATCGTGCGGCGCCGCACCCAGGGACGCATGCGGAGCGGCCCTCCGAAGACGCTCATCACGAACACGCCCCCGGTGCGCAAGCCGGCGCGCACGCGGCGGAGATAGTCGAGCATGTCCCGCCGCTCGTGCAGCACGAGGGCGCTGAAGTTCAGGGCGGCGACGACGTCCACCCTCGGGACGCGCGGGGGACCCACCGTGCGGACATCCCCCTCAACGATCTGCAGCCGGCCGGCCCGCGGGCCCAGGATGCGGAGGGCACGGCGCGACCCCCAACGGAGGGTCGGCCCGTCGATGTCCACCGCGACCGCGCACTCGCCTCCGTGGGCCAGCCAATCCACCGCGTCCGCGGCATTGCCCGCGAAGTCCTCGCGCAGCCGCCGCGGCCAGCGGCGGGCGCCATGGTGGTAGATGAGGCTGAGGAAAGTCACCTGGATGCGCGGATCCTGCACGGCCCAGCGGTACAGCTCTTGGAGGTCGGGGGAGCGTCGGGAAGCCATGGGCGCGGATCATGCCACGCGCCAACTACGGGTGCATGGTCTCATTTCAATACCGATGGTCCCGTAATGAGACCATGCGTGGGCGAGCCAGCGGGAGCCGACATTCGGCAAGTCACAGACGCGGCGACTCTTTCCGGTGCGCAGGACGGCGGCACGCCGGTTGCTCTTCACCGGCGCGGCGCTCGCCATGGGCGGCGCCGAGGAGGTTGGATGAAGAAGAAGGCCACCAAGAAGGCGACGTCGCGGGGGAAGTCCAAGCTGAAGGATCTCGCGCCCAAGGCGAACCCCAAGGCGGGCTTGAACTTCGCCGCCGACGGCAGCGTGATGCCGCAGGCCGGGAACACCAACACGGGGATCGGCCTCCTGCTCCCCGCCGTCCAGCAAATCTACAAGAAGTAGGAGAAGCTCGGATGAAGAAGAAGGCCACCAAGAAGGCGACGTCGCGAGGGAAGTCCAAGCTGAAGGACCTCGCGCCCAAGGCCGACCCCAAGGCGGCTTTCCAGCACAGTGGGATCCGAAGCTTGGAATTCACGTGACTTGAAGTCGCG
>JADMIO012610874.1_pt1 | contig 16132 bp, 14 predicted proteins | sample 8958161 | NCBI WGS metagenome assembly JADMIO01 (sample SAMN16585339, study PRJNA669376) | soil metagenome | isolation source: Crop rotation soil | place: USA: Cullars Rotation, Alabama | collected 2011
GCGACAACTTGTCCACGTGGAATTCTAAGCTTAGGATCCCAATGTGCTGGAAAGACTCCAGTACAAGCTGCATCAATCCCCCCCGCGCTCGACAGCAACGACGTACTTGCCACCGCGCAAACGGGAACTGGAAAAACTTTAGCTTTCTTAATCCCGGTCATGGAGCGCATGCTCAAGACCAAGACTCCCGGCGCACAAGCCCTGGTTTTGGTTCCCACGCGGGAACTCGCCATGCAAGTCGCCGAGCAATATGAAAAACTTCGCGGCTCGCGTCTTCCGGCCGCAGCCGTTGCCGTCGGAGGACTCTCCGAACACCAGCAACTCACCGCGATTCGTCGCGGCGCACGCTTAATCGTCGCAACCCCAGGCCGATTGGAAGATTTTCTCGATCGCCGTCTCGTTAACTTTCGTGGACTCAAAATGCTTGTCCTCGATGAAGCGGATCGCATGATGGACATGGGATTCATCCCCGCAGTGCGCCGCATCATTGCGGAGTTGCCTCGCGAGCGCCAGACCATGTGCTTCTCCGCCACAATGGAGCCGGCAATCGCGAATCTGGTGAAGGACTACATGCGGAACCCCGTACGCATCACTCTGGGTTCGACCTTAAAGCCCGCCGAGAATGTTCGCGTACAGGCTTTTGAAGTTGGCATCGGACAGAAGCAAGAGCTGCTCGAACGCCTTCTCTCGCGGGAATCCGGCCGCTGCCTGGTCTTCGCCCGGACCAAGCGCGGAACCGAGCGCTTGGCAAAACGTCTGGTCCGTGAGGGCTTCACCGCGACCATGATCCACGGTGATCGCACGCAGTCGCAGCGCAACTCCGCATTGCTCGGTTTTCAGCAGGGACGCTACCAGGTATTAGTCGCGACGGATCTCGCTTCACGCGGCATTCACGTGCAGGATATCGCTCACGTGATCAATTACGACCTGCCTCAAGTAGCCGAAGATTTCGTTCATCGCGTCGGCCGCACCGGTCGAGCCGGAGAGAGCGGTCTTGCTTCCACTTTGGTCGAGCGAACCCAGCGTGGCGAACTTCGCCAACTGGAACGCGCCTTGGGAATCAAGATTGAGCTCAAAGACGCCGAACACTATCTGGAAGCGAATGCCAGGCCGGCACGTCCTGAGAAGGTGTTTGTGAAGTCGAATCCGATGGTGGCGCGGGGAAGCCTGATGCCATTACCCGGTGAGGTTTTTCAGAACGCCTAGGCTTTAATGCGGGAGCACGGGCATCAAGCCCGTGCTTACTGCCTTGAAGTCGAAGCCCCTGCCGCCAAGTCCCTTACCACTCCCAGGAACGTCGCAGCTCCCTGCTCATCCGACAACGCGTCAAGTCCAACCACGGCGATCAGGTGTGGCGATTCCGGGCGAAACCTTACCACTAACAAATCCTGTCCGCGACTGGTAATCAGTGTGTTGACCACCGGCGTGAGCTCCTGCGTCCACTGCGTTTTTGTGGTCAGGACGATGGGTCCAGGGCGGGTGATATTCCATTCCCGCGATCCCGTCCGGAAGTGGTCTTCCTTGTGCGTCACCCAGCGGTGCCGGAAGATCTCCAGCCGAAATCCGGGGACATAATCCAAGTCTGCTTCCAGCGTGACCGTTTCCTTCTGCTTCCTCCAAAGGCTGACCAGCCACTGGATAGGCATGGGGCGATGGAACAACCGGATAGTGACTCGCGCGTTATCTAGCAGATGGGAAGTAAAGCTGAGCCGGGCCTGCAGGCGGCAGGAATCCAGCCATCGCGCCTCAGTGACGCGGCCTTTGCCATGGCAGGCGGCCTCGACGGAGCGCAAAGCCGTCGCTCCCTTTTTCCGGTTATACCGGTTTAGGAAAAAGTACCAGACAGCCAGCAAGCCGATGGCGCCCAGCAGATCGATTAGAACGAAGCGCCCCACAGGTCCCTCTGATGCGAATGTTACGACTTGGGGTGCAAACCGGCAACCTCCTCGCGCATCTTTTTTCCAGAGAACCTCGAACCGTCGCCCTCCCTACGCAGGCCTAAGTAGAAGAAGCACATACGCCGTTTACAATTGCCGGGTGAATTTCACCCTGCGTGACTTCCGGCCTGCAGACCTCGAAGCTCTGTGGAAAATCGACCAGCAATGCTTCGCCCAGGGCATTGCCTACTCGCGTCTGGAACTCGAAACCTATGTCGAGCGCAAAGGGGCTTTCACCATCGTCGTCGAGAATGGCGCCCCCAATATCGTCGGATTCATCATCGCTGAAGCCAGCAAGCGGGCCGTCGGGCACATCATTACCATCGACGTTCTCCCCGAAGCCCGTCGCTTCGGGATCGGTTCCAAACTCCTTACCGCCGCCGAAGAGCGTCTCCGCTCTGCGCACTGCCAGACCGTCTACCTTGAAACCGCCGTTGATAACAAACCCGCCCTGGCCTTCTACAAACGTCACGACTACTTCCTAGTGAAAACGCATCCGCGCTACTACGGAAACGGCCTGGACGCATTCGTCCTGCGAAAAGACCTGCAGGCTTAGTTCCTTGCCGTCTACTCCCGGCAGACAACCACCTGAGCAGCGCATCCGTCATAAGCACCGCTAGTCGCCCCGCAAGCAACATAGGCACGCCCATCGCGGCACCCGCCGCTTACGTAAGTTCGAGAGGTGCGTCATGAAGTCCACTTTGTCTCTGGCTCTGCTTCTTCTCTCCTCGTTCACGTTTGCGGCCACCGTCCCCGTAGTTCACGTGGTCTCTCCCGCACTCGTCCACTCGCCCAACTCTTCCACATTCACCGGGATCTCTCCCGTTCACTACGCGGCGTACGCCGACACTTCCGACTGCACAGCCGGCATCTCGTCCATGCAGATCTACACCAGCACGGGAACCCTCGCTTACTCCACACACTCCAGCTATCTCGATGTGCAGCTCCCCTTGGCTGCGGGAACTTATCCCAGCGTCGTCAAGGCCTGGGACAAGTGCGGAGGCGTCAGCTCCGCCACAATCACCGACACCGTGCAAAGCAGCACCGGGACCGTGACCGTCGCTCAGCCCATCTCCAACATCACTTATGCGCCGTCCGTTCTCTTCCAGGCAACGGCGACCACCACCTGCCCGTCCGGCGTGAACGCGATGGGCGTTTACGACGCACCTCATCATCGCCTCGTCACGCAAAAGGGTGCGAAGCTCGATTGGGGGAACGACTTCTCTCCGGGTGTGTACAACGTCGTGGTCGAAGAATGGGACAACTGCGGCGGCGCTTCCAGCGCGACGGTTCGCCTGGTCGTCGATCTTAACGGAATGCCCGACTCTCCCCCTTATCTTTACTCCGCCGACTCTCTCTCCGGAACCATACTGGACTACTGGCTAGACACGTCCAGCTGCACTCCGCGCGAGGTCTTCGGCAATCCTTCACCCGCGCACTACAAGCCGATTTCTGTCGGAGTCGATCCTGTCTCCCAATTCGTGATCGCCCTGAATGCAACCTCGTCCGACCTCAGCATTTACGCGATCGACCGGCAAGTCACCGGAGGTCTCCACCCAAATCCCCGGATCGCCATTCCCTCTCAACGAAGTGTCTGGATACCTCCCGACCTCGATCGCAGTAGTCGATGGTGGCAGTCTCCTCTACGTCTATGTGGCAAACACAAATGCTGACCCCGCCAAGGGCGGCAACATCCTCGAATTCACTCTCGATCGCTCCACCCAGCAACTTACACCGATTGCAGGTTCGCCCTTAAACCTGAAAGGCAAGGTCCAGCCCACCGAAATCATGGTCGGACCCCTCAGCGCCTTCGCCGGCGTATACCTCTACACTGTGAACGGAAACTCCATTAGCGGATTGAATGGAGGGGCCGGACTCGGTGACTTGAGCGAAGTGGATAACTCACCCTTCGCCGTTACCGGCCACTTCGGCACTGATCCTGTCGCTCAAGACTTGGCCGTCGCCGATTTCGGATCGACCGGTCAATATCTCTACAGCGCGAATCTGGAAGGCTCGATCTCCGGCTTCCGCCTGAACTCGCGCGGATCCCTAACGCCGCTCCCCGGATCCCCCTTCGTGCCGCCTCTCGAGAACGGCAGCACCCAGAATCCATCGTCGTTAGCCGTGCTCGCGAATTCGCTTTATACGATGAACTCCGGAACCGACGACATCGGCGTCTGGTCTATCAACGAAAATACTGGCGCAATTAGCTTTGCCCGTAGCGAGCAGCAAAGACGCGTCCTCACCCAACCCACAAATCGCATGCGCATTCTCAGCAGCTACCCCGACAATTGCATGGTCACGTCCAATGGGTACTCAATGTCGATCGCTTACCCAACCGGAATAACCACTCTCGCACCGGGATCCCCATTCTGGACCGGAGGCACATACCCTAGCGTGGGGCTGACACTGCCCTGATATGCCCGTGTGAGGCGGGCACTCTTCCTCTTGATTCTTTGTTCGGGTGGTCGCTGCCGCACTGACGGTGGCAGCGCGCTTCTACTCGATCGTCACGTTGATAACTTTCTTGACCGTCCCAATGAACTTATCGTTGGCAACTACCGCGATGCGATGCGTACCGGGGCTCAGCGTAAACTCTTTCGAAAGTTGATCATCCCACTTTACGTATTTCTTTTTGCCATCAATCCAAACCTGCATCTGGTTCACCCCTGCGGGTGAGTTTCCGGAAGCCTTGAGCAGCACAGGAGAGGTCACACTATCTCCATCCTTGATCCCGCAAATCGCCGCCGCGAGGTTGGCCGAGCTTGGTGGTGGACAGTTTTTCCACCCGCCGGTTTGGATGCCAATGCCCAATTGAGCCGTATTCCAACTGATCACCGCGTAGTCGACCCGGGAGTCTCCGTCGAGATCACGAAGCGCTGCCGCGAGATCAATGTCATTGTCCGGCAGCGTGCCCTGCGTCCCGAGCGTTACGTGGCCCAGACCTAACGCGTAGTCGAAGCCGCGAGAGATATCGAGCACCGGGTACATTCCCGCAGCATAGGGGTTGTAATAAATCAGATCCTGATTGAGGTCGCCATTGATATCGGCCGGCACAATCGTGCCGGCGTGAGCCGCAAAGGTGGTGTGACTGGCCAGGCTGAACGAATTCCCGCCCTCATTTTTGTACATCCAGACGGTGTTCGCGGTGCCCCCGCCGCAAGTTGGATGACAAGCTCTCCCGGACAGCAACGCCAGGTCAAGAAGTGAGTCGTTGTTGAAGTCGCCTATCGCGACTGCATCCAGTGAATCAGTCGTCGCTGGATACAGATATGTGGCCGTCGGGAACATTCCATTTCCGGTGCCCCAGCGCACGATGCCCACGACAGAATATTGACTCCCGTCGAAAGTATTGCGGACATATACCAGGTCGAGGTTTCCATCTCCGTTGATGTCCGCGGATTGAAGATCAAAGGAAGGTCCATTCAGGGGTATGGTCTGAGCTCGGGCGAAGGAGCCGGTGCCGTCGCCTAAAGAGACATCCAGAGAGCACGTCGCGAAGCCAAAAGGAAAACCGGCGTTCGGACTGTCGCAGCCGACTGCGGCAACGTCGATTTTTCCGTCATGGTTGAAGTCTCCGAGGGTCAAGGAAGCAGGCAGGCCGTCGGACACACTGGCGTTGCCCACCCATTCCAGTGTGCCGTCGCCGTTGTTGAGGAGCAGGTGCGTCGAGTTGAAGACATCGCGCACCAGAATGTCGAGCCAGCCATCTCCATTGATGTCGGCTGCAACCAACTCGGCTAAGCTCTCCGCACCCCATTGGTACGAGATATCCGGGCCGAAATTGCCGCCACCCGTACCCATTTTGACTATCACTGCGCCGCAGGATCCCCCGCTATTACAAGGTAGGCTATACACCAGGTCCACGACTCCGTCGCGGTTCAAATCCACCAGCGCGATGCTCGTGGATACCGGAAAGTTGACGTCTACATCAAACAATGGCGGAGTACTGGTCCAGTTCACGTTGAACGCAACCGTACCATCGACTGCGAGGGCGCTTACCGGAAGAAGTAGACAAACGAGCAGAATTACACGACGCATGGGAACTCCTCGAAATCACTTTGTTAACCTGGCGGCAGCAGACAACTGCTTCTTCTACCAGAAAAACTCAGCCTCATAACACTTGTCACCCGAGACGTCGGCACACTCCGTCAGCGATGTCCGGCCTGGGGCAACTTCGACACAGCCATGTCGTCCACCCCTGATCTCGCGTTTGCGCCTCACGGTGTGACCACGAAATCAAACACCAACGCATCCGTTCCCAGGTTGAAAGGCGATCCCGGCAAAGGATAGAGATAACCATTCGACAGGTTGATAGCGAACCCTGCCAACTTATCGCTATTCGCAGTGGAATCGCGCGAGTACAAGAAGTTCCCGGAAGGATCTGCCCGCAGAGGTCCATACAATGGCAAGCGGCTGAATGCAGCCGTGTCCTTCAGGTAGGTCAATTCACCGTTTCCCGCATTGATCGCGTAAATCGAGATGTTTCCAAGCTGCGCATTGGCCACGTAAAGAAACCTTCCACTGGGCTCAACCACGATCCCTTCGGGGCCGGCTTTCTGCGTCGCGCATCCTCCGTTGTCTGGGAAGGGAGACCCAGGCACCCTCCCTAGATTTCCATTGCTCCCTCCTGAAGTTACGAATCCCGAAATCTCCGACGCGTTTGTGTCCGCAACATATAGGAAGCGCCCGAAGAAGAAGTTGAGATCCTTTGCCCCCGCCTCGCATCCCGAAGTTTGAATTGGAAAGCTACTGATCGGGGTCAGCTCTCCCGAAGTTGTATCGATACTGAAGCCGTCAACTACATCGCCATTCGAAGTAACCGCATACAAGAATTTGCCGAACTTATCCAAGGCCATGGCCGCTGGGTCCGAGCTGGTCGGAATCGGAGTTGGCGTCACCTGAGTCAGCGAGCCATCGGGATTCACCCGAAAGACAAGGATTCCCCCGACTGACTGGATCGTGCCCACAAAAACAAATTTCCCCGAGGGATGCACTGCCACCGGCCCCGTCGTCCAGCTCACCGCATAGGGTGACCCGGGAATAGGAGCCAGTGCGCCGTTCCTGCGATCGATAAAGTAGCCATACAGCTGGCTGAAAGGAATCGGCCCAGCATTGGTCACGTAGAGGCGGTACCCTCCCACATCCGAGGCAATGCGATACGAACCAGTTGTCGACACCGTACCTTGCGCGGTGGGAGAAACCGCGCCGGAGCCTGGGTCAACTGTGAAGCCACGAACCAGATTCCCGAAATCCGCAACGTAAAGGAACTTGGGGGGCTCCAGGTCGGGAGGAATTACGGTGATTCTCACTGTGGTCTTGCCGACTCCCCCACAATTGTCGAACGCTTGAACTACCGTTTGGTAGCTGCCGGGCACAAGCGTTAAGAGAGTGTCTATATGATCCACGTTTTGCCGGTAAATGCTCTTTTCGGGAGCGACGTAGATCCGCATGCCGGTAATTCCCTGTGGGCACGAGGTACGCGCGCTGGCGACATAGTGAACCGGGGAATCCACTCGTGAATTGTTTGCCGGAGAGGTGACTGTGACCACCGTCTGCGCGTAAGAGCTCAAAGTAAACGCAGCAGCGGCAAAGAATAGTACCCAAAGAGATCTGACTTCGCGCATGGCGGCCTCCCTCGTGCGGGGTTTTCGAGTTGTGGGCCTATAAAAACCGTATTTGAACTTGGTTTGGGGGAAGGTACAGCAACGAGCATCTTTAAAGATGAAGTCTGGTTCAGACTAGTTGCTTAAGCGGGTGGGATCAACGTCATCGCGGCTTGGCTGTTCGCTTATCTTCACGCCTCACGGGGTTGGATCATTCTGCAGCTTTCGCGTAACAGCCACCATCCGCTACGGAGGGCTCCGAGTGTTGAGTTAAGGAGTAACGTCCGTAGCAATCCTCTCGGCTTGAGCCGAGCGTAAACGAGGTTCATGCTCCAGGCTGGAGAGGTATAGACCGTTCCTGCGGAACTCATCCCTATACTGCTTCGCACCCATGGTTCGTAGACCATTCGCTCAATGCCATCGTTAAAAAATCTGGCCATGTTGAAAATCCGGCGGTCATAACAGCGTCGTGCAACCACGGGCAGAGAATCTCTGCCCCGCGCTTGCAGGATGATCGCGGCCGCTTCTTCGGCATGCCGCAGCGCTGCCGTGACTCCATTCGCTGTGATAGGGTCTACCATCGACGCTGCCTCTCCGGCGATCAACCAGTTTGCACCTGAGGCTTTCCGGTAGGTGCGGCAGCGAAAAGAAGTCACGTTCAGATCCAACTTCGTCTCGGACCTTGCGAGAGGTTTGAAGCGTTCGAACCTTGCCAGGCTCTTGCGGAAAATTTCCTCGTTCGACAATCCGCTTTGGCGCTTTTCCTTAATCGAATCGCCTGAAGCGATGTATCCCACGCTGACCGTCTTCGCGTGAATCGGGATTTCCCATATCCAATCGAGGTACCGGCTTGGCTTCGGATCCATATAAAGTGTGGTCCCATCTACGCCGCCGGAGCCGGCAACATAGGTCCACAATGCGACCTTGGCAGGGCCGAACTCTACCGCAGGCAATTCGAAGGCGCGCGCGAACACGCTTGCCAGTCCGGAGGCATCGATGAACCATTTTGCGCAGATCCGCGTGTTCCTATCAGTGCGAACCGATTCAACGCGATCTGCCGAACGTTCCACCGCGACTGCTCGTTCCCGCAATACTGCTACGCCTGCAGAACTCGTGAGATGAATAAGGTGTTTGTCGAGGCGGAAGCGATCCACATGAAGGGTATGCAGTCCGACATGTAGAGGAGCTCTGCCGAGCCAGGAAGACGGTTCATATTGCGTGGGCGGGCAATCCTCCATCCTCAAGGTGACATGACGTTTCCACGTTCCCATCTCGTCGCCGACCACTTTCTCCATTGGCAGACCCAGCTCTGCAAGGAGTCCAGGAGCGGACCAATCCAGCGACTCACCTAACGGCGGCCGGAACTCTTCGATTGGCTCAATGCACAACACCTTCAGGCCGGCACGCGCCAGATGTAACGATGCAGCTTTGCCGGCCAGGCCGCCACCCACAACAGCTACGTCACAACTGGTGCTGGATGGCATATGAAGTTTCCTCACATCTTCCAGACAACGAATGATAAAGATTGAGTCGGGCGGAGCGGAACCCGAAGGATCGTGCTTCAGTCGAGAGAAGTCAAGGCGCGGTCCCGCCGCTTAAGAATTTCCTGGATCTGCCAAAGGTGGCGGCGCTCATGCGCTACCAGCATCCGGAGCGCACCGTAAACGTTGTACCGGATCCGCGCGTAGACCGGGGACTGAATCTTGACCCGATCGATGGCCAGCCCCGAGGCCGCACGAGCGGTCGCGAGAAGCTGATTTTGCGACTGCTCAAAGCTCTGCCACGCGCTTCCAAAATCCTTGGGCCTCGGTACGAGTGTAGGAAGTACCTTCAGCCGGACGCGATAGGGTGGCTCCAGGTTGCGAATCAACATTCTCGCCAAGACACCAGTTCGGAGCCGGCGTCGTTTCTTCAGAGCCGGGGCAGCCGCGATGGCTTCTTCGATCGCTGGAATGAACGCGCGTGTGGTGAGCGCCAGATGCTCTAAACATTCGGCAACCGACCAAGATTCGCCACCCCATTGGCATTGCAAATCCGCCGGCTCATATCCAGCCACCAGCCGCTTCGCTTGCTGACCAACAGCTTGCAACTCTCCGATTAGGACGGAAAGCTGACCATCTGAAGCTGCGAGGTCACAATCCACAGAAAGGGCGTGGCTGCGCTCCAGCAATGCCGCAGAGGCGGGGATCAGTTCGCTTGCCATGGCGCGGAACGCTGGTCCTTTCCGGTCTCGAAACAATGGTGCAAGAACTTACCGTGGGGGACCAAAAACGAACAATAATCTAAACAGATTAGTTAGCGACCTTGAACCTGGTTCAACATCCCAAGTATCCCCAATTCTGTGTGCTCCGCTTCAACATCACAAAAGCTATAATAGGGAAAACAAACATCTTAGCCCTTGATCGATTTGCAAAATCCGTAAAACAAAGGACTTATAGGTAAAATCCGCCAAGATAAGGACTTAGCATAGATTGTAGCGTTTTACCCCGGCTAAGTGGTTGATTCCTCGTCAGGACTTGCTGGAATTGCTTGTAAAATCCGCCCAATAAAGAACTTAGGCCGTCATAAGCACAAATATGTCAAAAAACAGTTACGGCTCCCACTGAGGGAGCCGTTGGGGTGTGTCCTGGGACACTGACCCCCGGCATGATCATGCCATGCGCGAAATGACATTGTCTGTGATGTAGGTCACAAAGGCATCTACTAGCGGCGCCCGGAAGCATGAAGCCGAAAGCGGACCGCCGATGGCCGACAGCCGTCCAGCACGTTAAAGTATCCAGTCATGGCTACCCAGCACTACGACGCTCTCATCATCGGCTCCGGCCAGGCCGGAACTCCTCTGTCCACCGCGCTTGCCAACGCAGGCATGCGAACCGCGTTGATTGAACGCGTACACGTCGGCGGAACATGCATCAACGAGGGCTGCAGTCCGACCAAGACCATGGTGGCCAGCGGTCGCGTCGCCTATCTCACCCGGCGCGCCTCCGACTATGGCGTGCACACCGGTCCCATCAGCATCGACCTCCGCAAAGTTCGCGAGCGCAAGCGCCACATCGTGGATACCTTCCGCAACGCCAATCAATCCACGATTGAAAAGACGGCGAACCTCGACTTGATCTTTGGCGAGGCGCGGTTCACCGGCCCAACGACGGTGGAGGTGCGCTCCAAAGATGGAGGCGAGAACTCTCTATCCGCGACACACATCTTTATCAATGCCGGGACTCGGGCGGGAAGGCCTTCCCTTGAAGGTATAGACACTGTTTCCGTACTCGACAACGCCTCGATCATGGAGCTTGATGAGGTTCCTGAGCACTTGCTGGTTTTGGGGGGCGGCTACATTGGACTCGAGTTCGGACAACTGTTTCGCCGTTTGGGAAGCCGCGTAACCATCATCCACTCGGGCGCGCAGCTGCTGACGCGGGAGGATCCCGATATTGCCGAAGAGATTGCCAAAATCCTTAAAGAAGATGGCATCCAGATCGTTCTCAACGCCAAAACAACGCGAGTGACGAAGAATGGCGATCAGATCCAGATGCAAGTCGAGACTTCAGGAGGATCGAAGACCTACTCGGGATCGCATCTGCTGGTTGCGACTGGCCGCGTTCCGAACAGCGACACGCTAAACCTTGCGGCGGCTGGTATCCGAACCGACGATAGAGGATTCATCAAGGTGAACTCCCGGCTTGAAACTTCAGTCCCGAACGTCTATGCGCTAGGCGACATCAAGGGCGGTCCGGCATTCACGCACATTTCTTACGATGACTTCCGCATCATCCGCGCAAACCTGATCGAGAAGAAGCCGAGAACCACGGAAGGCCGACTAATCCCTTACACCGTCTTCATCGATCCTCAGCTTGGACGCGTCGGGCTAAGCGAGACCGAAGCCCGGGAACAAAAGCGGAACATTCGAGTCGCGAAGATGGAGATGACTCACGTCGCTCGCGCTCTTGAAGTGGACGAATCCCGCGGATTCATGAAGGCGATCGTCGATTCCGAGAGCGGCCAGATTCTTGGCGCCGCCGTGCTCGGTCTCGAAGGCGGCGAAACCATGTCGGCTATCGAGATCGCGATGATGGGCAAGCTGCCCTACACCGTACTGCGCGATGGAATCTTCGCCCATCCAACGCTCGCGGAATCGCTCAACAACCTGTTTACCTCGATGGATAAACAGAAGTAAGCATATCCTTCACTTCTGCCTTGCGCGGCGATTTTCATAGGCCTTCATATGCGTGTACGCGATTGCCAAGGTTGCGGCCGCGCCCTTGTCCTTGGCTCTTCCTAGCAAATCGCCAACAATGTGATCAGCTTCGATTCGAGCGTTGTTCTCCATGTCCCGCAACATCGACGCAGTCAGCGTCGAACCCTTCGCGGTCAGCATGTCGCGCATGCGCTTCAGCGGAGCCTCACGCACTGCATGACCTTGAGCGGCAGCGATGCTGCGGCATTCCTCAATGAGGCCGAGCACGAACTCAGTTCCTCCGGGGGAAGCTTGGATGTCGCCAACCGAAGCACGCATCAGGCAACTACTTGCTGCAGCAGAAGCCAGGAAGACCCACTTCTCCCACATCTCCTGCAGGATTTCAGCGCTGGACCGAGGCTGGAATCGCGCCCCTTCCATAAGTGCGGCAATGGCGCGAACTCGTTCGGACATCGATCCGTCGAGTTCTCCGAAGGATAAATCGTGAGTGTCATTAAGATGAGCAATCTCGCCGTCGCTGTACAGCGATGATGCAATCAGGCATTGCCCTCCTAGCACGCGATCTGGCCCGAATCGTTGCTGCAAGAGATCGAGGTGGCGCATGCCATTCAACAGCGGGAAGATCGCAGTCTGTTTACCCACCGCAGGGGCGAAGGAAGCGATGGCGTCTTCGAGATCGTAGGCTTTGCAGGTGAGAATGATGAGATCGAAGCTCTCGTACAGCTCATCGCGGGTCACAGTTTGAGGCGAGGGGAAGAACGCGTCGCCAAAGCGGCTGTGTATCCGCAATCCTTTGTGGCGTAACTCCGAAGATCTTCTTTCGCGTACCAGGAAGGTGACGTCGCGCTTAAGTTCAAGCAATCTCCCGCCGAAGTATCCGCCAATAGCACCGGCTCCCACGATTAGCACTCGCATGAGTTCATCCTAACTGTTCTGCCGCAGGTGAGGAGCTGCTTTCGGTTTTGCTCTCGCACTTCTCTCCCGCTTCAAGTTGTGAGAACAAATGAAGGAAAGAGGTCGCCGCCAGCGCTGGACACTGGAATTGGAGGCAGGGTAACGTTGAGATATGAGCCCGCGCAAGCTTACGGCCAAACAATTTGTGCAGATCTCCCGCGCGCTGGCAGAGCCGCGCCGATTTAAGATCCTGGAGCAGATCGGCGCACGCGGTAAACCGACGCCATGCAGCGAATTGCATTCGGCGCATGCTGTCAGCGCGGCTACGATCTCGCATCATCTCAAGGAGTTGGAGAACGCCGGGCTGATCGAAATCGTGCGCGATGGCAAGTTCGCCAACCTGATCCTCCAGCGGGATGTCCTGAACGCCTACCTGGAACGCCTGTCGAAAATTTAGTTGAGCCGTCGCGAATCCATCGCGACTGGGCGGACATCAATTAGACACTTAGACAATCGTCTAATTGACGAGAATCGGATAGGAGCGGTCAAAATGAGCAAGTTGGCAGGCAAAGTGGCAATCGTAACGGGCGCGTCGAAAGGAATTGGGGCAGGAATCGCCAAAGCGCTCGCAGCTGAGGGAGCGGCGGTAATCGTGAATTACGCTTCGAGCCGCGAGGGAGCAGAGCGAGTGGTGAAAGAAATCACGGCCAGTGGCGGGAAGGCGTCCCCGGTACAAGGCGATGTTTCGAAGGCTGCCGATGTCAAAAAGCTGTTTGCGGAGACGAAAAGGACTTTCGGAAGCCTCGACATCCTGGTAAACAATGCGGGCGTTTACCGGTTCCATCCATTGGAAGAAGTGACCGAGGAAGAGTTCCACCGGCAATTCAACACCAACGTGCTCGGGCTCATCATGGCGACGCGCGAGGCCGTGAAATATTTTGGCGACGATGGCGGCAGCGTGATCAACGTCGGGTCGGTGGCAAGCCGGAAGGCTCCGGCGACGTCTGTTGTCTATACGGCGACAAAGGGAGCGGTGGATGCGGTGACCGCGGTGTTGGCCAACGAACTGGGGCCGAAGAAGATTCGCGTCAACTCGATCAATCCGGGCGGTGTGGAGACGGAAGGGACCCACAGTGCCGGGATTGTGGACAGCGACTTTGCGAAGCAGCTGATTACACAGACTCCGCTGGGAAGGTTTGGACAGCCGGAGGATATCGCGCCGGTGGCGGTGTTCCTGGCGTCGCAAGATTCCCGATGGGTCACGGGAGAAGTTCTGTTGGCTTCGGGGGGATTGCGATAACTTCCAATGCGGCGCTTGCAAAGGCAGAGGCCCGGACGGGATGTCCGGGCCTCTTGGTTTGGTTTTGCTGCGGTTACGGCTTCACCAGGAACGCGGTTCCCATGTTGTTAGCCCCGCCCTGCTGAGTGGTTCCGAGCAAGTTGCCAGTCGCGTCGAACATCAAGTTAGACTCGGGCTTCGACCCGTCACTGCCGCCCTTGAAGTTGTAGATCACTTTCTCGGCCCACTTGCCTTGCTGGTTGAGCGAGAGACGGTAAACCATTCCGAAACCCGTGCCTCCCGTGGAGCAGGTTCCATACAAGTTGCCGTTTGCATCGGCGATCAGGCCGGCGAGGGGCTGTCCGCCATCTGCGCCGTTGGTGAAGCTGTGCAGGATGCTCTGCTTCCAGCGGTTGTTCACGAGAGCAAACTTGAAGGCAGTTCCATAGAAGCCGGCTTTTCCACCCGACGAAGTAGTTCCGTAGAGGGCGCCATCGGCTCCGAGGAGCAAGCTGGCGACCGGGTATCCACCATCGATGCCGTTGCTGGGATCGAAGGAGTGGATGACTTTCTCGTTCCAATTCCCCTGGGCATCCTTGCTGAGCTGGTAGAGAACGCCGAAAGCCTTGGTGCCACCTTGCTGGGTTACACCGTAGATGTTTCCGGCAGCGTCGAAGGTCACACCGGACAGAGGATTGTAGCCATCGCGCTGATCTTTGTTGAAGCTATGCAGGGTGTTGATGGTCCAGACATCCTGGTCGTCAACTGTCGCCTGATAAACCGCGCCGTAACCGAAGGCCCCGCCGGAGAATGCGGCACCGTAAATTGCGCCGTTGGCGTCGAAGATGATCGAACCAACCGGCGCGCCGCCATCGACGCCCCAAGTAAAGCTGTGAAGCACCTTGTAGTCCCAGGTCCCGTCGCCGAGAGGCTTGAGGCGGAAGAGCGTTCCATGTCCTTTGACACCGCCGAGCCAGGTAGTTCCGTAGAGGTTGCCGTTTGCATCGACCGTAATCGGTCCTTGTGGATTGCCGCCATCGAGGTTGCAGGTGAAACTCTTCAGGATGTTCTGCGTCCAGTGTCCCTGGTTGTCAGGGACGAGTTGGAAGACCACGCCACAGTTACTGGCGCCGCCGCTGTAGGTAGTGCCATAGAGATTTCCCGCAGCATCCTTGGCCAGGCCGTGGGCGGGGAAGGTCCCTGTTGTCGAAGAAAAGCTGTATAGAACCTTGTCCGTCGTAGCGGCGTTGGAAGTGGGGAGGAGGAATAGGGTGGCTGCGACGATCGCCAGGGCAGTGTTCCATGCGATCGAAAACATTCTGCTCTTCATCATGGTGAATCTCCTTGCGTGATGTGGTTTGGCGGATCGCCGGGACTGCTAGTGGAAGCCCTAAGTAGTGCGGGGTCCTTAATGATGAATCCGGATCAAATTTCCGCTCACTGGGAAACGCGTAAAGTTTCGAAGAAGTAGCTCAATAAAAATCTTGAGAAGCGGAAGGTCCGCAGCGATACAAATGGATGGTGGCGAGAAGAGGCCATGACTCGCGTAGCTTCGCAAAGAGCGACGCTGGCGCGGGTCATGGCTTTGTTGCAACTAAGCCGTGGCTGAGATGGTCGAAGGAGGAACGAGGCCATTTGCCTGCGCGAACTTTTGCAGATTGCTTTGCAATGTGGCGTAAGCCTGTTGCGCGGCGGCAAGGTTGCCGGAGTGGACGTCTTGGATGATCTGCTGGATCGGCTGTCCGTTCTCCTCAAGACGGTGCAAACGTGAGGCCTTGGCCCGGAAATCGTTGGCAACGGCGGAGTAGTCTTGCTGGGCGGCCGAAAGATTGCCAGACTGCAGATCGGCTGCGAGTTGGTTGGAATCCTGCGCTAATTTTCCCAGTGCCTGGGTTGAGGAAGGATTCAACGGGGCGTACTGCGAAAGAATCGCGAAGTCCGCCTGCGCAGCAGAGAGATCACCAGACTGGAGATCTTGCCCGAGTTGCTGGAATTCCTGCTTGAACTTTTCAGAGCGCTGATGCACGGGCTGAGCGATTGCCATGAGGCTGCTGGAGAGATTGTTGATTGGGGATACCGACATTGGGTCTCCTTTCGTGCGGACCTGGTCTGTCAATACTTCGACAGAATCGGGGCTAAACTTTAGTTGTCAGGCAACAAACCAAAGGCATGCCGGAGACCAAAGAAGAGATGGTTGGAATGGCAGGGGAGATCGGAA
>JADMIO010703410.1_pt1 | contig 16130 bp, 14 predicted proteins | sample 8958161 | NCBI WGS metagenome assembly JADMIO01 (sample SAMN16585339, study PRJNA669376) | soil metagenome | isolation source: Crop rotation soil | place: USA: Cullars Rotation, Alabama | collected 2011
CAGCCTCGCGCGACTCACGCTGTGCGACGACGAGGCGCTCATGATCACGATCGAGCCGGCCGGCGCCGCGTTCCACGACGTGCAACTGAACGATTATTGGTTCAACTCGGTGGGCGACTACTACGGTCGGACCGCCTCGTTCAACAACGCGCAGACCAGGCTCGATGCAAGCGGCACCGCGACGTACGTCGTGTCGCTCGAGGATCCACGAGTGCACAACTGGCTCGACCCCAACGGGTTGCGCGAGGTCCTGTTGGTCGCACGCTGGCAGCGAATTCCACGCGACGCGGCGGGACGCGTGCCGTCGATCTCCGTACGTCTCGTCAAGTCGAGCGAGCTCGAGTCGCAACTGCCGCCGGGCGTGGCACGCGTCACTCCGCAGGAACGCCGTGCGCAGATTGCGGAGCGGCTGGCGCAGTATCAGCTGCGTCTCCAGGTCTGATCAGTGGCGATGGCGGTCGCGCGGCAATGAGGGTTGATTCAATGGCAGAAGACTCGAAAGGCGCCCGCACGGACCCGAGACACGCGTGGACGCCGCCGTCCCGTCCGGAATGGCTCAAGCGTCTCAACGAGGAAGGCGAATGCATGGACATTCGCGGCATCGTGCCGTTCGATCCGGAGTCGCTGATCCGGTCGGCCATGGAAAGTACCGGTCTCTCGGATTTCGGCGCGGATGACTGGCGCGAGCCTTTCGAGGTGGTCTGCAGATCGTTTGACGAGGACGCCGACCTGAACCTGATGGGCCGTATCAAGAATCGGCACGAGCTGCTGCTGCTACTCAAGACGCGTCTGCAGGTCGAGGCCACCTACCGGCAACATCCGGAGATCGAAGACGAGCAGATCGTCAAGCCGCTCCTGATCATCGGACAGGGCCGCTCAGGGACTTCGTTCCTGTTGAACCTCCTGTCCGCCAATCCGGAGAACGGCACGGTCATGACGTGGGAGTCGTTGTTTCCGTGTCCGCCACCGGACGCGCAGACCTATCTGTCGGATCCCCGGATCGAGAAGGGTCACCGGCTCACGGATCAATGGAATCGACTGGTGCCGGCGCTGATCTCGATGCACGAGTTCTCGGGATACATTCCGCAGGAGATCGTGCCGCTGACGGCTCCCAGCTTTCGCGCGGTCGGGCATTTCATGGTCTACGGCAACGTGTACCGCTATCTCGAATACATGGCGACCGCGGACCTCGAGCCCGGCTACCGATACGTCGAGCGCATCCTGAAGCTCCTGCAATGGAGGAATCCTCGCAAGCAGTGGATCCTGAAGGACAGCGCGTGCCTGGACGAGCTGACCTACATCCTGAAGGTTTTTCCGGACGTCTGTCTCGTCTGGCCGCATCGTGATCCGACCAAGTCGGTGGCGTCGACGGTCAACCTGATCGGCTCGATGCTGTACGCGGGAACGGATCGTCCGTTCAAGGGCGCGTCGCTGGATCAATACATGGATCCGCACGGTGCCGCCGCGCGGCTCACCGCAGTGATTGACCAGATCGAGTCAGGCGTGATCGCGAAAGAGCGGGTCTGCAATCTGCTGTATCGCGACCTGGTCGACGACCCCGTCGGAACGGCGGCGAAGATTCACGCGTACTTCGGGTTGCCGTTCAGCGTCGAAAGCCGCGAGGCTCTCGAGGATTACATGCGACGGAATCCTCGCAACAACCGGCCGCAGCACCAGATCAGCGCCGAGGCGCGCGCGGCGGTCGATCGCGAACGATCGGCTTTCAAGCGCTACCGCGAGTATTTCGGTGTCCCGGACGAGAACTGACGGTACTGGCAACGGCAGGCGCGCGTGAGGCGTTGACGCCGCTCAGCGTCGCGAGCCTCCACCTCGGCGTGACACGGCCCGCTGACGAAACTGACGATCGCCGCGCTCGCGTGCCTCGTAGTCGCGCTCGAGCTGTTCGCGCTCACGCGCGTCGCGATCGCGTTGTTCACGCTGCTCGCGCTCGCGCAGCTCCCGTTCGCGCTCCTCGTTGCGGCGCCGTGCATCGGCGTCGGCGCGAGCCTTCGCTGACGCTGCGGATTGCGTCGTCATCGCGGGCGGCGTAGCTGCAGCGGGTGTACCTGCCACCTTTGGTGGCGGCGCTCGCGGGCGCTCCACGTATGCCGACGATTGGGCCGGTTTCCAGTAACCGTTATCCAGCTTCTCCCAGCCGCTGCCGGTCTTTTTATAGATGTTGCCGTTGTAGCCGGCATAGACGTCGCCACTGCCGCTCTGCGCGACGGTTGCGCGATCGTGGCCCTGGCTCGACACCGACAACGCTTCGCCGCCGCCGCTGCCTTCGACCGCGGTAGCGCTGCGTCCGTTGTTGCGTACCGTGTTGGCCGTCACCGCTCCGCCGGGCGCCGTTATTTCTCGCTGCACGGTCGAGGTGCCGGTCTCGAAATCCCGCGTGCGCTCGGTCGTCACGCCGACGCCGGTGCGTGGGTTGTAGGCCTGGCCGAAGCTGACCCACTGGTCGCTGTCGCGCGTGCTTTCGACGTAACCGTAGCGGCCGGTTTGCGGGTTGTAGCCCTGCGTGTACGAGTAGCCGCCGTAGGGTCCGTACCACACGGAGCGCGAGCCGTAGCGACCGGTGGCGGGGTTGTACCAGCTTCCGTGTCCATACGAGCCCCAGAACGGGTAATAAATTGGGCCGTAGATGTAAGGCGGGTAGTACCAGCCGGTGCCGTACCACGCGACGCCGTAGGCCACGTAGACGCCATCGTCGTACGCGTCCGTGGACGTGTACGTGATCTCGTCTGCGCCGGATTCGCTCACTTCGACATCGGTGACCGGGTACGAGGGGGATTCCGCAGGAATCGTGTAGAACGCCGGCGGCACGTCCGCGGTCGCGCGCCACGGCCCGAGTGGAGAGTCGGCGACGTACCATCCAGCCGCGTGGCAAAGATAGAACTTGTCCTCGTACAGGAGCACATCGAAACCGCTGTTGACCGCGCGGGCGATCTGCGTACCTGGAATCAGCTCGAACTTGGGATTACCCGCATACGTGGCGTCGACACCGGGAGCGGCGCCAGCGCGAACTCGGGTCGGTCGTGGAATCGACGCTTCGAGTGCCGCCATGCGCGCTTCGACGGTCCCCGGCACCGAGGCGCGGACAACCGCCCTTGGGTGGTCCGGTGGAATTGCGGAGAACGCGTCGGGCAGCGGATTCACGAACGACCACGTTCCGTTGGCCAGATCGGCCGTCGCGAACCATCGGCCCGCGACCGAGAGGTACCATTGCGAGCCGAGCTCGAACAGCGGACTCTCGGTATTGGTGACCCACTTGAGTCCGCTCGCACCCGCGATCGCTTCGGTCGCTGGTTCGCCATCCGTCACGACCAGTTCGGTGGGCCGCTTCGCGAACACGAGTTGCGGTGCCGGTTGTGACGCTTTTCGCAGCGGCACCGCATTGCGAATGGGGGCGTACTCGTCGCCGGCGGGCAGGTTCGAAAAATCGGCGGGCAATGACGTCGCGGCTTTCCAGCCGCTCTCGAGCTTTGCGGACGTAAGCCAGTGGTCGCGTACGAGCAGGTATCAGGCGCCGCTCACGCGCTGGCGAAGGAGCGGCCAGTTCGCGTTCGCGACCATGTCGAGGTTCGAGTTCGGCAGCGCGAACGTTACAGGTTCACCGTCGACGAACAGCAGGGCCGTCGGTGTCGAGCGCACGACGATCGGCGGCGGCGCCATGTTGAAGCCGGCGGGCGCCGTCGTTGGCAGGGCGTCTTCCGCAAGATAGGAAAGAAACAGGTCGAGCCGAACGTCGAGCGAGTCGCGTGTCGTCGCGTTTACGACGGCGGCGCTGTAGTCGGCGGGGACTGGATTCGTGAACGTGACGTCGGTCACCTTGGGCGAATCGATCCTGACGATGCGATTGTCGAGATCGACCGCGGTATTGCCGGCAACCGTCGCCGTTCCGTACTGCGGCGCCGCACCGCCGACCGGTGTCAATGCGAATGCAATACTCGCTGTGAACTGCTTGAACTCGGGCCACGTGCGCACCTGTGGTGCGTAGATCGTCAGCGTGTAGCCTTCGATGTTGCGCTGCTGCGGGAATGCCGCCTTGACCGGGCCGTCGGCGTTCGTGCGTATCGTCGGCGCCTGGTCCGCGGCGCAGGCCCACGAGGGAAATGTCGCAAGCGCAACAGTAGCGAGTATCAGCGAGCGAACAGATGACATGATCGCTGCGCCTCCGGTCTTCCTTGCGGCGGCTTAATGTCCCGCCCGGAACCGCTCATTCGCCACGCGGAACGTCCTGCGCGCAGCCTCGAGATCGAAGGGCCGTTCCTCGAGCGTCTCGGGATCCCATTCGCTCCGTCCAGGCTTGAAGAAGTCCCCGCCGTAGATGTGAATCGCGCCGGTCAGGCGTCCGACCGGATTCAAGACCGAGTGGATCGCGTCGCGAGGGAGACTGAAGACCTGGCTCGCCGACAGCGCGGAAGCGCCGACCGCCTCGAGCGATGCGCCCTTGCGCTGCCAGATTATGTTGTCTTCCCTGCCGGTATAGATCCCGATCGACGCCCACATGTTGTGATTGTGCGGCAGCAGCACCATGAGCGGCGCCCAGACGAGATTCAGGATCGTGAGGTCGTTGGATCGATAAATCGTGTTGAGACCGGCTTCGACAGGTTCTCCGAACGCCTGCAGCGCAGCTCGCGGGTCGGACACGGCGCGCCGCAGGATCTCCTCGATCGCTTGCTGGTCATCGCCGTGGCGGCGTGCGTTGACGACGTCCTCGACGAAGCGGTCAATGTCCACTTTCGCGGTCACGGCTTTTCATGGCGATGTCCGTCGGATCGTCTCTCCGGAGCGCCCACCGGTCAAGGTCAGGGTTTCCAGTCGACCGCGTGCTCGTCGAGGTAGGCGTCGACGGCACTGCCGACCGTCGGATGGAAGCTTGCGGCGCCGAAGCGCTCGAACAGACCGAAGCGCCGGAGCTTGTCCTTGACGGGCTCTTTCATTTCGGCGAACCGGAGCTCGATGCCCGATCCCGTGAGACTCTGCTCGAGCTCGGCGAGCATGTCCGCGGAAGTTACGTCGACACTTGTGACAGGCGCGGCGGTTACGACGATTCGCCGCACCGCGGTCGGCGATTGCTCGATGGCCTCGAGCACTCGCTGGTGGAAGAGCTCGGCGTTCGCGAAGAAAAGCGGCGCATCCCAGCGAAACAGCACGAGACCCGGAACGCGGCGCGCAGCGGGGTAGCGCTTGACGTCGTGGTAACCACGGATTCCGTCGACGCGGCCAAGCACCGCAAAGTGCGGCCGCCAGCCGTCCCACAGGAACTCGATGACCGCGATCGCGATCGCGATGCCGATGCCGGGAATCACGCCGAAGACCGCAACACCTACGAAACACACCATCGAGAGCCAGAATTCCCAACGCTGGATGCGGTAGATGCGACGCAGGTCCGCGAACTCGAACAGGCCGATGGCGGCGGCGATCACCACGGCGGCGAGCGCGCTGCTGGGGATGTCCTTGAGCAGGTTCGGCGCGAACACGAGCAGCAGCGCGACGGTAATGGCGCCGACGACGCCGGTCAGCTGCGTCTTCGCGCCAGCCGCTTCGGCAACCGGCGTGCGCGACGAGCTGCTGCTGATCGGAAAGCCCTGGAAAAAACCGGCGGCGAGATTCGCTGCCCCCAGTCCGACCATTTCCTGGTTCGGGTCGACCGGCGTACGGGTCCTGGCCGCGTAGGTCCGCGAGAGGACACTCGTGTCTGCGAATGCCACCATCGCAACGGCACAGCCGCCGATGATGACCTGGCCGAGCTGTGCCGGCGTGATGAACGGCAGCGCAAACGATGGCAGTCCTTGCGGCAGCGGACCCAGCACCTTTACGCCGGCGGTTACATCGAGGTTCAGGACCCCGACCACGATGGTCGCCGCGACGACAGCGAGCAGCAGACCGGGGATGCGCTTGTAGCGCTTCAGCACGAGAATCGCGACCAGAGCTCCCACGCCGACCGCGAATGCCGTCCAGTTCGCTTTCCCGCCTGCAACTCCTTCGCCAATCCGCACGAGGTCACGCAACGGACCGGCGCTGACGATCGAGAAACCAAGCAGCTTCGGCAGCTGGCTGATCAGCACCGTCAATGCGATGCCGTTCATGTACCCGTAGCGGATTGGCTTCGACAGGAGCTCCGTGACGAACCCCAGGCGGAACACGCCGATCAGGATGCAAACCAAACCCGAGACCACAGCCATCATGCTTGCGAGCGCCACTGCGCGCATCGGATCGCCGCCCGAGAGAGGCAGCACGACGGCGAGAATCACGGCGGCGAGCGACGAATCCGGGCCCAGCACCAGGATGCGGCTCGGACCGAAGAGCGCGTACGCGAGCAGCGGCACGATCGTGGCGTAGAGACCGTAGATTCCGGGGACCCCCGACGCCTGCGCATACGCGATGCCGACCGGCACGAGCATCGTCGTCAGCACGAGCCCCGCCATCAGGTCGTGCGGCAGCCACGCGGACTGGTATTCGCGCAGGATCTTGATTCCCGGGACCCAGCGCTTCAGGCGGTTCATGATGGCACCGGGCTCCTCGTGATCGGCTTCGCGGTCATGTGATTCTTGTGTGCGTGCGCCATACCGCGCGGCGCGCTGCAGGTTCCCTGACGACGGAAGGATATTCGGACGCGGCCCGACACGCCAATCCGGCGCTTTCGTGACCGAGACGACCGTAGCCAGTGTGCTAGCGTGCAGCGGCATGCAGGCCGAACTTGCCGAGGATCGCCTTTCGATCCGCACCATCGCGGTGATCGGAGTCGTGGCGCTCGCCGTCGCCATGGGCATTGGTCGTTTCGCGTTTACGCCGCTCCTGCCGCTCATGCTGCGCGACGCCGCTATCGATCCTGGCAGGGCGCCGGACTGGGCCGCCGCCAACTACTCCGGTTACCTGCTCGGCGCACTGACGGCCGCACGAGTCGGGCGGCAACTCCTGCGCGGGTTGCGCATCGGGCTCGTTGGCGTCACGGCGTGCACGTTACTGATCGCGTGGATTCATGGCCCGACAGCTCCGATCGCGCTATGGTTTGCCGCGGGAATCTTCAGCGCGTGGGTGCTCGTGACTGCGAGCAGCTGGTGCCTGGCCGAGCTGAGCGACCGGCACGCAGGCCCCTGCGGCGCGCTGATCTATACCGGCGTTGGCATCGGCATCGCGTCGACCGGCGCACTCGCGTGGCTCGGCGGCTTCCAGCCGGCATCGTTGCTGTGGCTCGAGCTCGGTCTCCTCGCCGCCGCGGGAACCGCATTCGTCGCGATGGTCGCGCCAGCACGAGCTGCGAGTGCGCGACCCCCGGAAACCACGAACGCAGGCGCGACGGGTGCTCACGTCGGGCTCGTAGTGTGCTACGGCGTTTTCGGCTTCGGCTACATCGTGCCGGCAACGTTCCTCCCGGCTCTTGCGCGCGAGCAAGTTGGCGACCCGCACGTCTTCGGCATGACGTGGCCGTTGTTCGGGCTTGCCGCGATCCTGTCCATCGTCTTCGTCGCCAAGGTGCACTCGAAGACCCCGCGGCGCCGCGTGTGGGCCGTCGCGCAAGGGACGATGGCTTGCGGGACCGCGTTGCTGATCCTGAACGGATCGTTCGTCGCGCTGCTGCTGGCGGCGACTCTCGTTGGCGGGACCTTCATGATCGTAACGATGGCAGGGCTACAATTCGCACGTGAGCTTGCGCCGCAGAACCCAACGCCGCTGCTGGCGCGGATGACGGCCGCGTTCGCCATCGGGCAGATCGCGGGGCCCGTGTTGCTACGCCTGCTGGCGCTGCGTTCCGCGGGCTCGTGGAACACGGTGAGCCTCGCGAGCGCGGTTGCCACGATGCTGCTGGCGTCGACGGCAGCCTGGTTGTGGCTCGACGGACGCGCGTCGGCCGATCTGCGACGTTGATCTCGGTCTTATCGGGCGAACTGCTCACAATTCCGCACGGAGTTGTTACGGAGCGGGCGCTTGACCGGGCCAGCGGATATTACGGCACACACCTCGCGCCGCGCGTTCAAGACTGCGCTCGCCACGGTTGCCATGCTGATCGCGGCTGGTGTCGCGCGAGCCGACGATGCAACGAACCTCGCCGACCTGTTCGCCGACTGCTCGGGTGTCTGGCAGGCCGTGTCGATCATGGAAGCGCGGATCGGAAAGGACATTTCAGCGCAGCGTTATGCAACGCTTTCGCAAGCGGCCAGTGCGTCGGCGAGCTACATCCTCGCGGTAGACCACGAGGGCAAAAATGGGGCAGTGCGGCAAGCTGCGGGCTGGGACGATTATGTGACGCCGCGTGCAATCGATGCGCGTGTGGAGATGCTCACCCTGATCGATGACCAGGATGGCGCCGAGGTCGACGGTCGGATGAAGGTTTGCGCCGCAACTCTCGGGACGCAGTCCGAGATCGTGCAGCTGATCCGGGACCAGGACGACGCGTCCGGCGGCTACTAGCCTTCACGGCGGGATTGTCCGCCGCGTGTCCTCCGTCAGGCGAGCTGCACCCAGCCGGTCGTTACACTGGGCGTCTTGCAGTACCAGAGCCGCCCGCTCGAATCGACGAACAGATCGCCGCGTGCCCCCGTGGCCGGCTTAGTCGCAGCGGCCGCAGGAGTGAGCCTGACCTGTGCCTTGGTGCCCGTGAAGATACCGCCGCGGCCGAGGATCGACCGGCCCTCGACGCCGGCGCCGCCGCCTTCGGTGGTTCCAAATACGGCGCTCTGGTTCTTTGCGGAGTCCGCGATCTCGCCCCAGACGCCGTGCCCGGAACCTTCGCCGCGTCCCTGCACACCCGAGCCGCCTCCCCTCGTCACGCCGAGGACTGCGGCATACGCACTCGACGTCGAGTTCTGCGTGGCGAGCACGGCGTGCCCGGTCTTGTTCGGGGCCGCTTCGGCGCTCCCCTTGCTGGCGTACACGGCATGACCGGTGCCGCGAGCCTCTGCAAAAAGACCATGACCGGTCGAAGTCGTATCGGTGAGCACGCGCGCCGCCGTACCGTAATTCGACGACGCCGCGACGCCGTTCCCGAAGCGGTTATTCGTCGGGCTGGTCGCGTAGTTGGCGACTCCGAGCGTGTACAAATCGTTCGTGGCCTGCAGCCCGGTGTAAGTCGTACCTGAGTTCAGGTATGTGCCGGTACCGTATTGCATCGTTCCCGTCGTGGCATTCGCCGGCGAACTGGCGAGCGACAGTCCAAGCGTGCCTGCCACCGCGGCCGCGCCGATCAACACGTCACGCCGGCCAACCGAGGTGCCCGATTGGCCTGCCGTAGCGCGTAATGCCTGGTTCTCCTGTATCAGCTCCGCAAGCTGCTGTTCCAGGCGCGCCACGCGAGATTCCAGCTCTGCACTCATGAACGAAGACTCCTTGGTTGCGTGACTCACTGGACGCGAATACTACAGCCGGGGAAGCACCCGGGCACGCTGTACCGGCGAAAAACACTTACCATGGCAGTGCATGGCTGACGTGTTCATTTCGTATGCGCGCGAGGACGTCGACACGGCGCAACGTTTTGCCGACGCGTTCCAGGCCACCGGCTTCTCGGTCTGGTGGGACGATGCGCTCAGGTCGGGTGAGGCATTCGATGAAAGCATCGAGCGCGCGCTTCGCGAGGCCAAGGCCGTCGTCGTGCTCTGGTCGCCGAGCTCCGTCACGTCTCGCTGGGTAAGGGCCGAAGCGACGCAGGCCGACCGGAATCGCACGCTCGTGCCAGTGATGATCGAGGCGTGCCAGCGGCCGATCATTTTCGAGTTGACTCACACGGCGGATCTCTCGCGCTGGCGCGGCGACAAAAGCGACAAGGCGTGGCTGGGCCTGCTCGGCGACATGCGCCGGCTGATAGAGTCGCAGGCCGCTCCGCGTACGCAGTCGGGCTCCGCATCGCTGCCGGCCTCCACGGCCGAGCAATCGCAGACCAGCCAACCTTCCAGACCGGGCATCGTGATCCTGCCGTTCATCAACATGAGCGGCGATCCGGAGCAGGAATACTTCAGCGACGGCGTCACCGAGGACATCATCACCGACCTGGGGCGCGTTTCCGCGCTCTCGATCGCCTCGCGCAATTCGGCGTTCTCGTACAAGGGCAAGACCGTCGCGCCGGCGCAGATCGCGCGCGCGTTGAAAGTCACGCACGTGCTCGAGGGCAGTGTCCGCAAGTCCGGCAACCGCGTCCGGATCACCGCGCAACTGCTCGAGGCTGCGACCGACAAGCAGATCTGGGCCGAGCGCTTCGACCGCACGCTCGACGACATCTTTGCGATCCAGGATGACATCTCGAAGTCGATCGTCGCCGCGCTGAAAGTCAAGCTGTTGCCGTCGGAACGGGCGGCGATCGAGCAGTGCTCCTGCACGAGCTCCGAGGCGTACGAGCTCTTCCTGATGGCCCGCGGGTTCCAGCGCAAGGGCAGCGAACGGCTGAAGCCCGTCATCGTGAGAATCTGCGGGCGCGTCGTCGAGCTGGACCCCGGCTTCGCGAAAGGGTGGGCGCTCATGTCGTTCGCCGAGGCTGAGATGAGCCAGCGCGGGATCGAAGGGCACTCGCTCGAGAACGCGCGGGCGTGGGCTGAGCGCGCCATCGCGGCGGATCCAAACGTGGCGGAAGGCCATGCGGCGCTCGCCGAGGCGATGATGCGCGGATTGTTCAAGCATGAGCCCGTCGATACGGTGCTCGAGACCGCGCTGAAGCTGGATCCCGATTGCTACGAGGCACACACGGTCGCCGGGGCGGTCGCCATCGGACTTCGACAGTTCGAGAAGGCGATTGCGCATTTCGAGCGCGCAATCGAGCTCGACCCCGATGCGTACTGGCCGGCCGGAATGGTCAGCCAGGCCTACGACGCGCTCGGCGAGCGCGAGGCCGCCGCCGCTGCAGAGAGACGCGCGCTCGCGAAGTGCGAGAAGATTCTCGCCGACGAGCCGGATCACAGCGGTGCGCTCGGCTTTCTCGTGACGTCGCTTGCGGGGCTCGGCCAGGCCGATCGGGCGCGCGAGTGGACGAAGCGGGCGCTGCTATTCGACCCCGACAATGCACGTCTGCACTACAACCTGGGGTGCGCGATGGCGAAGCTATGCGATGGCGACATGGCCGCTGCGCTGATCGAGCCATGGATCGATCGCGTAAGCCACGGCTGGGTGCTGTGGATGCAGCAGGACAACAGCCTCGATCCGATCCGGGAGCACCCGCGTTTCGCCGCGTTGATGGCGCGTGCGCTTCGCCGAGTTGAGGCGGAAAAGAAGGGTTAGGGCTCCACGAGTTTGCGATAGAGGTGCCACGTCGAGTGGCCCAGTATCGGCAGTACGGCGGCAAGGCCCATCAGCAGGAGCAAGGCGCCGGCTACGAGCAACGCCACAACGGTCACTCCCCAGACAGCCATCACCGCGGGATTTGCGGTGACCGCACGGATCGAGGTCGTCATCGCCGTGACGGAGCTCACCGGCTTGTCGAGCAGCAACGGGAAACCGACGACCGAAATTGCCAGCGCCGTGAACGCGAAGACGAATCCGACCGCGTTGCCGTAGAAGATCAACGCGCCGCCGCGCCGCGTCGTGAAGAGTTGCGTTATGAAATCCGCGAGCGAGGCCGGGGGATGCGCGCCAAATAGACCCGTGTACAGGAACTGCGCCATGTAGAGCCAGGCCACGTAGAGCAGCATCATCAGGATCGAAAGCGCCAGAATCGGCGCGAATGTCGAGGAGTGGACGAACTGGAAGGCGGAGCGCCAGTTGAGGTCGAGACCACGCTCGCGGCGCCGGCTCATCTCGAACAGGCCGACCGACAACACCGGGCCGAGAAGCGTAAAGCCCGCGATCACGGGAAACGCCATGTGCAGAGGACGCTCGCCGAGCAGGAACAGTGTCAGCAGCAGTGCGAAAAGCGGATAGATGACGACCACGAAAACGCCGAGGCACGGCTTGGCATTGAAATCGTCGTAACCTTCTCGCAGCGATTGCCAGAGATCGTTGAGCCGGATCCGCCGGATCCCGATCTGGTCGGCTGTGACAAAAACATCCCCAAGAGATCTTTCCTGAGCCATGGTGCGCCTCAGAGCTGATCAGGGTGTCGTCTGCTACGGAAGTATAGATCCAAAACGCAAAGGCGAGTTCCTCGAGCCGAAGGGCGAGGTACCGTCGTGCGACGCTCGAGTGCCGTCCCTTGCGTCAGTCCTACAAATGGCCTCGCTATCTCCAGCTGCCTTGCCGGGGCATACTCTGGCGCCCGCCGATGCCTCGGCTGTCCGCTCCCGCTCCCGTTTCCAGGCCCTGAAATCACTTCCGCTCGAGGAGGCTCTAGTGACGACGATCAAGCTGATCAAGAACGGCCCGTACATGGTCGAAGGCGACGACGTGAAGGTGTTCGACTGGGACAGCCAGCAATATGCGGTCGCCAAGCATCCGTTCTACCTGTGCCGCTGCGGCGCCTCGACCAACAAGCCGTTCTGCGACGGTACGCATTCGAAGATCGGCTTCAAGGCCGCCGAGGCTGCTGTATCCGGCAGCGGGGACAAGCCGGCTCGGTGACCTGACCCGCTTCAGCGTTCGGCAAGGACCGGGATGACCTCGCGCGAGAAAAGCTCGAGCGAGTGTCGCGCCTCGTCCTCGTGCATCGTGCCGAACACCATCTGCCCGAGCACGAAGTTGGCGCCCGCCGTGCGGGCCTGCTCCGACAGGAACTCGCAGACGGTTTGCGGCGTGCCTGCGACTGCGAGTCCCTGCTTGACGTAGCCGTCCCAGTCGCGCGGCAGAAGGTGCTCGAGAGGAAACACGACCTGACTGCGCTGCCACAGGTCCGTGAACGACGCGCGCCACTTGGCGAAGGCGCGGCGCGCGAGTTTCTCGGCTTCGGCATCGGTTTCCGCGACCACGATGTGGCGCATGAGTCCGAGCGCCGGCAGCCGGTCCGCGGGTTTGCCGAGCTTTGACCACTCCTCGCGGTAGCGCGCGAGGCAGGGTGCGGCGACGCTGAGCGGCATCAGCGAGATCACGTTGGCGTCGTGGGCCGCCGCCCAGACCGTCGAGTCGGGATTCGCGATCCCGTACCAGATCGGCGGATGCGGTTGCTGCAGCGGCCGGAGCGTCATCTCGATGTGACGGAACTCGAAGTGCTCGCTCTTGAAGTCGAGGAACTGCGAGGTGAGAGCTGCGAGCAACGCGTCGCGCGCTTCTGCGTAGCGCTGCGGCACGTCGGCGCGCTCGAGGCCGTACATCGCGTGCTCGATCCACACGGCGCCGCGGCCGAGCCCGATCTGCAGCCGGCCACCGCTCAGATGGTCGAGCATGCAGATTTCCTCGGCCAGCCGCAGCGGATGATAGAGCGCGGCGACGTAAACCATGGGCCCGAATTTCAGGCGTTGCGTGCGCTGCGAGACCGCGGCCAGGTAGACGTTCGGCGACGGCGCAAGCCCGAGCGGCGTGCCGTGATGCTCGGCGATGTGGTACGACTCGAACGGCAGCGCATCGAGCGCTGCGACGATCCGGAGCCGCGTGGCGTAGTGCTCCGCCGGCGGCAGCCCGCTGTCGTCGACGTGATCGAAGATGCCGAACCTCATGCGCAGAGGATATTACAAGCCGGCCGACGGCCAGCAAAACCGCCGATCACGACCTCTGTTTGTCGCGCCGATTGCGAACCTGCCGCTTCGGCGCGATGGTCAGCGCTGCCGTCAGCGCGCCCAGCGCGGCGAGTGCCGCCGCCGCGATCATCGTCGGGCGGTACGCAGTCGCCAGCGCAGTGCCGGCAACGTCGGGCGTGGTCGCGCCGACTGCGAGTCCGAGCGCTGCGATGGCCACGAGACTGCCGGCGCGCGCGGCAGCGTTGTTGATACCCGAGGCAATACCGCTCATCTCGTTCGGTGCGGAGTCGAACACGGTCGTCGTCAGCGGTGCGATCGTGACCGTCATGCCAATGCTGACCAGCACGAGTCCGGGAAGAAATCCGCTCCAGTAGCTTGTGTGTGCGCCGGTGAGCGCGAACAGTACGAACCCCGCTGCGGCAATCGTCGGACCGACGACGAGCGGCGGGCGCGCACCGAACCGCTCGATCAGTTTTCCCGATCGTCGCGATCCCAGCCCGACGATCACCGATAACGGCAGCAGCGACGCACCGGCCACCGTCGCACTGAAGCCTTGCACCTGCATCAGCACGAGCGGAACGACGAACAAGGCGCCACCGAGCGCGGCGTACAGCAGCAGCGTCAGCGCATTGGCCCCGGTGAAACTGAGTTCGCGGAACAGTTTGAGCGGCATCATCGGCGCGGACGCGCGTGCCTCATGGCGAATGAAAATCCAGGTTGCGGGAACTGCGCAGACCAGGGCCGCGAGGCCGCCGGCCAGGTTCCGCTCCCCGAGCGAGATCAGCCCGAACGTCAGCAGTCCAAGTGCAGCGATGGCCATGACGGCGCCGCTGTGATCGAGCGGCGTCGATTGGCTCTCCGCGCGATCGTCCGGGAGTTTCAGCGCCAGGAGCAGCGCCGCGGCACCGACGGGCACATTGAGGAAAAAGATCGAGCGCCAGCCAACCGTATCGACGAGCCAACCGCCCAGCGGAGGCCCGAGTGCGGTCGTCAGCGCGCCGGCCGCAGCCCAGGTTCCGAGCGCGGTGCCGCGCGCGGTGCCACTGAACGACGACCCGATGATGGCGAGGCTCGTCGGCGTCAGCAGCGCGGCACCGACGCCCTGGATGAAACGCGCCGCGATGAGCCAGGCGGGAAATGGAGCCAGTCCGCAAGCAATCGAAGCCGCGACGAAGATCGCAAGGCCGACGATGAAGATGCGACGACGCCCGAAGCGATCGCCCGCCGCGCCGCCGAACAGGATCAGGCTGGCCAGCGCCAGCATATAGCCGTTGACGACCCACTGCAGCGTTCCGAAGTTCGTGTCGAAGCCACGCTGGATGGCGGTCAGCGCGACATTCACGACCGATCCATCGATGAAGCCCATGCTCGAGCCGAGGATCGTTGCGGGCAGCACCCAGCGCGTGCCTTGCGCAGGCGCGCCGGTGCACGGATAAGCCTCCGGTGTTTCGCAGGGAAGACGATGCGCGCCGATCACTTTGATGCTCGCCGTCCGGTTCGACGCTCGCTCGAGCGCATTCTCTCGTGATCGATTGGCGATGCAAAAGCGGATTGGATCGGCCGACACCGGTCTCTACAATTCACCGATGACAAGACGCGGCTGGATCCTCTTCGTCGCCCTGGGCGTGCTGTGGGGCATGCCGTACCTGCTGATCCGCATCGCGGTCAGCGCGGTCGACCCGCTCGTGGTCGCAGGAACACGCACCCTGATCGGCGCGCTGCTGCTGTTGCCGCTCGCGTGGCATCGCAAGGTCCTGGCCGCGGGGTTTCACCGTTGGCAGTGGCTGCTGGCCTATACGGCCATCGAGATCTGTGTGCCCTGGCTGCTGCTGGGGCATGCGGAAACGCGCATCAACAGCTCGACCGCCGGTCTTCTGCTCGCGGTGGTGCCGCTCTTTGCCGCGCTGATCGTCACGAAGCTCGGGCACGAGCGGCTCGAGCCGCGCCGGATGCTGGGATTGGGCATCGGGTTCGCGGGTGTCGCGTTTCTCGTCGGTATCGACATCCACTTCTCGGACCTGTCGGCTGTTGGCCTGACGATGGTCGTGGCGCTGTGCTACGCCTCTGGCCCCATCATCATCGATCGCAAGCTCAAGGGTGTGCCGGCGATCGGCGTCGTCACGGCGTCACTGATCGTGGCGACGCTTCTCTACACGCCATTCGTGCCGATGGTGTGGCCGGAGCGCATACCCGCATCGGCCGCGTGGTCGATCGTCGGGCTGGGCGTGCTCTGCACGGGGACCGCGTTCCTGGTGTTCTTCGCGCTGATCGAGGAGATCGGACCTGCGCGAGCCACGGTGATTACCTACGTGAACCCAGCGGTTGCGATCGTGCTCGGCGCACTGGTGCTGTCGGAGCCGCTGACGCTGGGCATGGCGATCGGCTTCCCGCTCGTGATCGTGGGCTCGATTCTTGGAACCTCGCGGGTCCGGAACGACGCGCGAGTCAGTTCGAGTCGTGATCGCTCGGGCGCGTGCGGGGCGACGGCGGCGGCGGATCGTACACGCGCGGAGTGACGCGCGGAGCCGATGCCGGGGGCTGCGCCCGCGGCGGCGGCGCCGTGCGCGGCGTCATGCCGGCCGCGCCGGCACTCGCGCC
>JADMIO011135892.1_pt1 | contig 16130 bp, 17 predicted proteins | sample 8958161 | NCBI WGS metagenome assembly JADMIO01 (sample SAMN16585339, study PRJNA669376) | soil metagenome | isolation source: Crop rotation soil | place: USA: Cullars Rotation, Alabama | collected 2011
CTCCTCAAAAAGAGAGAGGCATCATAGTAAAAAATTAGGTTTTAGTACAGTCTCTTAGTTCGCGGAAACTCCTTTCATTTTTCTTTAAAAATGCATCTTTCCAATGATAATTATCAAGTAAACCTTCTGTATTGCGGTCTAAGATCCGATACGCAATATAAAGAGCTTCCACCGAGGCAAGCCCTCGCAGAGGATCAGAGCAATCATCTTGGCGCCGAGGGTATGCAGTTTGAAAGTCTGGGGGAAGGCTGCGCGTTTGAAAATCATGGGGCTTGTTTAGTTGCCCAAGCATTGTTTCCGCATATTTCCAGGTTCCATCGATTAAAAAAAGACCATACATTCTATCGCCTGCGGTGAGGAAAGGGGCGTTTAATGTCAAAAGCAGATAGGAAGACAGGTCTGGCAATACATCTTTAGGGTAAGTGAAAAAGCCCATGTCTGTTCTTTGTTCTAGTCCTTTCAAACTGCACTTTTTCAAATTTTCTTTGCGATGGCGCAAAATAAATGTAGGAGGAAATAAAAACATTTTTTATAGAAGACTTTAAGCCAGTTGACAAATGCAGACTCTAAAAGACTGTTAACGAATTTTGGGGGATTATTTTGGCCGATTTTCGATTCTTTTTGCGAGGGTAGTATACGAAGTTTGATACAACCCTCGCAAAAAGAATCGAAAATCGGCTCAAAAGAACCCGAAAATCGACTGAAACAAAATCCGTTAACAGTCTCTAATAAACAGTGAGATTTTATCATGATTTTTGCGATTTTCTCAACTTTGTTTTTATTCTCGCTTTGTCCCTTAGCGGCAAACGAGATGTTTCAATGGGGTACAGAAGAAAGGCAGGTCCTTTATCAAGCCCGTGATGAGAATAAGCCCATCGTCTTGGCTTTTATTGGAGCGGATTTTTGTCCCTGGTCGCAAAAGATGATCGATGAAATATTGGGAAATCCCGCTTTTGTGAATAAGATGAGCCTTAAGGCTGTGTTATGGCAATGCGTTCTGCATGCGGATGGAAATGCCAAAGAAGATCTGATACGCCATAAATACAAAATCGAAGAATGCCCAACCGTTCTTCTTTTAGATCCCCAAGGAAGAGAATTTGCGCGTTTTGGATATATGCCCTCCGATGCGCTTTCATTTGCTGAGGAACTAATAGAGGTTATTGCAGATTTTAAGGAGATATGTATCTCATTACAGGGGCCTTTGCATCAATTCGACGCAAACAAATGGCGCGAGTTGTACATTAAGACAAAACAATTTTCCAGCGCAGACTTTAAGAAATTAGTTTTAGAAAGAGGCGTACAAGAAGATCCCGGCACGGATTTGCTGCTTGAAAAATACGCGTTTCTTCTCGAGAAGAATACATTAAAAAATCGTGCTGTGCGTTCTTGCCGCCAAAAACTACTGCAAAAAGATCCCGATAATCGCTTTGGCACGCATTTTAAGATCGCATTGGCCGACTTTCATAAGTTATCCGCAAAATCCTCAAAACATCCTCAAAAGATCTTGCGTCCTCTTTTGCGATATCTGCAGCGCTTTGAAGAAAAAGACAAAAAAAATGCGTGGAGAGCCCAAATGGCAATCGCACAGTTTTTATATTCCATGCACATTAAAGACGGGGCATTGGAATTTGCCAAAAAAGCAGAAAAAAATGTTTCTGAGTCTGCAAAAGAGAGCATTGTGGAATTTATTTCTCATGTCCAATTGCATTAACTATGTTTAGTGCTCAGTGGAAAAGAGCTCCAGAAAAAGAAAAAGGAATCTTCCTGCTTTGCAAGTTCTTTTCAAAAGGAATAAAGATGTTTGAATGGGAAAGATCGCCTGATAAGGAATGCGGTGTAATTACGGGCTGCGATTGCGCTCAAGAATGGCTTCTCGAATGGTGGTGGGAACGCTATAGCGCGGAAAATGCATTCCCAGTGACTTTTATCGATTTTGGCATGTCGAGCCAAATTCGGGATTGGTGTCGAGAAAGAGGGGAGCTCATCGTGGTGGATTTGGATATGAGTTTTGTCAAATCCAAAGAAGAGATTGACCCGCAATTAGCCGATTTGTGGGACAGCTGGGTCGATAGATGGGATTCGAGAAAGGCATGGTTTAAAAAACCTTTTGCCTTATTACATTCTCCATATCGAAAAGGAATCTGGCTCGATTTAGATTGCGAAGTATTAGGCCCTCTCGATGCTCTTTTTTCTGAGTGTACCCTCCTCTCGCAGGTCGCAATGGCGCGAGAGCGTAAAATGGATCTTCTCCCGCGTTTTCACCCCAATCTCGTCTACAATGGTGGTGTGATCGCATTTTTGCATGGCTCTGAGATCATACAGAAATGGGCTAAGGCAGCGGTGACGCGCAATCACTGTTTTTTCGGGGATGATTTTCTCCTTTCTGCTCTCATCCAAGAGGAAGGATTAGAAATTGTAGAATTAGCAGAGATTTTTAATTGGCGCATCGTCAAGGGAATTAATTTAGATGCGGTCATCGTGCATTGGGTTGGGGCAAAAAATTATATTAAAGAATGCCGAGGTATAAAACCCTCCTTAGACCACTTTTATCGAGCAATACAGAAATGATTCTCGACAAAGAGATGTGCTCTTGGAAAAGAGCTCCCGATAGAGAATGCGGCGTCATTGTCGGCTGCGATTGCGCTCAGGAATGGCTGCTCGAGTGGTGGTGGGAACGCTATAGCGCGGAAAATGCATTCCCTGTGGCCTTTGTGGACATGGGCATGACCCCAACTGCACAGAAATGGTGTTTGCAACATGGTGAGCTGATCGATTTAGATCTGGATATGCGTTTCATTAAATTGAGAGACGAGATCGATCTGGAATTGGTGCGCAAATGGGATTGTTCCCGAGATGTATCGCCAGATATATGGGAAGCGAGAAGCAAGTGGTATAAAAAACCATTTGCCCTGCTGCATTCTCCATTTGAACGCAGCGTTTGGTTAGATCTCGACTGCGAGGTTTTAGGATCTATCGACCCATTATTTTCACAGGATCCATCCTTGCAGCTTGCGCTTGTGCGTGAATACGCCTCTTCGCATCTTCCTCAGATGCATCGACAAGTGCGCTATAATGGAGGAGTGATCGCTTTTACTCATGGCGCGGAAATCCTACAAAAGTGGGCGGACGCAGCGGTGAAGCGCAATCAATGCTTTCCTTCAGATGACGTTCTTCTCTCCGCGCTCATTTATGAGAAAAAATATCCCGTTTTAGAGCTTCCAGAGATTTATAATTGGTTTTTGACGTGGGGATTAAATATCAATGCGATCATCTATCATTGGTGTGGGCCAGCAGGAAAAGCTTATATTATAAATCAGGGTGGAATAAAACCTGCTCTGCAGGCGCTCTTTCGAGGCGGCAGGAGATTGTAATGTACGGTGGAGCAGAGCTCCGAAAAGAGAAGGGGATTTTAGTCGCTTGCGATCAAAAGCAGGAATGGCTGCTCCCCTGGTGGTGGGAGCGCTATTGCGCAGAAAATTCTTTTCCGGTGACCTTTGTCGATTTAGGAATGACAGAAGATGCACAGCGCTGGTGTGCATCTCATGGCCAGAGGCTTTCTTTATCCTTTGATCCTTCTTTTGTAAAATCCAAAGAATCTATTTCACTGCCACTAGCGCGGCAATGGGAAGGATTTTATGGCCCGACTCTTTGGACCGCACGTCCACATTGGTTCCAGAAACCCTTTGTTTGCCTCAATTCACCCTATCAAAAAACGATCTGGATGGATTTGGACTGCGAGATTCTGAGACCGATTGGCGATCTGTTTGATTACTGTAGCTCTGATTCGCCTCTTGCCTTGGTGCGCGAGTTCAAAACGGAACATCTACCCTATTTACACGAAGATGTGCGTTACAATGGAGGTGTGATCGTCTTTTGGCACCGTTCTCCCATCATCGTGCAGTGGGCAAAAGACGCCGTAGCGCGCAATGCCGATTTTTGGTCAGATGATGAGCTCCTTTCCTCCCTCATTTACGAGCTGCAGCATCCTGTCATTGAGCTTCCTTTGTTGTATAATTGGAGGCTTGTACAAGGCATCAATATGAACGCAATTATCCATCATTGGGTGGGAAGCGCAGGAAAAGCCTACATTAAAAAACATGGCGGAATCAAAAATGCTTTGCAAGCGCTCCACAAATATCTTTGAGCTCAAGTGTTAGGGTAAATCCAGCGCGTCTTTCATCACCTTTCTTGCTTGTTCTACAGCACGCAACTGATCTGATTTCGACTGAGTGAAATTCAACTGAAAATTTTGCAATTGTGTTGAGGGCATTTCCGCTCCCACTTTTCGTATGCATGCAATGCATTTTTCCGCTTGATTGTTTTGAGTATTCAAAGATATTTCCAACGCATACAATAAGATGTCTGCTCGGGCATACAAACAGGCTTTACTTCTCTCATCCCCAGTTGAGGTGCATCCTTCAGTATTTTGGAACGCCTTTGCAGCATAACCTGAGTCATTAGTGAGCGTGCTGGGCGTTTTGTTGACTTGAATGATTTGAAGATAATATAGAACAAGTCCAGCAATTGGCATGAACTGCAATTCGTCCCCAATTTGCAATGGGGCAATATGCATCATTTGTTGCAAGTTTGTGAACGCTTGTTCTAATGCAACAGGATCTTGGGATTTTACCATAGATTGCATGTGAGCGAGCATTACATCGTAATCCAATACAGAATTGCAATCTAACAAAGACCCGACCTCGATTCTGCTCAAAAGTTCTTGCATTATGCGTCGCTGTTCCGTATCCGAAACTGTGAATAAAGTCCTAAATTGCATTTCTTCTTTGTTTTGAACGATTTCTTTGAGTTGCTCAAAGAATGCCGCTTCGGATGCCTCTTTGTCCCTAAAGGCCGATTTGAGGACTGTAATTGCTTCTGCGATATTGGTAAATTTTATACATTCTTCTAGCGATTCGATTGGAATAGTTCTTTCAGCATTCCTGAAAAAATCAAAATCGACTGTTCCATCTCCGTTATCTTCAAAATTAAAAATATATTCATAGGACTCTTTCATAAAACTGATGGCTATGTTTTTAAATTTTGTATTCCTATCTTTCGAAAGTTCTTGCATCTCATGCGCGAAATCTTCTTCGCTTAGGTGATGCGCGAAGATAGTATATTCTGCATCCCCTATAAAACAATTTTTCGCGATACGGCGCAGGTGAAACTGTAAGTGCTCAGCAAAATTTTCTCCTTCTTCGGTAAAAATCGGTGCAAGGGATTTAAGCGCTTCCTCGATGGTTATAAAATGGATATAATCCGTTTCCAAAATCTCTTCAGCCACTTCATTGTCGGCCTTTAAAATCTCAAAATCTATTGTTTCGACCTCTTCGTCTAAGTCTTTTTTGAATTTAAAATAATATTTTTCTGCCCCCCTCCTAAAACATACAACTACATTGCCCTCTCCACTGCTATCCCAAAGATCATGCACTTCTCTGTCAAACTCTTTTTTAGTAGGTAAATTATCAAATGTGCTCAAGCTTGATTTTTTTACAAAAGTTTTCTCGTGATCAAAAGGATCCTCTTCGAATGGAGAAAGAGAATTTGGATATGTTCTTATAGGAGAGGCGGGGACACCTTTTTTTAGCTGACTAAAAGTATGTGAAACGACGCTATCAATTCTTACATCTGTAGGGGAAAGGTCTGCAATAGGTAGAGGTATCTGAATGGTTAGATTGTTTCTTTGTGAAGGGAAAAGAGGAGGGCTAATTGGAGTTGCTGACATAGGGATTTCCATTTTTTAAGCAAAGGGTTTTTTGAAAGCGCATGATGCTATTTTAAGCAGCGATTTAAGAAAAGAAAAAAATATCTTTTGTAGGAACGGAAGCTTTTACTGTGCGTGTGCACAGCAAAGCTCTAAAGTTCTTAAGGTAGCTTAAGCGCTTCTTTCATCGCTTTTCTCGCTTGATCTAAAGAATGCAAATTATCCATTGGCTCCTTAGTGAGATCCAACTGAAAATCTTTCAATTGCGTTTCAGGCATTTTCTCTCCCAGTGCGCGAATGTGTGAGATGCATTTTTGGGCTTCTTCTATGAAGGGCTGATAATAGTAAACGTTTTCCAAAGCAGTTGCTAATGCAAAAAACAAAATATGAGCGCGAGTGTAAAGCAAGGCGCGGACTCTCTGATCTCCAGTACTAGTGTATCCTTCTTCGCTGTTTTGGAAAGCCTTTATCGCATAATCCGAGTCATTGTTAGGTACATGAGGCGTTTCGTTGAGTTGAATCATATGAAGATAATAAAAGACGAGTCCGCTTAATGGCATCAACTCAGGTTCCCCTCCTATTTCCAATATCATAGTATCCGACATCTCTTCTAGTATTCCGAATGCATCTTTTAATTTCGTAGAAGGATCTGCTCTTACGAGATCGTCTAACTTTACTAACCTCTTCTCATTTTCTAAGATGGAGGGAATAAAATTCCTTAAGTCCTCAATTGATATCCAGCATACGTTATCCTCAGTGGGGGATGAAATCTCAACTGGTTGTTTTCTACCGCTTAGAAAGATTTTTTCGAGTTGTTCAAAAAAAGCAGTATCAGATCCCTCTTTGTCGCTAAAGAATGGCTTGAGGGCCTCAATTGCACCTTCGATGTCCGAAAATTCTCTATGATCGGGTTGGGGCTCGTATCCTATAACACCATTAATATCAGCCAAGCAGTCAAAATAGACTGTACCCCATTCGGTTTCTTGAAATTTAAAAATATAAGCATTGGATTTTTTTTGAAAACTGAGTGCTATGCATCTATCCCATGTGTCTCTTGTTTCCCAAAGCCAGTTTACATCTTGAGCAAAACTTTCTTGAGTTGGAAAATCATCAAAAACAATATTATCTGTGTCAGCTAAAAAAAGATCTTTTGGGATTTGTCTTAGTCGAGATTGTATCTGCTTATCAAATGCGATATCTGATCTTTCTTTCTGGTCAAAAAGCGGTGCAAGGGATTCAATAGCATCCTCTATGGTATTGAAGCGGATGTGAGCAGTATCGAATGGCATTTGTGCGCCTTCTTTGCAGATTTTTAAGATTTGGAAATCCAATGTCTCGATCTCAGCGGATTTAGTTTCGAATTTAAAATAGTATTTTGCGGAATCCGCTTTAAAACATACAGCTATAGATCCTTCTACATTACTGTTCCAAAGCCTATTTACCGTATCGGTAAACTCTTTTTTAGTGAATAGTCCATCGACTGCTTCCCCAGAAGAGTTTTCGATTAAAAGTCGCTCTTCTTCTGTAATATCTTCTTTGAGAAATTCTTCAGGCAATGATTTGCTAGAAACTGTTGGAGAGAGACGATCTTTCCTTCCTAGTTGAGTTAGCATAGGCAAAACGACGCGTTCTGTTCTTGCTTCTGGGAAAGTAGCCTCGGTGGGATCGTCTGAGAAAAACTCTAATTCGATTGTTACATTAGTAAGTCTTGTTCTTACTGCAGGGGCACTATCTTTCAGCTGACTTAGCGTAGGTGAAACGACGCGCTCTGTTCTTATATCTGTGGGGGAAAGGTCTTCAATAGGTAAGGGTATATGAATGGTTAGATTGATTCGCTGCGTAGGGGAAAGAGATGGTATAGTTCCTGACATAGGGATCTCCTTTGTGATTACAAGTAAGGGAACTTTTAAAGCGTGCGATGCTATTTTAGAAAATGATTAAAGAAAAGGAAAATATTAATTCCTTTCAGAGTCGTCTAATTGATTGTCTGCCAGGAAGTGATCCGGAGAAGATCTTTGGGAATTTCGAATAAAAACCGCGAAGGGTTAGTGGGAAAATCCTTGCCCATTTTTTTGCGGTTTCGGGCCATGCTCAATGTGAGATAGTGCTTAGCTCGTGTCATCGCGACATACATGAGGCGCCTTTCTTCTTCCAAGCCGGTTTCCATGAGGCTTTTTTCATGCGGGATAATGTGGTCTTCGAGCCCTACGAGAAAACAGGCCGTAAATTCCAAACCTTTTGCACTGTGGAAGGTCATGACGTTGACTTTATCCTCTTTTTGCTGCTTGTCTCTGTCCGCAAATGACTGTTGATCGAGAAGGGTGGTGTTCAAGAAATGGCTAAGAGAAATTTCTTCTTGGGAGTCTTGAGAGAGGAGTTCTTCTTCATAGATAGCGAGCGTATCGATACATTGATGGACGTTTTCGCGTTTAAATGCGCGCATTTTTTCAGTTTTGGCATCATCGGCGATCGCTTGCTCATAATCCATTTCCTCGATAAGCCAAGACAGCGTCGGAGCCAGAGGAACTTTATCGAATTTGCGCCGAGCTGTTTCGATGAGCTGCACAAAAGAGCGAATTCCAGTAATGGCACTATGCGAGAGGCTATTTTTAACTTCAGAAGAAAGAGGGGAGGCGATTTGTACTAAAAGTTGCCACAAAGAGATAGCGCTTTGTCGGTTGATTTGGGTGAGCTTGTCCAATGTCGCATCGGAAATGCCCCTTCTCGGTATATTGATGATTCGCAGCAGGGCTTCTTGATCTAAAGGATTAGCAATGACGCGCAGATAGGACATGAGATCTTTAATCTCTGCGCGTTCATGAAACTGCGTACCGCCGAAAATCTCGTAGGGAATACCTCGAATCCACGTGTCATTTTTTTTCCACACTGCTTGAAGAAGGGCTATTTCAAAGGATCGGGATAGGATATTGGAACGGTAGAGGATAGCCATCTCTTTCCAAGGAATATTTTTTTCTGTCTTGAGTTTGATCATGCGTTGCACTACAGAGAAAGCTTCATCGGTCTCTGAGGGCGCGTGAAAAAGAGTGATCGGCTCTCCTTGTTCTGAGGTTGACCAGAGTTTTTTATCATGTCGCTCAGTGTTGTGTGCAATGACTGCATTGGCAGCAGATAAGATAAGGGAAGTGGAGCGATAATTCTGTTCGAGTTTGATGACAGTGGTCGATGGGAAATTGAGGATGTTTTTGATCTCGGATCCCCGCCATCCATAAATAGATTGATCATCATCTCCGACGACGCATAAGTTGCCGTGTTTTTCAGAGAGCAGTTCTGCTAATCGGTATTGAATGGGATTCGTGTCTTGATACTCATCGATCATAATGTAGCGAAAACGCTCCTGATAGCGCTGGAGGATCCCAGGATGGGTTTCGAAGAGTTCGACGGTTAAAGAAAGGAGACTGTCGAAATCAACGGCATTGTAAGCACGCATGGATGTTTTCAGGCGTCCGTAAAGGGTTGTGGAAAAAGTGTCATGCCATTGAGGATTTTCCACTTTAAGCTCATCAGGCGCCAATCCGCGGCTTTTTGCGTAGGAGATTTTGTTTAAAGTCTTTTCTAAAGATGGGAGTTCTCCTTCCTGTTCGAGCAGGAGGCGGGCGAGCTGGGTGCTGAGCCGGCGCATGTCCTTTTCATCATAAAGACTGAAATCTTTGGTGTAGCCGAGATGGTGGATCTCTTTGCGCAGGATTTGCATGCAAAAGCTATGAAAGGTACTCAGCGCAACGCATTTTGCACGCTTTTCCAGGATCAGACGACGCAGCCGTTCGCGCATTTCGGATGCGGCTTTATTCGTAAAGGTCAATCCTAAGATCGCTTCCGGAGCCACTTGCAGATTCTCCAAGAGATGAGCGATGCGATAAGTGAGAACGCTTGTTTTTCCGCTGCCGGCCCCAGCTAGTATGAGCACGCGTCCATCGATGGTGAGGACTGCCTTTTTCTGCGAAGGATTGAGGTGAGCATAGGCGCGATTAGATTCGAGAAACTGGCTCATAATCAAGATGGAAGTTGTCTGTAGTGAATTGTTGCAGATTTCGAAGCGATTTTCAAAGATTTTGATCCGTCCAAGAGATAAACTCTAAAAAACGGCTATTTAAAAAAGCTTATTCAAGAGATCTTTTAAATCGGTTAGAATGGCCATCATTGTCAACTCGGGATGGTTTTTTTTAGGCGAGATGTGCAATTCCAAATCCGCTGGCATAGAAGAAGACAATTCACGAAAAGCTTCTCTAACAATGCGCTTAAAACGGTTGCGCTCATGGGACTTGCCATAACGGCGGGAGACTGTGATTCCCAATTTGGGCGCAAGGCCTTTAGGCTGCCGCCTATATTCCACACGCACTTCATTGCCTTGAAAGCGGTGTCCCTGTTTCAAGAGATTTAAGAAATGAGAGCGGCGAAGGACCCGCGCGGATTTTGGGAAATGCTTGTTCACACGGACAGGCGTTTGCGGCCTATGCGGCGCCTGCGGTTGAGGATTTTTCTTCCGTCTTTGGTTTTCATCCTTTTCCGAAATCCACATGTGGTCTGCCGTTTTCTTTTGCTAGGTTGGTACGTGCGCTTCATTGTAGTATTCCTTGACTAAATTTCGCTCAAAATATAACCCATCTTCTTAAAAAGATGCAACTGTTTGGGTTTAAAAAATAATACAGCACCTGGATTTTTTTGAAAAATGCGACTAGAGTACCGGCGAAAATTTTAATAGGGGATTGTTATAGACAAACTTTTATTTTACAATAAGCGTGAGGAGGAAATCGCCTCGGTACCCCAAAGTTTTTGTGAGAAGCAGCTTGAGATCCTTTTCTGTTTTTATTAGGAAAGCTTCTTGGTCTTCTATCTGTAAAGGCGGCATTTCCAAAAAAATTTCCATTTTTTGATTCGCGAGCAAGGCCACATCAGTAGAGAGAGCAGTTTCTGGAAAGCGCTCCGCCCAATATTTTTTTACATAAGTGCGGAACAACGCGGATTCAATCACCATGTTTTGTGCGGGTACGATAAACTGGAAATATGCGCCGCGATTCATAGCGTAAAACCCGATGAGGAGCAACACTCCGCAGCCTAAGACGGATAGGCCAATGGGAACAAAGTTCGCGCTTTGCTCGACAAAGAATTGTCCGATTATAAGACGCAGATGCGGGGCATAGTGCAGGCCGATAAAAAAACCTCCGATCAGAAGAATGAGCAAAGTGAATAAAAATTGCACAGCGGAAAAAAGCAAATGAACTGGTTTCATAGGATCTCTTTCGAATTTAAGATTCTGTTGATTTTCGGGTTTTTTTTGAATCGAAAAACTCGATTCAAAATAATCCCGAAAATCAACAATCTTCGAAAGAGGTCGCCTATTACAATTCAGCGTTGTATTGATTCAGAACAGATGTTTGTTTTGCGCGTTTGATGTGCTTTTCAACAAGGGCTTCCCCATTCTCTTCTTGCGCGAGGGAAATCAAATTCTTAAAGATAACATGCACGCAGCCGACGTGGAGACCCGTAAGGTGGCTGATGTCTTCTACAATTTTCGCCTGTATTTCTTCTGCTTTTTCTGGAATCGAGGTGCCGTAAGCGACGTTGACTTCTACGCGAATATTGACAGCGTGATTCTTTTGATCTTGTTCCACGTGCACGCCTTTGACTCCATCCAAGCTATCGCGCCCCAAAAGGCTATCGAACAAGGAGCCTTCCAAAGTCTCTACGCCTGTGATGTTTTCGATGCATCGGACAATAATTGATTGGAATACCTTGCTTTCAATATCACGGATAAAAACCGTATCGGGAAGTTCTAATTCTTTTTTGTCGATTTGTTTGAATGGATCGTGCATGCAATCACCTCTTTAGATAAGGTAAAACCATTATACTCTATTTTCAGTTTTTTTAACGTCTTAAAAAATTTTAATAATATACCTGCATATGTTGTAAAAATTAGATTTTAAACTGTCTGGGGGTGTATATATACCGAAAATGATTCAAGAATCGGTTTCGGTATACAAATGCATTCATTAGTTGCTTTTGGGTGTACTAGAAGCCTCTAACTCCTATATGATAAAAGCCTATGCATTATTTTTTTAGTCTTCTAATCGGTATTTTCAACGCGTTTCTCTGCGCCCATTTCGCGAAAAAGCGAGGACGCAATCCTCTGTATTGGTTTATTGGAGGAGCTTTGTTCGGTTTATTTGCGCTGGGCATCTTATTTTTGCTTCCCATACGGAAAATTGCCGCTCAAGTCAAGACGGAAATTCATGCTCCCTTATTGCAAGCGCTCTTTCCTGCGCAGGCGGGCAAGCTCTGGTATTATCTCGACCAAGAGAAGCAGCAATATGGGCCCATGAGCCTAGACGCATTGGGCAGAGCGTGGAACGAAGGAAAGCTTCATGTGCACAGCTTGGTGTGGAATGAAGATCTGGAAAGTTGGAAAAGACTAGAAGAAGTGGTGACAAATTTTCAAAATAAATAAAAAACCATGTGGGATTCACATGGTTTTTTTAGTTCTTTTAACAAAAAATTTTACCAGCTCGCCTTAGTGATACCTGGAATCATGCCATTGCTGGCCATTTCTCGGAAACACAGTCGGGACAGTTTGAATTTTCTCAAAAATCCGCGCGCGCGTCCGGTGAGTTGGCAGCGATTGCGAAGCCGGACAGGGGAGGAATTGCGCGGCATTTTATTGAGTGCGATTTTGGCATCTTGCCTCTCTTCCTCGCTTTTATTCATATCGAGGATGATTTTTTTTAGACGTTGACGTTTTTCCCATCGGAGATTAACGGATCTTTCGCGTCTTTTTTGTTTTGCAATTGAAGATTTTGTCGCCATATACTCTCACTTACTTCTTTTTTCGTGCAGGGCCTTTTTGCCTCTGCTTGCGATTGGGATCCGTTTTATTGATCACATAGATGCGACCACGCCGTCGGACAATTTTATCCCCTTTGGAAGGGTCGGCTTTAATCGAAGCTCTTACTTTCATGAAATAACCTAATAAAGATCAAACATTTCTTAAAGATTTATACGCGATAGAGGATTTTTTGGCAAGCGGCTTGGCATGGGAATCTGCCTCGATAAAAAGTTTCAGTTGATTTTTTAGATTCTTGAGAGACAAAGGCTGCAAATTTTAAAAAAATCACTTGTCTTATGAGGGGATCCTTAACAAATAGAAAAATAGAAAAATTCCTTTTCATAAAAGGCATATTCTTTTAAAACCCTTTAAAATTGATAAACTTCAATGGAAATGTTTTATGAGCGATTCAGATAATGATGCCATAGATGCCTTCCATAACGTTGAAGGCCATAGCGCGCAGTTTTCTCAGGCAGGGGCGATCGATGATCTTTCGTTGAATCAGCTGCGCGATCATATAAAGAAGGTTATGATTCCACTTCTTATCAAAAGCTTCCAGCTGAAATTGGAATTGAGTCAGGCGATTAGTTTACCTTCTCGTCTTCAGCCTGTAAAACAAAAGCACTCTTCCGAAGAAATTATCGCGCAGTTAAAGCAGTTAGACAAAGATTTGCAAGTCTTGCTGCTCTGGTGTCAAAGTTGTCGCAATCAGATCCAGAAAGCGCTTGTTCTTCCAGAAGAGGAAATGAAAAGTGTGTTAGCATCGACCCCTCCTTCGTCTGCAAATCCAGCTGTATCAAAATCTTTTTCAGAGGCAGTGACAGCGCATTCCACCCATTTTAAAAATCCCCATCAAAAAGAATCTTCACTCGCGGATGGAATGGGATTGACCAAGATTGTCAAAAGAAAACGCTGGTGGAATAAAATTTTTTAAGATTCTAAGAGTTTGTCTGCTCTGAAAAATTTTATCGGGACAGGACCATATAGTATTATTTTAAATCACTATATTTTTTCGCTTCTGCTATTCTTAAAGACTGTTAACCTGAGTTTTGGGTTGATTTTATAGAGAATTGGCCGAAAGATGCAGCAACGCTCTATGAAAGCAAATCCAAAACTCAGGTTGTTACGAAAACAAAATCGCTTAACGGGCTCTTGTTGACCGAAGAAAAAAGGATGCAAATGGACGATGTAAAAATATCGCCTATGATGGCTCAATGGCATGCGTGCAAAAAAGAAGCGGGGGATGCGCTTTTGCTTTTTCGCCTTGGGGATTTTTACGAAGCATTTTATGAAGACGCCTCCATTTTGTCCAAAGAATTGGATCTCACGTTGACCAAGCGTCAAGAAGTGCCGATGGCTGGGGTACCCTTCCATACAGCTGAATCTTATATCGACAAGTTGGTCGCAAAAGGATTTCGAGTGGCTGTCGCAGAGCAGATGGGGGACCCTCGCATGGTCAAAGGGCTGGTGGAGCGCAAAGTAGTAAGGACCATTACACCCGGTTCCGTCGTTATTTCCAGCTTGCTTGCTGATAAGGCAAATAATTTTCTCGCCTGCGTCAGCGAGCTCAATGGCATCTTCGGACTTGCCGTGCTAGATGTGACCACTTCCGATTTTAAGGCGATGGAATGCGAGGGAAGCAAGCAACTCTTAGATGAACTTTGCCGGATAAGACCCCGGGAGATTCTTTTTCCTGAAGGGTGGAAAAAACAGCATGCGGTTTTGATCGAGGAAATGAAAGGTCATTTGGAATTGGCCGTGCATTTTCAAGAAGCATGGCATTTCGATCATGAAATGGCATGCGATGTGCTTCTCCGTCATTTTCATGTGCGTAGTTTAGATGGTTTTGGGCTCAAAGGAATGGTTGTCGCCATTAATGCAGCTGGCGCGCTTTTGCATTACGTACATGCCGACCTCAAATTGTGCGTAGAACATATCAAAGAGATTCGCACCGAATGCCTTTCGCACTATATGTTGTTGGACCGTGCCACTCAGAAGCATTTAGAGCTCTTTGAAGGATTGCATGAGAAAGGGCATACGCTTTTGGCCTTTTTGGATAAGACGGCCACGCCCATGGGAGGCCGCCTAATGAAACAGTGGCTGCTGCATCCTCTCATGGATGTGCAGCATATAGCGCTGCGCCAGGAAGGAATTGCAGAACTGTTGTCACAAAGCGCTCTGTGCATACAGGCTCTTCAGCATTTACGCGAGGTGCGCGATATAGAGCGTTTGATGATGCGCATCGAAACGGGATATGCCAGTCCGCGCGATTTGGCAGGCTTGCGATTTTCTTTGGAACATATCGCACCGCTTGCACGTCTTCTGAACGCTATATCCAGTGCGATCCTCAAGGATGTTGAGCAAGAACTCGTAGATATCTCTGCCCTTGTAAAAATTCTTGCGGACGCCCTTGTCGATCATCCGCCATTACGGCTCAACGAAGGCGAGATTTTTAAGGCGGGTTACAATCAAGAGCTCGATGAACTGCACGCATTAAAAAATAATAGCCATTCCTGGCTTGCCGCTTATCAAGTGGAACTCAAAGAAAAAACGCAGATCAAGACATTGAAAGTAGGCTATACCAAAGCCTTTGGCTATTACATCGAGATCAGCCGCGGTCAACAGACGCGTATTCCCGATTATTTTCAGCGCCGCCAGACACTGGTCAATTCCGAAAGATGCATCACTCCTGAACTCAAAGAATACGAACACAAAATGCTGCATGCCGAAGAGCGCATGGCCGCCCTGGAATACGAGTTGTTTACAGCTTTGCGCAAAGAGGTCGTCTCTCATGCTGAGAAAGTGCGCCGCATTGCAAAAGGGGTGGCTACATTCGATTGCCTGCTCTCGCTCGCATACATCGCGCAGCGCTACCAGTATACGCGGCCGATTGTGGACGGAAGCGATCTCTTCGATGTGGAAGCAGGGCGCCATCCGGTCATCGAAGCGACAAGGGGGAGCGAACCGTTTATTCCCAATGATGCCTTTCTCGACGCTAGCACACAGCGCTTAGCTTTGATCACAGGGCCGAATATGGCCGGAAAATCCACTTTTATTCGACAGGTTGCTTTGATTGCCATTTTGGCGCAAATGGGATCTTTTGTTCCTGCCAAACGCGCGCATATCGGAGTGATCGACCGCGTGTTTAGCCGCATTGGCGCAAGCGATGATCTCTCTCGCGGGCAATCGACATTTATGGTAGAGATGACAGAAACCGCGAATATCCTGCACTATGCAACAAAGCGCTCGCTTGTGATTTTGGATGAGATTGGCAGAGGTACGAGCACATACGATGGCATTTCAATCGCTTGGGCAGTTGCGGAATACCTTTTGACGCATGCGGACAAAAGAGCGAAAACATTATTTGCCACGCATTATTGGGAGCTGACTGAATTGGAAAAGAAGATTCCAGGGGCTGTGAATTTCAATGTCGCTGTGCACGAATCTGAACGCGGCATTGTCTTTTTGCACAAGATTGTCAAAGGCGGCACCGACAAAAGCTATGGCATCCACGTTGCGCGCTTAGCTGGATTCTTTCCAGCACAGTGGGATCCGAAGCTTGGAATTCACGTGACTTGAAGTCGCGGC
>JADMIO011627995.1_pt1 | contig 16130 bp, 12 predicted proteins | sample 8958161 | NCBI WGS metagenome assembly JADMIO01 (sample SAMN16585339, study PRJNA669376) | soil metagenome | isolation source: Crop rotation soil | place: USA: Cullars Rotation, Alabama | collected 2011
GGTCGCCGCGCGATCACTTCGAGGACGTCGTCTCGGGCACCGTCGCGGGCGTGAGCGACATCGGCTGCAAGTACGACGAGAACCAGGACTACTTCGCGATCGGCAAGGGCCCCGAGGGCCAGATCATCGCGATCGTGTGCGACGGCGTCTCGCGATCGCAGAACTCGATGGTCGGGAGCAAGCTCGCGTGCGAGGCCGCGATGCGATCGCTCCAGCAGGATCTCCCGCTCGCCGAGGACGATCCGAACGGCGTGCTCGTGCGCGCGATGGGCGTCGCGCAGGAGGCCATCTGCAAGGTCCCGTTCGTCGCGAACCTCGTCGAGGATGACGAGCTGATCCCGCCGGCGCAGGCGACCGCGGTCGGGGTCCTCGTCATCGGCAAGCGCATCTCGCTCGGCTGGCTCGGCGACAGCCGCGCGTACTGGGTCGGCAAGGGTGCCGCGCGCCAGCTCACGGTCGATCACTCGTGGTTCAACGACGTCGTCAACTCCGGCACGATGACCGAGGAGGAGGCGAAAGCGGATCCGCGCGCGCGCGCGATCGTGCGGTCGCTCGGCGCGGACAACGACGGCAAGAATGCCGGCGTGATGCCCGACGCGACGACGCTGAACCTGACCGAGCCGGGGATCCTGCTGATCGTGTCGGACGGGTTCTACACGTACGCGGACGAGCGCGAGATCGCGCAGCTGATCCGCGAGAGGCCGGATGCCGACGCGTTGACCTTGGCGCGAGAGCTGGTCGAGCACGCGCGCAACGAAGGCGGCAGCGATAACATCACAGTCGTAGCGATTGTCTTCAGGGGGTAATTTGTCGAGTTCATTCGTCGGGGTCGTCCACCAGAACAAGTACCTGACCGCCGGTTCCAACGAGGTCAACGCGATCGTCTCGATCAAGTCGACGGTCGCGCAGGCCACGGCCAAATCGGGTGGCAACCTCGCGATCGGCCTGGTCGCCGACGGCTCCGGATCGATGTCCGGAGACAAGTGGCGCGCCGCGAAGCAGGCGCTCCTCGAATCGGTCGCGAAGATGCCCGAGACGGCGGAGATGTTCGTGATCATCGGGCGCAGCAATCCGGATCTCGTCGTCCCGGCGTGCAAGGCGACGCAGCAGAACAAGCAGAACGCGAAGCGCGTGCTCAACGCCGCGGACTCCAACGGCGGCACGAAGTTCGACGAGTGGCTCGCGTGCGCGCGCGCGGAGTTCGCGAAGTGCAAGTCCGAGATCAAGGTCCTCGTGTTCCTCACCGACGGTGAAAACGAGGACGGCGGCGACGAGCGGCTGCGCAACGAGCTGCGCCGCTGCGCGGGTCAATTCGAGGTCGAGAGCCGCGGCGTCGGCGACGAGTATCGGCCCGATCAGCTGCGCGCGATCCAGGCGGTGCTCGGCGGGTCGGTCGACATCATTCGCGAGCCCGCGGATCTCTCGGCGGACTTCGCCGAGATCCTCGAGCGCGCGACGAGCCTCGCGACGAGCGACGTCGCGCTGCAGCTGTGGACGCCCGTCGGCGCCACGGTCACGATGGTGAAGCAGTTCGGCAACGAGATCCTCGATCTCTCGAACAAGTCGCAGGCGGGGCCCAACGCGCGGGCGAAGCGCTTTCCGACCGGACACTGGGGTGCCGAGACGCGCGACTTTCACATCGTCGTGAAACTCGAGTCCGGATCCGTCGGCAAGGTCGGCGACACGAAGCTGTGCGCGCGCGCCAGCCTCGTGTACACGCAGGCGGGGCAGGAGACCGAGGTGAAGCTCGACGCCGGCGGCCAGGTCCTCGCGGTGTGGACCGACGACGAGAAGCAATCCGCGGTGATCAACGCGCACGTCGCGAGCTACACCGGGCAGGCCGAGCTCGCCGAGAAGATCCAGGAAGGCATCAAGGCGCTCGAGAGCGGCGATCAGCCGCGGGCCACCGCCGCGTTGCAGCGCGCGAACACGCTCGCCGAGCAGACCGGGCACGACGCGACGCAGAAGCTGATCCGCAAGCTGGCCGACGTCGACGAGCGCGGCACGCTGAAGATCAAGTCGAACGTCGACAAGATGGACGTCAAGGAGCTCGACACGCGGTCGACCCGCACCGCCCGCACGAAGAAGACGGCGACATGAGCACGCGCACGTGTCGCGACGGACATCCGTCGACCACCGACGACTTCTGCTCGGAGTGCGGCCTCGAGATGGATGCGTCGAGCGCGTTCGCGCACGATCCGACGCCGATCCCGCAGAACCTGTGCCCGGTGTGCTCGACGGATCGCGACGATCCGCGATCGCCGTTCTGCGGCGTGTGCGGCTACAACTTCATCACGCGCGTCGGCGGCGATGTCGTCGCCCCGACGACCCCGGTCGCCGCCGCGCCCGTCGTCGCCGCGCCCGTGCATCACGCACCGGCGGCGAACCCGAAATCGCCGCACATCGAGATCGAGATCTCGTTCGATGCCACGAACGCCGCGGCGCCGAAGGATCAACCGATCCGCAAGTTCTCGCTGTACGACGAGGAGTCGCTGCTCGGCCGCCGATCGCGCGGCACGCCGCAGACGGTCGGGCTCGACGGCGATGACTTCATCTCGCGCCGCCACGTGCTGATCATCCGCGTCAAGTCCGGCTACGTCGTGCGGCTGTTCGACAACACGAACGGCGGCACGCACAACGGCAAGGATCTGGTCGCCGGGGTCGAGGTGCCGCTCGCGCTCGACGACAAGATCGGCATCGGCTCGTTCACCGTCATTCGGGTCACCGCGATCAAGTGAACCCGGGCGGGCACAGAGGCCCGCCCCACTGGATCAGCCCACGTGAACTAGTGGGGCGGGCCTCCGTGCCCGCCCTCGTCAGCAGCCGGCGCCGGCGTGCTGGCAGACCGTCGCGGGGAACAGCTTGCTGCTCCACCAGCGGACGTGATCGATCACGCCGACGAGCGCGTCGTCGCCGGTGTGCGTATCGCCGTCGTTGTCCTGGCCGAGCGTGACGCCCTCCTGCGCATCGACGCCCGCCTGGCATGCCTCGCCCACGTGATCCGGATCGTCGACGGTGTCGACGACCGCACCATCGATGTACATCAGCTTCCTGCCGGCGTCGCACACGCACGCGAGGTAGGTCCACTGGTTCGCGGCCGGCGCGAGCTTCGAGTACCAGATCGCTTCGAGCTCGCAGCGCAGCTGCGGCTGGCCGCCGATGTTGTAGAGGAACGCGCTGATGTGATCGCCGTTGTCGAACAGCGCGAAGCGTTCTTCCGCCGGGGTCGGGAGGCGATCCGCGCGAAACACGATCTCGGTCGACAGGATGCCGGTGATCTGGCTGGCATCGGTGATGGCCATGCCGTGGTCTGCGCCGATCCGCGCGACGTCGCGCCCGTCGACGCGATCGTGCGTCACGCCGCCGAGCGAGGCCGCCACCGCGACGGAACCTTCGTTCGGCAACGGATCCGCGAACACCGGCTGATCGAACGAGAAGCACAGCTTCTGGTACGCGTCGTTCGGCGTGCACAGCGGCTTCGCCGGCGGAGCGTCGGTGGATGTAGGCGCGTCGACCGCATCGTCGTCCGTCGCGTGTCCGGAGAATCCGCACGCGGATAGCAGCCCGATGACGATCGCGGCTCGCACCGCCCGAGTGTATCCCGTGCGACGATGATCGTGATGTTCAGTCGTTCGTTCGGCGTCGCCTGTGTGCTCCTCATCGCGTGCGGCAAGACCCACGAAACCTCGGTCGACGGTGGAGACGGCACCGACACGCCGATCGTCGTCGACACCAACACCGGGCCCGACGCCGATCTGTGCACCGGCGGAACGTTGTGCGGCAGTCCGGCGACGTGTTGTCCCGCCGGTAACGAGTGCTTCCTCGACGCGTGCGTGCCCGCGTGCGCCTCCGGAACGCATTGCGGTGCGACGGGGGCGACGTGCTGCGCGAGCGGCGACGTGTGTCTGTCCGAGGCGTGCGTCGCGCCCGGTCGCGCGTGCGCCGATTCGTACGATTGCGATCCGGGGCAGTTCTGCGAGCCGACGCTCATGCAGTGTCTCCCGCAACCCGATCCGCTGACGTGTCGCTCGCACCCGACGTTCGACACGCTGCAGACGAAGATCGAGTGGTCGAACACCGTCGACCAGATCATCTCGATCCCGGTGATCGCGAACCTCGACGGGGTCGGCGCGCCGGAGATGGTCGTGAACGTCACGCATCAGGGCGGCGGCAGCTTCCCGAACGGCGCGATCGAGATCCTCGACGGCGCGAGCGGCGCCGTGATCCTCCCGCCGATCGCCCACAATCCGCCGACGAGCTACGGCTCGCACGGTCGCTCGACGATCGCGGTCGGCGACGTCGACGGCGATCTGTTGCCCGACATCATCTACACGTCGCGCGTCGACGCCAACTCCAAGTCGCTGATCGTCGCGGTCGACCACACCGGCAAGCTGCTGTGGACATCGCACGACGCGAACGGCACGCCGCACCTGTTTCAGGTCGAGAACGGCGCGATCTCGCTCGCGAACTTCGATGCCGATCCGATGGCGGAGGTCGTCGTCGGCGCGACGCTGATCGACAACGACGGCGTCGTGAAGTGGGACGAGGGCGGCGCCGGCGGCTTCGTCGGCACGAACAGCGGCTACAACGGCGGCATCGCGGCGATCGCGGATCTCGACGGCGACGGCAAGCCCGAGATCGTCACGGGCAACAAGGCGTGGAAGGTCGGCGACCTCGCGCTGGCGAACCCGGTGACGAACTACTGGACGTACGCCGGCACCGACGGCTATCCGGCGATCGCGGATCTCGACGGCGACGGCAAGCCCGAGGTGATCCTGGTGTCGAGCTCCAAGGTCCACGTCATCCAGGGCATGCCGTCGACGGGCACGACCGCCGTCGCGTTCTGCGCGCAGGCCACGTGCGCGACGCCCGCCGACCGCGTGCAGCCGTTCGCGATCCCGGGCACGAACACGACGCAGAATCGCGGCGGGCCGCCGACGGTGGCCGACTTCGACGGCGACGGTCGCCCGGAGATCGGCGTCGCCGGCGGGTTCTCGTATTCGATCTACGATCTCGACCGCCCGGGCGAGACGCAGCTGGTCGGCACGCCCGCCGCGGGGCAGATGTTCGTGCGCTGGACGAAGGCGACGCACGATCTGTCGTCGAACGCGACGGGCTCGTCGGTGTTCGACTTCCAGGGCGACGGCTCGGCCGAGGTGATCTACCAGGACGAGTGCAACGTGTTCGTCTACAGCGGACTCGACGGCTCGACGAAGCTGCAGATTCCGAACACGACGGGCACGATCCACGAGTATCCGCTCGTCGTCGATGTCGACGGCGACGGCAACTCCGAGTTCGTCTACGTCGCGAACTCCGAGGGCGCGGGCTCGAACTGTCCCGGCCAGGTCGCGAACAAGGGCGTCTACGTCGTCGGTGACCTCGACGACAAGTGGGTGCCGACGCGCAAGGTGTGGACGCAGCACAGCTACCACGTGACGAACGCGACCTCGGCCGGCAACGTGCCGATGATCGAGGACAACAACTGGACGACGCCGGGCCTCAACGACTACCGCAAGAACGCGCAAGGCGAGGGCGTGTTCAACCAGCCGAACCTGCGCGTCGAGCTCTCGATCGGCCTTTCGAAGTGCGACTCCGGCATGCTCACGTTGCGCGCGCGCGTGACGAACGTCGGCGCGCTCGGCGTGTATCCCGGCGTCGTCGTCGAGTTCCGCAAGACCGACGCGACCGGTGCGCTGCTCGGCAACGGCACGGTGAACCAGCCGCTCCTGCCGGGCCAATCGGCGATCGTCGGGCTCGACGTGATGAGCGGCGACGGCCCCGACTTCTGGGCGGGCGTCGACGGCGCGCCCACCGCGGGCACCGTCGAGGAGTGCGACGAGACCGACAACCAGGACACGATCACCGGCGCCGCGTGCCCGGTGATCTTCTAGCTACTCGCCGAGCGACACGTAGCGATCGTCCGGATCGTCGTCGGGATCGCGCATGTCCTCCGCGACCAGGTTCGGGACGATCGCGCGGAGCGCCGCGAGCGAATCGTCGTCGAGGTAGCTCTCGGACACGTCGAGCTTCGCGAGGTGCGCGAAGCGATCGCGATGCCGCACGATCGTCGCGACACCCTCGGCGGACAGGAGGCCCTTCGACAGATCGAGCTCGCGGATCCGCGGCAGGAGCGGCGACATCGCGAGCGCGCCGGCGATCGCGTCGGTGTACTCGCAGTTGCGCAGGCCGAGCGAGCGCAGCGCCGGCACCTTCTCGCCGCCGAACAGCGATGCGAGATCGTCGACGGTCGAATCGCCGTTGTACTGCGAGCTGCCGAGCCACAGCTCGAGATACTCGAGGTGTGGAGACGCGTGCGCGGCGATCGCGCGGACCGATTCCTTCGAAGTGCCGCCCGATTCGATCACGAGCCGGCGCAGCTGCGGGAACCGCGCGCCGTCGAAGTTCATCGAGCCGATGCGGAGCTTGAGATCGTGCAGATCGGGAAACAGCTCCGCGACGCGCGCGATGTCACCCGCGCTCGTCCACGAGACCTCTGTCTGCTCGCGCTCGGTCGCGCCGATGAACAGCGTGCGCAGCGAGCGGCGCGGCCGCATCTCGCGATACAGCCGATCGAACTCGCTGCTGCCTTCGTGCGCGAAGTGCCCGAGCGTCAGCGCCTGGAGAAACTTCGACGACGGGAGCGCGAAGACGCCGCGCACCGCCGTCGCGACGAACGTGTCGGCATTCTCCGTGCGTTGCGCCAGGTCGTTCGACAGATCGAACGCCGCGGCCTTGATCCAGCCGGTCTCCCAGTCGAGCCGCACGACCTCCGCGAGGATGTCGGATGCCATCAGGTTCGCCACGAAGTAGCGCTTGTGCGCCGCGAACACCTGGCCGCCGCGATACTTCGCGTCGGGCGGCGCGTCCGGTGCCCAGCACGCGATCAACTCGCCGCGCGGATCGCCGCGCTCGGTGAGCCAGTCCGCGTACACGAGGTGCGCGTCGAGCTTCGTCGGATCCTCGGCGATCGCGCGCTCGAGCTCGAGGTTCTCCGCGATCGGCGCCGTGCCCGTGAGATCGTCGAGCCCGTCGGCCGAGAGCGTCTCCTCCGGCACCGGGATGCGCGCCGCGAACTGCTCGGCCGTCGTGCACGCGGGATCCTCGAACGCGCGCGTCGGAAACAGATCGACCGGATAGATCATCTCCGCCGCGTCGGCATCGAGCCGGCGCAGCCCGAGGACGATGCCCTCGAAGTACGCACGCAGGCGCGCCTCGTCGGCACCCGCGGGCACGGCGATCAGCGTCTGCTCGACGACATCGCGGATCGATTGCACCTCGGTCGCTTCGTCGATGTCCCACCGGATGATCCGGATGACCATCTGGATCCCGTTGGCGACCTGGCTGGTCTCGCCGCGCACGACGTCGAGCGTCGTGCGACCGTCGATCCCGCAGAGCACATCGCACGCTAGTTCCTCGATCGTCGTCGCGTTCATCGACGGCAGTGTAGATTTGTCTTGCCGATCGAGACGAGATCGCTACAGTGAATTTCATCATGTCACGTCACTCGACAGCCCCAAGGATCTCCCACCGCTGAGCGGAGCTGTTGTCGTGTGACGCAGCCGCCGCCTTGGCGGCTTTTCTATTTTCGGTTTTTGATCAGTCCAATCGTCGAGAGCCAACACGCAACTTCGTGTAGCTCGATGGTCGAGCGCATGGCCTGGAGCCATGAGGCGCCGGTTCAATTCCGGCCCCGAAATACTCGCGCTCTCGTCACTCGGACCGGTCGTTTTGTTTAGGCTTGGAGTCACCGTCATGTCGTCGCGTCCCCCGCTTCCCGAATCGCAGATGGGTCCCGCCGAGCGCCTGCTCGACGTCGTCCTCGGATCGTCCGCGCACCTGTGGCACAACCGGCCGGGCCTGAACTCGGGCGGCGAGTGGAAGCCCGCGCGCGGTCACAAGAAGACGAATCGCGACGTCGCGGTCAAGCCCGGGCTGTTCGTGCCGGCGGCGGTGAACCTGTATTCGCGGCTGCTGGAGATCCACAAGCTCAACGCGGATCTGATGGCGCACCTCGCGAGCTACGCGCTCGTCGAGACCGACTGGCGCGATCTCAAGATCGCGTGCGCGGCGCTGATGCTCGTGCAGTCGCGCGCCGGCGTGCCGATCCACGACGACGACGGTGGCGTCGCGTTCTACGACGACGATCACCGCCGCATCGGCGAGGCGATGGTGCTGTGGTACCAGAAGAAGTCGCCGCGCATGATGACGCCCAAGGCGGTGCTGCGCATCGCCGAGTTGCTCGAGACTCCGGAGATCGCCGCGCTCAACCGCGCGGCGGGCTTCGGCGATCCGGCGGCGAAGCGCGCGCCGACGGGCCGCTGGGCCAAGGCGGCGACGAAGTGGCTCGCGATCCGCGAGTCGAACCGCGCGATGCTCGAGGGCCTCGTCAAGGCCGGCTACAAGGAGACGATCAAGAGCCTCGCGCGCAAGATCGGCTACAAGCCGGCGTCGCCGGAGTTCTTCGGCATCCTCGGCTGGAAGCAGAAGCAGGCGGACGATGGCCGTCGCGACATCGGGCTCGACAACGCGACGATCGAGAAGAGCGAGCGCTTCGATGGGCTCTCCGAGGCGGAGATCTGCGAGACGATCGTCACGCAGCGGCTCCGCTACAAGGACGCCGTCGGGCGCCTGCCGTCCGACATCGGGCTCACGCCGGCGATCATGGTGGCGCTGCTGCCGTCGCTGTCCGAGCGCGATCTGCGCCAGCTGACGCCGACGCTCGAGGAGCTCGGGCTCCTCGCCGAGCCGGAGATCCGCCAGCGCTGGGAGAAGGCGATCGCGGCATCGACGGATCAGCGCGGGCTCACGATCGCGAAGAACGTGCGCGACGAGGGCCTCAAGGCCGCGCTGTCGGACTCCGCGGACAACGCCGCGAAGAAGGCGGTCGCGGCGGCGACGGCCGAGGTCGACGTGCGCGTGTTCTTCCTCGTCGACAAGTCGGGCTCGATGCAGGGCGCGATCGAATCGTCGAAGGAGGCGCTCACGAAGATCCTCGCGGGCTTCCCGCTCGAGCGGCTGCACGTCGCGACGTTCGACACGATGGGGCAGGTGCTCAAGCCGAAGGCGGCCTCGCGCCAGGCGATCCAGCACATGCTGGCGCCGATCCACGCGGACGGCGGCACGATCCACGGAGCCGCGGTGCAGGCGCTGCATCGCGACGGCGTGCGCGTGCCGCCGGAGGCGAAGCTCATCGTGATCATCGCGGGCGACGAGTCCGGCGAGCCGGGGACGCAGTTCGCGCAGTCGTTCACGACGCTCGGCTATCGCGTCCACGCGATGGCGCTGATCCTCGCGGGGACGCGCGGGCAGACCGTGCGCGATTGCGCACGCACGCTCGCGATCCCGTACAGCGAGGTCTCGGTCGCGCAGTTCGACGACCCGTATCACGTCACGCGCGTGCTGCGGGCGCTCCTCGAGGCGCCGATCTCGGCGGCGGTCGGCGCTCCCACGCCGGCCCTCGTCGAGAAGGTGATGGCGACGAAGATCCTCGAGCTCGCCGTGTGAGCTTGCCGTGGACTACCGGAAATTCCTGAAGTCCGCGGCGGGCTCCGCCGTCGACACGCTCGTGTTGCCGTACTTCGGCGGCACGCGCGTCGACGCGGCGGCGCGCTGGTATCACGTGGCCGATCCGGCACCGCCGGTCGGGTGGGCCACGTTCCGGATCGATCGACGCGAGGCGACGTACGTCGCGCCGGCGGATCCGGTGGATCTGTCGGCGCTCCCCGCATTGCGGGGCCACTACGTGCACGGCTGGGTGATCGCCGACGGCCGCACGCGCGGGCGCATCGCGTTGCCGATCGGGTCGCCTCACTCGCCGGCGGGCTGGGTCGGCGACGAGCCAACACCACTCTCCAAGGTGACGCTGCGCCGGTGGCACTCCGGCGAGTACCTGTTCGACGGCGTCGACTTCGAAGACGACGCCGAGACCGCCGCGCGTGCGGCGCTCGAGCGGCGCGACTCGCTCGGTGACGTCCGCGGTGCGTCGCCGTCGCTGCGCATCGCGTTCGGCCTCGCGCTCGGCATGGAGGCCGCGCGCGGTCTCGAGATCCCGATGACCGTCACCGAGCTGAACCCGATCGCGATCATGATCGCCGAGGGCGGCGTCGACGTCGTGCGCCAGCTGTTCGACGATCTCGTCGAGGAGCGCCGCATGGCGATCGAGCGCGCGCGGCTCGCGGCCGAGGTGATCCGCGAGCAGCAGCGGCTCGCCGGGATCGTCGGATCGGTCCGCGTGAAGGATCGCGCGACCGATCCCCGACGGCGCGCGGACGAGGTGCTGAGCGCGGCGCGCGCGCGGCTCCTGTCGGTGCGCACGATCGCGAACGGGCGCCAGCTCGATGTCGTGTACGACGTCGATGGCAATCGCATCATGTCGATCATCGATGTCGAGAGCTTCCAGGTGATCGATCCCGGCGTCTGCCTCGCCGGCGCGCACCGCGTGCTCACGCTCGACGCGATGCCCAGCGTCGTCCGCGAGGCCATCGAAGAAAATCACTTGAACATCACGAGGCGCTCATGAGAGAGGTGTTTCTGCTGATCGGCCGCGGCGGCGCCGTGCTGCATGCGGATTCCTCGGACTCGCCGGCGGCGCTCCCCGATTCGCGCTCCCGCTGGGAGGCCATCTGGGCGCACCGCGACGAGCTCGAGGTGATCGCGCACAGCCACCCGATCGGGCCGCAAGCCTTCAGCACCGAAGACGAATCCACGATGGGAGCCCTCGATAGCGCGTTGGGAAAACCCGTGCGTTACATGGTCGTCGCGCCGCGCGCGACGATCGCGCGAACCGGCGCCGCCGGCGAGACGACGGTCCTCGATGACGAACCTTGGTGGGCCGCGCTCTTGCGGCTCGCTTCTGGAATGACGGGAAAGTGAGACCACGACGATGCAGCTGAACATCACCTACATGGGCCACTCGGCCGACTACGAGCTTCGTCTCGACGACACCACGAGCGACGCGGAGATCCGCCGCATCGCGGTCGAGGTCGTGCGCTCGGGCAGCGTGCGCGGCCTCCACGTGCCGGGGCTCCCGGCGCGCGCGTTCGATGACTTCGTCGTCGATCGCCTCCGCGGCGCACGCGGCGAGGCGCGCGTGTTCCTGCGGCCCAAGGTTCCGTTCGGGAGAGGCTGAGGTCCTCCCGTGCGGATCCTGATCTGCGGCATCGGCGCGCTCGGCTCGACGGCGGTGCAGTTCCTGCGCAACGTCGATGCCGAGCTGCGTCTCGTCGACTTCGATCGCGTCGAGTCGAAGAACCTCGCGGCGCAGTGGTTCGTCAAGCAGTCGCTCTCGAAGAACAAGGCGGAGGCCGCGCGCCTCCAGCTGCAGAACTTCTACGGCCCCAAGCCGAAGACCGAGGCGATGGGCGTGCGCTTCGCGGCGACGAACGGCGCGCAGCTGCTCGCCGATTGCGGGCTCGCGCTCGATTGTTTCGATAATGCAGACAGTCGCATCGCGCTGTCCGAAGCCGCGCGCGCGGCGAACGTTCCCCTCGTGCACGGCGCGCTCGCCGCGGACGGCACATTCGGCATGGTGCGCTGGGACGAGCGCTTCGTGCCGGATCGCGAATCCGTGGCGGGCGAGGCGACGTGCGAGGGCGGCGAGCATCTCCCGATGATCGGCGTCGTCGGCTCGATGCTCGCGCGCGCCGTGCAGGACTTCCTCGCGTCCGGCGCGCAGCACGACTACCTCGTGTCGCTGTCGGGCGTCACGCGCACGACCTGAGTCCGCTACGGGACGATCACCAGCGTGTGCGTCGCCGACCACGCCGTGCCGTCGCCCATCTGGCCGAGCTCGCCGGCACCCCAGCACCACAGGGAGTTGTCCCGCTTCGTCGCGCACGTCGATGCGGTACCGGCGTACGCCTGCACCCAGTCGGTCTCGGTTCCGACCCGCGTCGGCGAGTGATGCTCGGCGAACGTGCCGTCGCCGAGCTGGCCGTCGGAGTTCTTCCCGAAGCACCAAAGCGCTCCGTCGTTGTCGACGGCGCACGTGTGATTCGCGCCCGTCGCGACGGTCGCGATGCTCGTCCACGTCCCCGTGATCGGGACCGGGACCGACCGGCGCGCCGTCGACTGATCGCCGAGCTGGCCGTACGTGTTGTCGCCCCAGCACTTCATCGGCGCACCCGGCACGCACGCGTGATGCGCGCCGGCGCTCACGCTCGGGTTTCCCGGGCCCAGCGTGACATTCGCGCTCGTCGGACGCGACGCTTGCATGCCGTCGCCGAGCTCGCCGAGCGTGCCGCTGCCGAAGCACAGGACCAGGCCGGTCCCGTCGAGCCCGCACGTCGAGGTGTCGAGGGCCTCGACGGATTTCCACGTGCCGTTGACCTTGCGCGGGACCAGCTGCGGATTCGCCGTCGTCGAGGCGACCCCGACCTCGCCGTCGGTGTTGAGCCCCCAGCAGTACATCGTCGTCGCGGAGAGCGCGCACGAGTGCTTGCCGACGGCGACGGTCGTCCACAGCGGCTGCACCGTCGCGTTGAACGGCAGCGCGGTCGCGGTCGGCGCGTGTTGCTCGGCGAGCGAGTTGATGCCGAGCGAGCCGTCGCTGTTGTCGCCCCAGCAATACATCTTGGCGTCGGCGGACACGCCGCACGAGTGGCGCCCCGGCGCGATCATCGACCACGCGCCACCCGATGGCGAGGCGACATCGACGGGCGCGGCGCGATTGAAGTTCGTCCCGTCGCCGAGCCCACCGAGCCCGTTGTCACCCCAGCACCGCGCGGTCGCGCCGCGGATCACGCACGCCGTGTCGTCGCCGAACGCGACCGTGTTCGCGCCGCTCGGCCCGAGCGTCATCGTCGGCACGAGGTGCGTGCCGGTGCCGTTGCCACGCTGGCCGTTCGCGCCGTTTCCCGCGCACCACATGTCGTGATCGGCCTGCACCGCGCACGTCGTGAACGTACCGGATCCGATGGCGATGGTCGCCGGCGTGTCGACGAGCACCGGGACCGAGCGAAACATCAACGAGCCGAGCTCGACGGCGAGCTGCGCGTTGCGGTTGGAGCCCCAGCAGTACATCGTGCCGTCGGAGCGTCGCCCGCACGCGTGGAACCAGCCCGTGGTGATGTCGACCCAGTCGGTGTGCTGGCCATCGACCGGCGCCGGCGTCGTGTGCTCCATCGTCGTGTCGTTGCCGAGCTCGCCCTCCGAGTTGAGGCCCATGCACAGCGCCGCGCCATCGGTCGTGATGCCGCACGTGAACAACACGCCGAGCGCGACCGACTTCCACATCGCGGTGCCGACGTGCTGCGGCGTCGGCACCGACATCGCCGGCGTGGTCCCGAGGCCGCCGTAGTTGTTGCGGCCCCAGCACCACAGCGATCGATCCGCCGCCTTGATCGCGCACGTCGCATGCAAGCCGACCGCGACGCTCGCCCACGGTCCGGCTTCGGCGATCTGCATCGGCGTCGTCCGGGCGACGGGATCCGGGTCGGTCATCCCGGTGCCGAGCTGGCCGTACACGTTCGATCCCCAGCACGACAACGCGCCGGCCGAGGAGATCGCGCAGCTGTGATACGTCTCGATCGCGACGTGGCTCCACATGCCCGCGACCTGCGTCGGCATCGCGAGCATGGCGCCCTCGACCTGGTTCGAGCCGAGCGATCCGCGATAGTCGGCGCCCCAGCACCACAGCGTGTTGTCGGTGCGAATGCCGCACGTGTGATTCGTGCTCGTCGAGATCTCCGACCACGTCGTCGCGTCGACGCGCATCGGCCGATCGGCCTCGACGACCGTCCCGATCGGTTGCCCGAGCTGGCCGGATTCGTTGCGTCCCCAGCACCACGCGCTCGCGTCCGTCTTCAACCCGCACGCGTGGTAGGCACCGACGGAGACCGCCGCCCAGTTCTGCGTGATCACGACGGGCGCGTCGACGTCGAGCTCGTCCGGGATCACCTCGTGCAGCCCGAACGCGAGGTTGCACCCGGCGAGGAACAGCACGACGAGGAACCGCATCACTCGGTCCGATCGCGTCCGAGTCGCTTCGCTTCGTACAGCCGCTTGTCGGCCGCATCGAGCAAATCGACGACTTCCCCACCATCGGTGCCGAGCTCGCTGATCCCGCACGAGAACGAGTAGCGCGGCAGGTCGCCGAACTCGCGCTCGTGATACGCGCGGCGGACGCCCTCGATCACGGCCTTCGCGGCGATCGCGTTCGCGCCGCGCAGCACGACGACGAACTCCTCGCCGCCGTAGCGGCCCGCGAGATCGGTGCCGCGGATGCGCGTCGTGATCTGCTTGCCGAAGTCGCGGAGCACCGCATCGCCGACGAGGTGGCCGTGGGTGTCGTTGATCTTCTTGAACCAATCGAGATCGACGAGCGCGACCGACAGCCGCTCGCCCGCATCGATCGCGCGCGTGATCGATTCCGCGAGCTGCTCGAGCGTGTAGCGCCGGTTGAACAACCCGGTGAGCCCATCGCGGATCGCGAGGTCGCGCATCTTCGCTTCGCTCGCCCGCAACGCGGATTCGGCGCGGCGCTGCGCGGTGATGTCGCGGAAGCTCCACACGCGGCCGATCACCTTGCCCGACATGATCTGCGGCCGGCTCGACCGCTCGAAGATGCGCCCGTCGTCGAGCTCGAGCGTGTCCACCGAGTCGCCCGCACCGGCGAACGCCTCGTTCGCGGCGCCGATCAGGCCCGACAGGCTCGTCTTCATCGCGATGTGCTTGCGGATCGCCTCGAACGAGCGCAGCTGGACGACGTCGACCTTCCACATCTCGACGAAGCGCTGGTTGAACGCGAGGATGCGCGTGTCGTCCGACGCGACGATGCCCTCGGCGGTCGATTCGAGCGTCGCCACGAGCAGCGCCTCGCGCATCGCGCGCTGCTTGAGCTCGAGCGTGAGCGACGCGAGGCTCGCGAGGAACGCGGCGTCCTTGCGCATCGTCATCGTCCACTTGCGCGCGGGGCCGATGTGCTCGTGGCACAGCACGCCGACGAGGCGAAGCCCGGTCCGGATCGGGGCATCGAGCAACGCGCCGATGCCGAGCGGCGTCAGGTAGCTCGCGGAGAACTCGCTCGTCGCCGGATCGGTGTGCGCGTCGTCGGCCGCGATGACCTCTTCCTCGAGCATCGCGGCGAAGTACTTCGGAAAGTCCGTCGCGCCGAGCACGAGGCCGTTCGAGTGCGTCCCGCTGGCCTTCTCGAACAGATCGATGCACTCGATCGACGCTTCGTCCTCGGCGATCAGCCACACGCTCGCGCGCCCGACATCGAGCGCGCGGGCCGCGGTCTCCGTGATCGCGCGGATCGCGCCATCGGGATCGCCTTCGTACTGCTTCCAGACGCTCGCGAGCTCGGCGATCGCATCCTGCGCCAGCATCGATGTCGATGTGTCGGGATTCATCCTGGCGCTCCGCCAGTATACGCCGCTCCGTCACGGTCGCATGTGCGGTCGACCACGCATCGCCGTCAGCGCTTGTCGTCGCAACCCGCCATCGACCACTGGTTTCCCCAGCCGCCCTCCTTGACCCGCATCGCGTGCGCGAGATCGTTGCCGACCTTGCCGCCGACGAGCTTCTCGGTCTCGTCGCCGAGCGCGCCCATCATGCGGAGCATCCGCTCGATCGGGCGGGCGTGACTCCAGTCGGCCGGCGGCTGCGCGAGCCCGGCCCGCTCCTGCGCGATGCGCGCGCGGAGTGCGGCGGCTTCTCCCGGCGGGCTCTTGTCCTGGATCTCCTGGATCATGGCCTGCGCCGACAGGCTGGGATCGGCACCCTCGCCGACGACCTCGATGTAGACGAGCCGCATGCGATCGGCGAACGAGTGCTGCAGCTGCGCGAGCAGATCGTCGACGCTCGCGCGTTGCCCGGCGGTGAGACCGACCGCCTTCGCGGCGTCCTCGTCGATCGTGAACGGCGTCGACCCGAGGATCGGCGGCACGTCGATCCGGACCTCGCAGTTCTTCGCGAACGCGGCGAGGCGCTCCGGGCTCGGGTCGTACCAGGGCCGCCCGTCGACGGGCTCGCCGAGCTTGCCGCCGTTCTCGGTGATCAGGCGCTCGAGATCGCCCACCCGCGCGCTGAGCGTCGCGATCTTCTGGCGCTGCGCCTCGTCGCGCGCGAGGAGCTGCTCGCGCGTCGTGCCGGCGATCGGCGGCGGATCGGCGGGGATCGGCGCCGTGCCC
>JADMIO011053158.1_pt1 | contig 16129 bp, 10 predicted proteins | sample 8958161 | NCBI WGS metagenome assembly JADMIO01 (sample SAMN16585339, study PRJNA669376) | soil metagenome | isolation source: Crop rotation soil | place: USA: Cullars Rotation, Alabama | collected 2011
ACGCGCCACAGCAAGAACACGTAACCCGCCAACAACACCGCGCACAATGGAATCAACGTGACCAAGTCCCACGCATGCAATCCCCGCGCAATCAGCGCCGCAACCGCCAACAGACCCAAAAGCATAAGCGGTTTCACGAGCGAACGCCCGAACGGCAAGAATCCCAAAAACACGCGGCATTCCGTCACTTCGAGCACGAGAAAAACAAAAATTGCGGACAGGTACGCAATCGCCGCACCCAACGCGCCATAGGTGCTTGCCAGCAGCGCGGTCAACAGCGCGCTCGTCCCCCAACCAACAATGCTGTTGAGCAGTCCAATCTTGGGATGCCCGCGCACCGCCAATGTCATGGCAATCGCGCCGGTGGACATGCTGATAAATTGCGCGATCGCAAGAATCGTCAGCACGTTGCCGCCACTCGCAAACTCGGGTCCCATCACGGTCATCCAGACCGGAGCAAATACGGCGAGCAAGACAAACAAGGGACAGCTGGTGAGCATGATCCATTTTGTAATCCACTGGAACCCTTGTTTGAACAGCTGCTGGTTGGTCTCGCTGGCGGCGGTTGCGGCAAACATCGAACCGAACGCCTCCAGAAACAGCAGCCCCAACAATGTCAGTCGGCTCGCCGCCGCATACAGCCCGACCTGGAACGCGGTCGAAAGGTATCCCAACAAGAACAAGTTGGCATTCATCAACAAATAGCCCGACACGCGCGCCAGTCCCTGCGGGTACGAGTAGCGATACAACAGCCAAATGTTCTTGTGCCAGGTCGGCTCGGGGGCGGCGCGCGGCAGAATGCGTCGCGTCATAAACGCCGCCGCGACCGCCGCGATGCCAATCCCCGCCACAAAACCCAGCGCGACCGCCTCGATGCCCCTGCCCGCTGCCAACACAATGGCAAGCAAAATGACCTGGGCGGTCGTTGCCAAAATTCGTTCTGCCAATACCCGCACCGAAGAATCGCCAACCGTCAACGCCAGCGAACCGAGAATGCCCAATGCCACCTGCAGTGGCACGCCCAGTGCAAAGAGCTGGACCGCCCGTATGTTTTCCGGCGACGCCGTAATCACTTGCGGGTAATACGGCACAACAAACATAAACCCGATCACCGCCAAAACCGAGACCGAGAGTGTCGCAACGAGAATCGCTCTCGTCAGCCCCGCCATGCGCGAATATTCCTGCCGCCGAAATGCGGGACTGGCGTAATGAAACATTCCCGAATCCAGCCCAAAGATCGCCAGACTGACCAGGGTTTGCAGAGAAACAAACGCAATCGTAAATACGCCGAGCGCGTCCGCGCCGATGAACCGCGCAATCATCACCCCGATCAAAAAGCGCCCGGCGGCTTGATACATGGTGCTGGCGTACAGCGCGCCCGCCCCCGGCAAGATGCGCGCCAGGTGCAGTCCTTCGGTGGGCGGTGACGGATTGACCGTATTTGTGGCAGGGTTGACAGCCATGACCGATTAAGCGGCAAACAATTCGCCGAGATGCCCCTCTTCGTTCCAATCCAGCACAGTCACTTGATACTCCAGTGCTCGTACCAGCGCAATACACGCCTTGTGCAGTGCCGCGTTGTGTGTAGCGATATAGAGTTTCGGGTGCGCGTCCCGCAGCAGCTTGCGCGCGCCTTGCAGCGCGGCGAGTTCCGCCCCTTCGACATCTATCTTGATCACATGCGGAGGTTTTGCGTCCCGACGTGCGAGCAAATCATCCAAACTGGTCATCGAAACGGGAAACCCGCCCGCGTTGGATAATTTTCCCGTGGAACGCGAGCCATCCATGCGAAACTGCGTCGTCCCCGAAACATCTGCCACCGCACTCTGAACAAGTGAAACATTCGAGAAGTGATTCAATTCCATGTGCTGTTTCAAATAGGCAAAATTTTGAGGCACGGGTTCAAACGCCCAGACGTGTCCTGTCGGACCTACACGCGTCGCCGCCAACAGGGAATAGTAACCTACATGCGCGCCCACATCATACACAACTTGAGATGGGCGCACCTGTCCAAGAAAATGTTTTGTTTTCTCTTTTTCGTACAACCCGAGCCAGTACGCATGACGACTCGCGCCGACCACCCACTTTTTTCCCCGCAGCGGTCCGCTCAAAATAGAAACGACCTTTGTCGGAGGAATGCGGTTCAGGGGGGCTTTCAGCAAATTCATTGGGGTTTTCAAGGAAATTTTTTCTTACTAGGCTCAGGCAGGACAAACAGGCAGCGGCGCGGGGGTTGCTTGTGGTGCGTTGAACTCGCTCTGGTACAGCTGATAGACCGATTGCATCGAATCACATTCCCCCAGCCGTGCGTATGTTTGCAAGAGCGCGTCCCACAGTTTTTGGTTATTGGGCGTACGTCCCAACGCGCGCGAATACAGCTCGGCAGCGTATTCGAGGTCGCCCGCATCGGCAGCAAACTCGGCAAAAGACCCCAGGTAGCCCGCTTGTTGTTTGGCGTCGGTGGTGGTTTTCATGGTCGCCTCAACCGCCTGTCGCCCCTGTTCCAACTTGCCAAGCCGCAGCTGCGTCAAAGCAACCCCACCATGCGCCGGACCAAAGTCGGGCAGCAGCTCAGCCGCGTGCGCAAAGGCATTTTCCGACCCCGCCCAGTCCTCCATGCGATAAAGGACACCCCCCAGCGTCTGCCAATAGTGACCCGAGCGCGGGTCAAGCCGGACCGCTTGTTCCAAATGTGCGCGCGCAGCCTGCAGAATTCCGAGCTGCGATTCGAGGTATCCCAGTTCCCCAAACGTTCGGGGAGTGGTCATGTCCCGTTCAATCGCTTCGTAATACATCCCAAGCGCATCATCGTCCTGCTCCAGCGCGTCCTGCGCCGCTGCGAGCGTGAGAAATGATTCCGCCGATGGACGGAGGGCATGAGAAATCTTTACCTGCGCCAGCGCGGCTTTATCGCGGTCTTGAGCGAGCGCGGCTTGCGCTTCGGCTAAAAACTTGTGACGGATCGGCTCCCCGCCCATGCTCCACGTTGCAATGGCGGTTTCGGGCGAAACAGTACATTGTTCGCTCCAGCCCCGCAGAAATATCATCAACGGGTCAGGCGCGGCGCCCGTCAGTGTCTGAACATTATCCCATTCGCCGCGACGCAGCGCAAGCAGACTCGACAGGTAACAATCTCCATCCGTGGTACACGGACGCGGCATAAGCGCGGGAGGCGGCGCGAGCGGTTCGCAAATCTGCGTCTCGTCCGCCCATTCGATGCCGTTGACGAGCGGCACAAGTTGCAGCGCATATACGTTTCGCTCGGCAGCGCCGCGCAGGACGAACAAACCCGCCGCAACGACGATTCCACCGAGCAGCGCGATACCAAGAATCCGTCGCCATCCCTGCATCTAGCTCAACTCGCTCACTTGCGCCAACCATAACGCCGCGCTCGCATCGCTCGGCATCCGCCAATCACCGCGCGGCGACAGCGCCACCGAGCCAACCTTGGGACCATCCGGCACTGCCGAGCGTTTGAACTGCTGCGAAAAAAAGCGGCGATAAAAAACGGCGAGCCATTTCAAAATCGTCTTGTCGTCATACGTATTTTCCCCGCCGCCCCCAAACGCCATCTTTGCCAGGAGGAAAATCTTGCGCGGCTCAAATTGGTGCCGCACCGTATAGTACAAGAAAAAATCGTGGAGGATGTACGGTCCAATCGTGAGTTCGGTCTCTTGAGCTTGTGCGCCCTTGTCGCTCAACGGCAGCAGCTCGGGACTGATGGGCGTTGCCACAATATCGCGCAAAACGTGAGCCAGCGCGCCTTCAAACTCGTTGTCTGCCGCCCATTCCACGAGGTATCGCACCAGCGTCTTTGGCACGCCCGAGTTCACGCCGTACATGGACATATGGTCGCCGTTGTACGTCGCCCAACCCAACGCCAACTCGGACAAATCCCCCGTGCCGACGACCAAGCCATTCACCTGGTTCGCCACATCCATGAGAATCTGCGTGCGCTCGCGCGCCTGCGAATTTTCATACGTCACATCGTGCGTGGTCTCGTCGTGACCGATATCGTGAAAATGCTGGCGCACGGCTTCGGTAATCGGAATCGTCCGAAACGTCACGCCCGCTTGCGCGGCAAGTTTTTCCGCGTTCGATTTTGTGCGTGTGGTTGTGCCAAAGCCCGGCATCGTGATCGCCACAATCCCTGCATGGTCAAGACCCAAAATGTCGAATGCTTTGAGGGTCACCAAAAGCGCCAGCGTCGAGTCCAGTCCACCCGACAGCCCGATGGTCACATGCTTGACGCCGGTATGCTTGAGCCGTTTTGCGAGTCCCGTAGATTGGAGTGTAAAAATCTCGCGACAATTTTCGGCGCGGCGGTCAGGATCGCCCGGCACAAACGGCGTGCGCGACAGTGGACGTTGCAACACATACGGACGCGTGACGGGAGGCGTGGGCATCGAAAACTCGATGGTGCGATAATTTGCCACAGGCACTTGCGCGGAAAAGCTCGTGTTCTTGGTGCGTTCGTTCACCAATCGCTCAACGTCAATATCCGCATACGCCCACTGCGTTTCCAGTTGAAACCGTTTTGTCTCGGCAAGCACAATGCCGTTTTCGGCAACCAACGAATGACCTGCAAACACCACGTCGGTGGTGGACTCGTTCGGACTTGCGCCCGCATACAGATACGCTGCCAGACACCGCCCCGACTGGTGCGCGACCAGGTCGGTGCGATACCCCGATTTTCCCAACGTATCATCGCTTGCCGACGGATTCAGCAACACCGTCGCGCCCGCCAGCGCCTTGTCGCTGCTCGGCGCATTAATCGCCCACAGATCTTCGCAAATTTCAATCCCGATCACACACCCCGGCACATTTTCGGCGCGAAAAAGCATGTCTGCGCCAAACGGGACAACCTGTCCCCCTATATTGACCGTGTTGAACCGTGCGTATCGTGATGAAGTGAACCAGCGTTCCTCATAATATTCCTGTGTGGTGGGCAGGTATGTCTTGGGCACGATGCCGACAATGACTCCGTTCGCCAACAGCGCAGCACAGTTGTAGATTTTTCCGTCTTGCAGCAGCGGCAAGTCCACAACGGCTGCCAGTGGAACGTCCCGGGTCGCGCGGGCGAGCGTTTGCAGCGCGCGTCGCGCGGCATCGAGCAGAAGCGACTGGTAAAACAAGTCCCCGCAGGTATAACCCGTCACGCCCAATTCGGGAAAGACGACGAGCGCGCAGCCGTCTTCAGACACGCGGCGCATGGTGTCTGCCATGACCTGAATATTGAATTCAACATCCGCCACGCGCATTTCCGGGCTGACGACCGCCGCACGCACAAACCCGTACGAAAAAGGATTCTCCATCCGTCCTGCTCCCACCCTGTACAACCCTGATATTCAAAAATGCCGCGCAGTCGCGCGGCATCTATTTTTTCATTCGCCCATTATACAAAGCGGCGGCGAAGGATGTGCCGCAGCGCACCACATCCTTCGCCCCTACCTCTCACGCGGGTTGAGCGACCCGTTCTTGATTCTGTTTCTTGCTCTGGTCTGCGATATACCAGTCAATCGTCTTCCGCAAACCTTCTTCAAACGGCGTTTGCGAAACGAATCCGAATTCCTGTTGCGCGCGCGTGGTATCCAACTTGCGGCGCGGCTGCCCATTCGGTTGACTCGTATCCCATCGCAGCTCTCCCTCAAACCCGGTCAATCGCGCAATCAATTCCACCAGATCTTTGATGCTGATTTCATACGCGCTGCCCAGGTTCACGGGTTCGGAACCGTTATAATGTTCCGCCGCCAGCAAAATCGCTTCTGCCGCGTCCTCCACATACAAAAATTCGCGCGTCGGGCTGCCGTCACCCCAGACGGGGATGAATGTGTCTCCCCGCTGCTTGGCTTCAACACATTTTTTGATGAGCGCGGGAATGACATGCGAGGATTCGGGGTCAAAATTATCGCGGGGACCATACAGATTGACGGGCAAGAGATAGATCGCGTTAAAACCATACTGCTGCCGGTACGTCTGGCTTTGAACCAACAGCATCTTTTTTGCCAGCCCGTACGGCGCATTGGTTTCTTCGGGATAACCGTTCCAAATTTCATCCTCGTGGAACGGGACAGGCGTAAATTTTGGATACGCACAGACGGTTCCCAATGCAACGAATTTCCCAACGTGATTCAGATACGCTTCGTGCATCAGCTGCGTACCCATCATCAAATTGTCATAGAAAAAGTCGGCAGGATGTTTACGGTTTGCGCCGATGCCGCCCACGCGCGCTGCCGCGTGAATAATCACATCCGGTTTTAGCTCGCGCACGCCACGCCGCACATCTTCAATGTTCCGCAAATCAATCTCTTTGCTCCGCGGCGCAAAAATCTCTTTGGCTCCGCGGCGTTCCAGTCCTTCCACAATGAACGACCCCAAAAAGCCCCCGCCTCCGGTCACCCAGACGCGCTTGTCATGCCAGAACGTATTGCCATTGTTAGAACTGTGCCCCATCACTGTTTCCTTTTTTCCGGAATGGCGCCGTCAATAGTGCATCATTAAACAAGCTCTTGTGAATCGAGACATCCCAAACACCTCTAATTCACTGTCTCGGATGAGAATAATCCACTCGTTGAGTAGAGCTCGCGGACCGACGGCTCCCCAAATGAAACCACGCCGCACTTGCCCGGCGTGTATTGAATCTGCAATCATTCTGATTATAACATACACCCAATCCAGCCAAGAACGCCCATCCTCGTTTTCGACCCAAAAGATGATCCCGAGTCTCGCCGCGTTTTCCGCGTCCCCGTCCAACGTCCGGCAGTACACTACTTGGAGAACGCAAGCGCCGCCGCGCCCACCGCGCTTGAATCCACCTGTGAAGGAACCAGCTCGACACCCTGTTGACCCGCGCGCAGCACCCGAACCCGGTACTGCGCCAGCGCCGGTTTTTCAATCAAGTCAAACGCCGCCAGTCCGAAACCCCCGCCAATAATAAACCGCAGAGGGTTAAACCACGCGGACGCGGTTGCCATGACGATACCGAGCCACTCACCCACCTTGCCCAGAGCCGCGCATGCCGCCGCGTCGCCCTGTCGCGCCGCTTCAAGAATATCGCGTGTGGACAATGGCTCGATATCCCGGAGCGAGGAAGGAATCCCTACCGCCAAAAACTCGCGCATCGTCGCAATCAACCCCGGACCGGAAAGCACGGTCTCGGCGCACCCGTTCAAGCCGCAGTTGCAGCGCCGCCCATTCACGTCCAGCACGAGGTGTCCCAGTTCCGGCGCCACAAAATGCGCGCCGTGCACCATCTGCCCGTTCACCAGCGCCGCGCTCCCCAATCCCGAGCCAAGCGCCAGCAGCACAAAATCATTGACCCCGCGCCCTGCGCCGAACAGCGCTTCGCCGCGCGCGGCGCTTCGCACATCATTCTCGACATAGACAGGCAATTTAAGCGCGAGTTGTGCCGCAACCTGCGAACGGAGCAGCACCCTTGCCCAGCCCATGTTCACCGCATCAAGCACAACCCCATCGGACGGATTCACAAGACCGGGGACACCGATCCCCACCCCACACACCGGCTCGGCGCGCTCTGCCACCAGCGCCTCAATCTCGGCGGCGATCCGCGCCACCACCGCATCGGGTCCCTGCTCCACTTGTGTCGCGCGTTGCCGCGTCGCCAACACCTGTCCGCTGCGCGAAACCGCCGCCGCAGCAATCTTGGTCGCGCCAACATCAACGCCAATCGCAATCGGTTCCATGCAAAAAGGAAAACTTATTTGACCCACACAGGATCGAGGTCGTCCGAATCGCTCGCGCTGATGTTGTGCAGATTCGAGCCGTCTGCGTTCATGACCCAAATCTGAAAATTCACGGCTCCGCCTTCATTCATCTTGAATGCGATTTGGGAACTGTCGGGAGACCAGGTGGGTTTCTGTTTGTAAATAAAAGGATTGCCGCCAAACGTGATTTGGGTAGATTGCTCCGTCGCAAAATCATAGACGAAAATTTCGTCATTCTCGAATTCGCGGTTCACATACGCAATCTTGGAACCATCCGGCGACCATACCGGGTCGTACGCGAGCCCGCGCGAAAGGTTCGTAATTTTCCGCTTTTCAAATGTATTTTGATTCTCGACCCAAATCTGCAGAATCTCGCGCTCGTCGGGCGCGACGACAACACGTTCTTCGCGGTTTGGTGAAAACGGCTCGGGCGCAGCCGCGTAAATGTAATACAACTCGCCCGTCAACGCCTGGGTAATGGTGCCGTCGGGCTGCATAACCACAACCATATCCTGCAAAAAGCGGTCACTCTTGACCAGCAAGTTGCCTCGCAAAAATTCCGGCACCGGCACAGCCAAGAGCTCCCGCACGGTGGGCGTATTGATGCGCGGTGCGGTCGGCGTCAATTGTGCAAGCAGCGTTGCCGCAGGAATCGCCAGCGGTGTCCGCGTCGCCACAGGTGTGAATGTTGCGGTGATTTCAATCCAATTCACCGGCGTCGGCGTATACGTGCCCGTTGTCACGGCAATCGCCGTGGCGACCTGTGCAATCGCCACGCGTGTTTGAACGTTCGCCGGAGTAAATTCCCGCGTGACGTAATGAATCGGCGTTCCCGTCGCGTGCGTGCGCGGGAAGGGCGTTGCAGTGCCAAAGCGCGTCGCAAAATCCGTCTCGGCTAACGCCATGGCAGCAGCAGTCACAACATTTTCAGGCGTTGGCGTATTCGTGACGACTACAAACTGACCGGGGCGCGCGACAATCCGCAATGTCGGATGCACACCCGTGTTCAAATCCAGTCCGCCGCTGTCCCAGGTAAAGAGCGAATTGTTGGGACCGAGTGGTCCTTCCAACCGAACAACCAGATATCCGCGCTCGTCAATGTCCACCGAGAGACCGGGCAGTTGGTCGGCAGCAAATTGGATATCGTTCACGCGCCCCAAATCGAGGTCAGAAGGTTCCAGAGGAATACCAATACTGGTTGTCACCGTTGCGCCGAGAAAATCCTGCGTGCCCAGCTCTTCCCATTCCTCAAACGGTTTCAGGCGCAGCAAGCCCGCGCGAAATTCGCCCTGATTTCCCAGATTGTCGCGGCTCAAGCCTGCCAATTCAATCTGCGCCGACAAGATTTCCGAATTCGGAGGCAGCTCTGAAATGTCAAAGTAGAGGACGCTGGCATAGCGGTCGTTGTTGAAATACCCCGCATGCAAATTGCGGTCGCCCCAATGCGGTTTTTCATCATTCATCTTGAGATAACCGCTGCGCGTCGGGTCGGCAATCGAGGTATAGACAACTGCCCCGTCAGGCACCGGAGCGGTCGGATTGGCAGTCACATTCCTTGGTGGAGGGGCAATGGCGACCGGGGTCGTGGTAAGTTGTGCGGTCGGCGTCGCCAAAGTGGTGGGGGCAACAATGACCACGTTCGTCGGAGTAACGTTCGTTGGCGGAGGATTGATCAGGTTCGGCGCGATATAAATAAACGCTCCGACTGCAACAATGATTGCAACAATCCACAAAACTGTAGTCAAACTAGGACGGCGGGAAAACAAATCCATGCTTTTATCCAGCTATAAATAAAGGGTTGTTGGAGAGTCGAGCCGACAGCTCGGCGATGATACCACACTTCGTTCGAATATATGTATCCAGAGAATCAAAAAGCTGCCACGCACTTGCAAGTGCGTGGCAGCTTTGCGTTAAACCCGGGGCAAAGTTTATCGCGAACAATGTTTGCCCGTTGCCCCTACCTGTCGTCGTTCGACAACATACGCTTGGCGCGGTCAACCACGTTATCCACGGTAAAGCCGAATTTTTCAAAGAGCACCTGCCACGGCGCGGACGCGCCATAGCGCTCGATACTCAATACCTCGCCCTCGTCCCCCACATATTTGCTCCATCCCTGCGCGATGCCCGCTTCGACGGCAAGCCGCGCCTTGACCGATTTTAGAAACACACTGTCACGATATTCTTTCGACTGCCCATCAAACAAGTCCCAGCTCGGCATCGAAACGACGCGCGCCTGAATGTTTTCCTCCGCCAACTTTTTCGCCGCGCCCACAATCAACTGCACTTCGGAACCGGACGCGACCAAAATAATATCCGGTTTGCCGTTCGGCGCATCCGCAAGGATATACGCGCCGCGCATCAATCCCTCGGGCGACGCATACACGTCTCGGTCGAACGTCGGCACATTTTGTCGCGTCAAAACTAGAGCAGTGGGATTGTGCGCGTTTTCCACCGCCACGCGCCATGCCACTGCCGTCTCGTTCGCATCGGCAGGACGAATCACGGATAGGTTCGGAATTGCGCGCAGCGCGGCGAGATGTTCCACCGGCTGATGCGTCGGTCCGTCCTCGCCCAACGCAACACTGTCATGCGTAAACACATAAACCACATGCTGTTCCATCAAGGACCCAAGTCGAATCGCGGGACGCATGTAATCACTGAACGTAAAAAAGGTCGCCGTAAAAGGCAAGATGCCGCCGTGCAGCGCCATCCCATTTGCCGCCGAGCCCATCGCATGCTCGCGCACGCCAAAGTGAAGGTTTCGTCCGCCATAGCTCCAGCCCCCACCAACAGACCCTTGTTGGTCGCCTGCCGCTGCATTGGCTGGTTCAAAATCCCCCATGCCTTTGAGCGCGGTCATGGTCGAAGGATTCAAGTCCGCCGAGCCGCCGATCAGATTCGGCAGATGCTTGGCAATCGCATTCAAGACCTGCCCCCCTGCGACGCGCGTCGAGACGCCCTTTTCGTCCGGCTTGAAGGTCGGAATGTCCGCGTCCCAATCAGCAGGTTTCTCACCTGCAAGAATCATTTTGAATTCGCGCGCTTCACTGGGAAACGCGGCTTCATACGCGCTGAATCGCGCATCCCATTCCTGCTCCTCCGCGTTGCCTTTGTCCAATGCCTCTCGAAAATGTTCGAGTGCCTCGCCGGGAATAAAAAATGCGGGTTCTTCGGGAAAGCCCAACTGCTTTTTTGTCAGTTTCACTTCGTCCGCGCCGAGCGGCGACCCATGCGCCTCGAATGTCCCGGCTTTGTTCGGTGAACCGTATCCGATCTCGGTGCGCACCAGGATCAACGAGGGACGCGACGTTTCTGCCCGCGCATTGTCCAGCGCGGCTTGAATCGCCGTCAAATCATTCCCGTCCGACACGCGCTGAATTTGCCAGTCGTACGCTTCAAAGCGCGACCCTACATCTTCAGTGAACGAGAGATGCGTTGCACCCGCGAGCGAAATCTTGTTGTCGTCGTACAAATAAATCAGTTTGCCCAGTTTCAAATGTCCCGCCAGCGACGCCGCTTCCGATGCAACCCCTTCCATCATGTCGCCGTCCGTCACAATCGCATACGTGTAATGATTGACGATTTCGTGACCGGGACGATTGTAACGCGCCGCGAGAAATGCTTCGGCAATCGCAAAGCCCACGCCGTTCGCAAACCCCTGTCCCAATGGACCCGTCGTCACTTCGACGCCCGCCGTCAGTCCATGCTCGGGATGCCCCGGCGTCAGCGAGTCCCACTGGCGAAAGTTCTTGATTTCGTCGAGTGACAAATCATATCCCGTGAGATGCAGCAGCGAATACAACAGCATCGAGCCGTGTCCGCCGGACAAGATAAAGCGGTCGCGGTCAAACCATTTCGGATTCGCCGGATTGTGCCTTAAAAATCGCGTCCACAACACGTACGCCATCGGCGCCGCGCCCAACGGCAGACCCGGATGTCCGCTGTTTGCCTTTTGCACCGCGTCAATCGAAAGGGCGCGAATCGTATTGATAGATATCTTGTCCAACTCTGACATTGTGCTCATATGCCTGCTCCCATTTGCAATTTGGTTTCACTACACCTGTTCGAGCCACTCTCGAAATTCGGGCGCATCCATTTTCTGCGTCGCCCGCGCCCAGCGGTCAACCGCCCAGCCCCAAAAATCATATTCGATGGTCGAAATTTTGGCTTGAATCGCCGCCCAGAGTGTCCATCCCACATCGGACATGATCATGTTCAATTTCATCCGCGCCAATTTGTCAGGATACGCCGCGCCAAAATACCCGGAGCACAATTCGCGCAGTGCCGCTTCGCCAAACTGCTGCTCTTGCGCCGTATTCCCAAGTTCAAACGTCGGGTCATTATTCCCGCTGTATTCAAAATCAATCAGCCACAACTGTGTACCATCGTCAATATAGTTTTCGGCGAGCAAATCATTGTGGCACGGCACAGTCGGCAAAGGGTTACGCGCAAACGCCGTTTGAATTTCTCGCACGCGGGGCACGTAGGCGGGGTAGCCATCGGGAATCCTCACCGCATGCTCACGCGCAACCTGTAAATAGTAATCGGTGAGCCGAAACATATCAAAATCGTGGAGAAAGCGGTGCCCACTGTGCAGCTTTTTTAACGATAAAGCCATCCTTGTCGGGACGCCGGGTTCATTCAGGCGGGGAATGCTCATGGTCGTCCCCCGAATAAATTCCAGCACCATCACATTCACATCATCCAAATACTCGACCACGCGCGGGGCAATTCCGGTTCCGCTCGCCGCCCGTGCGTTATAAGCCTCGTTTGCTCGGTCAATCGCCAACAGTTCCGTTTTTTCGCCCGGAATCCGCACGACGTACGGCACGCCGTCCGCCTCAACGCGATAATTGGTGTTCGTCAACCCGCCGCTGAGCGGCGAGATAGAGACCGTTTTGCCTTGAAAGGTGGTGAGGCAGCGTACGATTTGTTCAATGGTCACGATAGTTTATCTATTCACAAAAAGCTTGAACGAAACAAATCAAATTCCTGTTCAGTCATTGGCTCGTTATTCAGCTCATTGACTAACCACAATCCACTGGAACGAATCTTGGCGTTTGGCGAACTCAAGCCCAGCCAGATTTGAGACGCATGACATTCTTTACATTGGGCGACAGTTGAGATTAGTTTTGATTCCCAATAATGTCGCTCCCCACTGGTCTCGACACACCCCACACAAAAACGAAAATTGCTTTGGATGTATTTTGTAACACGCGCTTCGGTTTCCGCGAGCTTGTTCCGATCAACCCTCGCGCCATATGCGGCGCGTGCCGCGCGTGTCGTTAGGTCCCATTCCCACTGTTCCAGAAACGGGTCTCTGTCCTCGTATAAAAAAGCCCGTCCTATATTTTTGCGAAAAATGCTTCGGTCCTTGTTCTCGTTCACGAAATGTTGATTCAACCGAGAGGGCAATTGATCTTTACCCCTGTGTGTGCCAACCCGAACAATTCGGTCAACCGTATGCGCTTTTTCAGCTTTCTCAAAAAGCACATAGATTCCGTTCGCAGGAATCTGTTTCCGGTCGTAGGGAAACGCGTGGCGTGTTCGAGATGCCAGGAACAAATGGAGCTCGCGACAAATATTACTCATCCCAAAAGTCCTCGATGGGCGCTAGTTCGTCTTCCGCTCTCTGCGTGAGGAATTGCAACTGCTTGCCAATCCCCATGCCTTCTAACGGCACTTGGACGTGCTTTATTTGAGGTACCAAATATTTGCGATACGGCATCCCTGCAAGAAAAACAAATTCATCCGCTTCCAAATCCGCATACTTTGCCAGTTGTGCGAGTACGCGTCTCGCCCATGCTTTTACCTCGCTCGATTTCATGTTTTTGAGCGTCACATCATACGGCTCAATTTCCTCATCGAGCGTTAGCAAGCCATATTTGGCGGACAAAATAAAAATAGAGTCGGGTTGAAGGGTCTTGGCGTATGCCATATTCTTGGTGAATAGCGCGCTGATATACAGGTCCTTGGCGGGTGCCGGTTCATCCAACTTTTGGCTTGCACAAGACACCAGTACAATTTTCTTCACTCATTTCTCCAAAGCAAGATTAGATTCGCGACCATTAGCGTAGATTCGCGTTTTCCGATAAATGTCGGTCTCAACACCGAATCACATTCGTACGTTCTCACCCTTTGCATCGTACAACACATCTGCATCCACCTGCGCAGCGAAACGTTCGCCCAAGATTTCGATTTCAATTTGTGTCCCCTGTTTAGCGACCTCAAGCGGCAAATACGCCAATCCGATGCTCTTGCCCACTGTGTAGCCATATCCCGCGCTTCGCAAGGGACCCATCAGCGTCCCATTGTGATATACCGGCTCACCGCCGTACAGCCCCGGATTCCGTTCCATCGTAATCGTCGCCAGTTTACGCGTACGTTCCTGCTTTTTCTGAACGAGCGCATCCCGTCCGATAAAATCTCCCTTGTCCAATTTCACACAAAAACCCAAACCCGCCTCGTACGGATTTTCGTTCGGCGTAATATCCGTGCTCCAATAGCGATACCCTTTTTCCAACCGCAGCGAGTCCAAAGCTTTATAGCCCGCAGGTTGAATCCCAAAATCTACGCCTGCGCGCAGCAGCGCATCCCACACCGTTTCCGCATCCGCGTTCTCGATATAAAACTCCCAACCCAACTCACCTACATATGTCACCCGCTGTGCCCACACGCGGCAGCCATCCATCTCCACAAATTTCCCTGTCATGTACGGAAACGCCTCGTTTGACACGTCATCCCCTGTCGCGCGTTCCAACACCATGCGCGCGTTCGGTCCCCACATCCCAATCACCGCGTACTCTTCCGTCACATCCTCGATCCCGACTCCCCGGTCTCCGGTCCCTCGTCTCCATTCTCCAACATGCATCTCCATCCACCCCAGATCGCTAGCAACAAAATTACTCCCACAGATGATGCGGAAATGTTCCTCCGAAATACGCGCAATCGTCACATCACTTTCAATGCCGCCGCGCGGGTTCAAAAACTGGGTATAAGTAATCGTGCCAGCGGGCTTGTTCAAATCATTGTCCGCCAGGAAATTCAAAAATTTCAACGCCCCTGCTCCGCGCACATCCACCTTGCCGAACGAAGTCATGTCCCACAGCGCCACACGTTCGCGCGCCGCGCGGTGCTCCTCGCCCACCTGTTCGAAAAACGGCGTGTCGAACCAACCCGTCGCGCGCTGGTCTGCTCCCGCCCGTTTGCCGTTTGCCGCAAAATAATTGACGCGCTCCCAACCGTTCTTTTCACCAAACACGCCGCCCTGCGCGAGCAATTTCGCGTCCAGCGGCGACTTGCGTTTTTCTCTCGCGCGCTCGTTCTCGTCATGCGGAAAGCGCAGCCAGTAATAATATTTGTATGCTTCTTTGGCGCGTTCCGACGCATACGGACGGTCGCGATAAATTTCGCCAAAGCGCCGCACATTCAATTCCGTCACATCATACGGCGGCTCGCCGTTGACAATCCACTGCGAGATAATGTCACCAATCGCAGCGCCCGCGCCGAACCCGGTATGCGACAAACCGCACGCCGCCCAGAATCCCGGCACGCCCGGCACAGGTCCGAGCAGCGGTTTGCTGTCCGGCGTCAACGCTTCGGGTCCATGCACCAGGTCCACCGCATCGGCTTGATCGAGCATGGGCATTCGTCGGATCGCGCCTTCCATGATCGGCGCGAACAAGTCCCAATCGGGCGGCAAAAGTTTTTGCGTAAAGTCCCACGGCACGCCATCCAGCGCCCACTCGCGCGGCTCCAGCTCGAATCCACCAATCACCAGGCCCCCCACTTCTTCGCGCAAATAGACCAGGTTCTCGGGATCGCGCAGGCACGGCATCGTTTTGGGAAACGTAAATCCGGGCACGCGCACGAGCAGATGTTGATGTCCTAATGGTGTCATGGGCAGATTCACGCCCACCATCTCGCCCACCTGTCGTCCCCACATGCCCCCCGCATTAACGACACAGTCGGTTTGAATCGAACCCTGCTCCGTCGTCACACTGCAAATTGCGCCCTTGTCGTCGCGCGAGATACCCATGACGCGCACGTTGGTCCTAATCGTCAAGCCGCCCAATTTTGCGCGCCGCGCAATCTCCATCGTGGCGCCGCTCGGGTCAATCCATCCGTCCGTCGGCAGATAGATCGAGCCAAATAAATTTTCGACGGTCATCCACGGAAAAATTCTCACCGACTCGTCAGGACCAATGATCTCGACATTCAACCCAATCGCTTTTGCCAGACCCACCTGCCGCTTGAGAAACAAAAACTGGTCGGCGCTCGATGCCACCCGCAAACTGCCGACTTCGTGCCAATGCCCCGCGCCGTCGTCTATCGCGCGATACAAGTCAATGCTGTATTTCCGCATTCGCATCAGCGTCGGTGAAGTATGAAAGTGCGTGACCATT
>JADMIO011403911.1_pt1 | contig 16128 bp, 17 predicted proteins | sample 8958161 | NCBI WGS metagenome assembly JADMIO01 (sample SAMN16585339, study PRJNA669376) | soil metagenome | isolation source: Crop rotation soil | place: USA: Cullars Rotation, Alabama | collected 2011
CGACTTCAAGTCACGTGAATTCCAAGCTTCGGATCCCACTGTGCTGGAAAGAAGCCCCGGTGGCGGACGGCCAACGAGCGGCTGCAGGCGGTCGACACCGCCAGCCTCGACCCGTCGGGGCTCGCCGAGCATGTGCGGGAGGTGTTCGAGCACGTGGGACGCGGACACCGGCTCCACTTCGAGCTGCACGGCGCCGACATGTGCCCGCTGGGCGACCTCATGTACCAGTCCCGGCCGTGGGGCATCTCGGCCCACGAGGTGCTCGGCCTCCTGCGGGGGGCGTCGCCGGCGTCGGCGGCGGCTGCGCACGCGGTGGGGGAGCTGGCCGACCTCGTGGCCGGCGCACCGAGCCCGCCGGCCACCTTGGACGACGTGCGCGCCATCGGGCCGGCGGCGGCTGCGGCCCTCGACGCGTACCTCGACGAGTACGGCTGGCGCATCGTCACCAACTACGACGTCGACGGCCGCTGCCTGATCGAGATGCCCGACGCCATCCTCACCTCACTGAAGACGGGTGCGCCCAAGGGTGGCGTGGACGAGGCCGCCGTCGCCGCTGCCACCGAGACGTTGCGGTCGCGCGTCCCCGCCGGCGACCGGGCCCGTTTCGACAGCCTGCTCGCCGAGGCGCGTCACGTGTACGGCCTGCGCGACGACAACGGTCCGCTCACCGTCGCGTGGCCGATCGGACTGTTGCGGCGGGCGATGCTCGAGGCCGGGCGGCGGTTGGTGGACGCCGGGCGGCTGGCCGAGGTCGAGCACGCCATGGAGCTGGACGTCGACGAGCTCGCGTCGCTCCTCGTCTCCGGCCACGGACCTTCGGCCGCTGACGTCACCACACGTGCCGCCCGCCGCGCCGCGCTCGCCGCCCTGCGGCCCCCGGCCAAGCTCGGCGACCCCGAGCCGCAGCCGCCGCTCGACCTGCTTCCCGCGGCGATGGCCCGCGCCGCGACCCTCGCCATGACTGCGGTCGAGTCGCTCGACGCACCGCCCGAGCGGGCCCCGATGGAGGGGCTCGGCGTGGGGACGGCGCCGTACGTCGGCAAGGCGCGCGTCGCCCGCGACGCGGAGGACGTGCTCGCCGACCTCGAGCCCGGCGAGATCCTCGTGGCCAAGTTCACCAACCCGGCGTACAACGCCTTGTTCTTCGTGGCCGGCGCCGTGGTGACCGAGGAAGGCGGGCCGCTCGCCCACGCCGCCGTGATGGCGCGCGAGCTCGGGATCCCCGCCGTGGTCGGCGTGCTCGGCGCCCTCGAGCAGATCCACGACGGCGACACGGTCGAGGTCGACCCGTCGTCCGGCAAGGTCAAGGTGCTGGCCACGGCGTAGTGGTGGCTGCGGCCGTAGCTTCGGCGCCATGCCGCAGATGACCGCCGCCGAGGCCCGTGAATTCCTGTTGGCCGGGACCCGCACCGGCAAGCTCGCCACCACGCGCGCCGACGGGCGGCCGCACGTGGCGCCGATCTGGTTCGTGATCGACGACGAAGGCCGCCTCGTGTTCACGACCCACATCAGCTCGGTCAAGGGGAAGTCGCTGCTGCGGGACCCACGGGTCGCGTTGACCGTCGACGACCAGGAGCCGCCGTACTCGTTCGTGGTCGTCGAGGGAACGGTTTCGATCAGCGAAGACCTGGACGAGATGTTGGCGTGGGCGACGCGCATCGGCGCGAGGTACATGGGCGAGGAGCGGGCCGAGCAATTCGGCCGGCGCAACGCCGTCGAGGGGGAGCTGCTCGTGACGCTCACGCCGACCAAGACGATCGGGGTCGCCGCCGTCTCGTCGTGACGCCGCGCCGACGCTTCGCCCTAACGTCGTCGGCGTGATCCGCCCGTCGTCGCTGCCTGGGTTCGTGCGCCGGCCGTTGAACGCGTTCATCAACGGAGCCTGGGAGTGGATTGCCGAGGCGGCGGCGACGGGGCCAGGGACCCCCCGCGGGAAGCGTTACGGACGGTTGGGCAAGAGCACGTTCATCGCCTTCCCGACGGGCGCCGTGTACGGCGAGCGGTGGATGCACATCGGCGCCGACACGATCATCGGGCCGTACGTGACGATGTCGTGCGGGATGCTGCCGGGGCAGGAGATGGTGACCGACCCCGTGCTGCGGATCGGCGACCGGGTCAACATCGGGCGGGGGAGCTGCATCGTCGCCCACTTCGAGGTCGAGATCGGCGACGACGTCACGACGGGGCCGTACGTCTACATCACCGACCAGAACCACACCTACGAACGGCTCGACGAGCCGATCGGCCTGCAATGGCCCGTCGAGCAGCCCGTCAGGGTCGGCGCGGGCAGCTGGCTCGGCACGGGGACGGTGATCCTGCCCGGCGCCCGGATCGGCGAGCACGTGGTCGTGGCCGCCGGATCCGTCGTGCGCGGCGACGTCCCCGACCGGTGCGTGGTGGGCGGGATCCCGGCCCGGATCCTGCGTCGCCACGTCGAAGGACTGGGCTGGGTTTCCGCCGACCACCCTGCCGCCGCCGGGTAGAGTCTCCGACTTCGGGCGGTGTGGCCGAGTGGCTGAGGCACCGGACTGCAAATCCGTTCACCCGGGTTCGATTCCCGGCACCGCCTCCAAGAGCACGACCAGGTCAGAGGGCGCAAAGCCCGAGGATCGAGAAGGGACACCTGTCGCCCACCACGCAGGCGACCTTGCTCCGAGGTCGTGGGCGGCGGACCTAGGCGATCTCGATCGTGCGCCACGTGACGTGCTCGGCGTCGAGCACATTCGGGAGTGCGCCACGAGCGGTCTCGGCGGACAGCAGGACGGTGGCGTCGAGGACGAGTCCTGTTGCGGCGGCCTCGAGGTTCAAGAGGTTGAGGCGCGGATGGCGTTCGAACAGCTCGGCAATCACGGGGACCGTGGCCCGTGGGTCGGGGAGGGCGACGGTATCGGGCAAGAGGAGGAGGCTGCGGACCGCTGCCTGCTGGAGGGAGGTGTCGAGGCCCTCGAAGGGACCCGAGAGATGTCCGCCGGCGCCAGCTACCGCGGCGCGGCAGGCCCGGTAGTACCAGTAGGCGGTCGTGTGCCGGTCACCTCGCACGTCGAGGCCGGCGAGGAGCTCTTCGATGAGGAGCCGGTCGTCAAGGATGATCCGGGCGGCGTGAGCCGCCATCTATTGGTCGGCGAGGTCGGGGTCGTCGATGGCAGCGACGGCGTCCGCGTAGCGGTCCCGCAGCACGCGCCGCAGCTCCCGCCGCGCCTTTCCATGCCGCCCGGAACGATCAGCGCGGCACCTCCGAGGTCGATGATCCCGACCTCGCCGCCATCCTCGATGCCCCAACGGTGCTTCGGCGCCTCCAGCGCAGTACCCGCGTGGCGCTCTGGAACACGTTGACCTGAGCTCAGGGCGCTTCGGCATCCTCGGTCTGGAGCGCCGGCTCGAACACGAAACCTTCGTAGCTCTTGGACCTCGTATCGGCGAGGCGTTGGTAGTAGAGCGCGCCGCCCAGGTAGGCGGAGAAGTGGCGCGGCTTCCCTGGGATGTTCGCCCCCGTCCACCAAGAGTCGGTACGCGGAAACAGCGTCGCGTTGGCAATGGCGGAGACTTCAGCTCCCCAAGACGCTTCGCTGTCGGCCGTCGGCTCGGCAGCACCTACTCCTTGCTCGCGCAGATACCGCATGAAGTCGGCGAGCCAGTTGACTTGCCGCTCGGCGCCGAGCGGCATGTTGTAGAACACGCCCGGAGAACCCGGACCGTGGATCATGAACAGGTTGGGAAAGCCTGCGACCGACATACCGAGATAATTGTGGAACCGGTCGGACCACCTCTCCTTCAGGCTCAGCCCGTCGCGGCCCTTGGGGTTGAGGCGCAGCATCGAGCCGCTGATGGCGTCGAAGCCGGTCGCGAGCACGAGCACGTCGATCGGGTGCTCGCTGGCCCGAGTCACGACACTTGCGGCCGTGAAGCGCTCGATGGGGTCCTCGCGCAGGTCGACCAGGGTGACGTTCTCGCGATTGAACGTTTCGTAGTAGCCGTTGTCGAGGATTGGCCGCTTCGTCATTACGAAGTACTCAGGCATCAACTTCTGCGCGGTCTCGGAATCGTGCACGATCTCGCGGATCTTGTCGCGGACGAAGTCGGCCAGCGTCGCGTTCGCTTCCTCGCTCACCGCAATGTCGCTGTACAGCTCAAGGAAGAATTTGAAGCCCCCGCGCTGCCATAGCTCTTCGTACCGGGCGCGTCGCTGTTCGGGCGTGTCGTCAAGGGCCATCCGCGGCTCACGCGGGTCAAACGGGAAGCCTCCGGGGTTCGCTCGCATCTTCTCGCGAAGAGCGTCGAAGTTCTCTCTCGCCGTTGCCATCTCCTCGGGCGTGATGGGACGGTTCCCGGCCGGGAACGAAAACTGCGCGGTGCGCTGCAGCACGATCACGTGATCGGCGTCGCGTGCGATTTCCGGGATCGACTGGATCCCCGAAGAGCCAGTCCCGATCACGGCAACCCGCTTACCGCTGAACGAGACGGGCTCATGGGGCCAACGACCAGTGTGATAGACCTCGCCGCCGAAGTCGTTGATCCCAGGGATGTCGGGCATATTCGGCGTCGAGAGCGCGCCCACCGCACAAAGCAGGAACTGCGCGGTCGCGGAAACGCCGGTACTGGTCTCCACCGTCCAACGCTGCGCGGCTTCGTCGTACCAGGCATCCTCCACCCACGTCTCGAACTGGATGTCGCGCCGCAGGTCGAACCGTTCCGCAACGTGCTCGAGGTACTCGAGCACAGCGGACTGCTCGGATTGCGTCTCGGCCCAGTCCCACTCCATCAGCTCGTTCGAGAATGTGTAGCCATAGAAAGGGCTGCCCGGTCCATCGACCCGCGCGCCCGGATAGCGGTTGTACCACCAGGTCCCACCGATGTCGCGAGCACCGTCGAACACGCGAACGGAAAGGCCCATCCCGCGCAGATGGTGTAGGGCATACATCCCGCTCACACCCGCTCCGATGACCACGACGTCGTAGCTCTCGATCTCTCCGCCCTCTCGCGGAGCCTGGCCCTCGCTCGTCATCGATGTCTCCTCCGCATGAGGCCCTGACGTTCACCGCGATGCAGTCCACCGCGGGCGCAGCCCCGGAAGGCGTCGCCTCTGCGTACATAGAATTCCGATACCAGGGCTTCACGACGACGGTTGCGGTACGCGGCACGACCGCAGCGTATTTAGGGGCGCCGAGCCCTTCGCCGTCCCGACCAGGTACGGCACCTCGGGGATGACTGGAGGGGAGCGCCTAATCGGACGAAGGCGGATCGCGGAGAGCGTCCAGCAGTCGGTCGATCACGTCGTCGTGAGGGGACGGAGGCCTCGTTCGATCCCGGACAAGACCGGAGCTGACATGCCCACGCGGTGGGCCAGCGGCGTCAACGGCTCTCGACGGTCGGCTCTGCTCGCTGTCACCCATGCGCCGAACGCGACGGGATCCGCATCCATCACCAATCATGCTCGCCCCGGTCGCGAACGGCACGTCGCGAGGGGCGGCGCGCTCACCCGATCCGGATCGACACGCACCACGGCAGGCCCGTTCCCCGGGGTCCATCTCCGGCAAGGCCTGCACATTCAGAGGGACAACGACGCCGCAGTCATGAGTGGCGCCGGGCCACGGGGCGCTGTTCTGTTCGGGTTCCGAGGGCCGCGCGAGAGTGCCGGTGTGGAGCCGGGCATCCCGAGCGCGTGGAGCGGGGGAGCGCTGCGCCGTCGATGCTGAGGCGCCGACGCTCAGGGCCTTTGCCGATCGATTGCGTCCTTGCCTGCGTCGAGGTGCGCCACCGCCGAGAAGGGAAGGAAGCGGAACGGCGCCGACACGACCTCGTCGGCCTCGACCACGAGGCACACGTGATCGGAGCCGTCATCCCACATCGACCGCCGCCGGCCGACGAAACGGTTGGCGCACCCATCGAGGAGAGGCACCCCGTCGGGGCCCGCAGTCCACGCGCAGGACACGAACTTGTCGACCCGGTCGCCGCTGTTGGTCCCGAACAGCTTGGCGAGCGCAACGTCGTCGTCGGCCAGGAAGTGCACGGCGAACACTTCTGACAAAGCGCCGACCCGAAAGGTGTGGTTCGCCTTGGAGAGCCACATGGCATATCGGGGCGGGTCGATGCTGCACTGCGTGTGGAACCCGACGAGGCAGCCCGCCCGCTTGCCGCCCGCCGCTGTGGTGATCACGATCATCGGGTGATCCAGTCGCGCCATCAGATCGTTGAAGCCGGCCATCCTCACATCCTCCCCCGGCACGAGGGGCGCCTACTCTCCCGATAGGACAGCGCGCCAGCCTGATCACCATCGCCCTCACCGGCATCCTGCGGGCAAAGACGCATTTACAAGGCACTAGGTCGGACGGGCCAAGATCAAGGCGGTCTGCTGCCACAAGCTCCCCGTTTTGGCGCGCATCGACATCCACGACGAAGCGGCTCACGTCCACGCCCGCCTCGTCTCCGGGCCCAAGGTGATCCATCCGCCATCCCGGCGCTGACGCCGAGGCCGGCGGGTTCGTTCCGGCGGCGGCCGGGAAGTACATGCCGATGACGGGACCCGTCGGACCAGAAGCGCAACGGCCAAACCCGCACTAGAGCCGCTGCGGCCGCTGATCGGCGAATGGCGCACGACGGGGACCCATCCCCTCGTCCCTGGCATGGCCTTCCACGGCCGCACCTCGTTCTCGTGGCACGAGGGTGGCGCCTTCGTCCTGATGCGCTCCGAGATCGACCTGGGAGCCCGACCTCCGCCTGACCTACGAGCCAACGGCCTGAGCGCCCGCGCGCTGGCAAGGAACCCAAAGGGCGCACAGGAGACACCAACTCTGACGCTCGCAGAAGCAAAAAGGTTCGATTGCTAACCGAGGATGTCGGTGACGGCTCGCGCACATCCGTCGGCGCGGCGTGCTGCTAACCGTGTGCGCAGGCAACATGTCCCATGACCTTCACGGACGCCATGGACACAGTCGGCAGAACCGTTGACGCAGTCGGGGTCGCGACCATCGTCATCGGCGTCTTGGTGGCCGCCGGCATGTCGGCTCGAGGGCCAAGGGACATGCCCGCCGGTGACCGGTACCGCGTCTTCCGCCAGCGCCTCGGGCGCGCGATCCTGCTGGGGCTCGAGCTCCTCGTCGCCGCGGACATCATCCGAACGGTGGCGGTGACACCGACGTTCACCAGCGCCGGCGTGCTCGGCATCATCGTCGCCATTCGAACATTCCTGAGCGTGAGCCTGGAGGTCGAGCTGGAAGGGCGACTCCCTTGGCAGCCCAAGAAAACCGGGCCCGCCGAATGACAGGGCGCATCGACACCTCAGCGATCGCGCCTGCTCGGAAGCGGCACGTACGCGCTGCACAGTCTTGGTGATCGATTCAGCGAACGGAGATTGAGTGGCACGCGCCCAGGGAGCGGCCAGTTACACACGCCGCTGCACGATCAACGTTTCGAGGTGGGACATCACGGTCACCTCGTGCTGGTTCACCATCGAGACACGCTGCCGCACGACGCCGCGATCGGCCTTGGAGCTCGACGACCGGCAGTCGAGCCATTCGAGCGTCACATCGACCACATCGCCAGGGCGAAGCGGTTCGTGGAATCGAACCTCGTCGTATCCGGCCGAGCCGATGATGGCGACCGCCACAGGCAGCTCGTGAAGCAGGCGCGACCTCAGCGCCAGCACGTACGCGCCCGACGCCGTAAGCCCGCCAACCAAAGCGTCCGCTACCGCCGGATCGACATGCATGGGAACCGGATCCCAACAGCGGGCGAACGCGACCATCTCGACCTCGTCAACCACGTACTTCGGGCTCCGCAGCACAACGCCCGGTCGGATGTCCTCGAAGTACAGCATGCGCCCTCCGAAGGTCACGCATCCGCCCGAGTCAACGGTGCTCCCTCACCAGCGGCTCCGCCAGTATCGCAGGATCCCGAAAGACAGCCCACGCTGGAACGGCACGTCGCGGGCGGTCGCTTCTGTCCTACGGGCTGGCGTTGAGCAGCACGTCCGCGTCGGACCTGCCGGTGTCAGTGACGGCGCTTTTCATCGCGACTCGATGGTGAGCGCGACCGGCATCGGGGAACGGAGCATGTTGAGAACCGCTGATGCGCGCTCCGCCGACGCCAGCATTGCCTGCACGAGCTCGGGATCCTGCCCAGGCGCAGCGCGCACGTCTACCCGCATCGAGAGGCCGGTGTTGGATGGCGCTGGCATGTCCTTGAGCCCGATGAGCTTGCGTACGTCCCCACGAATCATGACCTCGACATTGATCGCCTCGAGCTCGATCTCCATGAGGTCGGCGAACCAACGAATCGAGCCATCCATGCACGCGGCGAGGGCCATGGACACGAGCTCTCCAGGGCACGGAGCGCTGCCGTCGCCGCCGAGTACCTCGTGTTCGCCGATGGCTTGCTCGCCCTGCCACGAGGGCCATCCACGCACAGTCCAGCGCAGAGGATCGCCTGGCGCAGACGAGCATGTCGCGCCCATCTCGCTGACGAGACGTGACGGGTCCTCGCGCCCTTGTTCTGCGAGCGCTTCGAGAATCGGCTTCAGGATCGACGTCACGGTTCCTCCTCCGTGTGGCCGCCCACATCTCACCACGTCGGGGTTCGCCGCCGCCTGAGACGGGACCGGTGGTCCCACTTGCGCGTGACGACCCGACCTGGTTCGGCCCGTTCCGGAGCGCCGATGATGCACGTCGCTGCGAAAACCTCCGTGCGGAATCGAGCCGGGGCATACGGTCGTGCCGTGAGTGCGGGCCCCGACGTGCATGGCGGCCGCGCCGGCTCGAGCGCCATCAGGCACCTATGCGCTCTCTGCGGGAGTGAGGCGTCCTCGGCACCGAGGTGATCGGTCAGTCGGGGGCAGGCCCGTTGCTAGGGGCGGGGCCGGACAGCTGGGGGCGGGAGGGCGTTGAGCTGCGTTGCGAGATCGTCGATCAGGCCGATGTCGCTCTGTGTGCAGTGAAGCAAGAACGTTCGTCCGCGGCGGCTCCACCCCCAGTAGTGGCCGGGGTAGGCGCCGCCCATGACGCGGACCTGGCCGTGCGGGCGGTCGAGCGCCGGGTTGCCTTCCAAGGGGGAATCCGGCGGGCAGGTTTGGCCGAGGCGAATGCTGTGCTCGCCGCACTCCCAGACCTGCGCGTACCGCTCCCGGACTCCATGGAGGGGGCGGGTGAGCTCGCTGGACACGATCGAGTAGCCGGACGGCGGCTGGAGCATTGCCGCCCACTCGGGGGCGGGGTCGTGCCGCGATGGGCGACGAGGTAGGGAGAGGTAGGCGGAGTGGTCGAGGTCGGAAAGGTCTCTGCGGGGGACGATCGCGCCGTGGAGCCGCTCACGGCCCGTGCGGCGCGCCTCGCCTGCTCGCACCGGGTCGAGCCACACCTCAGGCTCCCCGAGCGTGAGCAGATGCCGTTTCGGGTCTGCGGTGGGAGCACACTCGAAGCCATCATCGGGGCAGGAACCGTGCCGGTCGGGGTGACCGAGCCGATCGAGGTGGGTGTCGGTGACGAGCTGCGCCCAATAGGCCTCGCTGACCCACCCCGAGACTGCGTGGTTGCGGAACGTGTCCGGCCACCCGTGCGTCGGGATGCCAGTCGTGGCGGCTGGGCCCTCGTCGATCTCCGAATGGAACAGGGACACTGGCACGTGGTCGTGGAACAGGACCGCGGCGTACGCAAGATCTGCCGCCATGCCGGCGGCGGTATCAGCGAGACGCCGGGCGATCGCAGCGCGAGCAGCCGGGTCGAGGCCCGGGCCTGCGGCGCGCAGATGGAACGCCCCGAACATGCGCCTCGCCTCGATGACCTGGCTCTTGGGGTCGCCTGCCCAGCCGTCGAGGTGGAAATGATGGGTCCGGTCGAGTTCCCAGAGCGGGGCGAGGTCCTCGTCGGCGGCCTCGACGCCTTGCTGGCCGAGCCGGAGATGGACCGGTCCGCCGGCCTCGCGCCACCACCGGCGGGCGGCGTCCACGAACGCCGCGAGCGCCTCCGGCGGCGGGTCGTGCGGGTAGTCCGGGCCGGGACGGAAGAAGCCGTACACGCCGACTGCGTTTGGCAGCGCCCGGCCTGGCGACGGGTCCTTCGGTGGCACACGAACAACCTTGGCGTCGCGCCATCCGGCGCGGGCAAGGTGCCGGGCCAGCGCCACTGCTGCCGAGCGAAGCGGGTCCCACGGGCAGCCGCCGCCGGTGTGCACCGTGCATGCCTCGTCGGCGGCGCTCACGCCAGCGGCCAGCACCGGCCCTGCCGGCGTGGGGTCGATCACGACCGCCCGCGCCACCGCGCCGGAGGCGACCAGCTCCTCGAGCCGAGGGATCCCGACGTCGGCCCCGTAACTGCCGGCATTCGCAGACCAGTCATCCGCGGCGGCCCGCATGACCTCGGCCACGGCCCTGCTGTCGGGCGCTCCGACGACCGCCATCGTGATCCCGCCCCCCGTATGGCCATACGGCTCACGCCACAACGACGGACTGATCTGCTTCCGCTCTGGCGGCCCAGCCACCACGCGTTCATACCAGGACGCGCCGCTCCCCGGACGCAGGGGCTGCCTAACACCCGCCCTACATCGGCACGTATGCGCCCGCGATCCGGCGATCTGGGGCCAGGATGCCGGACACCGAGCCCGGTCCTGTCTGAGACACGTCGCGACGCGGCTGACCTTCACGCCGCTCACTGCAGGCGGTCGGACACTCGGAACACCGGCCACCCGATCTCGGTCCGCCACGCCGTGCTGTCGTCGGTGTCGCGAGGACCGACGAGGTAGCGCTCCCGCACCGGTCCGGCCACGGTCAGGGCATTACCCGCCACCCAGGAGCCCAGCTCGCCGTAGGTCACGTCGACGCCCTCGTGCTCGCCTTGGTGGATCGTGACGACGAGCTCGACGGCGGGCAGCGTCACCGGGTGGACGCGTCCGCGCGTGGGCGGCTGCGGGGCCGGCCGGTAGACCAGCAGACGGCCTCGACCCTCTTCGTAGAGCGCGTTGTCGTACAGACCCCCGGGCGGCCCGTGACCGGCCGACGCACCGAGCACCGCGTCGAGCTCGGCCATCGCGCCGGCGTACCAGACCTCGACGTCGCCCTCGGCGACCTCGTCCTCGACGGCCGCCACCGTCACCGCGGGCTCGGCGCGCAGCTCCACCTGCAGCGGCGCCGGCTCCGGGGCCAGCAGCCGACGGAGGGAGACGACCGCTGCGCGAGTGCGGTCGAGCTCGGACTCCAGGCGTTCGACGTGTCGAGCGACGAGGGCGGCTCGGTGTTCTGGGTCTGGCGAGCGCAGGATGCGCTGGACGTCCGAGAGGGGGACGTCGAGCTCACGCAGGCGGTGGATGACCTGTGCGACGGGGATCTGGTCGGCCGAGTAGTAGCGGTAGCCGCTGGAGGCGTCGACCTCCTCTGGCTCGAGCAGCCCCGCCTCGTGGTAGCGCCGCAACGTCCGGATGCTCAGGTGCGTCATCCGTGAGAACTCGCCGATCGCCAGCATGGCTGCAGTATGGGGTCTCCCCCCGGGGGAGACTCCAGCCCTTGACCCTCGCCCTCGAGGAGCGCGGACGCTCCTGCACATGGCCGACAACAACCACACCCAGCAGTTGCCCGCGACGATCTGCGCCTTCCAGGACGCGCACCAAACCCGCGACGCCGACGGCGCGCTCGTGCTGCTGACGCCGCAGGCCGTGATCACCGATGCCGGCGAGTCCTTCAGCGGGGATGCGGCGCTGCGCCACTTCATCCGCGACGCCGGAGCCGAGTTCACCTACACCGACGAAATCACGAACACGGGCCGCGACGGCGACATCTGGGTCGTCAGTCACCACCTCGAGGGCAACTTCCCCGGGGGCAGGGCGGACCTGAACTACCGGTTCGCGCTGGACGGCGACCGGATCGCGCGGCTCGACATAGTGGCCGGCTGACATGGCCGATCTCGACAGAGATCGTCTTGACGGCCGGCGAGCGCTGGTCACGGGCGGGTCGAAGGGTTCCGGGAAGGCCGTCGTCGAACGGCTCCGCGAGCTGGGGGCCGACGTCTGGACGACGGCCCGGACGATGCCCGAGGGCTACGAGCGCCCTGACCGGTTCATCGAGGCGGACACCTCGACGGCCGTGGGAGCGGCCACTGTCGCCGCGAGGGTCGCGGAGGGCGGTCCACTGGACGTCCTGGTGCACGTCGTCGGCGGCTCGTCGACGCCACCCGGCGGGTTCGCCGTCGTCACCGACGAGCAGTGGCTCGCCGAGCTGAACCTAAATCTCCTGAGCGCGGTCCGGCTCGACCGGGCGCTCCTTCCGGCCATGATCGAGTCCGGCGCGGGGATGGTGCTGCACTTCGGCTCGATCCAGCGGAACATGCCCTTGCACGAGTCGACGCTGCCGTACGCGGCGGCGAAGGCCGCCTTGCGCACGTACAGCAAGGGACTCGCCAACGAGCTCGCTCCGCGTGGCGTCCGGGTCAACACGATCAGTCCGGGCGGGATCGAGACGGAGTCCTACGAGCATTTCGTGAGCCGTCTCGCCGAAGCGAGCGGCAGCACGAGAGAGGAAGCCAGGCAGAAGCTCTTCGACTCCCTTGGAGGGGTCCCCCTGGGACGGTTCGCGCACACCGCGGAGGTCGCCGACTTGGTCGGGTTCCTGGTCTCGGACCGCGCCTCGTCCATCCTCGGCGCCGAGTACGTGATCGACGGCGGCACCATCGCCAGACGTCGGCCGCGGGTCCGGTCGAGGCGATCCTTCGCCGATCTTCGAGCCGCCGCTTGTCCATGCGCGGCTGGAGGCGTAGGAAGGGTGGATGGACACCGACGCCCACGTACTGCTGGCGGGGGAGGCGGTGGCATCGCTCAAGGACTACGTGGCCCGAGGCGGCGGTGGCGGTCTCGCCGCGGCCAAGGCGTCGGGGCCGGCGTACGTCATCTCGGAGCTGCGCCTGAGCCGGCTGCGGGGCCGGGGTGGCGCCGGGTTCCCGACCGGGCAGAAGTGGGCTGGCATCCGCTCGGCCGGCCCCGGCCGGCGGTTCGCGGTGTGCAACGCCGCCGAAGGCGAGCCGGGCACGTTCAAGGACCGCGCCATCCTGCGTCACGATCCCTACCAGGTGCTCGAGGGCCTGGCCATCGCCGTCGCAACCGTGGACGCCGAAGGGGCTTACATCGCCACCAAGGCCTCGTACGAACGGGAGGCGGCCCACTTGGAGACCGCCATCGAGGAGACGTCAGCCGCCGGTTGGTTCGGGGACGTCCCCGTGAGCCTCGTCCTCGGGCCCGACGAGTACCTGTTCGGCGAGGAGAAGGCGCTCCTGGAGGTCATCGAGGGCAAGGACCCCTTGCCCCGGCTCCTGCCGCCGTTCCAGCACGGGCTCTTCGCCACCGACATCCAGAGCGGCTGGGAGTCCACCGACGACGCCGGTGCCCGCGGGCAGGCCAATCCGACGCTGGTCAACAACGTCGAGACGCTCGCCACTGTCGCCAACATCCTGCGGCGCGGGGCGGAGTGGTTCCGCGGCATCGGGACGGATTCCTCGCCAGGGACAACTGTCGCGACCGTCGTCGGGGACGTCGTTCGGCCCTTGGTGGTGGAAGTGGCGATGGGCACAACGGTGGCTGAGCTGATTGCCCTGGCCGGCGGGCTGCGGCCCGGCCGCTCCCTGCTCGCGGTGGCAAGCGGCGTGGCCAACGGCGTCCTCACCTCCTCGATGGTGGATGTGCGCGTCGACTACGACGAATTCGCGGCGGCCGGGAGCGGGCTGGGATCGGCGGGGTTCGTCGTGTACGACGACTCGGCGTGCCCAGTCGAGATCGCCCGCATGATGAGCCGGTTCCTGTACGTGGAGAGCTGCGGGCAGTGCCGATCGTGCAAGTTCGGGTGTGGCGAGATCACGCGGGCGTTCGACACGATCAACGGCGGCACCGGCGCCGAGCGCGACATCGAGGTGATCGGCGCCCGCCTGCGCTCGGTGACCGACTCGGTGCGCTGCTACCTGGCGAACGAGGAGCAGATCGTCGTGTCCAGCCTCCTGCAGCGCTTTCCCGAGGAGTTCGCCCTGCACCTCGAGGGCCGCTGCTCGGTCGAGGTGGCACGCCCGCTGGCCGTCCCGAAGATCGTCGACCTCGTGGACGGCGCCGTCGTGTGGGACGAGCGCCACCAACACAAGCGCCCGGACTGGACCTACGGCTGAAGGCATGCGGACTGATAGGACCGCATGTCGGTCGAGGACGACCACGTGGGCCTGCGGGAGCTGAGCGCCGCCAGGATGGCGGCACGTTCAGGTCGGCCAAGGGGGCGGCCGACAAGCCGCGGGCCGGCTCGGAGGGCGCTCCGCGCACAGCACGACCAGTCGAGCATCGGAAGCACGAACACATACGGGTTCCACGAGTCGCAGTACACGTCGTTGAAGCCGGACCACACGAACGCCGACACGATCCCCGACGCGGCGAGCCCCCGACCGCGCTCGTGCGTCGGCATACCAGCCGCACCGCTGCAGCGCACACGGCGTTGAGCACGATCGCTGCGACATTCACGACTTTCGGGTTGTATCCCGACAGGCACCAGCGCCGGCCCGTACACGTAGAACACGGCTGGGTGAGGATGGCGATAGCCGAACCGAGAATACGGCCCCAGCAACTGGTTGCCCCGGCTCGCCGCCCGCGCCGCATCTCCGTGACCGCCGTGTGCCCCGTCAGAAACAGGTGCCGGCGCGCCTCGAAGCAGACACGCAAAGCCGCGACGACAAACGGAGCCAACACCAGGCCGAGCCCCACCCCAACCAGCTGACGACGCCACGCCGACGCCGTCGGGCGACCGCCCTCTCTTGCCGGCCCGGCGAGCGGCCAGCCACCCGAATACCAGATGCTGCCGGCTCGCTCGTCGACGCCGAGCTCGTCGCCCAGCATGTCTCGTCGCGCCGCGGCCCTGACGGGCGCTGGCTGCCGCCTGCTACCAGCTGACGCATACTGCCGTTCGGCCTCCGCCCCAGAACCACCCCCATTCCCGGAGCTGGGGCGGAGGCCGTCGGCGTCGGCGTAGCACTCGGGCGGCTGGGGGCCGAGCACTTCACGGTCGGGCCGACGTTTCGCCCGATGTCCTCATCTGCCCTCGAAGGTGGCCGATAGGACATTCGTGACTTATGCCGTTTCCTCCGAGATCCCGATGGTTGTCGTCACCAGGGTGGGCAGGAAGCGATGGGCTTGGTGCCTGCGCTTCATGTCCTGCATGCCCGGGCGGGACGAGATGAGCGGGCAGGCCCGCAGCGAGCAAGAGGCCCGCGCCGCCGGCCGGAAGGCCGCTTACATCTTCTGACCTCAGTGGGGCGGCTCTTGCTGGATGTGGAGCGACTGCTGGCAGATGTAACAATGGAGCACGCCCGGAAGCGCAAACGGGGCGCCCGACCCTGGGAGCGCGCCCTTCGCACGGGGCTCGTAGCGCACCGTCCACACGGGCTCGTGGGTGCCGTCGCCTCTGAACCCGGTGATGCGCGGCTGCCGGTCCCGGATGAGCGAGCTCAGCTGGGCGCGGTTGTGCTCGCAGATCCTTCGGTCAATCTCGCTGAGCGGCAGTTCCGGCACATGCGCCTCCCCAGGGTGGCTCCGTCCCACCCATCTTTGTCGGCGCCGGCTACCGGGGCCGGCGTTTCTCGGCGTGCACCTCGCGCCAGGCCGACACCTTCACCTTGCGCCACGCCGTAGAGCGCTTCCCGGGCTCGTACTTCGACGACGTGTCCTTCAGCACCAGCCCCTCGACGCCGAGCCGCTCGCACGCCTCGAGCAGCGGCGGCGCGTCCGTACCGGCCCACGCCGGCACCACGGTCGCCGGCGCCGGCAGGTCGAGCTGCTCGAGCAGCGACCGCCGGTGCCGCAGCGGCAGCCCGATCGTCTCCGACCTGTCGAGCCACAGCAGGTCGAACACCGCGAGCGTGACCGGTTGCGTGCGCGTCCTGCGGGCGAGCGCCGGAGCCACGCCGTAGAACGAATCCATCGACCCGTCCCCGGCGACGATCTCGGCGTCGACAACGAACGCGAGGCCCAGATCGAGGAGCGGGGCCAGCTCGGGGAGCTCGAGCAGCCGGCCACGGCGGGAGCGCACGGTGACCGTCTCCCGGTCGACGGCGACCTGCGCGCGCCACCCGTCCATCTTCTTTCCAGCACATTGGGATCCTAAGCTTAGAATTCCACGTGGACAAGTTGTCG
>JADMIO011486973.1_pt1 | contig 16125 bp, 22 predicted proteins | sample 8958161 | NCBI WGS metagenome assembly JADMIO01 (sample SAMN16585339, study PRJNA669376) | soil metagenome | isolation source: Crop rotation soil | place: USA: Cullars Rotation, Alabama | collected 2011
TTCCCCTTATTGGCGGTCTGGGTCAGCGCCGAGGCGGCGACGCTCTTGACGGGCTTCGGCGTCTTTGGATTCGAGAGAAGTTTCGACGCCTTCGTAGCGACTGATGACGATGTACGTTCGTTCTTAGCCATGATCTCCTTCCACGCGAAATTGGTTCCGTGGAAACAACGCATTTTAGCACTCGCGTTTCGCGGGCGCTAACCGAAATCGGCCGAGAAGCGCAGCGATTTCTTTCACGCACCAGACGTGATCCGCGATCGCTTGCATCGCAGGTGACACATGAATCGTCTGATGCACGCGACCGAACTTGTAGAACGTCACCTCATCGCTTCGCCAGGACGGAAGTCCTACTTCTTGGTGCCGTACGGTGACTGGTTGGTCGGCTTCAGCGAGATGCCGTGATCTGATGCAATCTTCTGAACGGCCGCTGGCGTTCGCCCAAGCTTGAAACCGATCACGCGGGTCGGAGTGTTTTGCCCCGCGAGTTGACGAACCTGTCGAACATCGGCCGAGGTAATCGATTTACCGCTGTTGCGTGTGTACTTTGGCATTGACTGCTCCTCTTGGAGAGACGGTGATCCTGGGGACCGCACACCTTCTGGCGGTTCCGGGCTCTGAGGTGCGCGTTTCACACATCGACTTTGGTACACTGACCGTATCAGAAGGTGTTTTTTAGATCAACTTCTGTTTTATAAAAGGCAGGAGGGGCATGGCCCCCAAGATCGCGCTCAGTACCCTAGGGGTGATGGTCAGAAAGAAGCGCGGAGCCCGGAAGCTGCGCGAAGTCGCCAAGGAGATTGGTATCACCGCGCCTACGCTGATGCGAATCGAAGCCGGCAGAGTGCCTGACGTGGCGACCTTCGGTAAGACATGCCTATGGCTGGGCGTGGATTCCGGCGACTTTCTCGGACACCCCACCCGCGAGGCCAGTCAGGCCGTCGACGCGTTTGAACCGGCTGTTCGCGTGTCAGCCCACTTCAAGGCCGACAAGCTCCCTCTTCAGGAAACGGCTACTGCGCTCGCGCGCATGTTGCTCTTCGTGGCACAAAAGCAGTCCGCGAGCGCCCTCAAGATCGACGATGGCGACGCTTGAACGCGGCTTCAAGGCATGGGCTGAGCGGGCCGCTGCGGCCATTCGTTCGGATCTCGGACTGACGCCGACAGCCGCGTTGGATCCGTGCGTCCTGGCCGCTCATCTCGGCGTGCAACTGATGCGGCCCGACGAAATCGAGGGTCTGCCTTCCGACATCTGCGTGCAGCTGCTGGAGGCCGACCCTTGGGGGTGGTCTGCGGCCACGCTGGAACTGCACGGCACCACGACGGTTATTTTCAATCCTCGAAAGAGCGTCGGGCGCCGTTCCAGTGACATCGTCCACGAACTGGCGCATCTGATTCTCGGACACGAGCCGGCCCGAGTCGTCTTCTCTCAAGACGGCCAAATGGCCACTCGAACGTTCGATCCTCAACAGGAGGACGAGGCGAACTGGCTGGCGTGGGCGTTGCTGCTCCCTCGTGACGCCCTGTTTGCAGCGAAGAAGTCGCGTGTGCCCCCGGCGCAGATCGCCACAGCGTACGGCGTCACCGAGACGCTCGTGGAGTTTCGTCTCAAGATGACGGGTATCAACGCTCAACTGCAACGACTGACACCGAGACGGCGGGCCTAGGAGCCTCGTGGCCACCTTTCAAATCGAAGGGCGCGGCAAAGCGTCAGGCAGAAAGCGAAAACGCAGCCTTCGCGTCATCGACAGGGCAACGGCTTTAAAAATGATGGAGGACGAAGGCACGGTGGTCGATGAGTGCGTCGAGTTGCCGTACCCGGCCGCAAGTCCAGAATTGCGCAACCATCTGTTGGGACTCGGCGTGACTGTGGCTGACGATTCATCGCGTCCCGAGTGCGTTTTTGAAGCGTTGCGATGGTCCATTGTGCATCGTCGTTACACCCGCCTTCGCTACCTGAGCGATGTTGAACGAAACCCATGGCTCGCTGTCGTCGAGCCTCACGGGTTCCTCTGGTCGCGCGAAGGCTACCGAGTCCGTTGCTACCTGCCTCCCAGCGAGCATGAGCCTGGTGTCGTGGCGGACTTTCAAGTCGCAGGATGGCATCTCTATCTGATCGAAGACATCGAGAACATCGAAGTCATGTCGTTGGCGTGTGAACATCGCCCGTATCAACGGACGGACGACGAGGTGTCGATCACGATTTCCTTCACAGTACCTTCAGTCTGACCCGAGGCTTCGAATTGGCCGCGCGGCCGGGGGGTATGGCCGATAGTCCGAACCCCTGGCGCGATCTTCGGTGAAATCGGCTACGCCAACGCGCGTACCTTGTCAGGATCAGAGATATCGCGCCAGTCGAAGTAGTCGCCGGAATACCCAAACAGCTTCAGGAATACGCGGTCCAGAAAACTGACTAGAAAGCAGAACTCTTCGAGCGGCGTTGCCAACGGCGGAACATCGGCCCGGTCCTCAGCAGTCCCACCCTGGCAATAGAACTCTCCGGTGTGAACCAGATAATCCCTGCACATGATGAAGAGCTTGAGCTCCTGTGAGGGAACCGTCAAAGACGCGTGACGGCACAACGCCTTGAGCATTCCGCGGAACGCCATTCGGTTCAGCCCTCGAACCTTGCCCGGTGACGCGATCAACGCCGCCTCGTCCGCCGGGATTCCGGCCTCTTCAAGGATCGGGCGAATCGCACTCACAATCTTCGGGATGAGCGGTCGAAATATGGCCTCCGGCACGACGTGCTCGCCGACGTCCGCCACGCCAGAGCGCAGGAACGTGTGCTTGAGTTTTTCGATTGCGAGCGCCAGTTTTCCTGCGCGGATTTCGAGAAAATCGTGCTCCACCTTCGCGTCCAAGTACGCATCGACCACTGAGCGGTCGGCTTGCAGTACCGGCGACGTCGACAACGCCACGATCCCTTTCTGGAGAAATGCCAGGCTGGCCGCCTGCTGCTCATAATTGCCGCGAATCGGAGCCCACGGCGAGTACGCCTTCACCACGCTCGATTCATGCGTCGTACGAACGATCTCGTTACCGTTGTAGTCGTGGCGATAGACCCAGACAACCTTCGTCCCGCGCATGACCGACAGCACCACGCCCAGATCGTTCACGGCACTGACGAGATCCGGGCCTTCGATGCCATCCGTCTTCGGAACGACAAGTTCCGCCAATAGCTCCGCCGACTTGTGTGTGATCATGCGGCGACGCAAGTGATTCGCGTCTTCAACGGCCACAATCGCACCGGTGACGGTTCGGCCTCCCACGGATAGCGTCACGGGCAGACCTCGCGTGTGATGCCTACCGCTCGGTCGCTCTACGCGGACAGGAGTCGTACCCTCGAAATCGAAATTCACGAGTCCGAAGCGGTGATCTGTCACACGGGAGGTCGCCACCCGCGAGCATTCGAGTTGGTTCAGCCGGAGCGCGGCGTAGCTTCCTTCCACCGTCATCTTCGGAAGATAGTTCGTTGACCGGACATTCCCCTTGCTTTGGAGAACCCAGCCTTCTGCCGTGACGCCAGAGAAGGCGACGGGTTCGTTCTTGCCCCCGCCTTCGAACCACGGAAACGGGTTGGCGCCGCCGTCGTGTCCGAGAACCACGAGCCGTCCATCGGGAAACTGTGCGGCGTTGAACGCCAGCGCACTCGACGATCCGTCTTCCCAGTTGACCGTACCGTTTCCCGAATAAGAGATGAGCGCCTGGCCGTATTCATCGAGTGGAAGGTCGACCGGTGGTTGAACTGGATGGGCAGGGACTGCGCACATGTTCGCTCTCCGCGCAAGCGTGATGCTGGAATCACGACGATCGTACGCCGTCATTCACGAATAGTCGAGGCGCCTTCCTTCCGTGACGTGGGACGCTCTAGTGTACGCTTCCCACGTGACGAGAAGAATCGGCCGGTGGGAACTGCGTCGACGACTCGGACGCGGTGGGAATGGTGAGGTGTGGGAGGCATCAGATGGCGCAGCCCCGATTGCGCTCAAGCTTCTGAATGAGGGCAGCGACTATAAGCTCGCACGCTTCCGCGCGGAAGTGGATGCGCTCAAACAGTGCGCGGACATTCCTGGCGTCCTGCCTTACATCGGATCCAATCTCACCCAACCTGTTAAGGGCGAAAGGGCTTGGTTGGCAATGCCGATCGCTACGCCCTTGCGAGACCACCTCGCTGTAGCAGATGTCCGTGCAGTCATGGAAGCCATGCGCGACGTCGCTGGTACTCTTACCCAATTGCACGCGAGGGGCGTTTACCACCGAGACATCAAGCCAGAAAACCTATTTTGGTACGGTAATCGAGCCCACATCGGGGATTTTGGCTTGGTGGCGTTCCCTGGCAAGGAAGCGCTCACCGTTCCTGGCCACAAGCTTGGTCCGATGTTCTACATTGCGGATGAGATGCTGTCCGCTCCTGAAACGGCGAACTTCGCTGCAGCGGATGTCTTCTCTTTCGCGAAGACGCTCTGGGTGTTGCTCAGTGGCCAGTCTTTTCCACCGCAGGGCGAAATTCGATCGGCCACTGAGAGGGACCGCCTCGCTGATTGGGTTGATTTTGACCGTTCAGAATTCCTCGACTACTTGATCGAAAGGTGCACACGGCGGGGCGTGTCTGAACGCCCGAGCATGGACGATGTCCGAAAGGAGCTCGAGTCGTTTCTGGCGATCCCCTCGTCAGCGGGATCCGCCGTCGATGTGACCGCGATGCTGCGGCCAGTCCAAGCTCTCGTTGCGCCACACGTTGCGGAGAATGAGCGCGAGCGCGCATCGAAGGTTTCGATTTTAGTCTTTATCACCATTCACGATACATAAACGCCATTGACGCTGTGAATATCCATCCATATCGCATGTCCCGCTCATGGTTGTATCGATTGATCGATGCGACGACGACAGAATCCACACGCTTACGGTGCGCTGCCGTTCCCTTTGACGTTCACGGACATAGACTTTACTCGTGCCACAAAACTATTTAGCGCAAATGTAGACATAAATAGCGTTGCAAGAAAGGCTCACCGAGCCGATGCGGGTCGGTCCCGATGATCGACACGACCGACACGGACGCAATGGGTCGCGCATTCTTGCCGATTCAGCAGTTCAGCGAGTCGGCCCCTGAAATACTTGCAAGTCGGGATTAAAGCGACTACCGAATGAATTGTTGAACAGCGTGATAACCTCCCGACGTGTGCCGGCTGGAAGCACAATCTGTTTTATGAGCTCATAGGCGAGTCGCCACGTACACTCGAACTTCGTGACATCAAGTAATGCCATCTTAGATTCGTCTGGTAAGTTAGCGACGTACGTCATGCCAACACCTCACAAGTGCATATGAGGCATGAACGAGATAATCTTGGTCTTCTCAGACAGAACTGCGCTCGCAACAACTTGATGACGACTTTCCAATGGATGAGTAACACATGTGGCACTCATAACGTTAACGGTAATTGCCTGCATTGTCGGCTCGCTCTTGGCCCATTTGGCGCCAAGCTGAATCATGTCAGTAGCCGCATGGCCATTTGGAGTGTAATTAATCTGTAGGACAATGTCCGAGCGCTTGGGCATTCAGGCGCGCAACTCCCGTCTCGTATATCGTTCCTGAGCCGGACCGACAACAGCGTCAGTCGGCCGCTATCATCTTCCTCACAAGCGACGAAGACATGATGCTTAGTCATTTCCCGAACACAACTTGTGGCTTTACCACCGTATGCTTGAGGAGGTGCCGCACCTTGCAGTGGTTGCCGATTCAATAGCATCTCGACAACACCACGGCATTCCTCACGATAGTTCGCTCGAGTGCTCTGAAATCAACAGAAGTCTCGCAACGGTTGCCGGCGTCCATGCATCATAAATCTCATGGACATACTGGCCCGCGGCCAGCGTCGTGCCTGGCAGAAGGGCCCGCACAACAGACACGGCATCTGGTAGCCAACGATTGTCAGCATCAACATGCCGGTAGTTCAGACACACTCCAACGAGATTGATAATGTTATCGGGCCGCAGCACAATGCCTGTTTCGTTGGAGACTTGTGCGCACAGTTCACTCAGCTCAAACGACTCGGCCGCGAGTTCGTTGAGTATCGACGTCGACGGCGTAACTTGTGACTCGTCGATATCCAGAATCCTGGCTAGTACTCTGGCGACGACATGTGTGAGTTCACTTTCACGACCCACTGGCATAGCGTCGAGCGATTCCAGTATCGACTTGATCGGATCGGGCACCGTATCTGCTGACCGTCGCACGTGATCCATAGACTTCACCAAATGGCTAGCATCAGGCGTTGGCGACATTGCGTAAAGGCAACTCCCAGGTCGTTTCATAGTGGTGAAGACGAAACCCGGCACACTCCAAACGCCGCGCGAGCAGCACTTCACTGATCAGAGTATCAACCCTTACACTTTTCACGAGGGGACGTGCGTTTGTGACGAGCGCAAGGAATTGACCGACAAGAGCGTGACCAAGCCCCGTGGTCCGGTCCGGCTTTTCAACGGCGAGCAGAAGTCCGGCAAGCACCTCGGGGAACTCTTTGTCAATCAATCCTTCCACCAAACCGACGAGACGTCCGTCTCGTTTGGCCGTGACTGCCAAACGTTCCAGGCCGTGTTGTTCCATACCTCTGTTTTGAGCGTTCATGTATGCCTCGACCTCACTCTGCGCGACCACAGCGCTCCCGTATCTGACTGAAATCTCGTTTCGAAGAGTAAGGACCGAGATCCAGTCATCGCTGGGGTAAGCACCGATGAGACTCTTGCATTCGTAGCAAGGCGGTATGCGCGTTGTGGCTGTTGGCGTACCACGTTGATTCGACGGAATGGACAGTTCGTACACCGCTTTCGTGCAATGAGCGATCGATCCAAACTGGCGCGCAAAGCAACTGCCTGGGCCCATGTGGGAGCGCGTCGTCACAATCACAGCGGAAATGCCGCTGGACCTCGCCTCATTGCACAGGCGCATCACCAGTTGGCGACCAAGCCCGAGTCGCCGATAAGCTGGTTCGACGTAGAGCGACAGATGGTTGTTGCGATAGATGTCGCAACCGATACGGCCGACAGCGACGACACGGCCATTCACTTCCGCGACGCCGCGATACAATCGTGCGACGGTAAACTCGTTTTCTAGGCGCTTTGCAAGGACCGTGAGGTTTGGCACAGGCGACGAGCGCCACACTTCTCGCCAATGCTCTAGCTGAAAGGATGCTAAGGTCTCCCAGTACGGAGCGACCGGCGCCTGGCCGAAACACTTCTCATCTACTGCAGTTCTCAATGCGTTCATGGCCATTTCACGCTTTCCAACGAGGCAGTCCACCGCTCCATTCGACTTCATAGGTTGCTGATAGACAGGCGGTTAACGCCAGCGATGAGTAGAACCAACCAGATGGGACGATCACGACATCGCCGCTCTCAATGACCGTCGCCGGCGTGGTGAACGGATCCCTCCATCCATTTCCGATCGCGACGCCTGGGCGAAGGATTTTGGTCGGCCTGCGTAACGCAACCTGCGGCGCAAAGAGCCAGATGCCTTTTCGGCCCTGGCACAGGACGAAAACAAGGTCCGATATTGTTTGGACTGGTGCAGTCATCGCGCCTGTTTGCGACAGCCAGACCTTTGGACCGTGTGCCACAATGCCACCCCACGCAGACTCCGGGGCGGTTCGCAGTATTCGAGTACGGTAGCGCCGGTCGTCACAAAGGCACAGTTGACGTGACGACGCCTCGCAAAGTGAGTTGACAAATCGCGATAGCGGTACAACGTGCGTGCTCTGTTCGCCGCAAAAGGACTCGCCATCACTCGGCTCAAACACAGGACACATGCGACCTGGATCGATGTCCAACAGGCGCTCGGGCGATTCCACAAGGTGCGCGGGCGCATCGTCCTTCACTAGCATTGGTGCGCTCGTTTTCAAAGTGCGCTCGATCCGTTCTCGCGTCGCCTCAACACTGTTGACAGGCACGAGCTCATATTCACACGGTCTGGTCCTGAACACGTTCATTTGCTCCACCAGAAGCGAGGTGTATACGATGCTCTTATCCAAGATTCTGGAGCTGTCAGAGAATCCCGCCTCGTAGTAGAGACACCTCTGTTCGACGGCCTGCCTCAGTGACTTCATGACGTAGAGGCGCGATTTTGGGCAGACTGGACCTTCCATCGTCCGCCCTGTTGGCATATAAGCAGATCGTTCTTGTCACGCACGACAGCGCCAATGGAATACACACCATTACGCAGCGTGCACATCGTCGGCGGGTTTAGATGGTTTTGCAGCGCACTGAGGCCGCCGAGCACTCCCCATAAGAGCATCAGCGGCAGAACGATTCTGGTGCTCACTGTCTTTGCAACGTCCAACATAGTGCCTCCATTTCCGTTCATACAGCGCTTACCGTAGCGCCACGTCCATCAGCTTCACACCGAACTTCGTTTCAATATCCTTTCTGGTGTTGCCTGCGAACGCGCCGTGCCATGCCTGCTGAACGACACCGTCTGCTCCGACGACTGCAAGCTGTGGAGTTGCAGTAAGGCGGAGTTGCTTCCGCACAGTTTCTGAGTCGACGTAATACACTTCGAACGGAAGCGGGTTCTCTTGAAGGTGCTGCCGAAGGTGAGCGAGATCCTTCCCTATTGCGAGCCCGATAAACTTGATGTCTTGCCGTGACGAATCCTTCAGCGTGACAATATTGTTGTAGTTTTTCAGACACCATCCGCACACCGACGACAGCACATAGATAGCGGTGGGACGGTCGCTATGGCTCAAATCCAAAACGGTTCTTGTGCCGTCGAGCTTCATCACGGGCACGTCGGCGATAGTAGCTTCCAGCTTGATCCCTGCAGGCTCTAGTCGTGGCTGCGAACCTCGAAGATCCGTCGCCAGCTTGACATTCAACGCGAGAGATGTCGCCAAGACCGTGCCCAAGACGATCAGATGTGCGTAAGACCGAAGGCCTGCAAACTTAGGTGATCCACTAGCCATGGTTGACTCCTCTTTCTATCGCATCTCGGCTACCCTGCCGCGCCAGGAGGCGCGGCAGGGCACACAACTACTAATGACACACTCCACAACCGGTCCAGAGCGGCGGTTCTCCCTTTACGCAGACTTGCTTGCTTCCTGGCGGCGGACAATCCGTGTCTACGCACGCATTGACTGAATAGCAACCCTCACCATAGGCGCACTCCCACGGATTGCAGGAGGCCACTACCTGACTTGGCGTCAGGACAAACGTTGCGGCCGCTACGGTCGGCATTCCCATCGCAAGCATGTAAGCAGATTGAGTTTTCACAGACAGTCTCCTTGTGATCGTTGTTTCAACACCAGCACAGACGGCCGCGCCAATGAATCGCCTCGCTTCGACCAGCGATCATTGGCGTTGTTTCACCACTGCTAGAGAGCCACACACGCGCCGCCAAGAAGCACACGCGCCTTCCACGACTTCGCTTCGGTCCGCAGGTTGCCAAGGACCTGTGAAGGTGTGAATGAGAACAACGCCGCGGCGAGCGTCGTCGCGACCCACCGGCGAGAATGTGGAGTGACCGCTTGGAGCACGTGCCGTGCCCCTAGCAGGCCCCGCAGTTCGCCCAGGCTGGCGGTTCGCCCTTTATGCACTTCTGTTTGTTCCCGCCGGAGCATGCCCCTGCGGTGCACTCTCCCGGATTGAAGCATTCCGTCCCATAGGCGCATAGGCCAGGATCGCAAGCCCCTATTGCTGCGCTTGGCGACATCAGCAGTGTCGCCGTCGCAAGTGTGGGCAGCGTGACCGTGATTCCGTACGCTACCGCCGCTTTTCGTTCCATGTGACCTCCTAAGTAGGGTGTGATCAACCTGCGCTTGACAACCTACGCGTCTGCCAGAGGCACATCAAGCACGATGCAGCGGAACACTTGCTGTAAAATGTAGTTGTGGCGAGGCAGTCATCTTGGGCATGAAGTGGACACGGCCGGACACAGTGCCGCGTCTTAGCGGTTGGTCCACGCACGTCTGGAAAACGTCTGTTAGTTCGCAGACTCTGGTTAGAGCAAGAGCTTGGTCTTTCGAACTACTCAGCGATGGCGAGATCACTCGAGCCAATAAGATTGTTGGCCCTCGTCGTGATTTGTTCGCCGTCGCGCATGCACGACTTCGCATTTTGCTAGCGTCTTACTGCGGTGGATTACCGCGTGACATTGTGTTCGGATCCGAACCTACCGGTAAGCCCTATCTCGTGTCGCCGTCGCAGGGATCGGTCCATTTCAGCCTGGCGCATACGCCTGGCATGATCCTGATTGCGATTTGCCGCGGCGGCCCCGTCGGCATCGACGTGCAGCGAATTCCCAAGAGCAGCGCTGCTCTTCGAATGTTCCCTGTGACATCCGGAGGGCTTGGACGCCACACCACGGCTCGTCTGACTAAACGCGAGTTTTTCAAACGCTGGGTGATACAGGAAGCGATCGCTAAGGCATCTGGGCAGGGCCTTGCGGACCCGGTTTTGGCGTTGGAGCGAATCTCATCGACGACGACTGAGTTACAGAATGATTCGAGCTATTTCGTCATGTGCGTGCCGCTAACGCCTGGCTTCGTGGCGGCACTGGCGAGCCCTCAAAGGCTGACACACGTGAGGTGGTACGTTGGAGGCTATCCGGTAAGGTCTCTAGCCTAGTGCCGCCTACAGATTCGATCGATTAGTATACCTTCCGCCAACCGCCGTCGAAGCAGATCGCAAACCCACTGGGGATGCTCACGCTCGCGCCAGGACTGAACGGGACACCTTTACTGTCAACGCATCCGGCGCCACGGCCACCAGGACCTGTTACGCCAGGCGGAATCAGTAAGTCCTCGGTTATGTGGCCTCCGCCGTTTTCTGGGCGATTTCCGCGACCCAGGCGAAATGCTCCACGAACCGTCGTTGCGGTGGCGTCCAGGTTCCCGTGCCAGTGTTCTGCATTCTCGTACCAGATCTCCGAGAGGCCAAACGTTGGCCTGGAGCGGCCGACAGCGGCCGCTTCGGCAGGCGACCCGAGCGATATATGGACATTGAATTCCTGCCGTGCCTGCCGCGTTACCGCAAGATCGATAAGCCGGTAGATAATTGCCACCGGCTCGGTGCGGTTTGGGGACTCGAAGACCGCGACCAACAGTACCCGCGAGACACCCTTATCGCCGGGGTTGGTAACGGCACCGCGAATCGAGAACCCACCGTCTTCTCGATTTACATCCCGCACATTGAGTTCGACCCCCGAGCCGCTTTGCCTGTTTACATAGACATAGCCAGTTGGCTGCGCGACGGCACGACGCGCCAACACGGTGCCCAAGCACACGGCACCAGCCAGGATCACAGTGCTGCGAGTACTCAAACGCGTCATTGGCGTAGACCTCCGCAATGAAATCATTCGGCCTTGATTAAGTCAAACACACGTAAACGCTTCGCAGGAATCGTCGCGAGGACCATCGATAGCAGCCCCACGCTCAGCATGACCGCAGATGCACCCATGACACTTGATGACACACTAATATCAAGTCCACCAACAATCTCTTTGAGCACGGGCATTTCGACTACGCCAAGAATTGCACCCACCGCGACTCCTATGACGATTGGCGGAATCCCCCTTTTGATCAGGAGTTGAAGAACATGCGTAGGCGTTGCACCAACCGCAACCCGAATGGCCATTTCATGGCGCCGCTGGAAGCTCATCAAAGTGGTGACACTGAACACGCCGATGGCCGCGAGTACAATCGCCAATAGACCGCACCATGCCAACACCCTCATGCCCAAACGCTGAGGTGCTGCCATTTCACTCAGTTTCTCTGAAAATGACATGTTCGTGATTAGCGGCACGGTCGGATCCGTTGCACTAATCGCGTCATTCACAATCTCTCGGACTCGTACCGCCGGCAGTGATGAACCAATGAGTACGCCTCCCGTGGATGACGCAGTGCCTTGGCTAAGAGGAAGTAATGCGACATATGGTGATGCCTCGGCAAGGCGGTTGACTCGTGGATCCTTGACTACCCCGACAACCGTCAGCGCATTATTGCTTGCTCCGGCCGTAAACTGCTTGCCGACCCACGCGTCAACCGTTTGTCCCCATAACAGTCTGGCCAGACTTTCCGAGACCACTGCAACAAGGGGCGACACACGAGAATCAGATGCCTCCAGATCTCTCCCGACAACAAGCGGCATTCGAAGAACCGTCGCGTATCTTGGTCCGACTCGCATGATTGCGAGCTTTCCTGGAATCTGGGTGGGATTGCCGCCTACCTTAACTGATGGGACAGATGCCGCCACCGTCGCAAATGGCACGCTACCGTAGCTGGTGTCCGTGATCCCTGGCTGGTCCTTCAAACGGGCAAGGACCGTGTCATAAAAGGCAACACGTCTTTCGACAGGGTATCGAGCACCCGTCAACGATACGATGGCAAAATGCAACTTGTCTGTCTGAAAGCCAACATCTGTAGTGAGGGCGGCGCGCACGGTCTGACTGAAAAACAATGTTCCCGCGAGCAGGAATGTCGCCACGGCAAGTTGCCCTGTCGCAATCAACCACCTGCCACGTAGTGCTGACCGAGAGTGAGACGCGGTGCCGCCACGGAGTGCGGCAATTACATCATGCCGCACTGATACAATCATCGGCACGATCGCTGCCACCATGAATAGCGCGGCTGCGACGACAAACGCATTCACTAGCGTCTCAGGTACCCAGATCGACGGCACCGATTCTAGGGACACCTTGCCTGGCAACTCGAACGTCCGCAATGAATCCAGTGCACCGGCGGCGATGACGAGGCCTGCTGCTCCGGACAAGCATGCCAACACAGCGACTTCTGTAAGAAATAGTAAGCGCACAGATAGACGAGTGGCGCCGAGCGCGATTCGAATCGCCGCCTCTCTTTGCCGCTCACGGTAACGGACAGCGACGATTGACCCGAGGTTCTGCGCACCAATCAAAACGATCAGCAGGACGACGGACAAGAGCAGAATCATGAATCGGACAGAGTCTGTTCTTGATTGGGCAGGCACGGCGGCCGTTGCGATGGATAGAAGCCGAACCCGACGCTGAGGGGTTGCCAATCGCGAACTGGTGAGCACGGCCTCGGCGTCGCGAGCGTCGGCGCCCGCGCGAAGCGCCACGATAACGTCCAACCATTCTGATGGTGAATACGTTCCACTACTGGTATTCACGACCGTATCCGAGAAGTAGTTCATCGGCGGCAACAGGAGTGGTGCCGCCTGAAGTGGCACAAACAGATCGGCCGGCATCGACAACTCAAAACCCCGAAACGGGCTCTCGACAATGCCAATAATCTTGACGGGATAGTCACCCACCGAAATACTTGAACCGATCACTTGCTCGTTGCCGCCCATGCGACTCCGCCACAGGTGATCTGTGATCACCGCCACGGGTAATCCCTGTCTCATTTCGTCGGCACTAAAGAGACGTCCACGAATGCGCAGATTCAACAGGCCGAAATAATCCTCCGATACAAATAGGGCATCTGTCATAGCTGGCCCGTTCGGTGTCATCATTTTTACGGGTCGGAGTCCCCCTGCGGCGACGGCCGTAGCGCGCGGACCAAGAGTATCTCTTACGGTCGCAATGGATGGGAACGTAAAGCCCCTGTTGAGGGTGCCCCCTGAGTCGTGATAGATCGATTGAACCGTCGCTGCTGACAGCGGGAAGGGCTTGACGAACACGTACGTAACGACGTGCATGACAGCCGTTACGAGTCCAACGCTTAAAGCGAATGTGATGCCGAAAAAAGCTACAAACGCCTTGTCTTTGAGAAGGCCTCGTAGTGAATGAATCGCAATCAATATCATGTCTTGACCCTTCTTGTGCCTGGACGACTCCTAACGCTATACCGCCGCGGCAGCATTTGCGACAGGTGAGTCATCGACCACTCGGCCATCAAAGAGCTGAACGACACGGCTCGCCGCCCGGGTGTATCGCGGATCGTGCGTGACCATGCAGATCGTAGACCCGGACAGATTCAGATCAATTAGCAGTTCCATCACAGCCTCACCGCTTTTTGAATCGAGGTTGCCAGTGGGCTCATCGGCGAGAAGCACCGCTGGCTCGCCGGCGACCGCGCGAGCGACCGCGACGCGCTGCTGCTGACCGCCTGACAGCTGGGGCGGCAAATGCTGTGACCTGTGTGACATGCCGACACGCTGTAGGGCTGCATCGACTCGTTGCTTGCGTTCGTTAGCTGGTACGCGACGGTAGAGCAAAGGCAGTTCTACGTTTTGCCAGACGGTGAGACTGGCAATCAGATTGAAGCTCTGAAACACAAATCCAATTTCTGCGTTTCGAACGCGCGCCGCTTCCGCCTGTGACAAAGTGGCAACCGATCTGCCCTGCAGCGAATATTCACCATCTGTGGGCTGGTCAAGGAGGCCCAGAATCGAGAGCAGTGTCGACTTGCCACATCCCGACGGCCCAGCGATCGACACGAACTCTCCAGCTAGAATCTCTAGATGGATGCCCGACAGCGCGTGCGTTTCTATGTCTTCGGCGTAGAACACTTTGGAGACATTGCTGAGGGTTATGAGCGACTCTCGGTGAACGGCCGGAGGTCTTCGTTGCATTTGGCTTAGTGTCATGGCTTGTTGCCTTATCTCAAGTGAATTCCAGCCTCGTCGCGAAGATTGCTATCGTCGGAGAGGATTACCCGGTCACCAATCGAAAGGCCTGACCGTACTTCGATCGAGCTCGTCGAGACGCGACCGAACGCGACCGTCACCCTTTCTGCATATTTGTCGTTCTTGAGCCGGAACACCTGAGCCGTCGAATTCTGCTGAACGGTAGCGGGCCTGGTCACGTACAGAACATCAGTCAAACGCTGGAGTTCAATGTTGCCAGTAACGCTGATGTCTGGGACGGCACCAGCCGGCAATGCTTCGTCCAGGCTTAGATCAACAGTCCTGGTTCCGCCAACGACCGAAGGTGCAATGCGACTTACATGGCCTGCGACGTAGCCCGTCCTTGTGTCTATCGTCGCTTTTTGGCCGACGAGAATGTCCTTAGCTTGTGCTTCTGGAATCTGAATCTGCGCTTTGAGTTTCGACGGATCCGCTACTTGTGCCAGGTCAGCGCCCGGTGCGACTTTACGGCCAATCGCGATCTCAGTGGGAATCGCTTGAAGGACCCCAGCCACACCAGCTTGCACTTGCAAGGTGGCCTCTTCCTGTCGGAGCAGACTGAGCTGAACGCGGGCTTGATCCAGCGCTAGTTGTTGCAGTGTCAGTTGTGCGCGATCCACGATAGCAGCGTTCGCGACTTGCTCCTTGGCCATGCGAAACCGCTCTTCCAGCTGACGACGTTCAGTCTGGGATTGCCTGAGCGCCACCGCCGAAATCAGCTGCTTCTGCGCGAGAGCTTCGTTGATTTCGCTTTGCATCGACACGTGAGTGTAGTCGGCCTCGATTCCAGCGAGGGTTGTTCGTCGCGCAAGCACTTCATTTTCGGTTTGGGCGGTAAAGACCTCAAGCGCCGCTTCGGCCGACCGCAATTTTAACTCCGCAGTCCTAATTTCCTCGGTGAGCCGAGGATTCGCGAGTCGAATGATCACCGACTCCGGAGAGACAACGGCTCCGACCGGCAGCAGAATCGCAACAACAATGGCATCGGTGCCCGCCGTAATCCAACGCACCTGTTCAGGAACCAGCGTGCCTGCTCCTTCTACCTGACACACCAGCTCTCCCCGCTTTACGGTATCAATCCATTGAGTCGAGCGGTCAACGGTCGGCCCCGCAATATCCCAGGCAACGAGAGCCGTTCGCAGGAGCATCAGAACGGTGACTACACAGGCAGCCGTCAGGACTAGTGCGACCCGGCGGTTGCGTTTTTGGTGCGGCTTGCGGATATCCATTGACGGATGTCGGAAGCGCAAAACTTGGACCACCTGCGGTACGCAGCGCTCGCGTGAGAAACGCCGGTTTTCAGCGACGACTACTCGATAGCGCCTCATGACGTTCCGAGCGTGGGATACGGCATCCCATTATCGGAACAGGAGTCATGGCCTACGTCCCCAATTCCGTCAGGTTTCGCGATTGCCGCGCGCGCTTCTCCTTTGGCATGACGGTTGCCCGAGGCACCTCTCACGAGGCCAATATGGAGACTGCGATTGTCTGCCACGCTCACGCCGCCACACGCTGGGCCAATGCGGTGCT
>JADMIO010768850.1_pt1 | contig 16124 bp, 16 predicted proteins | sample 8958161 | NCBI WGS metagenome assembly JADMIO01 (sample SAMN16585339, study PRJNA669376) | soil metagenome | isolation source: Crop rotation soil | place: USA: Cullars Rotation, Alabama | collected 2011
AAGGCGCGTTAGAATCCGCTCGCTGTTTATTCTGGAAAGTCCCGCAGCCATTGCGCTATACTTACGCTTACTGATATTTTTACATCGGAGGAAATCTACTATGTCACACACCAAGAAAATCGCACTGCTGCTCATTTCATGTCTGCTATTCTGCGGGCCTGTATTTGCTGAAGCATTCACTATTATTCATGTACCCGATCTGAAGAAACTTCTCGCCGAGCCCAATAAAAAGGTCACGGTGCTGGACGCCAACGGCAAAAAGACACGCCAAGAAAATGGCGTCATCCCCGGAGCCGTTGAGTTGAGCTCATCCTCCAGCTATGCAGAAAGCGAGCTGCCAAAAGATAAGAATCAGAAGCTTGTATTCTATTGCTACAATCAGAAATGCACCGCTTCGCACACAGCTGCCGAGCGAGCAACGACATTGGGCTATAAGGATGTGAACGTGCTTTCCGACGGGATTGTCGGTTGGAATAGCGCAAGTTAGAGTCACTCTTTCTCGGTGCTCTCGGTGAGCTCGGACTTCGGCGAGCTCAGTCGAGCCGTGGTTAATTTCATTATTTGAACCACATTAGTAAATTAGAATTTACCACCGAGCTCACCGAGGGTAATGGCAACACCTCTACAGTGCAGCCCACTAGTCCCTTTTTCTAAATCTCCCGCTTAGACCTAATGAGCAGTCGCTAAGCCGCTAGGGACATCCATGCCGTTAACCTCTTTCATTAAGGCCAGCTCTTTCTGGGAGAGTTTCGGCAGGTGTCTTATAAGCCCCACGAGCTTCCAATTATCTTCGTCCTCTCCTCCCCATCCTGGCATGCCGGTGAAGCGAATGCCGTTTTTGATAATGTAAAAAATCTCTCCGTCTGTGAGCTGCTGAGTTCCGGCCTCTCGCAGATCCGGGGCGGGCGGATAGAGCCCGTCGTTGATCATCGTCTTACCGTCGCCATTGTTATTGTGGCAGACGGCGCAGTGATCTGCGAAATGATCGCGCGCCTGTGCCGTTTCAAGCTGCGACATGCCGAGCGGGTTCTTGAGCGCCTTGATCCCAGCCGGAATTGCCAGCGACCGCAAATTTTTAGCAATGAAAGCTTCAATTTCATGCGGCTTTTCGCGCGCACTAAAACTATGCGTGGCAATAAGCCAGCACAATAGTACAGCGCCGGTCAGAACTGTAATTAATACGAGAAAAGCAAGCGCCTTAAATATTCGCATAGGAGAAATTGTGATTATTGATGAACATGTGGTTCCAAAATAACTTCGTGCGCAACTATTTCACCCGACTCAAGGGTAGTGCCGATTACATCCGCCAAGAGACCGACCCGGATATCTTCGCGCGTCGCATCTTCATCACCTTTCTCGAAATTAACAATCTTATCATAGCTCACATGCGTCACCCCCTTGGCGGTTTTGAGGTCAAAACCGTCAGGCGTAACAAATGTAATTGTGCCGTGTACCGGCTTGCCCTTATGCAGCTTTGCGTCATGGGCGAATGTGACCAGCGGCAATAAGAGAAAGGCGGCTGCAATAGCGATACTTAAGAAAACTTTATTCATACGTGCTCCAATCTATCCTCAATAGTTTCAATAAATCCATTTATAGTTTATCATTGCAAGACGTAGTGCAGTCAATTCAATGAAATAGTGAAACCAGGCGCCGCATAATCCATTGTGAGACTTGAGTAATTTATGACTATTCGCGAAGTAGGACCGGCAGAGGCAAGAGAATTGCTCCAGGAGGGATGGACATTAATTGATGTTCGAACTCCGGGTGAATGGGCAGCCGCGCATATAGCCGGGGCGATACATCTTCCTCTTGATCGTATTAATCCGTCAGAGGTGGATAAAATCACCGGCGGCCAGAAAAAGTTACTCATGATTTGCAGAGTAGGAGCGAGAAGCATTAGAGCGTGCGAGCTGCTTCTTTCGGATACAGACGTAGAAACCGCTTCGGTAGCCGGAGGAATCCTGTCTTGGGCTCAGATGGGCTTTCCCGTCGAGCACGGCACATAGAGATTGACCGCAAACGCGGGACATCCATTGCGATAATCTTGCTTCGGATGATCGTCGAGAGTCGAAGCTCTGTTTCATCATGGATTCCAGCCTGAACATTTATACCAATCGTTGTGTATCCAAGTGAAAGCCGCCCCGGTCATATAAAGAGTAATCGGGGCAAAATATCGTTCGCTCTTGGCAATCTTCTTGGTCACATCACCTTATAGACCCATAAAAGCGCAGTTCAAAACCATGACCCGACGCAAACGAGTTTTTGCATCAATCATGCCGTCGGTCATTTCTCGCAATGTGCTCAGAGATTATGCTGTCGCCCACATAAGGGGAAAGTGAATATGAAAAACAGATTGATCGGCATAGCATTCTTATTACTCATTATCATTACTCCGTTCACGGCGTGGGGCAGACGGACCGTCAATTCGAATGCCGCCACCGGAAATTGCCGAGTAACAGCCGTCACATCATTAAATCAGTATTTCATGCGCAGGGAACGCGAATGTTTTCGTACTGCAGCGCTCGCAGAAGCAGCAGGATTTACATCTCTCGATGAAACAAGCACCGGCGGTTCCTCGCAGCGGCGTCAAAGACGCAATTCAGCAAAGTGTAATGTCATTGGCATTCCAGCCACCGGAAATTTCTTCGTACATCGAGAATTTCGCTGTTTCTCAACTCGCGCTGCCGCCGAGGCGGGAGGCTTCACCCCCTCGACGGCAGCCATGGCAACTGCCAGCGCCACCGCTCAGGCAGCAGGAACGTCTGATGCCGCTACCAGTGTAGGTTTGCCACGTTCGGGCAAAGCACCTGGCAGCACAAATAACGGCAACGGAACAGGACAAGTCGGGACGATACAAACACCGGTCGCAACAGGCGCTACAACACCGGGAAATATTCTTCCAGGAGCGAACCTGTCGGCAGGCTTCAACCCCGCTGAAGCTATCACTCCGACCCCGACACCAGGCGGAGGCACAGGAACTCCGACACCTGCTGTTGGGACTGCAACACCAACACCGTTTTCGTCGCCGACAGCCAATTTCACACTTACGGCAATTGCGACGCAAACCGTGATCGGCGGATCCGCCGGCCTCGCGCCTGGCGCCGTAATAGTTACGGCGACACCGTCGCCAGGACCATTTGGAATAGCAAGGTAGCGTTGCACCACTAATCAACTATTTGCCTTCTGCCGCAGTGATCGACGTCATGTCATTTGCGGCCCAACCGCACAAGCCTTGTCGTAATTTGATATCGAGGAAATAAATTATGAACACTCGATCGTCAACATACATAGGATGTGCCGGCTGGACTTTACGCAAACCTACCAAAAATAATCCGAAACTATCTCACCTTGAGGAATATACGAAATATTTTAATTGTGTGGAAATCAACTCGTCCTTTTACCGTCTGCATAAGCCCGGCACTTATTTCAAATGGGCATCTCTCGTGCCTTCGCACTTTAGATTTTCAATAAAAATTCCGCGCGCTATTTCGCACGATACTAAGTTGCGCGAGCCGGAGCTTCTCATCCCGTTTCTTGCGGGAGTAAGTCAGTTGGGGCACAAACGCGGACCTCTTTTATTGCAGCTTCCAGGCAAGCTCGTTTTCGAGCGTCGCACAGCGGAAGATTTCCTGATATTTCTAAAAAAACACTATAGCGGCAGAGTTGTCTGCGAGCCGCGGCATGAAAGCTGGTTTGGAGCGAATGCCAGGTCACTCTTAGAACGATTCAATATTTCGATAGTCTCGGCAGATCCAAGCCCCGTTGGAAAATTCCTTGCCGGAAAAATACGCGGTGACTTGCACTATCTCCGTCTGCACGGCTCGCCTCGCATGTACTACAGCGAATACAGCCCTGAATTTCTATCCGACTTGGCGAATCAAATTAGACAGGAGAGCTCCGCTTCACAGGTATGGGTTGTTTTCGACAATACCGCTGCCGGACATGCCTTTTCAAATGCACGCCACCTAGCCATGTGCGGTTAAATCGGAATTACTATCAGTCAGCGAAGTTGCGTACCGCTTGAGCAAAGCGGCCTGACGTTGATAATACTTGAGAAAGGGAGAGTCCACGCCCAATAATTTGCCAAGCCGCACTCGCCGTTCATCGTCGCCGAGAGAAAGTGATTCATCCCACAATTCTTCAAATAGCACTCGCGTCGAGCCGACGGCCAATGACGGAAAACCGCCCTCCTCCACTTCACCGAAGCCGACTATCAATAGACGGCTCCATAGTTCACGCAACGCCTTATTGAAAGCGGATGAATTTAATTCGCCCTCTAATTCTGAGAGCGCACGCAGCTCTTTTGTCGGAAGAGGAGAATCTTCTTCAAGTACCCGATAAATATTCTGCGCTTCTTCAGAAAGACCCTGAGTCACCAGAGACCTCGTCGATACCTCGCTCAAAATTGCCGTGAACACCGGAAACGAGAATAGAGTGGCGCGGCCTTGATACCATTTCGTATAAACAACTTTTCGCGATCGGGAGAGCTCTTCGCGCAAGTGCCACAGAGTGGACACTCTGTTGTCGCCCTTTTCATCCCATTCCCAGCGCATCGGGCTTCTTGGATAAAAGCATTTCCACAAAGAAAGCGGCTCACTCTTATTTTTAATTGGAAATACAAGCAGCGCGCCATGCTTATTAATTTCTTTAATGGCGGAACGAAAGACTGATAGTGCCATATATTCTGCTCACCGAATAATTCAGATTAATTGTCAGCCCCATTATAGCAAATCGCACTGATAGTAATCATGCCTTTCAATCAACTATATAAGTATAGTTTGCATTAATTGAAGTGTGACTACCACAGGGAGCTGCAATGGAACATTCTAATATGGCGCTTGACCCATATAATAGAGCCTTCGATGAAGCGTGGGATAGAAAGCGGCATGATGGGACTCATGAAATTACGTTCGACCTTGCATACAAACGGCTCTTCATTGTTAACGTCATGTTATATGGTCTCCCCGAGCAAAATCGAGGCTGGGTGTTGATCGACGCAGGTATTCCGGGTTCGAGCGGCGCGATCATCAACTCAGCCAAAAGACGCTTCGGAACTGAGGGCCCCCCGCAGTGCATCATCTTGACCCATGGTCATTTCGATCACATTGGCTCTCTTGAATCACTCGCCAACAAATGGAACGTGCCTGTCTATGCTCACTCCGCTGAAATTTCGCATCTCGACGGCACTCGATCATATCCAGCTCCCGATCCGACTGTCGGAGGGGGAATCATGTCACTTCTCTCACCGCTTTTTCCGAACGGGCCGTTTAATTTTAGCCGCTGGCTGCGCCCGCTGCCGGACGACGGCGCCGTTCCGGGCATGCCGGGCTGGGCATGGATTCACACGCCGGGTCATACCGATGGACACATCTCATTGTGGCGAGAAGAAGATCGCGTCCTTATAGCAGGCGATGCATTTATCACAACACGGCAGGAATCTGCGTACGCGGTGCTCACCCAGAAGCCGGAGCTGCATGGGCCGCCTATGTACTACACTCCCGACTGGGTCAGAGCACGTCGATCAGTCGAGCTTCTTGCAAGCTTAAATCCCGAAATCATAGTAACGGGCCACGGCCAAGCAATGCGCGGGGCAGAGATGCGGCAGACGTTAGATATTCTAGCGCGAGATTTCGACTCGATTGCTGTGCCTGCATCGGGACGCTACGTCAACCACTGAGGGACGAGTAATTCATTACGGCGTGTCAGCTTAGAGCGAAAATTCGGCCGCACTTTAATAAAGAAAATTCTCAATGATATTATAAAAATATCGGCGGATATAATCACAATCAAGATTAATCGAAGAGCGCACGATGGCTATATAAGAAAGAACTCCTCCATCTATAATCGCTTGGAACACATCATTGGAAAAATATAACGCGCTTATTTTAGATTCCGACTCAACGGCGCGCATGCGCTTGAAATCGGCCACTTCATCCGTGACACAATTCGGCACGATCTCCCTATGCGCTACAATTCGCGATGCTGCCGGCAAACTAGGCGGCAGCGAACGTATTGATGTTATATTTATTTCATTCAAGATTGACCGGAACGATTTGATTCAATTCATCAAAGATGCAAAAGCGACCAAGTGCGCGGAAGATGCCGCGTATGTCTTGGTACTCGGGGGCCAAAATCAAGACGCGACCACCGTGGCGACTACCGTTATGCTCGGAGGTGATGGATTCCTTTTCGAGCCGTACTCGGTGGATCAGCTCGTTGAGATTACAAACCTGGCTGCCAAAGTTAGAAAAGAGCGCGCCGACACACGTGAAAAAATGGCTATCTCAATGATAGTGCAAGATCTAATGAAACAGATAGACCTCTTGGCCTACTTGCGGGCACTCGGCTATGAATCCGGATCAAGCACAAAGAAATTCAAAGAAAAGTGCCAATTTGTTACCAGCCTCTCGCCGGAAAATCTTGCGATTTATTACGATCTCGCCATACAGCTTTTTTCCGACGCGCCGCTGCCCTCAAAAGCTCTGAAGCCGGAAAATTATAAAGGGGTAAGTTCCCGAGTTAAGAAGAAGATGGCGGAGAAAGTCATTGCCGAAGTCGAAAAGGCTTCGGAATAGCCACAAGTCGGCACCTTTTGGCGTTAGAGACGCCGGCCGATATATATTGAGAGGAATGTTAAATGATGAACAAAATTCTCGTTATTGATGACGATGTGATTGCTAGAAAGATAGTAAAGAACTGCCTTGAGCCGCTTGGGTATGTGGTGGTCCAAAGCTCAAATGGAAGACACGGCTGGGAAACTCTTTGGGAGAACTCGGACGTTAAAATGGTCATCACAGATTTGATGATGCCCGATATGGACGGGCGCGAGCTTCTCCACATCATTCGTGGCAATGAAGCCTTCGTCAATCTACCTGTTCTCGTGATGTCCGGTGTGGCGAAGAAAGAAGAGGTCAGTGACCTTCTCCAATTGGGAGAGACCCGTTTCGTGAATAAGCCGCTGCAAATGAAAGAGATCTCGGCATTGGTCGATGAACTTATCGGCGCCACAAGTTACTGTGCTCATTAGCATTAATAGGGTCAGTTCACCTTTTCCCCCACTCCTGCCGACAGTAAGTGAAAGGTCAAAATTATGTCGGCATTAGCGGCCATTCTCAAAGATAAGAAGATTCTCGTTGTGGACGATGGAGAGCCGACTCGGGTGCTGCTAAAGGAGCTTCTGTCAAAGCTTGGCGCTCTGAACACGGTCGAAGCAGAAAATGGAAATGACGCATTCCGTTTATTATCTGCCGAGAAATTTGACTTGGTGCTTTGCGACTGGAACATGCCCGAAATGTCGGGGCTCGATCTTCTAAAAAAAATGAGAGAAGCCGAAACTCAGCGCAAAATTCCTTTCTTGATGATTACCGGCGACCCGACCTCTGAAAGAGTAAGCGAGGCGTTGGAGGCCGGCGCATGGAATTTCCTAGCTAAACCGTTGGATATCAAAGACCTCACGAGCAAATTAAATTTTATTTTTAAATATCGCCGAATTCGCCCCAAAGCTCCCCCGACCGAAGAGTAGATGTGAAACGGGAATGACTGAGAGCGATCCAATATTTGACATTGCCGGCACCCTCGACCGTCTCGGCGACGATCCCGAACTGCTGCTAGAACTGGCAGAGCTATTTATTGCAGAGGGAAAAAAAGATCTCCGCGAATTTGAGGCAATTCCATCACTCTGGAACACCGAGTCCTTTCGAAAGGTAGCACACAAGCTTAAGGGTCAGGCGGGAAATGTCGGCGCGATGCAGCTCTTTCACCTTCTGCTCTCTATAGAAAACTCGATGAAACTTCCGAGTCCTCCGCTCATCCCCACTTGCCTGAAAGATATTCATCAAGCGCTGGCATTATTTCTTCAGTCATTCAATGAATGGCGCAAAACTCAAGAATAGAACGCCGCCACAAAAGCGAGCGCCGGTAAATAAGGCGAAAGATTACCCTGACCCACGTCGATTCTACTAATTAGCCACATTACCTTGAGAACTTCTCGCCTGCTGAAGTTGCCTGGTGCTTGCGTGCCGAACGAACTGCACAGCTTAGAGGACATATGAAATGAAAACCTACAAAAAGCACACTGCCGCATTGTGCAAATTATGCCGGGCGATACTTCTGGCAGTTTTTATTTTCGTTAAGCCGGTCTCGGCCGAGCCAACGAGCGACATTCTAGATTTCGATCTCAAAGACTTGATGCAGATGGAGCTTACCATCGCCACCAAGAAACCTCAGCGCCTTATTGATACACCGGCGGCTGTTTACGTTTTAACGGGGGACGACATTAGAAGAACGGGCGTTACCACAATTGCGGACGCACTTCGGCTCGTGCCAGGCTTCGAAGTCGCTAAAGTTAGTTCTTCGCAATGGGCCGTTTCGTCCAGGGGCTTTAATAATAGATTTTCAAATAAACTGCTCGTCATGATCGACGGACGCACGGTTTATACACCACTCTTTGGCGGCGTGTATTGGGATGAGCAAGACTTGATGTTGGAGGATGTCGATCGCATTGAGGTAGTGCGAGGCCCGGGAGGTTCCATTTGGGGCGCGAATGCGGTCAATGGTGTTGTAAATATAATTACAAAGCGCGCTAAGGATACACAAGGACCTCTCGCTACGGCCGGCGGCGGCAGCTATGAGCGCGCATTTGCCGGGGCACGTTATGGCGGACAAATCGGGGAATCCACATTCTACCGCATCTACGCTAAGGCATTTGATCGGGATAATTTTCGCAGCGCAGACGGCGATCCGGCAAACGACGACTGGGGAAGGAGAAGCGCCGGCTTTAGAGCCGCCCATCAAGCGACGGAGAACGATAACATAACGCTACAGGGAGATATCTATTCCGCGAACGAAGACCTGGACATTGACTTTCCTGCAACAACGCCTCCCTTTTTAACCCACGTCGAAGAGGAATCGGACTTAAACGGGGGAAATCTACTTGGCAATTGGAAGCATACCTTGTCAGACAAGTCCCAAGTGGCTCTGCGCCTCTACTACGATAGGACACATAGAAACGAGGCATTTCTCAATCAAACCCATGACACGTACGACATTTCAGTCGATCACAATACGGAGCTCTTTGCCGGCAACGAGTTGAACTATGGGCTTGAATACCGGTTCATTAGCGACGAGCTGCGCGGCAAAAGAAATATATCTTTCGATCCTCAATCGCGCGACTTGGATCTTTTCTCTGTCTTTGTACAGGATCAGCATGCGCTCATCGAAGACCTTCTTCAGCTGACTGTTGGTTCAAAGCTTGAGCACAATGACTATACCGGCTTTGAAGTCGAGCCGACCGTTCGCCTGCTCTGGACGCCTCAGAAGGATCAAGTATTATGGACGGCCTTTTCGCGCGGCGTGCGCACGCCGTCGCGCGCCGACAATGACGTTAATATTGCTGCCGGGGTCATTCCTGTTCCAGGCGTAGGCTTGAACGGACTCGCCCTCGCAGGATCCGACCAATCAGAATCAGAAAACCTCTATGCATATGAAGCAGGATTTCGCAGCGAACTCCGAGAGGACTTTTCCGTAGACTTATCGGTGTTCTCAAATCACTATAACGATCTGTCGTCCGCCGAACTCTCCTCAAGAGAGATTCAAGGCGCGCCGGTACCGGCGCTTATTAGCACGTATACTTTCCGCAATGGTCTGGACGGCGAGGTGAATGGCGGTGAACTGTCGGGCGATTGGAAGGCTCTCGACTGGTGGCGATTAGTTGGCGGCTACTCATTTAGGACAATTCATTACGCCTCCCATTCTAACGAAAATATCCTGGCCGGTACGGCGGAATCGGGAACGGGTCCTGAGCATACCGGCTTCTTACGATCTCACATGGACTTCGGCAACCAGTGGGAATTTGATTCCATACTGAGAGCAGTCGACTCAATCGGCTCCGCAGGAATACCATCTTATGTCGAGGCGGATGTGCGCCTGGCGTGGAAACCCAGTAAAAATTTGGAATTGGCTGTGATCGGGCAGAACCTACTTGATCATGACCATCCCGAGTTTAACAGCGATTTCATATTGGTCCCTCAAACGGAGGTACCTCGCGGAGTGTATGCCAAAGCAACTTGGACTTTACATTAGGCTGCATAGAATGTTTTCAAGGCACATAAAGACAAATAGGAGGATGGAATTATCCCGCACGCGCGGTTTGATCTTCATTGCTTGCGCCGTCTTTGTGACGCTTTTGAACAACCCTGCTCCTCTTACGGCCCAGGTAGGCTCACCTAGAGAGCCAGAAATTATACTCGGTTTTCTCTATAACTTTGCCAAATACATAGAATGGCCGGCGGAACGGGAGCCGATGGAGCAGCGGGGTATGACTTTTTGTTTTGCCGACCCGAATCCACTGGAAGGAATTATGGGAAGCCTGACTTCTCGACAGATTAATAATGCTCCAATCTTCGTAAAAAAAGTAACGGCAAATTCTGCGGACGAAGATTGTGATATTATCTTTCTCTCTAGTGCAACATCGCGCGGTGACATTCAGGATATGATGGCCCGGCTTTTAGGCAAACCGGTCTTAGTTGTAACTCAGGACAAGAACGTGGGAACCATTCGCTTGATCGAAGATGAGAATCGGCTTCGCTTCATAATCGATCTTACTCGTGCTAAAGCCGACGGACTTAAAGTGAGCGCGCAGCTCCTCTCGCTGGCCAAAGAAATCCTCAATTAGGCGCAGCACCATACGCGCAGGGAGCCTCCAAAATTACAAGTGATTTGAGCGGGTTCACACGGCTTTGCACATTCGATCGGGGTCACTTTCCGGTCAATTAAATCAGCGCAAATACCGACAAATAGAGATAGGGAGGAGACGTCCGAAATCATGCTGAATTCCCGGCTCAATCACCGCACGAGCTTGCGCACCAAACTTATTGTTCTCGTTGTCACCGTCACGGCTGTCGTCGTGTCACTTGTAACAGGAGTGGTAGTTTTCGGCGAGATCTTTCGATTTAGAGAGGCGCGCCTGCAAAACCTTCTCAGTATGGGAGACATTACGGCATTTAATTTGGATCCCGCTCTCTCTTTCGATGATCGCGAAGCGGCGCAGCGTGTAGTAAATGCATTAGAGTTTGCACCTTTCATAAAAGGAGCCGTGGTCTTCTCGGCAGATGGACTCCTCTTCGTCACCTACCCCGCACATACAAAAATGCCGTTTGTGGATCTGCCCCATTCCCTATCCCCAGGCAAACATGAATTCGATGACTATTTTGTACTGTCGAAAAATATTGGACAGGGTGATGTGAACACCGGGAAGCTTTATCTCGTTTCGAGCGATGACGAGCTCACCGTCCTCATACAAAATGCGCTCATTAACGGTGCCTCAATTTTTGTGATTAGTATCTTGGTCGCCGGCCTATTGGCAGTTTTTTTTCAACGTAGTATTACTGCCCCTCTCAATCGCCTGCTTTCCGCAATCAAAGATATTACGACGCATAAAGACTATTCGGCCCGCGTGACCCGAGGGGGAGAGGATGAGTTCGGCACATTGATCGACAGCTTTAATTCCATGCTTGAAGAAATCGAGGCGCGCGACTCGTCGCTCGAAGAAAAGGTCGACAAGCGCACTCGCGACTTAGTCGATAGCGAAACGCGCACGAGGGCGATCATCGAAAACGCAATGGACGGCGTGCTGATTATTGACGAGAACGGCCGTATTGAGGAATGGAACAGGCAGGCTGAAAAAATATTCGGATGGAGAAAAGAGGAGATCCTCGGCCGAAATATTTCCTCTATAATGGAGTCTTCTCATGGTCCGGATTCTGTTGAAAACACACTGCCTCTTCCAATGAGGGGGGAGCTTTCGCAAATCTATAATAGACGCGTGGATATGGTAGGACGCCGCAGGGATGGAAAACTCTTGCCGGTCGAGCTCTCACTTTCTCCGGTCTTTCTGCGCGGCACACGCGCCTTCAGCGGATTCGTTCGCGATATCAGCGAGAGAAAACGCAGTGACGAGTGGCAGGCAAGTCAAAACAATCTTTTTGAAAATCTCATAACCGGCGCGCCTCTCGAAAGAGTGCTCGGCATTTTAGCCACCTCTCTAGAAGGATTAATCGAAGATGCTGTGTGTTCCGTGCACCTTCTGAATTCAGATGATAGCGCGCTTTACATCATTGCTGCACCGAATATGCCGCTTCCTATGCTGGAAAGTCTTCGCGATCTTCAGCTAGATGAAATGAAGCTCATCAAGCATGATGCAATAGACCGGCCCGCTTCCGTCGATACGAGGCAGGTGTGGCCTTCCGGTATCTATGAACGCCTTCGAGCCGCGAGCAGCGACAGAGCTCCACTCGACTGCTGGTGCTATCCAATTCTTTCGTCTGATGGCAAAGGACTTGGGGCTTTTGCAATACATACTTCGGTGAGCCGTGAGCCGACTGAGAATGAGATTTCCGCGATAGCGGGGGCGACGCGAGTTGCAGGCATCGTGATCGAACACACCTACAATGCTGAAAAACTAGTCAATGCGAGAGACGCTGCCGAGGCTGCAAGCAGGGCAAAGGGCGAATTTCTTGCCAACATGAGTCACGAGATCAGAACCCCGATGAATGGGGTCATGGGGATGACGGATCTGCTTCTCGATACGGAGCTTAATGAAGAGCAGCGGGACTTGGCATTGACGGTAAAAAGATCTTCCGATGCGCTGCTTGCGGTTATCAATGACATCTTGGATTTTTCAAAAATCGAAGCCGGAAAACTTGCGCTTTTGGATGATAACTTCAATCTGCGCGCGCTAGTTTTCGATCTGAGAAAGCTCTTTTCATTTAAAGCGAGAGACAAATCTCTGGAATTGATATTTGATGTGCAGCGGGCAGTTCCGGATCTTCTAAGAGGTGATTCGGATCGGCTGCGGCAGGTACTCGTAAATCTCATTGGGAATTCGATTAAATTCACCCCCCAGGACGGAATGGTCCTTGTTCTAATTCAATTAGCCGGAGAGATTCCAGGCGGGGTCATGATTGATTTTAGCGTGACCGACAGCGGCATCGGCATTCCCGTCGAGAAACAACGGGTAATCTTCGAAGCATTTAGTCAGGCGGACACAACAACGACCCGCCAATTCGGAGGGACCGGTTTGGGGCTGACAATTACTGAGCGCCTTGTCGGCCTGATGGGCGGCGTCATTAAACTGCGGAGCAGCGTGGGCCGCGGCAGCGCATTTACTGTCTCGGTTCCATTTAAAGTCGGCATAGCGGAGAAGCGCGAAATCGAGTCGCCCGTCGCAGTCAGTCCGCCAATGAGTCGATCACTAAAGATTCTTGTTGCAGAAGACAGCGAGGTAAATCGGAAGCTGGTGATGCGACTCTTGGAAAAAGCCGGACATAGCGCCGTATCGGTCAACAACGGAGAGGAGGCTGTTGAGAGATCTGAGAATGAAGCCTTCGATCTAATTTTAATGGATATTCAGATGCCGATTCTAGACGGCGTCGGCGCTACTCACCGTATTAGAGAAAGGGAGAGGATGAGCGGAACTCATATTCCGATCGTTGCCCTTACTGCTCACGCCATGTCCGGAGACAAAGAGAAATATGAGAGCGAAGGAATGGACGCATATATTTCGAAGCCGCTCAAGCGAGACGAGCTCTATCGAATTATTAACGAGATGTGCCGAGCCTAAGGTCCTACGGCAAGAAAAACTGGAAATAGCGTCCTAGTCTTACCGGTGTTCCGGCCTCGCAGATCTGACTTCCGGACACTTTGCGCCAAATTGCATATGAATCGGGAGCGTATATGCCCTTACGAGAGGGCGCGCCGTTGACACCATCTTCAATTTCAAATCGGCCGTCATGCAGCTTCGTAATGGTGGCATGGGCGCGACTCAAACTAAGATAATCTTCCGGAATTTTCCCTTCAAATCCGATTTGGTAGAATTGTGAATCAACTTTCTCTTTATCGGGTCTCTTAAAATCACTGCGGCCAATTCTTAGTGAGGAGCCCGGGGCCAGCGCGGAAATTAATGCAGAGATCTCCTGGACCTGTTCTTCGGTCTGGAATCCGTCAAGCTTCTTAAGCTGTATCTCCCGTTCGGCATATCGGCGGGCAAGAAAATTATGCGACAATGGAATGCGCTGCTCTTTAAAGAACTGGGCAACGTCAACTTCGAGCTTTTGGTATCCCCTTATAAGCTCACCCTTCTTACTCACAGGAACTCCGCCGAGCGCCAATTGATATGCATGAAGCCACTCTTCCGCATATATCTCGCAGAGCTCTCTTCGAAAATCATGTAAGATGCCCTTCTCACGCTCGTCCTTTGGCACCAACTCCCTAGGAATATCGGCAAAACTTGGATACACTTTTTTCTGTCCCGGGATAAACCAAGAGCGCGATGCTACCCAGTCAAGGACATACGTAGCAGCCTCGCCTGTCAGCTTTGATAGACCGAAATAGTTGTTTCGATCAAACTCAAAGCCGCAATACTTCAAAACATGACTCTTCTCGAAATGATTAATTGCCTCTTCATATCGCTCCTCACGAATTAATTTACCTCCCTCCCGAATATGCTGGCCCAAGACCGCGGCCTGTACCGGAGTAACGATCATACGAGAACCAAAGTCCAATTCGGGATTTCGCATAAAACAGCTTCGATCGTGCGCAATGCTAAAGTCTCCAATCGGAAGCTCATGTCCTCGCAGCTCCATCGAATAATCTCTGGGCGGCCTGGGAGCATTTAGTATCGACTGGAGCAGCTTCACCATATTATTTCTTTCATCCTGGAGCGGTGCTGCAGGAACTTCGACGATCGGGCCTTCCAGCCCGAGACGCAGCCGTCTTCCGGGCGCGACCTCGCATGAACCATGAATGCCTTGCCACGTGCCGTCAGGAGATTCGACATAGGTACCCTGCTTGGATGGCACTCCATTTGTAATTCGATAGATTCGAGTAGTGGCTCCGTCTCTTTCCACATCTTCGAGACGCTCAATAGATGCATGGACTCTGCTGACGTTAGACGGAAGGTCCAGCACCTGATGTGAAGCGCGCCCAAAAGTAAAGTGCTGGCCTGGTTCCAGATGATAAATATCGTTCGTAATAAGATCTTCGGCCGTTATGGGCGGGCTAATCGCTGCGCGTGGAATAGTAATGTTAAGCGAGCCCATGGATACAGGCGTTCCTGCCGGCAAAAGAATGGATCCGGCAATAGGCACACTCGATCCGGCAGCATAGATTCCATTTAACGACGGCAACCCGTCACTCACCAAAAGACGGTTGTCGTCGGTGCGCTCAAACATACACTGCGGCGCGGCCTGCCCGTCATACAAGGAACATTTTGACTGATGCGGTGCGCCATTTGCGTCGACAATAAAAAACTCACCTCTTTTGAGCGATGCCAATTGATCTTCAATGGGCTCTGGACCTCCGCGCAGCACGTGTGGAATTTCGATCTCGATTGAGCTGGAACGTGAAATACCGAGACTGCTTTCGTCAACGCTTGGAGCGTCGACCTTATCAGGACGTGGAGTAGGAGTTGGGATTGGCGAAGCCACGGCGTTATTCCTTAAAATACTGCTAATCTTTGTTATGCTTCTCTTTCAATGCAACGGAGCGCGTCGCGCTCAACTACCTATATTCACTTAACTTATCGAGGCTTCCGGGCCTCGCGGCGACCTCTTCTTTCCTTACGAATCTGCCCGCTTCTCCAGAACCTTACTTCTTGCATTCAAAGAAGACCGCTATGATAATGCCGGTGCATTTGCAGATCAGTTAACGCTTTTAGCCATTTTGAATTATGAAGAGGAGTTCGAACAGCACACGTAGTCTATGCTTGTTCGCCGCTCTATTGGTCCTTAGCGTTACCATCCTCTCGCGCCTCCCGACGACCGAATGTCACTGTCATGATCGCAAGCGCTCAACTAACGAGTCCTGTCCTTTTGCTCAGCTTCGGCTGCTCGCCTCGGCGATTCTTGTTCCGAGTGCCGTACTCGATGCATTTGTTGTTCAGATTGGAATTCCACTTCGAGTCACCATACATCAGATCTTTGAGGATGCTGCGGCACATTCATTTTTCCAGGCCCGCGCGCCTCCTATCCGCTAGCCTCAAACAATTTCTCGAGAAAATTAGTTACCCCTTTTTCAAGGACCCGTATGTCTATTTCAAAGAAGGCCTTAGCTGCCTCGCTCTATTT
>JADMIO011678515.1_pt1 | contig 16123 bp, 15 predicted proteins | sample 8958161 | NCBI WGS metagenome assembly JADMIO01 (sample SAMN16585339, study PRJNA669376) | soil metagenome | isolation source: Crop rotation soil | place: USA: Cullars Rotation, Alabama | collected 2011
TATGGTGAAAGTTGGAACCTCTTACGTGCCGATCAGATTAAAACGAAAGGCCCAGTCTTTCGACTGAGCCTTTCGTTTTATTTGACCATGTTGGTATGATTTAAATTAATACGACTCACTATAGGGTCAGTGCGGCCGCGACTTCAAGTCACGTGAATTCCAAGCTTCGGATCCCACTGTGCTGGAAATTGGCATCGCTTCATATATCACCCCTTCTGGGCAGAATACGAAACAAAGGATGTGATGTGTATCAGGTCTTGTTCTCCGCGAGAAGCCTAGCTTGGATGACACTGTTGTGGTCATCTCAGCCGGATGATGCCCAGTCTTTTTTCACCAGAATCAGGGACTTGGATCTTCTCCAACAACTGCCCGTTCATCCAGTTGTGCACATATGCCTCCCCGACCATGCCAAAAACAGAGCCCGCATCAGCAATACCAAGCGCCCGGATGATGTAAAGGACAGGTGACCCAGAAATCAGCGCCACCCAGTCTCCGTTCTGCGTATCGGCCGGGCACAGCCCAAAGTTGTACCCCGGGCTGTCGTCCGTGTCAAAGACACACATCCTCCGCCCGTGGCAAACGGTGCTCACCCGCCCGGCCTCGTGCATCTTCTCAAGATTGAAGAAGTGCTCCGACTGCTTGCCAGCTCTCAGCATCTGCGCCATCGCTGCCGTCCCTGCCGCGGCCACCGGATGCTGCAACGCCGCCGTCGCTGTATCCGATCCGGACGCCAGGAGCGTGCCGACGAACCGCTGATACCGCGCCCTCTGCTCCGCCGTCAACCGGCCCAGCATCCTCTCCAACGCAGCATCGGCCTGCTCATCCGACAGACGCCGCTGCAGCCTCAACCCCAACAACACCTCCCGCATCTCCTCCAGTTTCTCCAGCCCCACCATCCCCGCCCACTCCCTCCTCACCTTGAACATCCGACTCTCCTCCCCATCCCGGTCATACACCTCCCCCACCGCCCGCACCCTCCCCACGAACAACCCCGCAACCCCCAACTCCCTCTTCTCCTTCCGCGGCATCACCACCCACTCCGCCTGCCTTTCCCCCCCGCTTGCCTGACACCCGATAAACCGCCCCAGCCCGTCCGGCGTCCCCTTCAACGCCGACACATCATCATACCACAGCGGCATCCACGACGGCCACCCCTCCCCGCCACCATCCCTCACACTATCTTGACCAGCAACCCCGCACGCATCACTGAGAAAGGCGAGAGAACCTGTCGCGCGCACGTCGGTTTCGATGAGGTCCCACATGACGTCGAGGATGCGGGTGGCGGGGGCGTAGGAGACGGGGGGCAGCTGGGGGTGGGGAATGTGCTGGACGGAGGCGGCGATGCCGAGGAGGGCGTAGATCTTGTCGCGCGGGTCGGTGGAGTGGAAGCGGCGGAAGCGGGCGGTGAGGGGGTAGAGGGATGAGGGGCGGGGGAAGAGGGACTTGGTGGTGGCGGTGGAGTTGGTGGTGTTGGTGGTGGTGTTGCTGCTGCTGCTCTCGGAGGTGTGGTTGGAGGTGGTGTTGCTGCTCTCCGGGGGGCGGTTGGGAATGATAGAGTAGATGGGGATGGTGCCGTCGACCATGGCGAGGATGTGCCCGACTGTTTCGGGGGCGTGGGCGGGGATGAGGTGGCGGCGGATGAAGGAGGGGTCGGAGACTTGTGGCGGAGGGTCGCTGGGATTGCTGCTGGCCCTGGTTTTGCGGATGAGAACGTGGCCGGAGTCGGAGAACGTTCCCCAGTAATGGACGGGGAGCCCTTCTGGGTGGGTGGGGGCGGTGGTGGATATGTGCGGTCTGATATGGGGCTCGACAATGTCTTGGATCATCCTCTGCTCCCTCTGGCTCATAGCGAGATAGCCGACGCTTTGGATATTGTCAGCGGCACGGAGCAGATGGTACAGGGGCAGCGAGTTGAAATAGAACTCTGCGCTTTGGGGGTCGTGATGCTTGAGGCACCCCGGGGCTGCCACTGTCTGCATGAGCTCAGCGTTGGCGTTCACGAAGAGTGCGCAGCAGAAAATATCCATCCAGTCGAACTCGTGCGGCCCGCACTTCAGCGTCACCTCCCTGCCCATGACCACCTCCTGGACGATCCAGATGCGGGAGAACCAGGGCCTGTCGATCAGCGCGGTGAAGTCGAGCCAGATGCTGTCGACCAGTCCAAGGGGCGTGACGGACTCGAACCAACGGACCGTCTCCTCGTCCAAAGAGCGGACAGAACCAATCTCACCATCATCGATGTTCAGGTACGATCGGCTCCTCACGGCGAGTTCCTTCATGAAGTCGATGGCGCGGCGGTCGGCTGCCCCGTCGTCTTCGCCGATCCACCCGATAACATTGGCGGCGGTGGCATAAATGTTATGCATGATGGAGACCTGGGCCTCTCGCTCCTCGATGTCGTTCTGGTTGATGCAGATGGCGTCTATCCACAGCCGGCGTGGCTTGTCGGGGAGCCGGAGGCGCAAGAGGGCCAAGTACAGATTTTCGAGGACGTCGAACGGGCAACCATTTAGCTCTATCGACCTTTTTGGCTCGGGGGGTCCCCAGACGTAGGAGAGACAGCTGTAGACGCCCGGGCTGTCGAGCGTAGCGGTCTCGATGTGGATCTGGAGAGGGGTGCCATCAGCATCGCCGGGCTGCAACGTGATGAGCCGGATCTCCTTTTGGGTGCGCTGCAAGGGTTCGTATCGAAAGGCCATGGCGACTTCTGGTAGAAGGAGGAGAGAACAGTCTTTGCTGTCATGGAGCTGGCGGCGACGATCACTCTCTTCCCTCAGTGCGGGCACAGTTTGAGTCCGCCTTGGGGGCGGGATGCAAGGCTCAGCACCGCCTCAACGACAGGCTTCGCGAGCTGCACGTGTCCAAAACAAGTTAGAGGTTGTACCAAGATGCTTGCATGCACCAAGACTTTCTGAACGCATAGGACACTGTTCCGCGTTTTCTCAGTCTTCCTGCACGTTTCACCCAAGCTACTCCTAACCTAACCAGGTTCCGTTGGGCTGATCCGCAGTCCGCCCTGTCTGGTGACACTCATACAAAATTGCCTGCTCTCAACTTCTCTGGCGCCATCAAAGCCCTGACAATCATCTTCGCTTCCTCACAGTCCTCGTCCTTGTAAAGCCTGAGGCCAAAGCAGAGCATGAAGGCTTCCGAGTTGCCCCAGCCTCCATTGATGAAGTCTAGCTCCTCGTCTGTGAAGTTGTAAAAACTGCCAGGTGACTCATGAAGGGCGGGGGCTGTTCGTCGATTTCGTCCTCATCATCCCCGAGATCGCCATGACTGCTCGAGCCCGGAAGACGGCCCAAAACCCGTACCGACCTCTCAGTGGGAGGTCCAGATGCGCCTTTGTTTAGCATATCAGTGGCCCCGTCCTCCTCCTCGTCAGTCTCCATCATCGCCCTCACAACTCTTCTACCTTCGTCGCGGTCCTCATAGATGCGCAATCCGTGGGCGACGAGAAAGTTGAACTCGCCGTCCCAGTGGCGCTTCAGCCAGTCCTTTTCGTCTCGGGTGTAGGGTGCCGGAGGAGAAGCCGTAGCATTTCCCTCTCCCTTTCCACCATCCATTGCTTGGCCCTGGGCGTTGGGGGTTGGATGCAACGAACTAGTGGGGTGTTCCGAAGCAAGGAGAGGGGTTTGTGTTGCGGCCCACCTCTGCCGTTCTGACTCGGGCCAGAATGCGTGGATCGCAGAATTCTCGTCTGACTTGAGGAGTGAAGGGCCAACAACGGGTCCTCGGGGAGGCCGCTGAGCTTCAGGATTCAGAGCCGGCAAGAGAAGACAAGGTATCCGACCCGTCGACCACCCAAGGAGAGCGTTTCCAACCATCGGGAGACATGGCCGCCCGGGACCGAGTGCATGCCCAGGGCTTCACCCGGAGTCACCGATAACAAGCCTGAGGCGCAGCCAAGACAAGGCGGCAGCCCGCTTTCCGGAATCCTCAAAGGAGCAACCGATCTGAGAATCTACAAGTATCTTGGCCGCTTTCGGCCAACTCCGCCAGTCGGTGGTTTCTTTGTTGCTGCTTGCCCCCATTTGGTTCTTTGTCTCAGCCGTCCAGCTATGTCTGGGCCCGAAACACCGTGTTTCGGCAGCTTCCCAACATTTTTCTTCATTCTCTTCTCAACAGCCTGCCTCTTGCTTTCATGCTGCTTTGCTGCCCCCAGGCCCCTCGTCTGAGATTGAACATCCAGCCCGCAAGCCCTGCATCCCACGACAGCCATCCAGGCAGCGACCATGCCACGAGCTTCTTTGCCGCGTAAATGCAAGGTCGCGGCAGTCCCGCCTTCCAGCCCCGGCTCCAGGGACGCAAACAAAGGCGATCGACAACGCCGCCGGCCCAACCACTCCCCAGCGGCCCATGGCAGGAAACTGGCCAAGAAACCAAGACAGGCGGTCAGGACGAAGCACCGAGCCCCTGTCGCTGGAGAAGCCCGAGCGCGCGAACCGTTCAAGGAGACCGCGGCGACCACCATGGGCCCCTCGGCGACCGCCACGGCCGAAGGTCTACCCGTGCCAACCATTCCCGCTGCAGGCGAGCACCCTTCTCCAGTCACCGTCGAAACGGCTTTGGGCCAGATCCCGAGCCCATATCGCCTTCCGTGCCTGTTTTACGGCGACAAATATGACGGCGAGCTTTTCGTAAACGCCTGGGACACGCTCACCAAGATGGTCACTACCCTCACCCGCCAGCACTTCCTTGCCGAGGTCTCCTGGGATATGGTCGACGTCAAGACCCGCGAGACGCTGCTCTCCTGGGCGCCCAGAGCCGAGCACTATCTCCAGTCCAGCTTCCTCTCATCCTGTAAGCACCTCATACGCGGATCAATCTTTCTTTCTTCCCTCCCCTCCTTCCCTTGTTTTCACAATATATGACTACCATCAAGGCTGGCGGACTTACTCTTTTTTCCCCAGCTATTTTCGACGGTTGGATTTGGCGTATTCTTGTCAATCAGGTGTTTCTGAGCCATGACGCGGAGCTCTGGGATTCCTACAGCCCGCTCATGGCCAAGTTTGATCGTACGTCTTGGTCCTCCGCGCTCCCGACCTGGCAACCCCCCCTCCCGCCCAAAAGAAAGATGCCTGATTCTGGAAACAATGCCTGCATACTAACCCAGCGCGACGGACAGGCCTAGCTAATCTCCCGCCTCATCTCTTTACGCCACATCACTTCCCGATGGGACCCCCCTCGGCGGTGTCGGGCTGGAATCCCCCCGGGTTCTTGCCAGGGTGGCAGGAGAACGCGTCGGTCTATTTCAAGAAGAGATATCGCGAGTGGTGCTTCCTCACCGTCGAGCTGCTGCAGTCCACCACGGGGCACAAGTACCGCTTCAAGGACGGGACCGTGAGCGGGCTCATCAGACAGGAGCTTGGCCACTTCTTCCGGCCCCACTCGGCGGCGGAGGAGGCCCATCTTGACATGTTCCTCCGCAGAATCGACCTCTGGGCGCTGGGAGCGGATCGATTGTTCCACATCAGCCCGCAGATCTGGGAGATATCCTTTGCCGATCCCGAGACGGGCAAGCCGTTTGGATTCCTGTACCAGGCGCCCGCCGACCACGCCAACGACATGTCGGGCCTCCTGACGGCCCACGTCTCTCAAGCCGCCGACCGCGACCACTACGTCGGCTATCCCGTCGACCATGTCGTCCGGCCTTTGCTACGCAGTAAGGTCACGACTGACGACAATTCGGCTTACCAGCCCTTCCGAAGTAGACCAATGTTGGTGGTCATCAGCGAATTCGATCTTTTGCTCCGAGGCGAAGAAGGCGAGGAAGGCGAGGAAGGCGAGGAAGGCGAGGAAGGCGAGGAAGGCGAGGAAGGCGAACAAGACGAACAAGACGAACAGGACGAACAAGGTAAGGACGAGAAGCAAGGGTGAGGTGGCGAACGACGAAGTGGCAAGCCAGGCTTGCGACAATGCAACGAGGGTGCCGCCCCCGAAGACTCGGGGGTAATATTACCTATCTCTTGGGACTTGGGCAAGGTAGAGATTGGTCGAACATGGGTGATGGCTTGGAAGCTGTTGGCGTTATGGGATGGGAATAACATGACCATGGTGGATGTTGGAAGTTCCTAGTATCTTACAGAAAATAGCGGAATCAGTTGGTTTGTATGCCATCGATCTGGCTGACGTGTACCTTATTCAAGGCAGCTTTCCTTCAAGTTATCCACTGAAACCGTGCCCCTACGTCCCGCTCCCGAGAAGGTCCCCCTCCCCGCCCCGTTCCATCCCAAAGAGCCATTCACGTCATACCTATCCCTTATACAACACATAAATCTCCCCCACCGACCCGTCGCTCCCGACATACATGCGCGAGAAGTCGGGATGCCACGCGATACCCGTCGGGCGCAGACACGAGCTGGACGAGCACGAGCCCTCGTTCTGGGTCCACAGCACGTCCGAATACCCGGCAGCGCTGTCGGCGGGCGCGACGGGGTCGTAGCGGCCGTCGTCGAGCCGCCGGAAGGGCGCCACGACGACCTTGTAGCCCGTCGCCGGTTGCCGGTTCCACGAGCCGTGCAGCGACACGTACAGGTTGGCGTAGTCCTTGTCGAACTTGCCATCGATGGGCGCGCTGTGCGCCTTGATGGACAGCCGCGGCGGCGTGGACTTGGCGGCGCACGCGGCGTCGTCGAAGGTCGCGTTGGGCGAGATCATGAACTGCTGGCCGACCGTGAAGGTCTTGTCGGTGATGACCTTGGGGTCGCCGACGGTCCAGCAGGTGGGGTAGCCGTACCACTGCTCGTTGGACTTGGAGGGGTCGCCGACTGGATCACTGCGTTAGAACCTCTGCCCAGTAGGGTCGGAGTAGGCACTTACGGTAGTTCAGCTCCTCGGCCGGGTTGTCAATGTGCACGTCGACCGACTTGCCCCCGACGGCGCGGGTCAGCTGGTCGCCGCTGTTCTCGACGCCCCAGACCCTGTGCGGCCGGTAAGTCCATATCACGCTCGACTCGAAAGGGGCCGGCTCAGACACTCACATGTTGTTCCCGTCAAAGATGATGCCAATCTCGTTGCGCAGGCCGTACCCGAGGTACCAGCCCTGCGTGTTGTACGTCCAGCCGCCGGAGGGCGTCTTGGACAGGTCAAACACCTTGACGATCGCGCGTCCCGTCTCCTTCATGATGGTCGGCTCGTCGATGTTGCCCCCGGACCCCAGCGACACGATCAGCAGGTTCGGGTTGTTCGGCGGCACCGCCAGCGTGCGGCTGTTGTGGCCGCCCGGGTTCATGCCCTTGACGACGACCTGCTGGCCCGTCGCCGTCATGTTCTTGGCGTCGTAGCTGTACGACCAAGCCGTCGGCGCCGCGCTCACATACACGGTCTTGCCGTCCGGGCTCAGCGCCAGGCCGTGATTGAGCTGCGTGTTCTGGATGACCGTCTTGGACGCGCTGATGCAGCCGTTGGCGCCGATCGTGTGCGCCGTCAGGCCCTTGCCTGCCTCGAGCACTAGCAGGTGGCCCTCGGTGTCGAACACGAGCGAGCGCGGTTTGGAGAGGCCCGTCGCGAGCAGCGTGTACTTCCATCCCGCCGCGGCCGTCAGCTTGTACCGCGACGTGGCCGTCACGCCGGGGCACGACGCGGGGATGGCCGGGGCCTGACGGGGGAAGAGGTCGCCAACGGCATGAGCTGGTCGACGTCTTGTGGTTAGGATGACCTGGTTCTCAGCGTGATTTTAGGACTAGGGGGACTCATACCTGAGCTGAGCCCAGCGAGCGTTGCTGCCAGAGTCGCCGCAAGCCAATGCATCTTGACTGGATTGACTAGGTACTGAGGGAAGCCAATGTTGGTTTGCCTGTGAGGGTCGTCATGTTTAAAACGACACGCGCGACGCACCACGCACTTACACGGAGTTGGCCAGCTGCCGAGACTTGATGCTGCGATCGTCTTAGCACTACCAACGATATACACCTGTTCCAATCTCGAGCGAATCGCGGGCTCGGTCGCTTCCGGTAAATTGCTTGTCGACGTCGAATAAAGCATAGCGCAAGGGGTGATGTAATTCCCATTCGACCATGCCCGAGACTGAAAGGCCAAGCCGGGTGAAGAGCCGAGCACCAAGGGCGATTGGCTCCCGCACATGAGGGAGGCTGCCCATCGCCTATCCGAGCCGACGTCCGGACCGTGGGTGGGTGACAATAACGTCGAAGCAATCGGAAGTCGGCTGGTTCAGGGGTGGCGTCGTCCTCGCGTTCCGGCAGATCGACCTTGGCTCCCGCATGTTCATCACTACCTAGGTACCTCGGTACTTTCCACAGTCACCGAGAGACTTTTGTACATGTACCAGAGGATGCAATGCTCATGCTGCAAGGCCGTGGTTAAATTCGGTCGAAGAGGGATTCCCAGAAGACTAACGCGTCCATCGCAGCGAAGCATCAGCACAAGGGGAAGATCCACCAGGCATGTTGAGGCGGCGGCAAGCCATGTTGAGCTCACAACACTTGTATTCAAAGTCATTTCTGAACTTGTAGCCATGCTCATATACTTATTAAGGAATGTCAGTCAGAAAACGCCTGGTCCTGACCCTCTACCCCGTCCATCTTTGATCCTCCCCCACCTTACACATCCGTCCGGATCAACGACACATCATCAATATACATGTTGTTATACCCCTCCAGCAGACTCGCCCCCATCCGCCACCCATTGCAGTAGTACTCGATCAGCACCGACGCCCACGAGCCCGCAGCCGTGAAGTCCAACTTCACCTGGTGCCACTCGTTCGCCGCCACATTGCGGAAATACAGATCCGTCCGCGGCGTGGACGCGCCCACGGCGGGCGTGACCATGAAGGTCGCGATGCCGCAGTCCGGGATCTTGTTCTCGTCCCGCACCCACATGCTGAGCGTGTACTGCCCGCCGGGCACGACGGGAACCGACTGCCGCAGGTTGCTGATCTGCCCGCCCTCGTTCTGGGTGACGATCTTGAGCGCGTAGGTGCCCGAGCGCACCACGTCGGTGCTCGCGTTGGTGAAGGTGAAGGGGTTGCCGCGGTCGACCAGCGTCCATCCCGAGATGTCGCCGTTCTCGAAGCCGCCGTTGACGGTGGCGCCCGTCGGGGAGGCCGGGGCCGCGGTCGCGGTCACGGTCGCGGTCACGGTCGGCTCAGCGGTCGGCTCCGCGCCGACCGTGTAGGTCGCCGTCGCGCAGTCATCGGTGTACGAGCACGCGGCGGCCGTCTGCAGGCAGGTGTAGATTTTGGAGGCCGTGTCGGTGTAGCCGAAGTAGGTCGGGAAGCAGGAGGCGATGTTGGTCGGCAGCGGGGTGCCGATCGCGAGGGTGCACATGCCGACGATCATGTTGCCCATGAAGCCGTCGATGCTGGAGCTCAGCGAGTTGCAGGCCGCCGGCAGCTGGCCAAAGCACTTGGTCTCGGGGCCGCCGATCAGGCTCGAGCTGCAGCTGGTGACGGTCGTGAGCTCGGGGCCGGGGGTGATGGTGGAGGTTTCGGGGACCGAGGTGACGGAGGCTTCTGGAGGAGAGGTGGCGGACGGGACGGCCGAGGGGGAGGGCGGGATGGGGTTGACGGCGTAGAGGTTGAGACGGTTCGGGCCACCGCACCACTGCGACGAGTCTCCGCCACAGAGCATCGCGCAGTCGCTCTCCGGCGCGGGCTCACCCGCGAGCTCGTTGCTGCAGTAGCACTCGGAGCTGTACTCGACACCAAAGTAGGCGTAGCCCTCACAAAAGGCAGCACACATCTCGACCGTCAGTGCGGCTTGCGCCTCGTTCTTAGCCGTGAGCGAGCGGGTGCCGACGCCGTCGGTCCAGCAGGACTGGTAGTGGAACGCGCCGACGGTAGCGGGGTTGGCCGGGCCGGATGGCTCTTCTGAGGCCGCCTTCTGGTAGACGGACAGGCGGTTAGCATCGCCGCACAGGAGCGTCTCGTCGCCACCGCAGGGCATAGCACACTCGCTCTCGGGTGCCTTAGTGCCCGAGACATCCAGAGTCATGCTGCAGAAGCACTGGGAGCCGTATTCAACGCCGAAGAACTTGTAGTCGGCGCAGATGGCCGCGCACGCGGCCAGGGTCATGTCGGGACTGGTGATGGTCGAGCCGGTGAGCACACGCTGGGCGATCGAGTCGGTGTAGCAGCCGTCGTAGTTGAAGTTGCCAACCGCCGCCGGGTTGCTGGTCGTCGGCTCGCCGGTCGCTGTGGGAGCCGGCGGCGCGGCGCCGACGGGCCCGTAGACGCTCAGGCGCATGCCGGCGCCGCAGATCTCGGCCGCATCTCCCGCGCAGGGCATGTTGCATTGCGCCTCGTCGGCCTTGTTGTCCTCGGCCGGGACCGTGTTGCCGCAGTAACATCTAAAAAGGGGGTGGATGAGTACCTATGACATGACCCTGAGTGGAGGGGAGGGGGTGACATACTCAGAGGAGTACTGGGTCCCGAAGTAGTTGTATCCTTCGCAATTGACAGCGCATTTGGCCGCCGTCATGTCGCCCTCCGAGATGATTTTCTCCGGCAGTAGGCGGGCAGCCGTGTCGGCGTAGCAGCCGAGGTACGGCGCGCCATCGGGGGCCGAAGTCGTGGGGTTCGGAGGCGCGTAGTTGTTGTTGGTGTATACGTCGAGACGCAGGCCGGCACCGCACGTTTCGGTGGCATCGCCGGCACACGCAAAGCTGCAGTCGGCATCGGGGGCAGCAACAGAGGAGACATCGCGCTCATTGCCGCAGTAGCACTAATAGATCAGTTAGTGTTGAGCCAACACGTTCTATGACGCCATAAACAACTTACCTCGCGGCCGTACTCGACGCCAAAGTACTGGTACGACGAGCAGAACTCGGCGCACAGCTCGACGGTCATGGCGTCGTCGCCCTTCGAGTCGGCTGACAGGGCGCGGGTCGTCCCGTCGGTAAAGCAGCCCAAACGAGTGAAGGCATCCCGGACAGCGACTGGGCGGCTGCTGGGCAGGCCGGCCGCGGTCGACAGGAGCAGGGAATAAACGAGGGACGGGGCCAGGCGGCCAAGCGAGAGGGACGACATGGCGATGACAGGCCTATGTCGGCGTGAAATGGTCGTGTGTGCGGACTGTCAGAAGTTGATGTCTTGGCTGGGGACAGGCAGCCTTAAGTACGTCCCTACCTCCCCGACCTTCTCCAGAACCCGGCCATCACCCTCAGGGTCTCGATGCGTCAAGCTCGCGCCCAGGCGGCGTGCAGCCCAGTCGCAAGTTTCTCGTCCATGCCGATTTTGTTTGGCCAAATCCCAGCAACCCTGGTTGATGCTGGCGGTCTTGTGGAGTCGGAGGAGTCGAGCCTCTCAACTATCGAAGCTGCATGGATGCTCCAGGTGTTCTAGATTAACAAGTTTGGTAGTATTTTGAGCCAGCTTGGCATTCTCCACGGGCTGGACAACCTTGCAGGCGGGCCGAACTAAGTTTATACGGGAGTAGCCTGCTCTCAGCTCGCGTGGTGCAGCACCGCCACACCCCAGTTGTCCAAGCTATTGCCGTCCATAATGTAACCGAGTGAAGATTTTCTGGCGATCATTGACTTTGGCCATGTGCCACACCCTGGCTCCCCCGCCCTTGGCTTTCGAGACCCTCCAACGAACCCAGTCTCACCAGTCCCGTGCCCATGCATCCAGACTCAAGACCACCCCCCCCTGTCTGGATGAACTGCTGGGCTAGCCGCGCCGAGAACGGTTGGTATGTGCCGAGGCGCGGCTCCCGCGGCTGTCCCCACTTTCGTTCGCTCGGCAGGGGACTCGAGGTCAATCTCAGGGAGTGGCAGAGCGGGTGTTTGCCCCCCGTTTCAAGGAGAGATCGTTCCATTCAAAGTTGATCGGTGGAGAGACGCGTGGTGGGAATACCTCGGTTCTTCCTTGTTCTCCAGAATCCAGAATACCCCTGATCCCAGCCCCAGAGTACCCACTGAAGTTTCCAGACTGGAGTCCGCGAGCCCACCATCGCACATCCCCACTAGAAATACAATAATTCCATGCCTGGTATATCGATTCAGATCACGATCATCTTAGAGTTGCTGACGACGCCCACCACAGCTGAAGAGTCAAACCGCTGCTGAAGCTCACGCTGGCCCCTATCCTGGCGATGCTGTTGAGCACAATGCTTGCTTAGGCAAGTCCGGAACAAGACCGAAGGCAGCACATCTTGAAAGAGTATAGCAAGTGCTCAGGTTGTCTCTAGACTGTACGGTACGTAGTGTACGGCGTCCTTCTTCAACCCTTGTGCTATGAAAAGCACTTAGGGTGTTTTGCCCCCAGTTCAAAATGTCGCTTAATCAAAAGCAAAAGAACGATAGAGCACGCAATCAATGCATTCTCGATTCCACTGATCAATGCTTTCTCTTGGGAAAAGAGCAAAAGAAGGGAATAGCAAAAGTGATGCCCCCACGCGGGATTGAACCGCGGACCTCATCATATCGCAGTGGGTACGAGTGATGCGCTCTACCACTGAGCTATACGGGCTCTTGTGATTTGCTGGGAACGGTTCATTGGCTGCCGGCTCTTCAAGGAAGTTACGGCCCACACGCTCTTTCCCAAATTTCTCTCGATTCCGAGGGATTGCCTGATGCTCCTTCTGTTTGACCCTGCCTGGCCTCGTCTCGCGTTCAACAACTATCCAGAACCTGGAAACCTTGAATCCATTTCCCGAAAAGATGCGGCGAGTAACCTTGTTTCTAATCTTGAACCTCCCCCTCCCAAGCAACCGGACCCCGTCGCCTTATTGTGCGAGTCGCATATGTCTTGTCACAAGAAAGGCACACAAGATGCAATTTGGCTCTTCGAGATCTCGCATGACTGGGCATGTTTGATGGTCGCACACTCCATGTCTTCTCGAACCTGACGATTTGCACCACGCTCGTTCCTGCAAATACAGGTCGTGCCCTCCGCCATCTCGCGTTGCTTGAGTCTAGCAACTAACCAACCCAATACTGTCAGTTACGTTTTGCCGACAGGCTCTCTACCGATCAAACAAGCCACCACAATCCGGCACACCACAAATTCCCTGGCGGCAGACACCATCCGCCACCAACCACACCACACCTCACCGCTCCACAACACGGAGCCAAAACCCCCGAACCACACACGTATCCACAACTCTATTCCCTCCACACCAAAACTATTGACCCAAACCCGCAGAACCCCTCCCAATCTAACCCTCAAACCGAACATCTCTCTCCCATCAACCCACCAAACCCCCTCGGACGAGTAGCTCAGGGGTAGAGCAACCGGCTGCAGTCCGGTAGGTCACGCGTTCAAATCGCGTCTCGTCCTCTTTTTTCCCCTTTCCCCTTCTCCTCAACACCCCTTCCCCTTTTTTGTCATGCACCAAACTCACATCCCCTCCTCAACCCCCCTCATCCCCTCCTCAACCCCCCTCATCCTCCCCTCAACCCCCCTCACCCCCTCCCCAAACCTTCCCAACGCCCTCAGATACCCCTCCCACCACTCCTCCCCGCCATGAACACTCCCCAGAACCCCGGCCTCCTCAAACCACACAACCTCTCCGTATCGCGCCACCACCGCCCCCCACTCCTCACAGAACTGTGCCTCGCGCCCGCCGCCCGTCTCGGCCGACCCGTGCTGGTGTAGCAGGGCAGTGAGGCGAGAGGCCGCGCGCTCGGCCGCGCGGTGCAGCGGCGCGAAGAAGGCGGCGATCTCGGGCAGGCGGGCGGGGCGGCCGACGCGGGCGGCGTGGTGTGTTTCGTGGGCCGTGATGAGGGACTGGGTGTTGTGGAGGGTGGTGGGGAGAGTTTGCGTTGTGGTGAGGAGGTCGGGGAGGGTTTGGGGGGCTTGAGAGTGGACGGGAGGGAGGTAGAGGCTGGAGGGTTGCGGGGTTTGGGTGCGGTGATGGTGGAGGGAGGAGTGGTGTTCTTGTAGCCCTTGGGAGTGCTGGTGGTGGAGGGTGTGAGCGCGCTGGATGAGGGCTTTGAGCTTCTCGGCTTCGTGGTAGAGGGCGTAGAGGGTCGCGGCTTGTTCGTCGAGCAGGCGCTTCTGGCTGCGCTCCCAGCTGGTGGAGGCGGCGGCCCGGATGGTGTGGTGGCTGCGGATCCATTCGCCGTAGTCCGGCGGGTGGTGCTGTGATGCCGGGCTGCGATGTTGGGCCTTCTCCTGCTGGTGGTGCTGCCCCAGCGGTGCCTGCCAGGGCTGCTCGTCTGGGGCTGGTGAGTGTGAGTTCCGCCCGAAGCAGCTACTGACGTAGGAGCCCAGGGCTTGGAGGTTAGAGCCCAGTCCGGCAGCCCACGTGGAGGGTTGCTCGGCTGGCGCGTCCTCGAGGACCTCATCTTCAGGCGCGTGGACTTGGACGCCGGGCATCAGGACCCCATTCTCCTCTGCGTCAGTGACAAGCGAGTCTTTGCTGTCCCAAGTCCACATTTCCGTGCCCTGCTGCTGCGGAGGGCGCTGCCAGGGATTTGGAAGTTGGGGCTGTTGGTCGGGTCGTCGATCGCGGTGATATGGCTGCCCCTGGTGGTGTTGTCTCTCCTGCCGATGTTGTGCTGCTCTCCCCCCCTGATTTTGCAGCCCCCAGACAGCCTTGTGTTTTGCTTGGCCTTCCGGATGAGGTGCCTGGGTATTTTGTTGCTGATCCTGCCACACCTGGCCACCGTCTGGGTGTCTTTGCTGTCCCTGGCCTTGTGGGCCATTGTGTGGAGGGCTTGGTGTAGGGTTCTGGATGTTGTGCAGGTGGTTCCCCTGATCGTGTCCGCCCTTGTGGTGGCCGGCGCCCCCTTCGGTCGTCTTACTGCATGGGGGTGTGCACCGAAGTGAGCATCGATGCGCTGTCTTCTGACCGGTTTGTTGCTGGTTGTGTTCCTGATTCTGGCGTCCAGCATCCTGCGTCTGGTTCGGCTGATGGGCTGAAGCTCCTGGGACAAACGGAACCGACAGGGCTGAAAGTCCTTTTGGGGCAGACGGAAGTGACAGGGCTGCCGGTGCTTTTGGGACTGTTGGGAGCGACAGGGCCGAAGGTCCTCTCGGAACTGACGGAAGTGACAGGACAGCCGGTGCTTTTGGGGCTGTTGGGAGTGACAGGGCGGATGGTGCTTTTGGGACCGATGGGAGTGACAGGGCTGAAGGCCCTCTTGGAACAGTCGGAAACGACAGGGCTGGAGAGGGTTCCTCGTCCTGTCTGTAGTGTGATTCGGTGTTCGATCTCTTCATTTCGTATACGTGAATGGTCGAATGTGACGGCCCAAGCACCTTCTGCACTCCTGGAGCGGGCGTTGTCATGTTTTGTTACGCCGCCAACAAAGGAGCAAAGGGAAGCAACACGCAATCATAAAGCCTTTGTCTTTCGCTGCGGACGCGCTTTGGGACATTCAGAGAAACAAAGCCGATCTGGCTGGCGGTTACCAAAAAGAGTTGTACAAGGCGCTTTGTATCCCTTCAATGTCCAGGCAATCAAGGTCCCTCAGTAAGGTTCCTCGATGTCAAGGGCAAAACCCTAGTTTTTTTTCTCTTATTTCACCTTCAGTCTCCGTCAACAAACTCTGCTTATAAACAAGATATCTTCTCAGGTTGTCACAAAGTGTCCCGATATCGAACCATGGACTCTGGGCACTACCTACCCCCTCAAAGCTGCTCACTGCCCACAACCATGATCTCGCGATGCCTCTCAAGGAACGCCTTTACGGCTTCGACAAAGCGGTCCAGCTCTTCATCCGGTGTCCCCAATATCATGGCAATAAACCCCCGTCTTGTCGTCCAGAAGCCGGCCTCCAGCATCTCGAACCAGAACAGGTCTCTCACGTCCGGCCTCTCCTTGCCATCCAGCTCCTCCCCACAGCTGATCTCCTCGACCCCGTCATCCGTAAAATGTAGCCCAATCAGCGACCCCCTCCCCGTGAAACTCAGCCTCGTCCCCCTCGTAACGGCCCTCAGCCTCTCCCTAAACCCATTCCCCTTCTCATTGAACTCGACACACACCGCTTCAGTAAACACCTCCCCCAGCGCCGCCCTCCCCACACACATCGCCAGCGTATTGTTATTAAACGTCCCCGAATGTGCCAACGCCCCCTCCACCCTCGGGTCAAACACCCTCATGATCTCCTCCCGCCCCCCAAACGCCCCAAACGCCAACCCGCCCCCCAAATACTTCCCCAGCGTCACCAAGTCCGGCTCCAGCCCCATCTCCACCCCCAACCCCCCGGCGCCAGC
>JADMIO011201769.1_pt1 | contig 16118 bp, 15 predicted proteins | sample 8958161 | NCBI WGS metagenome assembly JADMIO01 (sample SAMN16585339, study PRJNA669376) | soil metagenome | isolation source: Crop rotation soil | place: USA: Cullars Rotation, Alabama | collected 2011
GGCAGCCGCCGGTCGAGCTCGCGGTCGCCGGTCGATGAGATTCCGGCGGCGTGGGTGAGCGTCGCGAAGCCGATGCCGCGGCGCGACAGCGCGGCAACCAGCGCCCAATCGATGACGAAGCCCGCCGACGGCGGCTCGAACGCCACCGGAACGGCGGCGATCGATGTCCAGGCATCCCACAGCGCCAGGAGCCGCGGCACGTGCGCGTACTGGATCGGACGTCCGTGGCGGGCGAGGCCTCGCCACAGGGCCTCGGCCGAGCCGTCGAACGCGACGGCGACAAGGCGCGGGTGACCCAGCTTGCGGATGATCCGCGCGCGTAGGTCACCGAACGCCAGACGATCGCCGGCGGACAGCGGCGGCGGCGCGGGGCGGTCCTCGGTTCGCGTGCGATAGTCCCCGGTGCCGAAAACGACCGCGATGCTCTTGCGCAGATCGGCCGCTGCCGGCGCTTGCAGTCCCGCCAGCCGCATCTCGATCGGCGCGCCCGTCGCGATGTGGACACCGTGCAAGCTCGCCGGCAGCGTCATCGCATCGTTGGCGACCACGAGATCGCCGGGTCGCAGGAATTCGACCAGCGAGGTGCGCGGCGCGTGTCTTAGCTCCGCCGATGCCGTCAATACCAGCAGGCGCGCCTCGACCCCGGGAACGCGCGACGTCGCGGCAGCGATCACGTCGCCACCCGCGCGAAGCCGGCCACCGCTTCGGCGTGGCGCGGGGCGGGATCGAGGTCGGGACAGGCCGCGACGATCGCATCGGCCAATTCGCGCGCCGCGTCGTCCGGCCGCTTGAGCGTCGCCGGATCGGCATCGGGCACGGCCGAGGCGTGCAGCGGCGTGTCCATGTCGCCCGGGTCGAGCGACAGGAAGCGAACATTCTGCGCGGCGAGCTCCTCCTGCCAGATCCGGCTCAACTGGTGCAGCGCCGCCTTGCTCGCGCCGTACGCGCCCCAGCCCGGATAAGGGCTGATGGCCGCGTCGCTGGACACGTTGAGCACAACCGCGCCGCGGCCCTCGCGCGCCGATGCGGTAAGCGCGCCCAGCAGCGACTTGGTCAGACGGAACGGACCGAGGAGGTTGGTTGCGAGCGCGAGCTCGAGCGCTTCGCAGTCGGTGTCGCCGAGGTGACGCAGCGGCGTCGGTCCGAGGCTCGAAGCGTTGTTGACCAGCACATCCAGGCCGCCCAGCAAGCCGGTGATCTGCAGCGCGACCGGGTGAATGTCTTCCTTGCGCGCGATGTCGCCGGCGATGCCGTACGCGCCCGTCTGTTTTGCGACCTCCGTCACCCTGCGCGCATCGCGCGCGACAAAGGCGACCAGACAACCGCGCGCCCTGAACTCGCGCACCAGAGCGAGTCCCAAACCGGACGTGCCTCCGGTGATCGCCACGCGCGTACGATGAGCATTGGCCGGCGACTGCGGCGCTGGCCGCGCAGACTTGTACCTTTGTGCCATGTGTGTTCTCCTTTCGATGGACACATGGTAGGCACCGGCCCCCTGAACCCCAAGCGCGGTGTCCAGCAGCTTGGCAGAAAGTCGAATCGATGGACACGCCCGATCATGTCGCCACGCATCTCGCGCGCAATCTCACAAGTCTGCGCCATGCGCGCACACTGACTCAGGAAGCGCTGGCGCGCGCAGCGGACGTGCCGCGGTCGACGATCGCCAACCTCGAATCCGGAGGCGGCAACCCGTCGCTCACCGTCCTGGTCAAGGTGGCCAATGCGCTCGACGTGCCCATCGACGAGTTGCTGGCCGCGCCGCGCGCCAAGGTGCGCAAATGGGCGGCCGCCGATATCACGAAGAGTGTCAAGGGGCGCGGTATCAGCCTGCGCTCGCTGGTGCCCGAGCCCATTCCCGAGGAGGTGCTGACGCTGATGGATTTCGAGCCCGAGGGCGCGATGCGCGGCACGCCGCATCTGCCGGGGACGCGCGAATTCTTCACCTGTCTCACGGGTCAGGTCACGATCTTCGTCACCGGTGAGCGCCACGATCTGCGTGCCGGCGACGTTCTCGCCTTTCCCGGCAACGTCCCGCATTCGTATCAGAATCCTGACGCGCAGCGCGGCGCGCGCGGCGTATCGGTGGTTATCCTGGCCAAGGCCGGCGTCTAGCATCCGCTGCCCGAACCGATGGCCGCCAACCCCAAAGCCCGGATTCTCGCCGAGGCGCTGCCCTACATTCGCGCCTACCACGGCAAGACGCTGGTGATCCGCCTGGGCGGGAATGCGATGGTCGATCCGGCGCTCAAGGCCGGCTTTGCTCGCGACGTCGCGCTGCTTCGCCTGGTCGGCATGAAACCGGTGGTCGTGCACGGCGGCGGCTGGCGCATCGATGAGCTGGCGCGCCAACTCGGCATCGAGACCCGGCGCCATCGCGGCCTGCGCATCACCGACGAGCGAACGCTGACGATCGTCGAAATGGCGCTCGGGGAGCTGAACCAGGAGATCACCGGCCTCATCAATCGTCATGGCGGCAGGGCGGTCGGGCTCGACGGGCAGGATGGCCGATTCATTCACGCGCGCCGCATGAGCTTGCCTGCCGACAACGGCGACAGTCCCGCGCCCGATCTTGGTTTCGTCGGCGACGTCGAGAGCATCGACACCGCCATCGTCGAGCTTCTGCTGTCGCGCAAGTTCATCCCGGTGATCATGCCGATCGGCGTCGGCGCCGACGGCACCGCGTATCACATCAACTCCGATCTTCTGGCCGGCCGCCTGGCGAGAGCCTTGCAGGCCGAGAAGCTGATCCTGATGACCAACGCGCCGGGAATCCGCGATCGCGGCGGCAAGCTTGTCTACATTCTGAAAGCCCGGGAGGCCGAATCATTGCTCAGCGCCGGCGCCGTGGACGAAGGCATGAAACCGCGGCTGGCGGCGGCGCTGCGCGCGGTGCGCGAGGACGTGCGCTCGGTGCACATCATCGATGGCGGCGTCCCCAGCGCGCTCTTGCTGGAAGTGCTGACCGCACAAGGGGTCGGCACCGCGGTGCGCTCGGACAGCGGGCCGGATTTTCTGGAGGACAGCCGGGGGTTTTTGCTGGCGGAGTGACCGCGGCTGCGTCAAGCCGCCGCAAAGAGCTGCCAGGTTCCCGGAACGCCCTTGAGCACCTGCGCGCCGCGGTCGCTGAAGCGGATGCCCGAGCCCGACACGAGGTCCCTGACGGTGCTCGACACCAGCACCTCGTCCGCGTCCGCTCGCGCTGCCACGCGGGCGCCGATGTGCACGGCGATGCCCGCGATCGCATCCCGATCCAGCTCGATTTCGCCGGTGTGCAAGCCGGCCCGGATCCCGATTCCCAGTCGCTTGACCGCGTCGCGGATGCTGAGCGCGCAGCGAACGCCGCGCGCGGGTCCGTCGAACGTGGCGAGGAAACTGTCGCCGGCGGTGTTGACCTCGCGGCCGCGAAACCGTTCGAGTTCGCTCCGCACGATACGATGGTGGCTGTCGAGCAACTCGCGCCACGCGCGATCACCGATACGCGCGGCGACGTCGGTCGAGCCGACGATATCGGTGAACATGACGGTCGCCAGAACCCGGTCGAAATCCCGCGCGGGACGCACGCCGGTCAGAAATTCCTCCACCTCGTCAAGCACCGCATCCTGATCGCCGACCCAGGGCAGGTGATCGTCGCCCGGAAGCTCGACGAAGCGCGCGCCGGGTATCTGCGCGGCCATCCAGCGACCTTCCTCGATATTGACATCGCGGTCGCCGGTCCGATGCATGACCAGCGTCGGCGAGTGGATCGTCGGCAGCACGCCCCGGATATCGATCTGGGTATTCATCTTGAGCAAGGCGACGGCGGCGCCGGGGCTGGCGGCATTGCGGAAGTAGGTCGCCAGCCGGCGCGCAAAATCCTCGTCGTGCATCTTGCTCGGAATGTAGCGGGACAAGTCCATCAGATTGCCCCATTCGCGCTCGACGATCTCGTACTCCTGCAACCGCGTCTCCGGCGTCGGGGCCCATGGATAGTCCGGGCTCCACACCCGCTTGGCGAAAGACCCGGCCATGATCAGCGCCGACGTGCGCTCCGGATGCGTCGCCGCGAACAGCGCGCACATGTTGCCGCCCTCGGACACGCCGAACAGCGCCGCGCGCTCGGACCCGACCGCATTCATGACGGCGCGCAGGTCGTCGATGCGTTCTTCCAGCGTCGGCAGCTGGTCGTCCGAGACGCGGTCCGACAGGCCGGTGCCGCGCTTGTCGAACCTGATCAGGCGCGAGAACGAGGCGAGCCGTTGCAGAAACGAGGCTTGCTCGCGCTCGGCCCAGGCAAGCTCGACATGCGATACCCAGCCGGGAACGTAAACGAGGTCGATCGGTCCCTCGCCGGCGACCTGGTAGGCGATATGAAGCTTGCCGCTTTTCGCAAACCTGGTGACCGGTGCCATGGCGACAATCTACCACCGCGGGCGGGCGGCACGACGGGCTCGTGTTGTCACCGGGCCACGGAGAATGGCACTATCGGTGGGCGCGGCGGTCGCATGGATTCGAAAGACCGAAACGAAAAGGAGACGGCATGCGGAGTTCGCGAACAGGGCTGGCGATTTGTGCGCTTCTCTCGGCTGCGACCTGGACGGCGCTGACGCAGGGTGCCGGCAGCGAGGCATCCGGCGACCGCGTGCCGTTTCCGCCGGCGCCCGCCGCCTACCCCGGCACGCGCGAATTCCGATGGACGATACGCGTGCCGCTGCTTTCGATCGAGCAACGCGAGTTCGCTTTCAAGGCGCCGACCGGCATCACGCGTCCGCAGCGCTGGGACTACGAAGGACCGGTCGTGCGGACCGAGCGGCGCAAGATCGCAACCTATCCCGAGTTGCGCTGCAAGTACGTCGACTGGACGGTCTCGAACGAATGCCGCACCGTGTGGCGCGGCATTTACGCCGACCTGCCGGTCATCGTCACGCGCCCGCAGCATCTGGTGTTCGACGTCCCTGATTGGCGCTGGAAAACGCAACTGCTCCCCATTGTCGTCGTGCGCTGGACCTGGAAGGAGGAGCGCTGGACGGTGAGCGTTCCGGTGATCGTCACCGATCCGAGCGACGATGATCGCGCATCCGCGCCGGGCGGGGCGATGGCCGGCGTTGCCTTCGAAGGGGCCAGGAAAGCGCTTGCGGCGAAAGAGGCCGCGGCGCTCGGCGTGCTCGACGGCGGCCTGCAGGCGTTGGATCGGAGTATCGCCGTGGTGGAAGCCTACGGCGCCGATCCGCGCCGCATCGAAACCGACGACGGCAAGACGCTCGACTTGATCGCGACGCGTGTCGCGCTTCGCGACGAGCGCGTCGACACCGAGCGCCGTTTCCGGCGTATCGGCAGCGAGCTGGATGCAGCGGCAAGCACGAGCCGCATAACCGACTAGTGTTCCGCGAGCGTTACCTGATGCGTCTGTCGTTGCGTGCGCCGAAGACTGCTGCTACGAATGGAAAGGACGCGCCGGCGTCGGCGCGTCCTTGATCCAAACGGAGGCCCGCGTGCTCAGATGCCCTTGAGCTGCGGAGACCTGATTTCTCCGACCGGGTGCGCTGCGCTGTGCACGTTGACGTACAGATTGCCAGCCTTGTACGCCGCGTACTGAGCTTCGGTCAGCTTGGCGCCTTCGGCCGAGACGAATGTATTCTCGCCGCTTTTGGTGAACGGCACGATGACAGGACCAATCGCGCCCTGCGCGCCTTCGTGAATATGCGACGCAGTCGCAGCCATGCCGGATACCGTCACCTTGACCTTGACCGTGCGGTCGGGATTGATGGTTACCGATGCCGTGCCGGACATAGGCGACCCGATAACCGGCGGCACTTCATTAGCTCCCGACAACGTGACTTCCTGCGTGTGCGACATTTCGCCCATCGGACCCATCGACGTGCAGGCCCCGAATACCGTCGTGACCGCCACCACCGCCATTGCGGTGATCAATCTACGTTTGCCCAGATTCACACTCATTGCATTCCTCCGTCAAAAAGGGATCGTCGGGCCCCTGCCGAAGCAGGCATGCTGCGGGGGCGTGTGTGCAATATACCGCATTGCGGGGCATCGGAAGTCACGCTCCGCGCGCGATAATCCGGTGCATGGATCCGATGCGACCGGCGGCGCTGCGTCTGGAATACTCGCCGCCCCGCGGCTGTTTACACGCGCCCGCGCATTGGCAACAATTACAATAGTCGGAGGAAGACGTGGACGTTCGTGCCGCAGTCGCGCATCGCGCCGGCGCACCGCTGTCGATCGAGACGGTTCGCCTCGACGGGCCGCGGCCGGGCGAGGTGCTGATCGAGCTCAAGGCCACCGGCATCTGCCATACCGACGAGTTCACGCGGTCCGGCGCCGATCCCGAGGGCTTGTTTCCCGCGATCCTCGGGCATGAGGGCGCCGGCGTCGTCGTCGATCTCGGCGCCGGCGTCACCAGCGTCCGCCGCGGCGATCACGTGATCCCGCTCTATATTCCCGAGTGCCGCCAGTGCAAGGCTTGCCTCTCGCGCAAGACCAATCTTTGCACCGCCATACGCGCGACGCAGGGCAAGGGCGTGATGCCCGACGGCAGCAGCCGATTCTCGCTCGGCGGCCAGCCGCTGCACCACTACATGGGGTGCTCGACCTTTGCCAACTTCACCGTCCTGCCCGAGATCGCGGTGGCCAAGATCCGTGAGGACGCACCATTCGAGAAGGTCTGCTATATCGGCTGCGGCGTAACCACCGGCATCGGCGCCGTCATCAACACCGCCAGGGTCGAGCCTGGAGCGAACGTCGTCGTGTTCGGCCTGGGTGGCATCGGGCTCAATGTCGTTCAAGGGGCGCGCATCGCTGGCGCCAACATGATCGTCGGCGTCGACCTCAATCCGGCACGGGAGACGCTTGCGCGCAAGCTCGGACTCACGCATTTTGTCGATCCGCGCGCGGCGGGCGGCGATCTGGTCCCGCACCTGGTCGAGTTGACGGGCGGGGGCGCCGATTACACGTTCGAATGCATCGGCAATGTCGATGTCATGCGCCAGGCGCTCGAGTGCTGCCATCGCGGCTGGGGTGTGGCGGTCGTCATCGGCGTCGCCGGCGCCGGCCAGGAAATCCGGACGCGTCCGTTCCAGTTGATTACCGGGAGGACGTGGAAGGGCACGGCGTTCGGCGGCGCGCGCGGCCGCACCGACCTGCCGAGGATCGTCGACTGGTACATGGACGGCCGGGTGAATATCGACGATCTGATCACGCACGTTCTGCCGCTCGAGCGGATCAACGAGGGATTCGACCTCATGCACGCCGGCGAGTCGATTCGCGCTGTCGTGCGCTATTGATGACGACCGGCTTCGCGCTGTGGGCGCTCGTCGCCGGCGTCCTGCTGATCGCGATGGCGTTCATCGGCACGTGGGTCGAGCGCATGCCGCTCAGCCCGGCAATGCTCTACCTCGGCGCGGGCTTCGCGCTGGGGCCCAGCGGCGCCGGGATGCTGCTGCCCGATCCGAAGGCCTATTCTCCGCTGCTCGAACGACTGGCGGAAATCGCGGTGTTGATTTCCATCTTCGTCACCGCGTTGCGTATCAGCGTGCCCCTCAAGGACAGGCGATGGCGACTGCCGATCAGCCTTGCGACGGTGGCGATGGTGGCGACCATCGCGCTGGTCGCCGCCGTCGGCGTGACATGGCTGGCGCTGCCGCTGGGCGCGGCGATATTGCTGGGTGCGATCCTGGCGCCGACCGACCCGGTTCTCGCGTCGGACGTGCAACTCGATGACCCGCGCGATCGCGATCTGCTGCGCTTCAGCTTGAGCGGCGAGGCGGGACTGAACGACGGCGCCGCGCTGCCGCTGGTTCTTCTGGGCATGGGCTTGCTGGGCCTGCACGAGCTCGGGGCCGTCGGCGGCCAATGGCTGCTGCTCGACGTATTGTGGGGCGTCGGCGGCGGGCTGGGAATCGGCTGGCTGCTCGGGGCGTGGGTCAGCACGCTGATCCTGCATTTGCGCACGCGGCACGGACACGCGATCGGCCTGAACGAATTTCTCGCGCTGGGTTTGATCGCCCTGGTCTATGGCATCGCCTTGCTGGCGCACGCGTCCGGATTCCTCGCCGTCTTTGCCGCGGGCCTCGCACTGCCGCGGATGAGACCGATGCAGGAGACCGATTCGCGGCGGCGCTTGCCGGTCGCGATGACACCGGGTGCCGGCGCCGAGATCGAAATCGGCGAGGCATCCGCGCCGGCGAACGCGACGCACCCCGTCAAAGCGCCCGCGCACATGGCGCAGGCGGTGCTGAGCTTCGACGAGCAGCTGGAGCGCTTCGCCGAAATCGCGATGGTGCTGGCCGTCGGCGCGATGTTCTCGTACGCGGCGATTCCGCCAAGCGCGCTGTGGTTCGTGCCGCTGCTGCTTCTGGTGATCCGGCCGATCAGCATCCTGATCGCCGGCACGCCGGCAATGTCTTCGCGCGCGCAGCTGCCTCTGATCGCGTGGTTCGGCATACGCGGCATCGGCTCGATCTACTATCTGCTGTATGCGGTGAACCGCGGTCTGCCCGATGGGGTCGCGCCGACGATCATCGGCCTGACGCTGGTCACCGTCGTCACCTCGATCGTCGTACACGGCGTATCGATTCCGCCGTTGATGAGCCGTTATCGTCGCCGGAAGGGGCGCGCGCGTGGTGGGACGGGAAACGACGCCGGCTATCGCAGGCGCAAGCGGCCCGCGCGCTAGACGTCCGCTCGTCGGGCACGCGGAGCACGTTCCGGATTTGAGGTTTATGATTCGGCTCAACGTCATTGCGCGCGACCAAGCCGTTGCGCTAAGGGCGGATGCGCCATTCGCAGCCAATGCGGCCCGATCCGGCTTGCATTCGCGCGCGCAAAAGGGAATAATCGTCAAAAAATGACAATGTCATAAAGTGAAACACCGATTCGGAAGGAGAATTCATGCTTAATTTCAATCGCCGCGACACCCCCGCCGACGCAGGAAAGTCCGGGCTCAAGCCCGCGCTGTACGATCCGCCGATCGCGCCTGCCCGCGCCGCGTCCGCCGGCGCCCCGCTGCGCCAGCAAGCGCAGGCCGCCGCGGCTACGCGCGAGCTGCCCCCGGCGGCGGCGCCGGCGCCGACCGAAGCGACCGCTGCCGCGCCAGCGCGCGCCGCCGCAAGCTCGAGCGGCGAAACCGCGGGAAGCAAGCTTTTCATCGGCGTCAACATCAAGCTCAAGGGCGTCGAGATCTCCGATTGCGACGTGCTGGTCATCGAGGGTCACGTCGAGGCCACCGTGCACAGCAAGGCGATGCAGATCGACAAGCCGGGCACGTTGAAGGGCACGGCCCTGATCGACGTGGCCGAGGTCCACGGCGACTTTTCCGGCGAGCTGACCGCGCGCACCCGGCTGGTCGTTCACGGCACCGGCCGAGTGTCGGGCAAGATCCGCTACGGCAAGCTGATCGTCGCCGAGGGCGGAGAGCTTTCCGGCGACGTCAAGCGCATCGACGAAGCCGAAGAGCAGCCGGTGCCCGCGCGCGCCGCGGGTCGCGATCCGCGCGACATGCTGGGATCGGCCAGCGCGATGGGATCGGCCTAGCGCGCGTTTGCAAGCCACCGCGATCGGCGTCGCGGCGCCGCGACTCGCCGCTAGAGCGTGGCGGCAGCCGGCCACGGCAACAAGTCGATCGCGGCATCCTGCAGCGCCTTGCGCAGACGCACCGTGTGCGTCCCCGGCCAGTAGATATGGCCGCATCGCGTGCAGCGCGCGAATTTGTCGTGCCGCTCGCGGACGCGCGCCGGGATCAGCGCCGCTACGCTGCGCCGGGCGAGCGGCCGCAAGCCGCCGTTGCATAGCGCGCAGCGGGTGAACGGACGGACGCTCCCCGCGAGGTCGAACGAAACAAGCGTCTCGCGCAACTGGTCGAGCGGGCGCGTGTGGCGGATCCAGCGGCCTCGTGTGACGGCAGCGTGCTTGAGCAGGCCCTTGTCCCGGGTCAGGATGATGCGCGACTGGTCGTGCGCGAGCCGCACGATCTCGTGGTCGTCGTAGTCGTTGCGATAGAGCGTATCGAAGCCCAGCAGACGCAGGTATCGCGCGAGCGTGCCCAGATGCACGTCGAGCACGAATCGCGGGCGCCGCAGCGGCCGCGGCCGCAGGCGCGTCAGCGGCGCGATGTCGAAACGCTCGAACACGGGATAGACGGCGACGCGGTCGCCGTCGCGCAGGCGGCGGGCGAAGCCGACCGATTCGCCATCGATCAGCACCAGATCGACTTCGGCGTGCGGCACGCCGATCGCTTCGATCACGTCCTTGACTGCCGGCGTGCCGTTGAAGGGGTGACGGAACGTACGCTTGCGCAGCTCCGGGCGCAGGAAGTCGTTCAGCTCCTCGTAGAAACGGAAATCGGCAGCCGAGCGCCCCGAAGGCTTGCTACGGCTTCGTCCGGAACGCATTCTCGAGCAGCCGCCGGTCGATGCCGCCGCTCGCAGGGTCCCCGGTGGCAAAACGATAGAGCGCGGCCGAGTAAATGCCTTGCAGCGTCGCCTGGGCGAGCGCGACCAGGCTTACCGCCAGCACCAGCAGCACTGCCAGAACGATGCCGAGCGCCCATTCGCGGTTGCCGAAGGCGGCGAAGACCAGCACGCCGCCGGTGATGGCGAGCAGGAACATGATGGCGCCGAACACCAGGCCGAGGCCGGCATTGCCGATGATGTTCTCGCCCCAGGACTTCTTGATCAGCTCGACGCTGCGGCCGATCGCTTCGATCGGGCCGACGTTCTCGGCGGCGAGTACCGGCACGACCAATGCCGTCGCGACCGTCCAGCCGACGCCGACCAGCCCGACGACGATCTTCCCGATGATGCCGACCCGCTCGGCGATCGCGCGGAGCAGCGTCCCGACGGTGGCGGCGATGAACGCGTAGACCAGTATCACCGGCAGCAGGCCCGCTGCGCGCCGCAAGCCGTCGGCGACGCCGGCGTCCTCGTCGTCGAAACGGCGCATCGCGACCTCGACCAGCGCCGTGTTGAAGAAGATCACGATCGAATACTGGATCCAGTAGAAAACGAACAACCACAGATAACCGGTCGATGCGATCGCGTGGGGCGCCTTGCCGCCGGCGAAGCCCAACGCCGGCAGCAGCGGCACCGCAAAGCTGCCGATGATCAGCACCATGGCGATCGAGGACAGCAGCGGAAAGACGAGCAGCGACTTGTCTTCCATCAGCAGCCGCCAGCATTCCGCCGCGAGATCCCAGCTTCTCTCAAATCGCTCGAACATCAGGCGCTCCCGGCAAGCAGTCTTCGGCGCTGCGTAGGCTAAGCAATCCGGCGCCGCCGTGCAATAGCGGACGGAACCGCCGATTGGGCAACCCCCGACGCTCGCCTGCGCCGTCAGCGATCGCGCGCGACCAGTTCCAGCAGCGCCGGGCCGTAGCGCTCAAGCTTTTTCGCGCCGATACCGGCGATGCCGGCGATCGCCGCGATGCCACCCGGCCGCTGGCGGGCGATCTCGGCCAGCGTCCGGTCGTGCAGGATCACGAACGCGGGCACCGCCTGCGCCCGGGCCTCGGCGAGGCGCCAGGCCTTGAGCCGGTCGAGCAGCGCATTGTCGGTCGCGCTCAGCGCAGCGTCCGTTCCGCCGGCGCGGCGCGTGCTGCGTACGCGGCCGCGCGGCAGTGCGCGGCGCAGCGCGATCCGCCGCTCGCCCTTGAGCACCGGCCGGCTGGCCGCGTTGAGCCGCAAGGCGCCGTGCGCCTCGTGGTCGACGCTCGCCAATCCGAGGGCGACCAGCTGCCGGAATACGTTGCGCCAGGCCCCCTCGTCGATATCGGCACCGACGCCGAATACCGAGAGCTGGTCGTGCCCCCACCGCTGCACGCGCTCGCCCGCCTTGCCGCGCAGCACGTCGATCAGGTGCAGCGCGCCGAAGCGCTGGCCGGTGCGATAGATCGCCGACAGCGCCTTTTGCGCTTCGGCGGTGGCGTCATAGGTTTCCGGCGGCGCGAGGCAAGTGTCGCAATTGCCGCAAGGAGCGCTCGCCTCGCCGAAATAATCGAGCAGACGCACGCGCCGGCAGCCGGCGGTCTCGCACAGCCCGAGCAGCGCATCCAGCTTGGCCGCGCTGACGCGCTTGTAATCGTCGGCGGCATCGGAGGCGTCGATCAGCCGCCGCTGCTGGACCACGTCCGCGAGGCCGTACGCCATCCAGGCATCCGCCGGCGCGCCGTCGCGTCCGGCGCGCCCGGTTTCCTGGTAATAAGCTTCGACGCTCTTCGGCAGATCGAGATGGGCGACGAAGCGAACGTCCGGCTTATCGATGCCCATGCCGAAGGCGATCGTCGCGACGATCACCAGGCCGTCCTCGCGCTGAAATCGCGCCTGGTTCTCGCTTCGTGCCGCGTTGTCCATGCCCGCGTGATAGGGCAGCGCGTTGACGCCCTTCGCAGCGAGCCATGCCGCGGTCTCGTCGACCTTGCGCCGCGACAGGCAGTAGACGATGCCGGCCTCATTCGCGTGCTCGTCGGCGATGAAGCGCAAGAGCTGCGCGCGGCCGTCGTCCTTGTCGACGATCGTGTAGCGGATGTTCGGCCGGTCGAAGCTCGAGACGAATACGCGCGCCACGCCGAGGTCCAAGCGCACGACGATCTCGGCGCGGGTCTGCGGATCGGCGGTTGCCGTCAAGGCGATACGCGGCACGCGCGGATAACGCTGATGCAGCACCGACAGCGCGAGGTACTCGGGCCGGAAATCGTGGCCCCATTGCGACACGCAATGCGCTTCGTCGATGGCGAACAGCGCGACCTTGACCCGGTCGATGAGGTCGAGGCAGCGCGGCGTCGTCAGCCGCTCCGGCGAAACGTAGAGGAGATCGAGCTCGCCGGCGGCGAGCGCGCGCTCGGTCGCGCGCGCCGTGCCGGCGTCCTGGCTCGAATTCAGGAACGCGGCTCGCACGCCGAGCTGGAGCAGGCCGGCGACCTGGTCCTGCATCAGCGCGATCAGCGGAGAGATCACGATTCCCGTGCCGTCGCGCAGCAGCGAGGGAATCTGGTAGCACAGCGATTTGCCGCCGCCGGTCGGCATCAGGACCAGCGCATCGCCGCCGTCGACGACGTGGTCGACGACTTCGCCCTGGCCGGCTCGGAAGTCCGGATAGCCGAAGGTCGGGCGCAGAAGCTCACGCGCCGCGCCGGCAGGTGAGATGCTGCCCATGATCGCGATTGTAGTCGATGGCGACGCCGCCCATTCGGCGTTGCGGCCGAGTCCTACCTGCGCTTGCGCCGGTTCCTACCCGCAGAGGCGTTAGTCAGCCGACGGAGGTAGCTTCGAGCTCACCGCGGCGGAACAATCGCCGCTGTGCGCGGTTCCAAGATCTACGCGGCGGCCCTTTCGCCGCTGTACGTTCGAAAGGAGATTGCATCATGGCGAGATACGGCAAGAAGGCTCAGAGCAAGGTCGAGAAGACGATGCGCGAGCGCAAGCGCGGAACCTTGCGCAGCGGACGGTCCGGCAAGAAGGTGACCAGCCGCAAGCAGGCGATCGCGATCGGCCTGTCGGAAGCGCGCCGTGCCGGCGGCAAGGTGCCGAAGCGCAGATCGTCCTCGTCGAAGAGAGGATCGTAGCAATCGCCACGACGCGGCCGGCGCTTCCGCCCGAGGCGCCGGCCGGCAAGCCTAGCCGTCGCGCGGCCGGCGCCCTCAGGGCGCGCGGCGTACCGCCTCATCCCACCGCCCCAGCGTAGCGGCGGCTTCGTAAGTCCTCTGCAGGAAATCGAGCACTAGCCCGTCGGGCGACGCCGCTTCCCGGACGCCGTCGTAGGGCAGGATGAATTCGCGCAGGTCGCGGTGGTAGTAACCGGGAAGTGCAATCCCGGCATCGCCGAATCCTTCCGGCTCCGGGTACGCATAGGCATAGAACGCAGCCTCGGGCAGCATTTCGTTGCCCGGCCAGAAGCCGCAGCTGCTGACTTCGTGCGAATACGCCTCGCGCGCGACGCGATCCGGCAGATGCGGCACGCCGCCGGGATGCTCAGGGGCCGGTCGGCCGGAAAAGCGCGTGACCGCGAGATCGAAGCCACCCCAGAAAAAGTGGACGGGGCTGCATTTACCGCTGAACCCGGCGCGAAATTGCTTCAGCAGGCGATCGGCCTGCAGCAATGCGGCAAAAAACCGGCGAACCGCATCCGGATCGTACGAGCGGTGCTTCTGGTCCGTTTCGAACGGAATGGCTTCTTCCAGCTCGTTCGGCGTGGTATTGATCGCGACCCTCAGGTCCAGCGCCGCCAGCTGCGTCATCAGCGCATGGTAGAAGTCTGCCACGCTGCGCGGTTCGAGCCGCAGCGTACGGCGCTGGCCTTCGCCGGTCAGTATGATCAGCTGGTGGTCGATGAAGTCGAAATCGATCTGGAACACGCGCTCGCCGTGCCGGATCGGCGAGGTCGACAGGCCGCGCGCGGTGACGTAATAGACGACGTGCCACGAATGGTTGACCCAGGGCGTCTGCACCAGCCGGATCTTGCCGACGATCTGCGTCCACAGGAGCAGCGTCGCGTAGGTGTCTTTCCACGCCGCGTAGGAGAGGCTCGGCCAGACTTCCATGGGATCGGCTAGCGCTGCGCGTGCGCCGCCAGCACGTAGGCAACGCAGGCGGTCAGCTTGCTCGCGTAGGGGACGTGCAGGAATTCGTTCGGACCGTGCGCGTTCGAATGCGGACCCAGCACGCCGGTGATGAGGAACTGTGCCTGCGGAAAATGCTTGCCGAGCATCGCCATGAACGGAATCGTGCCGCCTTCTCCCATCGCGGCCGAAGGCTTGCCGTAAAAATGCGTCGAGGCTTCGTCGATCGCCCGCGCCAGCCACGCATCGGTCGGCGGCGCATTCCACCCGGTCGCGCCGGATTCGCCGGTAAAGCGCACGGCCGCTCCATAAGGAGGATCGGACTCGAGCAGACGTTTGAGCGCACCCTCGGCTGCGGCGCCGTCGACGGTCGGAGGCAGGCGCAGCGAGAGCTTCAGCGCGGTCCGGGGCCGCAGCACGTTGCCGCCGTCGGCGATCGCCGGCAGGCCATCGGCGCCGGTGATCGACAGCGCGGGGCGCCAGGTGCGATTGAGCAGCGCCTCGGCGCGGTCGCTGGTCATCGGCTGCGTCCCGCCGGCGAACGGATACTTGCCAAGCACGATGTCGCCGAGGACCTCGGCTGCGCGCCTGGCCTGCGCGGCGCGCTCGGCGGGAACAGGCGCGTGAAATTCGGGCGGCAACACGCGGCCGGTCGATGCATCCTCGATGCGATCGAGAAGCTTGCGCGCGATGCGAAACGACGACGGTACGATACCGCTGGCGTCACCCGAATGGACGCCTTCGGTAAGCACCTCGACGCTCAACGTGCCGCCGGCCAGGCCGCGCAGTGACGTCGTCGCCCATAGGCGCTCATAATCACCGCAACCCGAGTCCAGGCCGACGACGAAATCGACTTTGCCCAGGCGCGGCGCGAGCGCTTCGAGGTAGGCAGGCAGGTCGTAGCTGCCGCTTTCCTCGCAGGTCTCGATCATCCCCGCGCATCGGGCATGCGCGATGCCCTGCGCCTGCAGCGCGCCGATCGCCGACAGCGCGGCGAATGTCGCGTAGCCATCGTCGGCGCTTCCCCGTCCGTACAGTTTGCCATCCTCGTACAGCGGATCCCACGGTCCGCAGCCTTCCCGCCATCCGGTCATTTCGGGCTGCTTGTCCAAGTGGCCGTAGAGCAGCACCGTGCGGTCTCCGCTGCCGGCGATGTCGAAGTAAAGCAGCGGCGTGCGGCCTTGCAGGCGGATGACTTCCACCGTCAGCCCGCGCAGAGGCTGCTTCTTCACCCAGGCATGGGCAAGCCCGATGACGCGCTCGATGTGGCCATGACGTTCCCATTGCGGATCGAAATGCGGCGACTTCGCCGGAATGCGGATGTAATCGGTCAGCTGCGGGACGATGTCCGCGTCCCATTGCCCGCGGATCGCCGAAAGAAGCGTCGAATGATTCACTAGGTCGTTTTCCGATAGATGGGCCCGCCGCCCGGTTCGGCGACGCGGTGAAGCAGAACGATCTGGCTAACGAGGTTTGACGAAACGCAATGCGAATTTGTCGGTGGGAATCGCCGAGCCGGTCGACGTCTGGTCGCGCGGATCGGCGGGATTGCGCAGGAAGTTGCCCTCGGCCTCGAGCA
>JADMIO012727105.1_pt1 | contig 16116 bp, 8 predicted proteins | sample 8958161 | NCBI WGS metagenome assembly JADMIO01 (sample SAMN16585339, study PRJNA669376) | soil metagenome | isolation source: Crop rotation soil | place: USA: Cullars Rotation, Alabama | collected 2011
CTTTCCCAGTTGCAGCGAGCGTCGCGCCGGAGTCGATTTGGACATTGTTGTAGGTGCTGCTGCTCGTGAAAGTTCCCGCCTGCACTCGCAACAAACCTTGAACACTGAGGCCCGCAAATCCGCTAACTCCTGCAGCATTGTTAAGCGTTAGGTTGTTATATGTCGTGAAGGCAGCCGGCATGGTTTGGGCCACGCTGCCGTTGTATTCAATGGTGCTGCCGCCAATCGTATAAACGTTGGTACCCGGCGTGAACACGCCAGCAATCTTGATCGGGTTGGTGGAATCAAGTGTGCGAGCGGCGGCCCCGCCACTGCTGGTCAGGTTGTTGTAAGTGAAGCCCGGAATCGTCTGTGCACCGGCGCCATTGAAGTTAATCGTGCTGCCGGTGATAGTGTGACCGGTGGCCGAGCCTGGCGTAAACGTTCCCGCAATGCCGATGGTGCCCGTCGATGCCAGCGTCTTATTGAAGTTGCTGAACGTCAGGTTTCCATAATTGGCAGCCAGCACCGTCGCCTGAGCGTTGGACTGTTGGTTGTAGTTAACCGTTCCCGTCGGACTGCTGGTCAGTGAGCCGGCGCCGAAAGAAGCAGCACCATTCAGAGTAAGCGTGTTGATTCCAACACCGAGTGCTCCGGCACTCAAGCTCAGGGCATTGAGCACCGTTACGTTGCCGCCGAGATTTGCGCCCGTAGCGTTGCTAAGTGTCAGACCGTTGAAGAACGCAAACGCCGGAATGGTTTGCAAAGCTGAACCATTAAAGACGACTGTGTTCGTCGGGTTCGCCGTCCAGGTGTTGCCCGTGACGCTCGGGTTGAAGACGCCCCCTACGCCAACGGTGCCATTGCCGAGCGTTATGGCGACAGCGCGGTTGCCGCTGATGGTCAGGTTGTTGTAGTTGAACGCCGGAATCGTTTGCGCACCGGCGCCGTTGAAGTCCACCGTGTTGCCGGTGACGATGTAGTTGCCCGTAGTAAATGTTGACGTCGGTGCGAACGCCCCCGCGATGCCAATCGTGCCTCCATTAATCAGCGTGACACTGTTTGTAGTACGCGCGCCGCTGATCGTCAGGTTGTTATAGTTAAACGCTGGAACGGTTTGGGCAACTATGCCATTAAAGTCGAACGTACTGCCCGTGATCGTGTGACCGGATGTAAGACCATTCGGATTAAACGTGCCAGCAACTCCAATCGTACCGGTCGAAGGTAGCAGCTTGGTAAACGCGCTGAACGTCAGATTGCCATAATTAAATGCCCGCACATCTTGTCCGGCGCCGCCCTGGTTATAACTGACCGTCCCGGTGGTGCCGCTGGTGAGGGTGCCGCCGACGATTGAGGTACCGGCGTTAATGACGAGCGTATTGGCACCGACTCCAAGTGTTCCGGTCTGCAAAGTTAATAGGCCGTTAACATTCGTAGAGCCAACTCCTAAAGTAACTCCGTTCCCGTTATTGATCTTAAGCTTGCCGTAAGTAGTAACACTGGCCGTCTGGGCAGCGGCGCCAATGTATTCCACTGTCAAATTGGTCAGGGTCTTGTTCGTCATCGAATACTGACCAAAGAATGAATCTGCGCCAGTGCGCCTCACTTGCGCGGTGCCGGTACCGGTAAGCGTCCCCGTGCCGCCGATGACAATGCTGGCTGGAGGCGCAAAAATCGCATTTGTCCCATTCACATTGAGTGAGCCATTCACATTGAAGTTGTTATTGGGTAACAGCGGCTGCGTGATGTTCGAGTCGGTTAGATTGTTGAACGTAATGCTGGCTGTGTTCGAGATGCTTTGAGATCCTGTGCCATTAAAGTTGAACGTACTCGTACCGGCATTGAAACTGCTCACGGGCGTTGTCCCACCAGCGGTATAAGAAAAATTCCCGGCAAGATTTACAGTACCAGTATCGCCGTTGAAGGTAGACCCAATTATGCCGTTGCCAGCCGGACTGATCGTCAAGTTGCCGGTGATATTCGTCGTGCTGCTGCTACAATTATAGGTACCACCCTGTATCACGACGTCCGTCGGATTAAAGACGCTCCCAGCGCTGTTGTTCCAAACACCGTTGCCGGCGATCAGGATACTTCCGCCGATCGTCATATTGGTTCCTTGGACCGTGACTATATAAGCGGTCGAAATGCTGGTCCCACCGTTGGGCGCGGTGTTGCCCGTGAATGTGACGCTTGGATTGGTTCCATTAAGCGTCAAGCCACCGCCCGCTACAGAGATGGCCCCGCCCACGTCCTGAGATGAGTTGTTGTCGAAAGCAGTCGTGGCTACCGTGGTGGGAAGAGATTCCACGAAGAGGGCTCCGCCATCCGCAGTTCCCTGTGTTTGATTATTTGAGAAAGTGCAGCCGCTAAAACTCGCCGATCCGCTTCCAATTCCGCCGGGAGAACCAAAAGCAAAGATCAACATTTCTGCCCCGCCGCCGCCGATGCCACTAGCTACATTGCGGTTAATTGTGGTTCCGGTAATGACCATGTCACCAGTCCCCCCCATGTGCTGGGGAGAGGACGGAGTGAAAGTGACGCCACCACCGCTGCCGTTTTGCTCGAGATTCGCAGTAGTGGTATTGGTCCGGTCTGTGTAAGCGCCCGGGGCACTGGCGCCGCCAATCGTGCAATTCGTGATCGTTAGGTCTCCTCCCGTGATTTGGATCCCTCCGCCTCCGCCATTGTTATTTGTCCCCATAAGGGGGGCCAGCACCTGATTGTTGGCCAGGGTTACGTTGGTTAGCGTTACTGAATTATCAAGCTCGCCGCCAATGATCGCTCCGCCGCCCAATACGTTCGACGCTGCCGGTGAAGTCCCGTCGCGCCCTCCAACTATCGTCAAGTTTGAAAAGCTATAGGTCTTATTGATTGCGAACGCGAGATTGAGGCACATCGCCCGATCGCCGTCGTTCGAGACACCGGTGGCAAGCTGCTGAATAATTGCACCACCACCAAGGCCTACCATGGTGACGCTGCCGTTGATCGTTAAATCGCCGACCGGATTGTTGTCGCAACCGCCGATGCTGGTACCGTTGTTGTCGAGTGTGTAAGTTCCCGCCGGAAGGTTGATGGTGGTTGGCTGATCCGCAGCGGCGGCGAGGTTAGCAAACTCAACAGCACCGCGCAGGCTGCAATCGTTCGCCACGCCAGTGCAATTGTCAGCCGCCTGCAGCGGCGCGCCGGAATCCGGATCGTCGAATCGATCTACGGTGATGGTAGCCGGCGCGAAAGGTACTAACGACAGCGAGGGAGCGCTGTCCTGCAGCACCAACATGCTTCGCTCGCCGTTGACCTTGGCGGGCAGTTGCAGAACGGCTATAGGAGCGGCGGCGGATTCGAGATTCATCTCCGCCAAATCGCCGGAAATCGAAGTGCTGGAAGAATGGGGCAGCTTCTCCAAATCGCCTTGCGGATCGATTTGTCTGACGATCGTTAGTTCCCTGCCGGCGATCACCATTTCGTCAGTCTCGCGCGAATTCATGTTGGTCTTCATCAAGAGTGAGTTCGAATTAGATCTCGCACTCAGATTCGTGCGGATGCTTCGCGATGAGGTCCAACTAAACTTACTAGCTCCGCTCCACGCGGGAAATGATTCAAGATCCGGATGCCTGGCTTCTTCCGTAAGTTGCGGTCGGACGGTTCCCCGATTGTGCGTCGCCAACTCAGCCTCGGTGAACTTGTTCGTGTTCAGTCCGGTCCTTTCAATAAGCTGCAACGTGCCATCGCCTGACAACGCCGCGATTTCAAGTCGTGCTTCGCGATCCCAAACGTAGTGTCCCAACGACAAACCGCGAACGTCCGATACGGCGGGAACGTGTTCGACTCGCGAATCAAGCGCGGGCGTTTGCTTCCGTCCCCAACCGTGAATAATCGCAATGTCGTCAGCTGTCGCAACTACGGCATCAATAAAAGGATCGTCGTCAACTCCTCCGAACCGAATTACGGTCGCTTCGCTCGAAAGGGAAAATTGCATCGGACTTGCGGTAAGGCATCCCTCCGCGCCGTCATAAATCAACACTTGCGAGCCACCAGGTCCATTAACTCCGACAGCAACGTCCTTCTTGCCGTCCGCGGCCCGAAACTCGCCAGCCGCCAGAGCAGTCAGGGCACCTCCTATTTCAATCGCCTGCGCAGGCAGCCATCCGTTGTTGCTATCACCCGCGATAAAGAACAACCCGCCGAGGCGGCCACCAACAAGTAAGTCTTTTCGCCCGTCGTTGTTGAAATCGCCAATTTCGAGAAAATCGACAGGTGTCGGCACCTGAATAGTCTCAACTGTTGGCAGCAGCGCATCCGGGTTATATCCCTGTGCCATCCGTTCGTAGACAGAGAGGTCGGTGGGAGCGAAGGCCTCGGGATTGCCCCGTTGAATCGTCACGATGCCGGTACCGCCATACGCGTACCCCGCCAGCACGTCGGGCGTGCCGTTGCTATCAAGATCTGCCGAAGCCAGCGAACGCGGTTGAGCTTGGCCCGATTGGATAGCTTGAATCACATTCTGTTGACCAACATAATCCGCGCGCACTTGCCGCCCGTCCGTAAAATTAAAGTAAGGCTTTCCGCGGCCGGCTGCTTGAATCGTCACTGCTGCATTCGACGTCAATGATTCTTGACCGTCAGTCTTGTTCGATGCCTGTTTCGCTGACACGCCGAGATGCAATTGGACTACGACTGCGGTGGCGAAAAGGAACGTGATGATGGTCAGGCGGAATACACGTATTCGACTGCGGGCCGCGGGAGTGCTCGTCATAAATGTGCCTCTCTTGTGCTTGTTCGTAAGAACAAGCTACGGAAAATATTGAATTCAATATCGGGAAAAACCTGACCTGCTGGATGGAGACCCGCTTGATACCCTGCTGGATGGCGCGAAGTCTGGGGCCTTCGCGACTACTGACATCGTAGTGAGGCGAGAATATTACAGCTGATGAGAGGCGGTCAATCTCAATTAGCAGCGCCGCGTCAAGCCGGCATCACGCCGCGGCAGCTGCATGCGCGTGAAGACTGAGTCGTCTTTTGGCGCGAAGGCTTCGGGGTTGCCATGGTGGACGGTGACGATTCCCACCGTCGTAAGCGTAGCCCGTGTCAAATCCGGCACAACAAGCGAAACTCGCGCATAGTTTAGGTTACTGTTTTCCGATTTTCATCCGCATAGCAAAATCGCAGAATTGCAGGCCTGACCTCAGGAGTGCACCATGATTCCACTCTTCTTGCCCTCCGAGTGTTGTTGCCCTCGTTCGCCAATCCGGTGGCCGGGGTTGATCCCACGGGCTGGGGAGGGGTGATTGCCGGGTTTGGTGACCAACGCGGCTTGGAACTCCTGGTCGTGGCCGGATTCACTCTTGACGAAGCCATTAAAATCGCCAGCGCTAATGGAGCCGGGTTCCTTGGCGAAGCTGATCGGATTGGGACATTGACCGCAGGTAAACACGCTGACATCGTTATCGTCCGAGGTAATCCAGTCGCCGACACCTCCGTCATCAAGAATGTGGAACTCGTATTCAAGAATGGCGTCGGCTATGATTCGGCAAAGTTGATTGCCTCGGTTCGCGGACTGGTCGGAGTTCGATAGTGCAAGATTGAGGCGCTGCCGAAATGTCTGTCAGGATGGTTTTTCCCTAATAATCTCCGCAGGTTTCTTGTCTTCACGCAAACCTTTGAATGATGGATGGCGAATCGAGCCCTCATCAGTCCATTCAGTAAACTCGACTTCTCCAACTAACTGCAACTTGGCCCAGTGTGCATCGCGTAAGCCGGGGTCTTTTGGTTTCACCGCGAACGGCATTTCTTTTTGCGCGATGCGATCCAACTTCTTCTGAAGTTCTAGTCGTTGCTTGATGCTGAAGCCGGTGCCCACCCGACCCGTGTAAACGAATTTGCCTTTATCAAACACACCCAGAATCAATGAGCCAAATCCGGGAAACGCTTTTTTCGAAGGTGTGTAACCGGCGATCACAAACTCTTGACGCTTCAAACACTTCGATTTCAACCAGTTTCGATTGCGCGTTGATTCGTAAGGAGAGTCGGCAAGCTTGGAAACAATGCCCTCGATTCCATACTCGCAGGCCTGTTTGAAAAATTGTGCTCCGTTGCCCTCGACGTGATCGCTGTAACGGATCACGCCGTTCTTTCCTTTTCGTTTTTGGGCCAACAATGCTTCCAGCACTGCTTTGCGGTCGCGTAAGGCACAGCGCCTCAGGTCGTAACCATCGAGATGAATCACGTCAAACGCTTCGAAAACAAAAGTGGGCGGTCGCCCGCCGCTTCCCATCGATTGTTGCAACCTTTGGAAACTACTGCGGCCGGCCTTGTCTACCACCACGACTTCGCCGTCAAGGATCGCGGTGGCAGCGGGTATTGCCTTCATGGCTTCAATGAGGTTGAGAAACTTTTGCGTCCAGTCTTTTCCGTTGCGACTCCAAAACTTGACCTGACCCCGCTGCAAGTAGCAAAGCATCCGGTAGCCGTCAAATTTCAGTTCGTGCAGCCATTCTTCGCCCTCCGGTGGACGTTCGACGAGCGTTGCCAGTTGTGGGGCGATACTTCCCGGCAGCGCGCCTTTTTTTGCCCCCGGGACTTTCTTTAGATCAATTCGGCCCATTTTGTTCCCAGCCTACGCGTTAACAAATGAAGAGATTTCAAGAACGCGACGTATGATACGATTGGGCTTCCTGAAACAACGAATCCTCGCATCGCCTCGCGCACTTAAATAACCCCCGGAGGTGCACCATGTTCAAGTTAAAAACAAATCTACTGGCATTGCTTGCCATAGTCCTGCTGCTGACTTCTGCCTCGACCGGATTTGCTCAGGACAAAAAGAAGAAAGAAAAGAAAGTTTACACGGGTCCTGCGATTATGTGGCGCGCACCCAGCGATCTTGAGTCGCGAAATCTGATGGATGGCGCGGGTGGAACGAGCATGAAACCGGATTTGTCGCGCATCACATTCGTCGAACAAAAGACCGAAGGCTGGTCAACCAAATATCGCGTGCGCGACGGCAAGAACCAGGAGTGGATGGCCAAGCTCAGTAAAGAAGCGCAACCCGAGACTGCAGCGAATCGATTGCTCTGGGCTATTGGCTACGAGACTGAGATTTCGTATCTCGTTCCCGAATTAGAAATTCAGGGCAAAGGCACTTTCAAGAACGTGCGACTCGAAGCGCGACCGCAAAAGGTCAAGCGCACCGGTAGTTGGCTCTGGACCAGCAATCCTTTTGTGGGCAAGCCGGAGTTTCAGGGACTCAAGATCATGATGAGTTTCTTCAACAACTGGGACATGAAGGACGACAACAATCAAATTCTCGCAGTGAAAGGCAAAACAGAATCTGAACGGCGATTTATTGTCAGCGATCTTGGCGCCACGTTCGGCAAAACCGGTGGCGTGTTCTCGCGCAGCCGCAATAAGCCTTCTGACTATGCGAAGGCAGATTTCATCAAGGCCGTGAATGGCAACGTCATAAACTTCGGGTACAGCGGTAAGAACCAGAAAATCTTCGACGGCATCACGGTCCAGGATGCGAAGTGGCTTGCTTCATTATTAAACCGCCTCAGTGACGATCAGGTTAAGGACGCATTTCGTGCGGCCAATTATTCGAATGAAGAAGTCGAATTACTGACGCAGGCGGTGCGCAAACGCATCGAGGAGTTGAACAAAATCTCCGGCAGCTAATCGGTCAGGGGGTCAGTGTCAACTTGTTCACTGGGATCGCGGCCCTCCCGGCCGCAATGAGCGTAGCGAACTGCTTTTGTTTTTGTTCTTTATCTGGAGTGAGCCCGAACGTGCGGCAATTCGCGCTTCGCGCTCATTGCGGCCGGGACGGCCGCGATCCCAGTGAACGAGTTGACGCTGATCCTGATCCGTGATCGTCGGCCCAACGATCGAAGTCGAGCCAGCGCTTGCGACGTCGATCAAAAACTTCGATGCGGTAAAGCGGGTGAATCTCCCAGATTGAAAAGCGTTCCGGCGAGTGTCGCTCCACGACCTTGTCGCCCTGAAAAACGCAAGGCCGGTGGCTGGCATCGTAAAACAATGGACCAGTCAGACGCAGGTAAAGCGCCGGGCCTTTCGTAGTTTTGTTTTCAACAACGCGGCCTTTGAGCAATCCTGAAATGATTGTCTCAATGTCGGCGTTTTGTCCGTCGTGGAACTTCTCCCAGCTGCGAGGCCGGTAGTGCGGCGTGATTTCAGCAGTGATAGTTGAACATTCGTCGAGGGGCCGGGGTTTCGGGCTTAACGCGATGTGAATATCGTTCCAGTCGAGTTCCGGATTGTCGCAGTCAACCGCCTCACCGCGCGCCGGTCGCCCATCAGACAGCTTGCTGTATTTCGTGTTCGCATAGCCTGCGTTGAAAATGTAAGCACTCAACGACACGATCGTGCCTTCTCCAACTTCCGCATTGCCGACTCTGATCAGCTTGCGTAAGCGCGAGCGATCCTCGGGATACTTTCCTTGCAACACAACGCTTCCGGAAGTTATGGCCTGTTCGCTCGCCTTTTGTAGTCGCAAAAAGTCGGCGAATTTCAAGGGAACGGGATTGCCTTTGGCGGTTAAGTTATTCTTCGCTGTGTTCTGGGCGTAATGATAGATGTTGTTGTCTTCCTTGCCGCGTGCGGGACAGCGGCGATCGATTTCGTGTTCCTGAGCAATGCGAGCGAATGGCACTTCATCGATTCGCGTTTCAAATCGCTGGGGTTTCGTTGTTTGAGCAACCGCAGCAGTACAAAGAATTAGAATCGGTATGAAAGCAGAACTTTTAGTTGGTCTTTTCATGACTACTTCAATTTGTGTCAACCACCAGTATGTTGCCACGTAGCGTCGCTCAGCGGGCGCAAGCGCCTCTTCCCGACCCTGCGCTTATTTCACTGATCTCCTGGCTCGAAGATTGAAAAGCTTTCAATGACCGTTCAGCCCTCAAGTGAAATAGGCTGAGGGTCAGGAAGAGGCGCTTGCGCCCGCTCTCAGATTCAATTTAGCTGTCCTGACCTGCGACGGCTGATTCATAACCATGAGGGTTGGCCCACCACGCGAGTGCGAAGAGTAACGAACCCAGGGCAGCGACAATCAACAGGCCTTCAAAAACGATATTCCAACCGTAATTCTGAACCAATGCGCCCAGGCCCCAGCCGGAAAGAACAGTGCTGGCGTAACCGAAGATGCTGGTTAGTCCGATCGCAGTCGCGGCAGCTTTCTTAGTTGCCAGGTTCGCGGCCGCTACGGCTAACAAACATTGTGGTCCATAAATAAAAAACCCGGCCGCACCGAGTACTGCCGCAGTCGACAGTTCGGAGGCAGCGGGTTGTTTCCAAAACCAAAATACTGAAACACCGGCGAGGACCATGTAGATCAAACACACACGAGTGGCACGCCCGCCGAAATACTTATCAGTCAACCAACCGCCCACAATCGCGCCGAACAATCCGCAGAATTCAAAGCCCGCAACCATCCACGCCGCGTGTTCAATTCGGATGTGCTTCGATTCAGTCAACAAGGTCGGCCCCCAATCGAGCACGGCGTAACGAATGATGTAAACAAAGAAATTCGCAAGTGAAACGATCCAGATATATTTGTTGCAGAACACTTGCCGGAAAACGAACGAACGAAACTGCTGCCGCGACTCTGTGACTTCCTCTTTGGACGTGCCGGCGACTTCGGGCAGTCCCACGCTCGGCGGCGTGTCGGGCATCGTGAACCACAAGAAGGCAGCACATACCAACGCAAATATTGCCGGAATTAAAAAACACCAGCGCCAACCAAATCCCACCAGATAACCACAAGCAATCAGGATCACGCCGCCGCCGATCGGATGCGACATGTTCCAGAGTGAAAATTTCGTGGCGAGTTGTTTGGGCGAAAACCAGTTGGTTAAAAGGCGCGCGCAGGGCGGGAACCCCATTCCCTGAAACCACCCATTCATAGTCCAGATAATTCCCAGGGCAAGTACCGTTGAGTTCAAGCCGAACAACAAATTTAACAGCGCGGAAACGGTAAGGCCGAAAACCATCATTACGCGCGCATTGGTGCGGTCGCCGAGAAAACCGTTGGCAAACTTCGAAACGCCATAAAGCAAACCATGCAAAGTCAGAAACAAACCCAGCTGGGTTTTCTTGATGCCGAGTCCACTCTCAAGCGCCGGCATCGCGATGCTCAGATTTTTTCTGACGAAATAAAAGGTGGCGTAACCGACTATGGATGAGACGAGAACTTTCCGTTGCCAACTACGATATTGAACGGCTATCAGTACGGGATCGGTTAGCTGAAAATCCGCCGCCGCTGCGGGTTGGAAGATCCTGATGAGACGATCGATTGCCGAACCGCGGCCGGTATGGGATGTTGCTGCGTTAGTGGTCATGGATTACGCGAGAAAGGCGACTGAGCTTAGTCGTTCACTGTAGAATCCAGCAAGAACTTTATTGCTGCCTTCTCCTTGGAGTGCGCCGACCAGTCGGCGCTGTTCGCTGGGCGACAAAAAGCGGTGACAAGTCACCGCAGTCCAAGGAGATGATCAGTTAGTGATGCTCGAGAATCAGTTAGTGACGCTCGAGGATCACTTAGTGACGCTCGAGGATCAGTTTGTGACGCTCGAGGATCACTTAGTGACGCTCGAGGATCAGTTTGTGATGCTCGAGGATCAGTTAGTGATGCTCGAGGATCAGTTAGTGATGCTCGAGCATCAGTTAGTGTAGCTCGAGGATCAAAGTTTGTTGTTGCAATAATTGGTAAGGTTGATTGAAATGAACTCTGAATTTTCCGAACAAAGAGTGCCATGAGCCAGGCCCCTGACAAATCATCAATCGCCGCCGCCTATGACGAGTGGGCCAAAACCTACGACGTTAACGACAATCGCACGCGCGATGTGGCGGGAGTGGTTCTCAGGAAGATTGATCTGCCAGTTGCTGGAAAAAGAGTGATCGAAGTTGGTTGCGGCACCGGCCGCAATACTGTTTGGCTTGCGGAACGCGCGGCCGAGTTAGTAGCGATCGATTTTTCGGAAGAAATGCTGGCACGCGCAAGAACGCGTGTCTCCGCAGGACAGGTTCGCTTTGTACAGCATGACGTCTGCCGTCCCTGGCCGCTGCCCGATGACTCAGCCGACGTCGTTATTGCGGTTTTGATTCTGGAGCACGTGGAAAAACTCGAGCTTGTATTTTCGGAAGCGGCAAGAGTGGTGGTTCCGGGCGGCAATTTCTTCCTCTGCGAGCTTCATCCAACTCGGCAATTACTTGGTGGACAAGCGCAGTTCGACAAGGCGACTGGAGAACGACAACTGGTGACTGCCTTCATTCACGACGTCTCGGAATATGTGAATACTGGATTGCAGTTAGGGTTTGCGCTCGATCATTTAGGCGAGTGGCGCGATGAGGACGCGTCGAAAACTACGCCGCCACGTCTGCTGTCTGTCTTGTTCAAGAAGTCGCAATGAGCTTCTCCTTGGAGTGCGCTGACCTGTCGGCGCTTTTACGTTCGCTTGAGTCTATTTAACAAGAACGCCGACAGGTCGGCGCACTCCAAGCAGGAGCGCAACTTAGGATTCGGCTTGCGCCGTGCCTTCGGAAGGTTGCGGCGCGGCCTCAACATTCGGAGTCGCTTCGGGTACAACCTCCGATACATTGTGCTCATTCGCAGCACGATTAATTTCATCAAACCACATCGACTGTTCCGCTGTTAGTTCGGCGCTCGCCTTGATCTTCGTCATAATCGCGCGCGCCTTGCGCAACAAATCGTGTGCCTCCGTCTCCGATTGCGGTTCAACTTCGAGAATTGAAATCGCTGTCAGGAATTGTGTCCACGCGAGTTCGGCCTGGCGTTTCACATTTGCGGCGTCCAGCCCTGCTAACGCCTGGCGAAATTCCATGGTCGGACGCAACCCCGCCAACGCCATCTGCGATTCGCCATTCATGCGTCTCGCGATAGCAAATGAATTCAGCAGATCGCCAAAGTAGCTCATCCATTCGGCGTAATCTTCCGCGATAGTCAGGAGCGTATTCATGATTCCTGACCCCGAAAAATAATGCTGAACCGCGGTTGCGAAGTCGCCACTGGACCGGTAAGCGTCCGCAAGCTTGCGATAACTAACTGCCAGTTGGGCCTGCCACTGAGCATTCTTAGGATCGTGAACAGTAAGGGTCTGCTTCAATTCCAAAGCAGACTGGTAAAGGCGGCGGCCTTCTTCAAAATTTCCTAAACCCGAGTGCGCATCGCCAAGCTTCTCGATGCTAGCTGCCAGTTCAGCCTTGCGAAAGAGATTCGCCTGGTCCAACTGCGACAAGCGTTCGCGAATGTTGCGCGAATCTGTGTACTGCTGAAGAGCACCCTGGCAGTTCGCGCGCGCGCAGGCCAGATCGCCGACACGTTCAAGCACATCGGCAACCCGTGCCTCTCGTTCAGTGTTGGCAGGTTCCTGTTTTGCCAGCCGCGTGCGAATATCCAATGACTGTTGAAAGTTTTGCTCCGCCTCCTGCAACTTGCCGTAGGCGATCGCAGCTTCGCCGGCTTTGAGATGTGTTTCGGCTAAGTCTTCAAACGCATCCGCATTAGTTTCATCGATATTTGCGAGGTATTGTCGCAAGGCAAGCGCACCGGTGAATATTTGGTTTGCGAAAGCAGTGTCGCCCGCCAGGCTTCTGATTTCGGCCAGACGCAAACGAGTAACGGTGTAATTGCGCCTCCAGGTAGCGCTGGTATCAGCCTTATCCAACTCGATTAATTTGCCGAAGATCTCATCGCTCTTGGTGAAGGCGTCCTGAGCTTCCTTCATGTTTCCGTAGGCTTGCATGCTTTCGCCGATGCGATCGTAACTTTGCGACACCACGTGCTGTAAATTAACGTCTGACGTGTTCTTCTCCGCCGCGATCTTCCGTATCTCCAAACTGTCTTTAAATAACTTGAGGGCTTCTTCCAATTGGCCCTTAGCACGCAACGCGTCGCCGAGGGAGACATAACTGTCTGCCAACAAACCATTCATGTAATCAATAGGCGCCTCTGTAGTAGCTAACTGCGCTTTTTTTTGTTCCAGACTTTCACTGTAATACTTAATTGCGTCTTCAAGTTTGCCCTGCAACTTCGTGATGTCGCCGATACGGTCCCGGTAATACGAAGCAGCATAAGTCCAGTTTGGGTCGGGCTGAAGCGCCCGGACAGTCTCGAAAGCTTCCTGGTACAACTTTAAGGCCTCATCCGTCTTTCCCTGGGACGTTAGTCCCCAGGCAAGCGACGAACACTGGTGAGCAAGCATGTAGCGGTGACTTTCTGTCGCGCTGGCACTCTGGACTAACTCACGGAATATGGCGAGGGCTTCTGAATAAGCCTCGACCGCCAGTGAAAGTCTGCCCCCATCCTGGTGAATGCTGGCGCGGCTGTTGAGAGCTACTGCTTTGTTCCACTTGACCGTGTCGTCGATCTCGGTTGGCTTGAAGCCGCCGAAATACTCAACCGCCTTGTCGTTAACTTCGACCAGTAATTGCAATTGACCAGAGGAACTCAAACGCCCACTGAGGTTGTACAGCATGAAATTGATCAGCTCGTCGGCGCGAGTACGTGCTTCCCTCGCCTGATTCATCAACTCTTCGAAACGTTCTTTTTCGGCTCTCTCCTGCTCGGCCCTCTCATGTTCCTGCTTGGCCCTTGCTTCAGCTTCCAGTCGTTCTTTCTCAGCGAGAATCCGGTCGGCCGCTTCTTTTTTCTCTTGATGACGAGCCTCACGGCTGGCGCTGATCACACCAATCAAAACGTCGTGCGCGAGTTCTACTCGTTGCACTCCCTTTTGCCGCTCGTCCAACCGCAATAGCCGCCGGCCGATCAAGCGATCAAGAACTTCCTGATTGATTCCCGGTTCTTCAAGCGCGTTTTCTACGGCAATGGTGTCGCGATGCCCCGACTTCGTTAACAAACATTCCTCAACGAACTCGCGAACTTGCGCCGGTGACTTGAACGCCGGATCGGCTACACAATCCACGTAGAAACGCTTCAGGATTTCCAGGCTGCTGTTGCCCACCAGTTGCGAAGTAATCGCCGGCGCCTGCGACTGAAGTCGTTCATCGTTGAGCTTGCGGCAGAAGAGACTCAACAAGGCAGGATCAACTTCAAGCTCTGTGAGGTTCGCGTCGCTGACGGTTTCGGTCGGCGCTGCGGCAGCAGCAACAAAGCGCACAATTTGCCGCGCCACCTTTTGCTCGACGAGGTCTCCGCCCGATTTGGTGACAACGTCGAACGCCTGCTGACCGGTCATGGTCATGATGCGCAAGCGATTCGACATCACGCTTGGCATCGAGCCTCTCATTGATTCCAATTCGGGCAGGTAGTCTTCGCGCAAACTCAAGATCACCTTGCAGACTTCGCTGCCAAAAATGAAGTTCGACATCTCTGCTTCGGCGGCATTCAGTCGTTCGCGAAGTTCCTGCGGTGGGCGGTTCTCGATCAGATCCGAAAGGTCTTTGAGAAAAACCTCGGTGCGCGCGCGGTGGTCGTCGCTGCGGGCACCCAGCGTGAAAATCTCTTCAAACTGATCGAACACGAAAACCGGCGTGACTAAAACATTCTTCCGGTTCCAAAAGTCGGCATTCTTGCGATGAAAACACTCCCACAACGATCGGTTGGAAGGAAGCGGCGGAGCTTCACATTCACCAAGCTCAACGGCTTTCCTGATCGTCGCACGGATTTGTTCAGACAGTGGTTCGTCGGTCAGCGTGTAATCAAGACGAATGTAGAAGGGCAAATACGCTTCGAGGCGCAGACTGGGAAAGAGTCCGGCACGCAGCAACGATGTCTTGCCGAGACCGGAGCGACTAAACAGGACCGTGAGCGACTCTCGCTTCACCTGCCGCAGCAGATCAGCTGCTTCCTGATCGCGGCCATGAAAAAAGAACGCATCATTTTCACGAAACGATTCAAGACCCGGCCAGGGATTCTGCTCGTCGACGCCCGTCTTTGGTAATGGTGGACCAGTTGTCATTATCGACCCTGTTGCCGTTTATGCCAGTCGCGCAGGATTTGCTGCATGTCGTTTCTGAAGGCCTGGGTAACTTCGCCGTTTGGCAAGAACTTCCACTGAGGTTTTTGGAATCTGGGAGGCACGAGGGCTTTGGTAACTTTTATGTCGGCATTCAGCGCGATTGGCACGAGGAATGGAATAGTGTCGGCATAAAGTTTGGCTGTCTCAACACCTTCGCTCCATTCCAACCGGAAAAAACCGGCGTCGTGTTTTTCGGTGTCCTGAGAAATCACGGGCACGAAGCAATTGCATTTAGAAATGGCCCGCTTAATCTTTATTTCCCAATCGTCGCCCGCGTGCAAGTCATCCTTGTCGAACCAAACGTCCCAACCCATCTCACTTAGCACGTCACGGATATTGCGCACCGCCTCCAGATCTTCACTAGCGTAGCTAAGAAATAGGCTAGGCATTCCCGCTCCTGCCTGGGTCGCGGCACTCACCTGCAATGGTTCCTCAGCCTCATCGTCCTGATGCGCCTCCGCATATCGTTTCGATAATTCGTCGACGAACGTCGCCGCGTTGTTGTCGAACACCCAGCTGCTGTCATTCGTGAAGCGTTCCAAAAAAATCACGAGATTTGGATCGCTGCCTGCCAATCGATCCGCGAGAAAGACCTGGACGCTGTTCCGCGATAGACGTTGCCCCGATGCACCGCGAATGAAAAAGCGCGCCAACCAGTCGGACAAACTGCTGCCCACGATCAACAAACTATTCGCCTTGAGCGCATCAAAAAGTATTTCGGGGCGGTATTTCTTATCGAGCAACGAGTAAACAAACTCGAGCATGTCCTCTTCGGTAACCACATAGTCGTCGGGCAACGCAGTTGCCGATGCGCGACCCAACAGGTGATAGACCACCGGCGTTTTTAGAAACTGTGGTTCGGCAGCAATGTCCTGCGAGCCGGTTGGCGCATACGCCAATACTTGTGCTTTTTGTGGGGCGCGCACCTGATTAACCGCGCGTTCCAGCAAAGAATCGAAAGTGGTAGTGACGAACAGTTTGAAATGACGAATGCCGGCAAGCTTCAGAAGCGCGGGCGGTATCACAAGATTCGCATCAGTAGCATGGGCACGAATGCTTTTGTAAATGACTTCGCGAGTATGCTTTTTTCCGCTAAGCCAGCGACCAACCAGGTCGGTCAGGAGGAAAG
>JADMIO010932668.1_pt1 | contig 16115 bp, 17 predicted proteins | sample 8958161 | NCBI WGS metagenome assembly JADMIO01 (sample SAMN16585339, study PRJNA669376) | soil metagenome | isolation source: Crop rotation soil | place: USA: Cullars Rotation, Alabama | collected 2011
CGCGACTTCAAGTCACGTGAATTCCAAGCTTCGGATCCCACTGTGCTGGAAAGAGGCTGTGGACAATTTACGAGTCAAATCAGCGCGTTAAGAATTCCGGGTACGGAGCGACCCCTGCCGTCAGGGCGGCAGCAGATTCTTGACGTAGGGGCGGGGCCGGTAGCCTGCGGCTCGCATGCAGGAATCGTAGATGCGGTTGAACGTACGGTTCCGGGCGTAGGACGTGCCGCTCATGCCCAGGAGATTGTAGCCCAGATACTCGTCGCCTTTCAGGCGGCAGGTCTGGTTGTCGGCGTTGAAGCGGCCGGGATCGATTCCGGCGGCTTCGAAATAATCGCCATCGTGGCGGACCAGGCTGCTGCAGCCGGCGAGCACAGCCACGGCCAGGACAAGAAAAAAGGCGCGCATAACGGTGTGTTAGCGCGCCCGTCTTCCGAAAGAAAGCAGGCTTAATAGCGATAGGTGTCCGGCTTGTAGGGGCCGGCTTCCGGGATCGAGATATATTCGGCCTGCTTGGTGGTCAGCGCCGTCAGCTTGACGCCGATCTTGTCCAGATGCAGGCGGGCGACCTTCTCGTCCAGCTTCTTGGGCAGGGTATAGACCTTCTTCTCATACTTGCCGGTGTTGTTCCACAATTCAATCTGGGCCAGCGTCTGGTTGGTGAAGGAGGCCGACATCACGAAGCTGGGATGGCCCATGGCGTTGCCCAGATTGACCAGGCGGCCTTCCGACAGAAGGATGATGCGCTTGCCGTCGGGGAATTCGATCTCGTCCACCTGCGGCTTGACATTGTGCCACTTGAAATTGCGCGTGGCGTTGACCTGAATCTCGCTGTCGAAATGGCCGATGTTGCAGACGATGGCGCGGTCCTTCATGGCGCGCATGTGATCGACGGTGATCACATCGACATTGCCGGTGGCGGTGACGAAAATGTCGGCGCGGGGCGCGGCATCTTCCATGGTCACCACTTCATAGCCTTCCATGGCGGCCTGCAGGGCGCAGATGGGGTCGATTTCCGACACCATCACGCGGCAGCCTGCATTGCGCAACGACGCGGCCGAACCCTTGCCCACATCGCCGAAGCCGGCGACCATGGCGACCTTGCCGGCCATCATCACGTCGGTGCCGCGGCGGATGCCGTCCACCAGCGATTCCTTGCAGCCATAGAGATTGTCGAATTTCGACTTGGTGACGCTGTCATTGACGTTGATGGCGGGGAACAGCAGCTTGCCGGCCTTTTCCATCAGATAGAGGCGATGCACGCCGGTGGTGGTTTCCTCCGACACGCCCTTGATGCTGGCGGCGATTTCGGCGAACCAGCCCTTGGGCTTTTCCTTGAGCAGGCGCTTGATCAGCGCGTAGAAGACTTCCTCTTCCTCATTCTCCGGCTTTTCCAGGAAGGCGACATCGCCCTTTTCGGCGCGCAGCCCGTGATGCACCAGCATGGTGGCGTCGCCGCCATCGTCCAGGATCATGTTGGGATAGCCGCCGCCATGCCATTCGAACAGCTTGGCAGTATAGTCCCAGTAATCCTTCAGGCTTTCGCCCTTGATGGCGAACACCGGAATGCCGGCGGCGGCGATGGCGGCGGCGGCATGGTCCTGGGTCGAATAGATGTTGCAGGACACCCAGCGGATGTCGGCGCCCAGCGCCTTCAGGGTCTCGATCAGGACGCCGGTCTGGATGGTCATGTGCAGCGAGCCGGCGATGCGGGCGCCCTTGAGGGGCTGGCTCTTGCCATATTCGGCGCGCGTCGCCATCAGGCCGGGCATTTCGATCTCCGCCATGGTGAGTTCCTTGCGGCCCCACTCGGCGAGGGAAATGTCCTTGACGATATATTCCTGGGCGGCCATGGCGCAGAGTCCTTTCAAATTGCGGGCTGGCTATAGCAGCCGCTCCCGGCACGGGCAAGGAGGATATAAAGAAATCTGCATATGGTATGGCGGAGTTTGGTGGGACGTGAAATTCTCAAGTTCCAGCAACCGATTAGCCGGCCCGACGCTACCGCAAGGTCTTTCTCAGGGAGCCTTCCATGCCGGCCATCGCGCAATCCCGCATCCTCATCATCGCCACCAATGGATTCGAGCAATCCGAACTGGAAGTCCCCCGCGACCGGCTCCGGGACGCCGGCGCCCGGGTCGATGTCGCCACCCCTGACGGCGAAGGCATCAAGGGCTGGGACAAGCAGGACTGGGGCCGGCCGGCCGAGGCCGATCTGGCGATCCCAGACGCAAGCTGCGCCGACTATGACGCGCTGGTGATCCCAGGCGGCGTAATCAATCCCGACAAGCTGCGCACCGATGAAAAGGCGGTGGCGCTGGTGAAGGAATTTCTTTCGTCGGGAAAGCCGGTGGCGGCGATCTGCCATGGACCCTGGATGCTGGTGCAGGCCGGCGGGCTCGAGGGCGTGAAGGCCACCTCCTACAAATCCATCCGTACCGATGTGGAGAATGCGGGAGCCGAGTGGGTGGACCAGGAAGTGGTGGTGGACAAGGGCATCGTGACCAGTCGCAGTCCGGACGACCTGCCGGCATTCGTGAAAAAAATCATCGAGGAGGTGGAAGAGGGCCGGCACGCAAAGCGGGCGGCGTAGGACAGGCGCCCTGACAAACTGCCGCGCGCGGGCTCAAGACGCTGACGCGCGCCGCGCTGGCAGTGATCGGCGGCGCGGCCGCCAAATATCACTCCTCGCCGAATTTGGCCTCGATCAGCGCCAGCATGGCCTTCATGGCGGCATCGGCGTCCGGGCCCTGGACCTCGACCTGGATCTCGCTGCCCATGCTGGCGGCCAGCATCATCAGCCCCATGATGGAGCGCGCATTCACCCGCTGGCCATCCTTGATGATGGTGATCTCGGACTGAAAGCGCGCGGCGGCTTCCACCACCTTGGCGCTGGCGCGCGCATGCAGGCCGCGCTTGTTGGTGATCAGGGCCCGTGCGATCAGCGGCGCGGCCATCAGCCCGCCAGGTCCGCGGAGCCGGCGCGCATATATTTGCGGCCCGCCTCGATGGCTTCCTTGACGGCCTGGTCCAGCGGCAGCCTCGTGCGGACATCGACCAGCTTGATCAGGCTGGGCAGGTTGGCGCCGGCCAGCACTTCGATCTTGCCGCGCTCCAGCAGGGTGAGGGCGAGATTGCAGGGGGTGCCGCCGAACATGTCGGTGGCGATCACCACGCCGCGGCCGACATCGACCGAATTGGCGGCCGCCGCGATCTCGCGCTGGCGGCGCTCGATATCGTCTTCCGGTCCGATGCAGACGGCGCGCAGGTGGGTCTGGGGACCGACCATATGCTCCACCGCGGCAATGAATTCCTGCGCGAGGCGGCCATGGGTAACGAGGACAATGCCGATCATGCTTATTCCGTTTGGGCTGCGGAACCTAGTCAGGTCCGGCGGCCGGCGAAAGCCCTATCTGGGGTTGAAGCTGTCCCGAAACAATCCCCGCGAAAAAGCGGCCAAAGCAAGGCGGATTTTGGCGGGCCCCGAGGATTCGCGGCCGTTCATGGCGATAAGCGGCACGGACCTGGATGCCGCCAATGCCCCAGGCGGGGCGTAGAATCGCTGCTCCGGCAGCCGGGCCCCGGCGCGTCCAACCCGCACCGCCAATGCCAGCTTGACCTCGGGCAGGGACGGGACGGCGATGATGCCGACACCGCGCATTTCGATCAGGCCGGCGATGCTGTGGGGCGCGCGGGCGAACAAGGCGCGGTTCTTGACGAACAGGTCGGTGCGGTCGTCGGCCACCAGCCTGGCGCCCTCATCGATCAGACGCAGCGCCAGGTCGGACTTGCCGGCGCCGCTGGCGCCCAGCAGCAGCACGCCTTTGCGCCCGATGGCCACGCAACTGGCATGGATGTTTGTCATGCGATGGGCAGTTCGACGATAAAGCGGGCGCCCAGCTTGACGCCGGCGGCATCATAGCGGTTCTCGGCCCAGACGCGGCCGCCGGCGCTGTGGGCGATCTGCCGGGCGATGGAAAGGCCCAGGCCCGAATTGCGCCCGAAACTCTCGCCCGGCCGGGAAGTGTAGAAACGGTCGAAGATCGATTCCAGATTTTCATCGGGAATGCCGGGCCCGTCGTCATCCACCGTCACTTGCGCGAAGGCATGATGCCGGCTGGCGGCGACATGAATGACGCCATTGTCGGGGCTGAAGGAAATGGCATTGTCGATCAGGTTGCGGAACACCTGGCCCAGCCTTTCGTCATGTCCCATCACCTTGACCCCCGGCGGCAGACCGTCGGTCAGGGTGACCCGCACGCCGCGCGGCATGGATGTGACATCATAGATTTCGACAATGGTGGCCAAAAGCCGCGACAGGTCGATCGGCATGCGCGCCTCGCGGCTCAATTCCGCATCCAGGCGCGAGGCGTCGGAAATGTCGGTGATCAGCCGGTCGATGCGCTTGACGTCGGCGCGCACCAGCGCCACCAGCCGGGCGCGGCTTTCCTCATCCTTGGCCCGCACCAGCATTTCCATGGCGCTTGCGAGCGAAGTGAGGGGATTCTTCAATTCATGCGCCACATCGGCGGCGAAACGCTCGATGGCGCCGATACGGTCATACAGCGCCGCCGTCATTTCCTTGAAACTGTCGGCCAGTTCGCCGATTTCGTCATTGCGTTCCGGAAAACCGGGAATGGCGTCTCGGCCACCCAGGCCCTGGCGCACCCGGTCGGCCGCCGCCGCCAGCCGCCGCACCGGCTCGGCGATGGTGCCCGCCAGATAAAGCGACGACAGCATCATCACCGCGAAGGCCACCAGTGCCACTTCAAACAGGATGGTGCGCTCCTGGCGCAATATGTCGTCAATGTCGCCGCTTTCGGTAGAGATAAACAGCACGCCGTAGATGGTGCGATAGCGGCTTTCGATCGGCGTGGCCACCGACAGCACCAGCTTGTTCTGGTCGTCCACCCGTTCGGCGGTGGCGGTGGTCCCGGTCAGTGCGTCATTCACTTCCGGATAGACGCGGCCATCCTTGCCGCCTTCGGCATAGCGCGGCAGGCGGGCGAAAGGCCGCACACCCATCACCCCGTCATAGATGCGGTCCCAGCGCTCCTTCACCTGCGTCCGGGTGTCCAGTGCCGGCAGATCGGCCTTCTGCACCACGCCGGCCGGCAGCAGCAGCCGCGAATCCACCGCCAGGCGGCCGTTGGGGAGGTAAAGACGCGCCCGCAGCCGGGTGGGCGAGATCAACTGGAACAGCAGCGGCTCGGCTTCGGCGACTTTCAGCCGGTGCGTCTCCGGATCGGTGGCATAGCGCGCCAGGGTACCGGCGATGATCTGCGCCTGCAGGCTGACGCCATTGAGGCGTTCCTCCACCAGGCCGCGGCCGGACGACTGTACCGTGACCATGCCGCCGGCCAGGATCAGAAGGGCCGCGACATTGAAGGCGAGAATGCGCCAGGTGAGGGCGGAGAAGCGGGGAAAAGCCAAAGCGCCCCTTACTCCTTGTAGCGGTAACCCACGCCGTACAGGGTCTCGATGGCGTCGAAATCGTCGGCCACGGCCTTGAACTTCTTGCGCAGCCGCTTGATGTGGCTGTCGATGGTGCGGTCATCGACATAGACCTGGTCGTCATAGGCGGCGTCCATCAGGCTGTCGCGGCTTTTGACGAAGCCCGGCCGCTGCGCCAGCGCCTGCAGGATGAGAAATTCCGTGACGGTCAGGCGCACCGGCTTGCCGTCCCAGGTGCATTCATGCCGTTGCGGGTCCAACGCCAGTTTGCCCCGGGTCAGGGCTTCCTTCTTCACTTCGCCGGCGACGGGGGCGGCGTTCTTGCCTTCGGCCCGGCGCAGCACGGCGCGCACCCGTTCCAGCAGCAGCCGCTGGGAGAAGGGCTTGCGGATATAATCATCGGCGCCGGCGTTCAGGCCCATCAATTCGTCGATCTCTTCATCCTTGGAGGTGAGGAAGATCACCGGCAGATCGGCGCCCTGGCGCAGGCGGCGCAGCAGCTCCAGCCCGTCCATGCGCGGCATCTTGATGTCCAGGATGGCGAGGTCCGGCGGCGTGGTGGTCAGCGCGGTGAGAGCGGCGGAGGGATCGGAAAAGCTGCGGACATGATAGCCTTCCTGTTCCAGCAGCATGCTGACGGATTCCAGGATGTTCTTGTCGTCATCGACGAGGGCAATATTCGCCATGATTGAGTCTGTCCGAAGTTTGTCCGGACCAGTATAAGCCCCAGTTCGGCAAAGCAAAGACCGGTAAAGCAAAGCCTCATGGAATATCGCCGCCCGCCCGTCCCTTATGAGCCCCGCCGCTTCAAAAGCGCGGTGCCCTATTATGAGCGTTACCGGCTGGCCTATCCGGACCGGCTGGTGGCGCGGGTGGCGGCCCTGGTGGGCCTCAAGGCCGGGGACGCGGTGCTGGATCTGGGGTGCGGCCCGGGCTTTCTGGCGGTGCAATTCGCGCGCGCTGGAATGGCGGTGACCGCCGCCGATCCCGAGCCGGACATGTTGTCAGGCGCCGAAGCGGCCGCCGCCGCCGCGGGGGTGACACTGAAGTTGTGGCAAGCCGGCTCCTACGACCTGACACCGGACAGCGGGCCCTTCCGGCTGGTCAGCATCGGGCGCGCCTTTCACTGGATGGACCGCGCCGCCACGCTGGCAATGCTGGACCGCGTCATCCTGCCGGGCGGGGCACTGGCGCTGTTTCACGATGCCCATCCCGTGCTGGCGGAAAACAACTGGTTCAAGGTGCTGCGCAAGGTCAGCGACAAATATGGAAGGGCCCAGGCGGCCCATATCGCCGAGCGGCGCATGCTGGGCCATCGCCGCTATGAACCGTTCCTTTATGCGTCCGCCTTCACCGAGCTGGACTGGCTCAGCGTCACCATCCGCCAGACCCTGACCCTGGACGACGTGGTGGGCCGGGCCTTTTCCATGTCCACCTGCTCGCCGGAAAAACTGGGCGACCGGGCCGACGCTTTCGAGGCCGATCTGCGCCAGGCCTTGAAGAGCGAGGCGCGGGACGGCACGGTGACGGAAATCGCGGAGATGGTGGCTTTGGTGGCGCGGCGGCCGGGAGAAGTGTCTTGAAGAATTTGCTGGCGGATTTTTCCCGCACCAAGAGCTTCGACCTTTTGATGGCGTCCCCGCTCGTCCTCTGGTTCGGCTATAATGCGATCAATCTCAGGCCCGCCTTGTCGCGCGATGCCCGGTGGCTGCTCGCCGATCCGCTCAGTCTCTACAACAATCTGCATTTTTTCTCGCTGGCATCCGCGATCGGCTTCAACCTGCTGCTGGTCTGGCTGCTGCTGACGCGCAGCGTGCCGGTGGGCAAATCCAAGGGCCTGTTGCCGCGTGTCTGTGCCTTCGTCGGGTCTTTTCTGGCGGTGGGAATATCGCATTTTCCGCCCGCCGATCTGTCGCTGGGATGGCAGACCCTGGCAACCTTCCTGACCCTGGTCGGCTTCGCCGGGTCTCTGCTGGTGCTGGCGCGGCTGGGCAAAAGCTTTTCGGTCATGCCCGAAGCCCGCCGGCTGGTGACGGATGGACCTTACGCCTATGCCCGTCATCCGCTGTACGCGGTGGAGATCATCGCGGTGGCGGGACTGGGCCTGCAATACCAGCAACCCTGGGCCGGCCTGCTGGCGCTGGCGGTGGTGGTGCTCCAGGTGCTGCGCAGCCTGTTCGAAGAGCAGGTGCTGGCGGAAAATTTCCCGGAGTATGAATCCTACCGCGCAAGAACGGCGCGGTTTATTCCCGGGGTGCTGTGAACGGTTGCGCGGGGCGGGGGCCTGTGTTTAATCTCTATAGCCTTCCGGGAGGCACGCGGTCCGCGCAAAGGGTTTAACCCGCTCGCACGTCTGGTTTGTGTTGCCTGACTTCCTGCCCGAATTTCGCGGACACCGGGCGCTCGAGGAAGGAAGGATTCCGATGACCGGCGGCCCCGGGAAGCGCGCGCTTCCCGCAAATCCCAATCCCGATTATCTCCGGAAGGAAGCGAAGGCGCGGTTGCACGTCTTGCGGACCGTCTCTCCCGGCGCGCGGCTGGCCGAAGCGCAATCCGTCCTGGCGCGCGAGTATGGTTTTGCCAACTGGGCCCAACTCAAGGCCGAAGTGGAAAGGCGCGCCGCCGGACCCCGGGGCGCCTGGACCCGGGTTCGTCGCGCCCATGTCGCGGTCTTGGCTCCCGGGCGGCGGGATGGCGACGAAGACGAGGAAAGCGAAAATCAGGCCGCGTTCTTCCGCGCCGGGGTTACCGCACAACTCTGCTTCTTCTTCACCGTGATCGCCGGACTGCTGCTGCTGTTTCTCCACCAGGGCCATTTCGACAGCCTCGAAGAAGTTCTTGAGCGGTTCGCGCAATTCTCGCGGCGCGGAGGATGACATGGAGGCGGCCGCCCAATCTGCCGGGGGCAGGCGATGAAATATCTGCCGCTGATCACGGCATCGCTGCGCCGCAAGTCCGCGCAGACCCTCCTTACTTTTGTCTCCGCGACCGCCGCTTTTGCGATTTTCGCCGTTATGATGGGGGTGGCGGCCGCGGCCGACGGCATCGCGATGCTGGTCATGATCGCGCAAGCGGTGGCGGCGGTCGGCCCCACGCTCATCCTGTTTCTGACGGCAAATGCCACAGCCCACTCGGTGAGCGAGCGCATCCCCGAACTCGCCATGCTGAAGAGTTTGGGCTTCGGCAACGGCACCATCATCACGCTCCTTTTCGTGGAAACCGCCATTCCGCTCGTTGCCGGAGCCGTCTCGGGCCTCGGACTGGCGGCGCTGTTTTCCCTGTTCCTGCTTCACCTGCTCCCGGCGGGCGTGATGTTTCCGGTCCCGCATGTGTCGGTCCGCATCGCGCTTTGGGCAATGCTTGCTGCCTCAGGTATATCCTTTCTCATCACGGCGCTGCCGGCCCTGCGTGTGGGCCGGCTGGAAATTGCGGCCGCGCTGGCCAGACCCTGAGATGAGAACGCTGGTGCAAATTCTGGCCGTCACTGCGATCGGGCTCAGCACTTTGCCGCGGCGTATCACGGGCGCCTTGCTGATCGGCCTGGCGCTGGCGGTGGTGGTGCTGGGGACATTCTATTTTTTCGCCCTGTTCGAAGGCGTAAGCCAGGACATGATGGCCGGCAGCGATCCGGGCCGTGCCGTGATTACCTCGGCCGGGCAATGGAATGAGGGCTTGAGCCGGATTGCGCCCGGCTGGATAGAGATCATCGCCAAGGCGCCGGGTTTGCGCCGCACGGCCGACGGGAGAGCCATGGTGGACGCCGAAGTGAGGGGCGGACTTCCGTCCCTGAGGCGAAAATCGGATGGCGCGATGGTGCGTCCCAGCGCCGTATCGGGATTCATGGGCATGGGGCCGATGGGCTTCGCCCTGCGCCCTGAGCTGAGATTGGTTTCCGGGCGCATGTTCCGCCCTGGAACGAACGAAATCATTGTGGGCGTCACCACCTGGCGAAATTTTTCCGGCCTGAGCCTGGGTGACCAGGTCACGTTCAGGAATGCAAGCTGGACCGTGGTCGGCAGTTTCGCCAGCGGCAGTTTTCTCGACACCTCCTTGATAGGCGATGTCGGGCAGGTGATGCCGGCGATGGGACGCGAAAGCTACAACAGCGTGATTGCCCAACTGGCTTCGCCGGAGTCCTTCCAGGTCTTTCACGACACGGTGCTGGCCGCGCTTCCAGTCTCGGTGATGCGCCAGACCGATTTCACACGACAATTCCTGGCCCGTGGGCCCGCGCAGGCCCGAGTGCTGGCCTATGTCATCGGCTTTCTGCTGACGGTCGGTGCCTTCGCGGCCATTCTGCAGACCATGTACCAGGCGGTCGATTCCCGCAGTCCGGAAATGGCGGTGCTTCAGGCCATCGGCTTCGGCGGCTTTGCCGTTGCATCGGCCGTCGTGCTGGAAGCGATGCTGATGGCCATTCTGGGCGCGGCCATCGGGACCGCTATTTCATGGGCGTGGCTGGATGGGACCTATTTCCGGGGCGTGCTGCGCTTTGCGGTCACGCCGCATCTGTTTCTGTTCGCCGTGGAAGCGGCGATCGGGATCGCCTTTCTGGGCGCAGTCCTCCCCGCGATCCGCGCCGCGCGCCAGACGGTGGCCGAAGCCTTGCGCTAGGCAGGCTCAGACGAACTCGACCTTCAGGATCTCATAGGACCGCGCCCCGCCGGGCGCCGCGACTTCGACCGTGTCGCCCTTGCTCTTGCCGATCAGGGCGCGGGCGATAGGTGAGGAGAGCGAGATGCGGCCCTTCTTGGCGTCGGATTCCACGTCGCCCACGATCTGGTATTTGCGTTTCTCGTCGGTATCCTCATCCACCAGGGTGACGGTGGCGCCGAACTTGACGCTGGTGCCGGACAGTTTGGAAATGTCGATGACCTCGGCGCGGCCGATCTGGTCTTCCAGCTCCATGACTCTGCCCTCGATGAAGCTCTGGCGCTCCTTGGCGGCGTGGTACTCGGCATTTTCCGACAGGTCGCCATGGGCGCGCGCTTCGGCAATCGCCTTGATCACCTCATGGCGGTCCTCATTCTTGAGGCGGTTCAGCTCGTCCTCCAGGCCCTTGAAGCCCGCAGCGGTCATCGGAATTTTTTCCATCGTCATCACGTCCCGGAAGGTCAAAAAACCAGCCTCCGGCGGTTTGGAATGCCGGATTTCAGGTCAGTTGCCCTGTTAAATCATTGAAGTTACTGGGTCTTTAATGAACGCGGCCCAGAACTGCCTACAAAGAGTAGGACTGCAAGGGGGCGACTTCAAGACTCTGCCCCTTGAGGGCCGCGATGGCCTCGGCGGCGGCCTTGGCACCCGCCATGGTGGTGTAATAGGGCACTTTCAGGGTCAGCGCCGCCCGGCGGATGGAGGAGGAATCCACCAGCGCCTGCGCGCCATCGGTGGTGTTGAACACCAGGTGGATTTCGCCGTTCTTCAGCGCGTCGACCACATGGGGGCGGCCTTCCATCACCTTGTTGATGGTCTTGACCTCGAGGCCGGCCGCGGCCAGCACACGGGCGGTGCCGCGCGTCGCCACCAGCGAGAAGCCCATATCGGCCAGGGCGCGGGCCGGGCCCTCGACAATATCCTTGTCGCCTTCTTTCACCGAGATGAACACCGCGCCGCCCAGCGGCAGCTTCACGCCGGCGCCGATCTGGCTCTTGGCGAAGGCGCGGCCGAAATTGGTGTCCAGCCCCATCACCTCGCCGGTGGAGCGCATTTCCGGTCCCAGGATCGTGTCCACGCCTGGGAAGCGGGCGAAAGGCAACACCGCTTCCTTCACCGACATATGGGCGGGATGCGGCGGCTTGAGGTTGAAGGACTTCAGGGTTTCGCCCGCCATCACTCTGGAGGCGATGGCGGCTACCGGCAGGCCGATCGCCTTGGCGACGAAAGGCACGGTGCGGCTGGCGCGGGGATTGACTTCCAGCACGAAGATTTCCTCGCCCTGGATGGCATATTGCACATTCATCAGCCCGCGCACGTTGAGGGCGCGCGCCATGGCGATGGTCTGGCGTTCGATTTCGCGGATGATCTCGGGCTTCAGGGTGTGCGGCGGCAGGGAGCAGGCGCTGTCGCCCGAATGCACCCCGGCTTCCTCGATATGCTCCATGATACCGGCGATATAGACGTCATTGTCCGCATCGCAGATGGCATCGACATCGACTTCGGTGGCGCGGTTGAGGAAGCCGTCGATCAGCACGGGATTGTCGCCGGAAATGCGGAACAGTTCGCCGGAATAGACCTGCTCCTTCAGTTGCGCCTCGTCGGACACCACCACCATGCCGCGGCCGCCCAGCACATAGGACGGGCGCAGGATCACCGGATAGCCGATCTCGGCCGCGGCGGTCACCGCTTCGTCCGCCGCCATCACTGTGGCGTTGCGCGGCTGCTTGAGGCCCAGATCGTTGAGCAGCTTCTGGAAGCGCTTGCGGTCTTCGGCAAGGTCAATGGCGTCGGCGCTGGTGCCCAGGATGGGCACGCCCGCGTCGCGCAAGGTGTTGGCGAGTTTCAACGGCGTCTGGCCGCCAAACTGCACGATCACGCCGGCCAATGTGCCCTTGCTCTGCTCCAGGGCCACGATCTCCAGCACGTCCTCGGCGGTCAGCGGCTCGAAATAAAGCCGGTCCGAGGTGTCATAGTCGGTGGAGACAGTCTCGGGATTGCAGTTGACCATGATGGTTTCATAGCCCTGCTTGGAGAGCGAGAAGGCGGCATGGCAGCAGCAATAGTCGAACTCGATGCCCTGGCCGATGCGGTTGGGACCGCCGCCCAGGATGATGATCTTCTTCTTGTCGCTGGGATCGGCTTCGCACACGGGCGCGTTGCCGAAGGGCGATTCATAGCTGGAATACATGTAAGGCGTCAGCGCGGCGAATTCGGCGGCGCAGGTGTCGATACGCTTGTACACGGGCCGGACATCCAGCTTGTGGCGCAGGGCGCGGATGTCGGCGTCCTTCTTGCCCGTCAGCTTGGCCAGACGGGCATCGGAGAAGCCCATGGATTTGAGGCGGCGCAGGTCAGCGGCGTCGGGGGGGAGGCCGTTCTTTTTGATCTCCGCCTCGGTCTGGATGATCTGGTTGATCTCGCCCAGGAACCAGGGGTCATAGCCGGTGATGGCCTGGATTTCGTCCAGCGGAAAGCCGTAGCGCATGGCCTGGGCCGCCACCAGAAGACGATCCGGTGTAGGCTTGGCCAGCGCGGCGCGGATCGCGGTCTTGTCATCGGCCAGCGCCACCTCATCGAAACCGGTCAGGCCGGTTTCGAGGCTACGCAGCGCCTTCTGCACCGATTCCTGGAAGGTGCGGCCGATGGCCATGGCTTCGCCGACCGATTTCATGGCGGTGGTCAGCAGCGGCTCGGCGCCGGGGAATTTCTCGAAGGCGAAACGCGGGATTTTGGTGACGACATAATCGATGGTCGGCTCGAAGGAGGCCGGCGTCACCTTGGTGATGTCGTTCTTCAATTCGTCCAGGGTGTAGCCGATGGCCAGCTTGGCGGCGATCTTGGCGATGGGAAAGCCGGTGGCCTTGGAGGCCAGCGCCGAGGAGCGCGACACGCGCGGATTCATCTCGATCACGACCATGCGGCCGTCCTTGGGGTTGACCGCGAACTGGACATTGGAGCCGCCGGTCTCCACCCCGATCTCGCGCAGCACGGCGATCGAGGCCGAGCGCATGCGCTGATATTCCTTGTCGGTGAGGGTCAGGATCGGGGCGATGGTGATGCTGTCCCCGGTATGCACGCCCATGGCGTCGATATTCTCGATCGAGCAGATGATGATGGCGTTGTCGGCCTTGTCGCGCACCACCTCCATCTCGAATTCCTTCCAGCCCAGCACCGATTCCTCGATCAGCACTTCGCGGGTGGGGGAGGCTTCCAGGCCGGATTCGACGATGGCGAAGAATTCCTCGCGGTTATAGGCAATGCCGCCGCCGGTGCCGCCCATGGTGAAGCTGGGGCGGATCACGGTGGGAAGTCCCACCTCGTCCAGCACCGAAAGCGCCTTGGTGAAGCTTTCGGGGGAAAGCTCGGTCACCGCATTGCCGCTGCCGTCGAACAAAGGATTACCGGCGGAATCCTTTTTCTGGCGCAGCTGGCCTTTCAGCGTGATGCCCCTGGGGACATCGAGGCCGATGGCCTTCATCGCCTGCTTGAAGCGCTCGCGGTCCTCGGCCTTGTCGATGGCGTCGGCGGTGGCGCCGATCAGTTCGACATTGTGCCGTTCCAACGCGCCGATCTTGCGCAAGGAGAGGGCGGTGTTGAGCGCGGTCTGGCCGCCCATGGTGGGCAGAAGCGCGAAGACCTTGCCGGGCGGCACATTGGGGCGCTCGCGGGCGATGATCTTTTCGACGAATTCGGGGGTGATGGGCTCGATATAAGTCGCGTCCGCCAGGCCGGGGTCGGTCATGATGGTGGCCGGGTTGGAATTGACCAGCACCACCCGGTAGCCTTCCTCGCGCAGGGCCTTGCAGGCCTGGGCGCCGGAATAGTCGAATTCACAAGCCTGGCCGATGACAATGGGACCGGCGCCGATGATCAGAACGGTATGGATGTCGATCCGCTTCGGCATGTCCACTCGCGCGCAAGGGCCAGCGCGCCGGTGGCGCGTTTGGCCCGCAAAGATGTAGGTTAAGGGGACCGTTTAGACGGCTCGTCCCGCCGCCGCAACCCCAAAAAATCGCCGGCCGGCTATGACCGCCAGCGCAGGGTCCGTTCCTGCACAGGATTGACGAATTCGGTCCCTTTTTCGACCGATTCCGCCCAGGCTTTCTTGACCCGGTGGTACCAGATGGCGGGCTGGTCGCCGTCCTGGATCAGCATCAGATTCGGGTTGAACTTCAGCCCCTCGCGCTGCAGTTCCACCATCTTGCGGTCATCGGCCATGAAGGTGGGACCCAGGGCCATGAAGATGGGCTTGAGGAAAAATGCCCAGGCCGGCCAGTACATCACATGGATGGTGTCGGTATGGTCGGCATCGCGCGGGGTGCAGACGGTCAGGCCCACCACCGTGAAAGCCTTGCCGAACAGACGGCCGCGCACGATCTCGAAACGGGTGGACGGCAGTTCGAACGTGATCTCGGTGGTGACGTCGCCCAGAAGGTTGTAGGCCGGCTTGGACGGCTTGTGCGGACTCATGGTGAAGCCGGTGGGCAGCGGGGCGTAGTGTTTTTCCTTCACCCGCGGGGTGCGCTTCCACCACCAATGGTCGTGCACGAAGGCGGCATGCACCGGGTCCATCAGTCCTATCACGGCATGGTCGATGCTGCAGCCGAAATTCTGGATTTCCGTCCAGCGCGGCTTGGGATTGGGGACGGGAATGCGGGGCGGCGCGCCCCTGGGTTCGCTGCCCGGCTTTTCGGCGACATAGACCCAGATGAGGCCGTCCTGCTCGCGCAGCGGATAGGACCGCACCCTGATCTTCTGTGGATCGAGCTCCTGGCCTTCCACCAGCGACGGGATGGCGCTGCACACGCCATCGGCGCGGAAGCGCCAGCCGTGATAAGGGCACTGCACCGTGTTCTCGGAGAGGATCTTGCCCGCCGACAGCGGCACGCCGCGATGGGGGCAGATATCGCGGATGGCAAAGGCCTGGCCGTCCTTCATGCGGCCCAGTAGCACCGGCTCGCCCAGCAGCATTTCGCGCCGCATCTGGCCGGGACGCAAAGACGAGGACAGAGCCGGCATGTACCAAAGGTCCCGCAGGGGCCCCTCGGTCATTTGGCGCCGCCATGCAGCATGTTGTCGGTCACCATCAGGATGCGCCCCTTGTCGGTGATCAGCTTATAGGCCCATCCGGCGGCGCGCGCACTCAAAGCCCGCGCTTCCTCCTGCACCGGCCTGGCGGCGCCCGGGGTGGCGGTGGCGCTGAGGCGGGCCCAGGGCTCGTTGTTCACCATGGCGGCCTCGATCTCCACGATCAGGCCGTCAAAGGTGCGGGCCGTCACATGCGACGACTTGACGAAGATGATGTCGGCGGCCGGGCGGACATCGCCGGCGGTGAATTCGGTGATGGCGGTCGGCAGCAAGTCCACGATGCCCTGATTGACCGGCCGGGCCGGCAGGATATTGTAGTGGATGTCGGAGACATGCTCTCGCGTGATGGTGAAAGCCGGGCGCGCGTCCGGGGCAAAACGCACCTCCTTCAGCCGGGCCGGCTGAATTTCGAGGATACGCAGGAGCATCCAGTCCTGGACCCTGGCATGCGGGACATAGACGGCGCGCGCCAGCCAGCTTTGATTTTCGGCAGGCTTGCGCACGAACAGACCGGTGGCGCCGCCGGCTTCTCCCAAAGGCTGGCTGTTGCCGGTGATCAGCGAGGCCAGCTCTTTGCCGTTCGCATCGCTGACAGTGATCAGGATGCCATTGCCCTTGGGCGGCCTCTCCAGGCCGACATAGGACAGCCAGTCGGCGCGGGCGGTTTTGGGCTCGACTTTTTCCAGTGCCGCCAGGCCGATCAGGGTATGGCGCACTTCATCGAGATCGGCGGGATAATTGCCCTGGCCAGGCAGCACCCAACCGGCTTGCGGCGTGTAGGTGACCTGAAAATCGCCTTCATGGCTGACGATATGGATGCGGGCCGCGTTCTTCACCTCGGCGGCGAAGCCGGGAAGGACGGCTTTCCAGCACATTGGGATCCTAAGCTTAGAATTCCACGTGGACAAGTTGTCGCG
>JADMIO010838993.1_pt1 | contig 16114 bp, 13 predicted proteins | sample 8958161 | NCBI WGS metagenome assembly JADMIO01 (sample SAMN16585339, study PRJNA669376) | soil metagenome | isolation source: Crop rotation soil | place: USA: Cullars Rotation, Alabama | collected 2011
GCCGCGACTTCAAGTCACGTGAATTCCAAGCTTCGGATCCCACTGTGCTGGAAAGGGGCTACGTCGATGCGGACGCCGAAGTCGAGATCATCTCGGCGCAGGAGCAGCGCCATCCGCTCGAGGCGATCGCGCCATGTGCGACGCTCGCCGAGCTGGAGCTGGTCAAAGACGCGGTGAAGCGCGTGCGCATCGGCTACGAGCTGAAGCGTTACGCGGTCGACATCGCACGTGCGACGCGCGAGGCGCCTTCGGTGGCGCTCGGGGCCGGGCCGCGCGGCTCGCTTGCACTCACGCGAGCCGCGCAGGCGCTGGCATTGATCGACGGCGAATCGTTCGTGCGGCCCGAGCACATCCGCGAGCTGGCCGTGCCGGTGCTGGCGCACCGGCTCGCGCTCGACGCGCAAGCCAGGTTTGCGGGCGCGAGCGCGCAGGCGATCGTCGAGCACATCATGCAGACGCTGCCTGTCCCCGCGTAGGTCGACCATGGCGCGGATCGCGTACTGGGCGCTGCGCATTGTCTCCGCGGTGAGCCGCTGGCTGCGGCGCCGCTTCACGCCGGCGGGATTGCTGGTGCTTGGAGCGGCCTGGGCGGGCGCGGTCCTCGGGGTGGACACCGAGCGCTCGATGACCTATCAGGGTTTCACGCTGCTGCTCGCAGCGGTCGTGCTGGCACTGCCGTTCGCGCTCTGGTTCAGGCCTCGAATTGCGGTCGAGCGCCACGCGCCGCGGTTGGCGACCGCCGGCGCGCGCTTCAGTTATCGCCTGATTCTGCACAACCGGTCGGCGCGCGTGCAGCGTGGGCTCATCCTGCGCGACAGCCTCGTGGATCCGCGCCCGAGCTACGCGCAGTTCAAGGCGGCGGTCGTGGCCCAGTGGACGCTCTTCCGGCGCCCAACGCTGTTCGACATCTGGCGTACGCTGATTGCCCGCAACGGCAGCGCAACACTCGATGAGCGCACGCTGGGGCCATTGCCCGCGGACCGGCCGGTGGAAATCACCGCGGAGGTGACGCCGCAGCGGCGCGGCGTGCTTCGATTCGAGTCGCTGAGCATTGCGCGGCCGGATCCCCTCAATCTGGTGAAGGCGTGCGCCGACCAGCGCGCGCCCGGCACGGTGCTCGTGCTGCCGAAAACCTATCGGCTGCCACCGCTCCTGTTGCCCGGTGCGCGCCGCTATCAGCACGGCGGCGTCGCACTGGCATCGTCGGTGGGTGATTCGGAAGAATTCGTCGCGCTGCGCGAGTACCGGCCCGGCGACCCGCTGCAGCACGTGCACTGGAAGAGCTTCGCGCGGGTCGGCTACCCCGTCGTGAAGGAATATCACGACGAATTCTTCGAGCGCCACGCGCTCGTGCTCGACACTTTCGCCGGCGATGAGAACGAAGAAGCATTCGAGGACGCGGTCGCCGTGGCTGCGTCGTTCGCCGCGGCGGTCGATACGCGCGAGAGCCTGCTCGATCTCATGTTTGTGGCGCGCGAGGCCTACTGCTTTACCGCCGGCCGCGGGCAGATGCAGGCGCAGCAGCTGCTGGAAGTGCTTGCGGCGGTGACACCGCATGAGGCGAGTGGTTTTGACATGCTCGCTGATTCGGTGCTCGCGGCCCGTACCGCCATGTCCAGCGCGATCCTCGTGCTGCTCGCATGGGACGCGCAGCGCCGCGAGCTGGTGTCGCGGCTGCGCGCAACCGGATTGGAAGTGCTCGTGCTCGTGGTCACCTACGCGCCCGGCGAGATCGAGGAACGCGCGGCATGGCTGGTCCCGTTGCAGGCGGGGCGTATCCAGCAGGACCTGGGAGCGCTCGGCGCAGCTTGACGTGATGCCCGCGCCGCCCTTCTTTCTCTCCGGTGCAGTGTTGTTCTGGGCCTGGCACGCGCAGGTGCTGCCGCTGGGTGCAGCGATGGCGCTCGCGCTCGAAGCGCCGCGGGTCATGCGAACGCGATGGCATTTGGGGCCGGCCGGCTTCGCGCGCATCTCCGACCTTTGCACCTGGGCATTCGCGATCCTGGCCGGCTACCTGTCGTTCACCCGGGGCATGCCGATTCCGATTCTCGAAATCTTCAAATGGCTGCCGCTCGTGATGCTGCCGCTCATGGGCGCGCAGCTGTTCAGCGCAGAGGGCCGGTTGCCATTGTCGGCGCTTTTCCTGACGCTGCGCGCGGGCAGGCACACCCCGCAGGACGAGCGCAGCGTCGATCTGAGCTACGTGTATGCGATCGTCTGCGCGCTTGCCGCAGGCGCCGCCAATGTGCGGCATGACAGCTATTACTACGGCGTCGCGTTGTTCTTCGCGTGGGCGTTGTGGCGCGCGCGCTCGCCGCGTTATCCGCGGCTCGTATGGGCGCTGCTTTTCATTTGCGCGGGCGCGCTGGGCTACGCCGGCCATGTCGGGCTCAGCCGGCTGCAGGAGATGGTGATGGAGGCGACGGCGGAGGCCGGTGGTTCGCGCACCGATCCTTACAGAACGTCGACCGACATCGGTCAGATCGGCGAGCTCAAACAATCGAACCGCATCGTGCTTCGAGTCGCGCCGCGGGAGGTGCGCACGCCATTGCTTCTGCATACCGCGAGCTACGACGCGTACACGTCGCCCGGATGGGTTGCGCGCGATGCCCTCTTCATGCCGGTGACCGCGGCGCTCGGCCGCACCACATGGGTGCTGTCCGATCCGCGACCGGCCGCCTCGAGCATCGAGACGTCGCAGCCGGTGTCGCGCGGTAAGGCGATCCTTGCCTTGCCGAACGGGACCGTACGTTTAGAGCAATTGCCCGTGCTCGACATGAAGCGCAACCGGCTGGGCGCCGTCGAAATCGAAAGTCATGAAGATCTCGTGAGCTATCGCACCGTGTTCGATGCCGACGCCGCGTCGCGCGATGTGCCGCGGGACGGGGATCTGCGTATACCGCGCCGTGATGCCGCTCTATTCGACGAGCTCGTGGCGCGGCTCGAGCTCAAAGGCAGGCCCGCGCGCGAAATTCTGGCGATCGTGAAGGCCTATTTCAACCGCGAATTCACCTACTCGACGTACCTGGCGCAGCGCAACGGGACGTCGCTCGCCGATTTTCTGCGGGTGACTCACGCCGGACACTGCGAGTATTTCGCGACCGCGACCACTCTGCTGCTGCGCGCCGCAGGACTGCCGGCACGCTATGCAACCGGCTATTCAGTCCAGGAATGGAGCGATCTCGAGCAGAGCTACATCGCGCGCGAGCGTCATGCGCATTCGTGGGTGCGTGTGCACGTCGACGGGCGCTGGATCGATTTCGATACGACGCCCCCGGTCTGGTTTGCCGCCGAGGCGCAGAGCGCGTCACGCACCCAGTCGCTCGCCGACCTGTGGTCATGGGCGTCGTACCGCTACGCGCGGTGGCAGGCCGAAGACCCCAATGCGTCCGTGATCACCGCGCTCGTGCTGATCGTGCCGCTGGCGGCGATTCTGGTGTGGCGGCTGCTCATCCGCGATCCCATCACCGCGATCCGTGCGCGCCGGGCCGCGCCAGCCGCACGGCGGGAGCTCCCTGGCGCGGATTCCGACTTCTATCGAGTCGAAGCGATGCTCGCGCGTGCGGGCTGTGTGCGTGCGCCGCATGAGCCGCTGAGCACCTGGCTCGCGCGCGTGCGTCGCGAGCGCGTGGATATCGCCATTGCTCCGCTGCTCGATCTGCTGCGGCTGCATTATCGCTACCGGTTCGATCCTCGCGGCCTTGACGAATCCGAACGGCTCGAGCTGAGCGCGCGGGCACAACGCTGGCTGGACGAGCACCGTGCGCTGGCGCCGCTCGAACGGCGATGAAAGCGGTTTGGGGAAAAATGATGAATGCGGAATGATGAATGCTGAATAAGAGACAAATCCTCAATCCTCAATCCTCGATCCTCTATTCCCGCTGATGAAGAAGCTGCTGATCGTGTTTCACTCGATGACGGGCGGCGCACGCCAAATGGCGGAAGCGGCCGCACGCGGCGCATGCGGGGAGCCGGACATCGAAGTCCGGACCGTGCGCGCAGTCGAGGCGGGCGGTGATGACGTCCTGCGCGCGGATGGCTATCTGTTCGTGACGCCCGAGAATCTCGCGTCGATGGCCGGCGCGATGAAGGATTTTTTCGACCGCAGCTATTACGTGGCACTCGACCGGATTCAGGGGCGTCCGTATGCGGCGTTGATCTGCGCGGGCAGCGACGGCGAGAACGCGGCCCGGCAGATCGCGCGCATTGCGCTGGGCTGGCGCCTGAAGCCGATTGCCGAGCCCCTGATCGTCTGCACGCATGCGCAGACGCCCGAGGCGATCCTCGCGCCCAAGACCATTTCCGCCGCCGATCTCGCCCGTTGCGAAGAAGCGGGCGCCGCGCTCGCCGCGGGGCTCGCCCTCGGAATCTTTTAGAAACGAGAGAGGAGAGAGGGGAGAGGGGAGAGGAGCAAAAGCGTGAGGCGTGAGGCGTGAGGAGTTAGGCGCAAGACATCCAGCGCGCCTCAAGAAGCCTTTATTCAGCATTCATCATTCAGCATTCATCATTCAGCATTCATCATTCAGCATTCAGCATTGCGGTCTGATTCATCCTTCATCCTTCATCCTTCATCCTTCATCCTTCATCCTTCATCCTTCATCCTTCCGTCCCCGCCCTCATCCCTCTCCTCTTTCCTCACCAGCAACTCCGGGCCTATCTGCGACAACTTCGCCACGCCGCACAGCTGCATCGTGCGCACGAGCTCGTCGCGCAATATCTCGATCGCGCGCGAGGCGCCTGGTTCGCCGCCGGCGCAGACGCCATAAAGCGTGGCGCGGCCGATCAGCACTGCTTCGGCGCCGAGCGCGAGGGCCTTGAAGACATCGGTGCCGCGCCGTATGCCGCCATCGATCAGAACGCTGACCCGGCCGCCGACCGCGCGCACGATCGCGGGCAGCGCGTCGAGCGTCGCGATCGCGCCATCGAGCTGGCGCCCGCCGTGATTCGACACGATCACCGCGTCGCACCCCATGGCGGCGAGGCGTTCCGCGTCGTCGGGCCGCGCGATGCCCTTGACCAGCAGCTTGTGCGGCCATGCGTCGCGAATTGCCGCGAGATCGTCCCAGTCGAACGACGGATCGTAGTTGCGCCCGACCGAAGAGGCGATCGCCGCCGTCGCCGTCGCATCGGCCGTAAAGCCCGCCATGTTCTCCAGTTCGGGTATGCCGCGAAAAAGCATCGGCAGCGCCCACGCGGGCCGAGATGCAAAATCCACGAAATTGCGCGCCGTGAAGCTGAACGGGATCGAAAAGTGATTGCGGAAGTCGCGCTCGCGCTTGCCGCCGACCGGCAGGTCCACCGTGATCATGAGCGCTTCGTAACCGGCGTTGCGGGCGCGCTCGATGAGGCGCAGCGTGAAGTTGCGTTGTCTCAGCACATACGCCTGGAACCAGAGACGGCCCGGCGCGGCCGTGGCGATGCGTTCGATCGATGCGGTCGCCATCGTCGAGAGCGTGTATGGAATGCCGCTTGCGGCGGCGGCACGCGCGATCGCGACGTCACCGCCGCGCCAGCCGAAACCGACGACGCCGGTGGGCGCGATCGCGATCGGCATCTTCGATGGCGCACCGAGTATGCTGGTCCCGATATCGACGCTGGCGACATCGTTGAGTACCTTCGGCGCCAAACGCAGCCGCTTGAACGCAGCGCGATTTCCGCGCAGGGTTTCTTCGTCCTCGGCGCCGCCGTCGAAGAAATCGAAAACTGCGCGCGGCAGGCGCTTGCGGGCGAGCTCGCGCAGGTCGGCGACCGAGTACGCGCGCATCACCGCCGGGCTCATGGCGCAGGCTGCCGGTAGAGAACGACGGGAATTGCTCCGGAACAGTCGTTATTCGGCTTTGACGCCGGCGGCCTTGATCACGCGCGCCCAGCGGCCCGCGTCCTGCTTGAGGAACGTCACGAACTCGGCGGGAGAACTGCTCACCGGAATTGCGCCCAGGCCTTTCAGGCGTTCCTGGATGTCGGGGTTTGCGAGCGATTTACGCATCTCGGCGTTGAGCCGGTCGATGATGGCCGGCAGCGTCGTTGCAGGCGCGAGCATGCCGACCCACGGCGCAGTGTCCTCGAAGCCCGGGAATCCGCTTTCGGCCATCGTAGGCACCGTCGGAAAATCGGGATTGCGCTTGGCAGTGCCGATCGCGAGCACCTTGAGGCGCTTTTGCGCGACCTGATCCGCGATGCCGATCATCGGGTAGAACATGAACGAGACGTGACCGGCCATCACGTCGGTGAGCGCGGGCGCGTTCCCGCGGAAGGGCACGTGCGTCATCTTTACAGCCGCCTGCGTTTCGAGCAGCGCGGCCGCAAGGTGCGCCGAGCCGCCATTGCCGGCGGAACCGTAGCTGACGCTGCCCGGTTTTGCCTTGGCGAGCTTGATGAGGTCGGCGACCGAGTTCGCCGGACTGTTCGGACTGGTTACGACCAGCAGCGGCAGGACCGCCGCGAGGCTGATCGGCGCAAAGTCCCTGAGCGGATCGTAGGTCTTCTTCTCGAGCAGCAGGTAATTCACGTTGTGTGAAAGCGACGCGAACAGGAGCGTATAGCCGTCAGGCGCCGCCCGCGCCACCAGCTCGGTCGCGATCAGCGAATTCGCGCCGGTCCTGTTGTCGATCACGATCGTCTGCCCCAGCGCGGGCGACATGTCCTGCGCGAGGATACGGGCGATTACGTCCGTCGGGCCGCCGGCGGCAAATCCGATGATGATGCGGATGGGCTTGGACGGATAGACGTCGGCAGCGAAGGCAGGACTGACGGCCGTCAGTACAGCAGCGGCTGCCAACCAGGCGTGCAGGTGTTTCTTCACGGCGGACCTCCTCTGAGATAGACGGGCCATGGAACGGGCGAGCGCCCGCCGTTCAGGCCGCTGCTGCTTTTTCCGCGCCGAAAAACTTGTCGGCCATTACCTGGCAGCGCTTCACCAGGCGATGCTCGTCGGGACCGTAGTCCGCCACCGCATTGTGCAGCGTACCGAAGTTCTCCCACATGAGCACGTCGCCTTCGTGCCATTCGAACTTGTAGATGTACTTGGGCTTGAGCTGATGCTCGAACAGGAGCTCGAGCACCTCGTCGCTTTCCTGCTGCGGCAGCTCGTTGATGCGCATCGAATACCCGGGATTCGCATAAAGCACCTTCTTGCCCGTTAACGGATGCGTGAGGAAGATCGGGTGCGACACCGGCGGCTTGGCTTTGCGTTGCGCATCGGTGAGCGCAGGGCGCGTGCTGCCCTTTTCGCTGCGCATCTTTTCCCAGAACTTGTTGAAGTCGTGCAGCACCGTCATTCCGTCGAGGCGCTGCTTGAGATCCGAAGGCAGGTCTTCGTACGCGGCGCGCATGTTCGCGAACTCGGTGGACCCGAGCGGCTTGCCATTGCGATGAGGCACTTTGACTGCATAGAGGACGTTGGCGAACGCGATCATCTTGCTGTACGACATGTCCGTATGCCAGTCCTGGCCCGCGTCGGACAATCCGATCGGCTTGCCGTTTTCGACGATGTTGGAAAGGATCATCACTTCGGGAATGCCGGGTTCCTGATAGGAACCGGCGACGTTGATCTCGAGCGTGCCGAAGCAGGAGCTGAAATCCTTCAGCTGCCGGGCTGACAAGCGCTGCTGCGGAAAACGGATTACGCCATACTGGCCCAGCGCGCGCTGTATCCCTTCGATCGCCTCGGCGGAAAGCGGCTTCGAGAGATCGAGTCCTTCGATGGTCGCGCCGAGGATTTGGCCGCTGCCGGTTACTTTCATCGGTTGCCTCCTTGTGCGATAGGGCGCCCGCCTCGACGATCGATGATTTGGCGGACGTTACGTTCGCGGCGGGTGGGGTTTATGGTAGCAGCACGGCGCCCGCCGGGGATGGAGACTGCACTCGTCCGCAGTCCGGCGTCAGGTAAAATCGAGTCACCGCTTGCGGCCGAACGCCGTGCAACCGCAGGCTCGCCGGCCTCTGTCCTTTCTTCTCCCTGGAGCTCTCCCATGCCGATAGCCCGCGTCGCATCCGACCTCGAGATGCATTATCTGATCGACGATTTCACCGATCCGTGGCGCAAGCCCGAAACCGTGCTGATGATCCACGGCAATGCCGAGCGCGGGCAGGCGTGGTATGGCTGGGTTCCCCATCTCGCGCGGCACCTTCACGTGGTGCGGCCGGATACCCGCGGGTTCGGCGCGTCGACCGCAATGCCGCGCGACTTCAAATGGACGATGGACCGCGTGATCGACGATTACCTGAGCCTGATGAAAACCCTGGAGATCGAGCGTTTCCATCTGGTCGGCGCCAAGTTCGGCGGCACGATCGCCCGTTATTTCGCGGCGCGCTGCCCGCAACAAGTGCTGACCCTGACGGTGGCCGGCACGCCGCCGCCGAAGTGGGATCGCATGGGCGTGAAGGCCGCGCACGCGACCGAAGAGCTCGCCTCGACCGGCGTCGAGGGATGGGCGCGCAAGAACATGGCGGGACGGCTCGGCAGCAGCTTCCCGGCGGAAGGCGTCGAGTGGTGGACGAAGCTCATGGGGCACACCGCGCTGTCGACGTTGATTGGGTTCGGCGAAACGCTGCCGTATACCGACATCAGCGGCGATATTACGCGCATCCGGTGCCCGACCCTGGTCATCACTACCGAGGCCAGCGCTCTGGGGTCGGTCGAACAGACCCGGGAGTGGCAGCAGAAGATTCCGAACTCGAAGCTGCTCGTGCTGCCGGGCAATTCCTATCACGTCGCGGCGACGGATCCGGACCGCTGCGCTCAGGAAACGCTCAATTTCATCTTGCAGAACAGCAAACGCCGCGATTGAGGACGGGAGAGCTCGACCCGGCGTCGAGCGGGAACGCGATGCCTAAGATCCGGTAATCACCCCGGCAGAAGTCGCGGCAGTTGAGGAGGCCGGCAGAGGACGTCGTCGCGAGACTGAGAGAGCCGCTATCGCGAGGTCACGCCGGCGCTTCGTCTTCCCTTGCTTTGGGATATACCTGGATGTTGACGCTCGCATCCAGATGGAACTGGCGCTCGCCGATATTGACCGGCTCGCTCAGCGTCTTTTGGAGTTTTTGCATCACCAGGTGCGCCTGGGCATCGCTCGTGAGATCCTCGAGCAGGATCGCAAACTCGTCGCGGTCGACCCGGGCCGCCGTATCGGTGGTGCGCACGCATTTCTCGATGCGCTGCGCCGCCATGCGCAGCACCATGTCGAATTCCTGCGCATTGGGCTTTTCGCGCGGAAACGCAAGGAACACGGAAAGCACCGCGTATCGCTTCTTGTTGCGCTTCGCGCGCGCCCGCGCGGCGAAAAACTGCACGCCGTAAGCATCGTGGTTGAGGAGCCCGGTTACCGCATCGTGCAGGGGAGAGAACTGCGGCGACGCCTTGGTGGGCTCGGCGAGTCCGCTCAGCTTGCGGCACTCTGCCGTGAGCTTGAGCGCTTCCCGCCGGGCCTGCGCCAGATATTCAAGAATTCGCCTCTCGATGTCGGCTAGCTCTGATTCTTGCACTGATCCCCCCGGGTTTTTTGTTGCGCCGCCTTAAAGGCGCTTGAGCGAGGCCCGCGTTTCCAAAAGCTTCGATATCCTCTCATGCAGCCCGCGGACGCCGCAAGGAAATCCTAAACGGCCTCCCGACCCGCGCGCGCGCCGATGCGCCGCATGTAAGCCTTACACCCGAGTTGTACAACAAATGCGCAATTTTCGTTGTCGCCGCGCGGTGCTCGTCGCTTAAGCATTGTTATCGCGCGAAGAATCGGGCGCCCAAGGTTGGCATTCTTATTGCGTGAGTAAATGAGCGCGCCTATGCCGTGCGCATTTTCGGTGCCGGCCGCGCCTGCGGACCGGCGGTTCCGATTCACGCTCGCGCCGTCCGACGAACCTGATACGACGTCTTTCGAGCCTACGCAAACGAGGAGAACGGACATGAGTCTTCCATACCGCATCATCGCCGCATTTTTTGCATTGGCGGGCGTGCTGCCGCTGTCGTTCGTTGCCGATGGCGCGCTCGCGCAACAAAAGTCGATCGCTGCGCCGCGGATCGACGGTTTCGATGTCGAACCTGCGCGGCAACTGGTTCCGGGGAACGAGCTTCCCTTCACGCTCTACGGCAGCCCTGGCGGCAAGGCGACAGTGCGCATCGACGGCGCAGCCACGAGCATAGCGCTGGACGAGGTCGACGCAGGCGTTTACGAGGGTTCCTACACGATCAAGTCCCGCGACAAGATCACACCGACGAGCGGCGCGACGGCCAACCTGCGTCTGGGCAATCGCGTCGCGAGCGCGGTCCTCGACGAACCGCTGCTCGCCGGCGCGCAGGCAGCGCCGGCTGCGGCGGCGCAGGCCGTACCCCGTATCGATCGTTTCAGCATCGATCCGGGCAACCGCATGGTTGCGGGCGAGGACCTCATCTTCACCGTAAACGGGACGGCCGGCGGCGACGCGAGCGTGCGGATTGCCGGCATCAAGGGCAAGATCGATCTGCCCGAAGTCTCCCCCGGCCTGTACGAAGGCGGCTACATCATCAAGAGCCGCGATCGCATTGCGCCCGACGCGAAGACGACGGCGAACCTGCGCGTGGGCAATCTTACGACGACGGCGACGCTGGGCCAGTCGCTCGCCGCGGGTCCGGGATTCGTGCCGCGGCCCCGAGCCGCACCCCAAGCGTGCGCGAATTGCGGCGTGATCGAAGCCGTTAACGAAGTGGAAACCGAAGGCAAGGGCGGCTATCTCGGCATGATCGGCGGCGCCGTCGCGGGCGGTCTGCTCGGCAGCCAGATCGGATCGGGGCGAGGCACCACCGTTGCGCAGATCGCCGGCGCGGCCGGCGGGGCACTTGCTGGCAACGAGATCCAGAAGCGCGTGTCAAAAACCAAGCATTACGAGGTCCTCGTGCGGCTCGAAAACGGCGGCACGCAGACAGTGTCTTACGCCACGCCTCCGGGCCTGCGCGTGGGCGATCGCGTCCGGGTCGAGAACGGGACGCTGGTTCCCAATTCGTGAGCGTGTCGCGGTCACGAGTTCAAAGCAAGCGCATCGGGCGCGTTGCCTATGAATGGACGGATATGACGACCAACGCGGGCCAGACGAACTCAGAAAAACCAGTGTTCGGGAAAACCTCGAGCAGATCGATCCGCACCGCAAAGATCAGCGCCGGCCGCGCTTTCGCCCGCCGCCCGGCGGACAACAGGTCCTGATCGCGATGACCAAAATCTCAAAGGGGCGCAGAAGCCCCCTGATCCGATTTTGGATGTGGAAATGACGAAGCCGGGCGGAAACGTTCCGAAACCGGGCCAGGGATTCGAGAAAGGGGCCGATCGGATCGAAAAAAGCCGGGCGGCGGACAAAGCAGCAAACGCTGAACCAAGCGAACGCGTTACGCCGACTTCAACACCCGCATCGACGATCAGGGACCGCTGACTCTTTGCGATGTGGGCGGCTGCGGTCCGGTCGTCGCCTGCATGTAAGGGTCATCCCAAGTCAGCTTTTGCGTCGTGCAGCCGGCGGCTGCGATCGAGAATGCGACGATCACCCAGAAGTATCGTTTCATCGTGGGCCTCACTTCTCTATGTTGCGATGGGATTTTAGCGCAAAGCATCCCGCCGGGTTCAGCTAATAAACTGCCGGCGTAAGAACCCTAAACGGCAGAACAGCTTTGAACGAAGATCTATTCCAGCGATGCGAAGAATTGAACAGCGGTTGCAGGATGATGGTGACGAACCTCACGACGATGACGAAGCACCGCACGCTTCGTCCCAGCCTTCGATCCGCAATCCCCAGCCCCCAATCCCCAGCCCCAATCCCCAGATCCTCGCACCTCACTGCTCGGGCTTGAGTCCGACTGCCTTCACGACACGAGCGTATTTCGCCTGTTCCTCGATCAGGAACGTCCGCGTCTGCTCGGGTGTGGTCATCACCGGCTCCGCCGTTTGCTGGGAGAGCTTCTTCTTGATCTCGTCGGATTCGAGTGCCTTGACGAGCTCGCCGTGCATCCGCATCACGATCGCCCGCGGCGTGCCGCCGGGAAAAGCCAGGCTGTGGAATTCCTGCGCTTCGTAGCCCTTCGCGCCTGATTCGTCGAGCGTGGGAAGCGCCGGAAGGAACTGCGACCGGGTGAGTCCAGTGACTCCAAGGCCTCTGAGCCGCCCCGTCTGGATATGCGGGATCGCGTTCAGCATGTTCAGGAAATTCATCTGGACTTCGTTGCCGAGCTGCGCGTTCATCGCGAGCGCGCCGGCCTTGTATGGCACGTGCACCAGCTCGACGCCCGTCATGTTGGCAAAAAGCTCGCCCATCAGATGCGTGATGCCGCCGGTTCCACCCGATCCATAGCGTATCGTTGCCGGCTTTGCCCGGGCGAGCGCAACCAGCTCGCCCACCGAGTGTGCCGGCACACTCGGATGCACGACGAGCGTGTTCGAGATGTTCGCGAACAGCATGATCGGCTCGATGCTGGTTTTCAGGTCGTAAGGGACGCTCAGGTGCACGCTCGGCGCAATCGTCTGGCTGCTGCCGATCACGATCAGCGTGTAGCCGTCGGGCGTCGACTTGACGCCGACCTCCATGCCGATGCGGCCGGTAGCGCCGGGACGGTTGTCGACGACGACCTGTTGAGCCATTTGTTCGCCGAGCTTTTGCGCCATGATGCGCGCGATGACGTCGTACGAGCCGCCGGCGCCGTAGGGAGCGACGATGCGCAGCGGACGGTTGGGATAATTGTCGGCTGCATCCGCACTCGTGCACACCGCGGCGAGCGACATCGCGCTGAATGCAATGAATCCCGCTCTCGCTTCGAAGCTGCGCATCGTTGCCTCCGGTTTGCGGATCGTCCGCGTTTATGGTATCCGATCGATAGCATTCCAAGGGAGTATCACCATGAGCACGCGATTCTTCGAAGCGTTCGCGCGCTGGCCGGCGTGCGTCGCCGCCGGTCCGTTTCTCTTCTTCAGCGGACAGATGGGCATGCACGCGCGCGCCCGGCCATGCACCGGTTTCGAGGATGTCGCCGGCGCGGGACCGGGCGCAGGGAGCGAGTTCGCCTGGCTCAATCGGATCGAGGGACCGGTGGGCGCGCAGGGCATCGCGATCTACGAGCGTTATCGCAAGCTCCTCGGCAGCGATAAAGGCGCGCTCGGCAATCTGCTGCGCTATCACATCTACCAGCGCGACAAGCGTCACTTTCCCGTTTTCGATCGCGTGCGCCGGCATTACGAATCGGCGCCGCCGTCGAGCACCGCCGTTGGCGTCGGCCGTTTCGAGCCATCCGATGCAGCGCGTCTGTGCATAGATGCGATCGCCTTGCGCTCGGCGGCGGCCCGCACGCTTGGCGAGCGCACGGTGCTCGGCGGGTCGGGCAAGCACGCGGCCGCGGCGCATTTCTCGCACGTGATCGGCGCAGGGCCGTACCTCTTTGTCGCGGGGCAGATCCCGGTCGATACCTCGCAGCCGGGCGCGCCGCTGATCCGCAACTACGACGACATTCCGCAGGAGGGCCGCTTCCTGCGCGTGGGGCGCAGCCACGAGGATACGCGCAACGGGCCGATCGCTGCCCAAACCTGGTTTACCTATGACCTGATCCGCAAGCATCTCGAATGGGCCGGATCGTCGCTCGATCACGTGCTGAACCTTGTCGTGTACCTGCAGGACATGCGCGACTTCCCGACGTTTCACCGGGTGCACGAGCGCTTTTTCCGCGGGTCGCCGCCCGCAATGACCGTGATCGAAGTCGGCGAAGTCGGCCACAAAGGCACGCTCATCGAGATCGAGCCGACGGCGGTGCGCGCAGATTCGAGCGCGCGCCGGAATGCGTTCGTGGACGCGCGCGGATCGCGCGCTGCGCACATGAGCGCCGGAGTCGAGGCCGGCGGCATCGCCTTCCTGTCCGGTATCCCCGGCGTCACACCCGAGGGGGCGCCGGCGGCCTCGTTACGCGATCTGCCGGCGCCATGGCGGCGCGATGCGGGCGCACCGCGAAGCAAACGCCCGTCCGCGACAGCCGTGCAGACGATGGCTGTCATTGCCCAGCTCGCGCAGCGCATGCGCATGATCGGCAGCGACCTTTCGCGCGTCGCGTACATCACTCTGTACACGGACGACATCGAAGAGTTCGCGCGCGTGGCGCCGGTCATCGAGCGCGCCTTCGGCAAGAGGCGTCCGGCGCTCACCGTGCTCGAGGTCCCGCATCCGTCGCCGGTCGCCGGCGTGCGAATATCCGCCAGCGCGGTCGCCTGGACCGGCGTCGGCGAGCCCACCGTGTTCGCGCGTTGATTTCGTTCGATCGAACGTTACGGAGAATGCCATGAATGCTGCGCAAGTCGATGCGATCGTCGATGCGGTCACGAGCGAACGGTGCACCGAGCTCGCGGTGACGCTCGTCGACGTGCCCAGCCTCACCGGCAACGAGCGTCCGATTGCGGAGTGCATGCTGGGATTGCTCAATCGCATCGGCATCGACGCCTATCTGCAGGAGTTCGAGCCCGACCGCTTTAATACGATCGGTACGATCAGAGGACGCGGCAACGGCGCAACCCTGCTGCTCAACGGTCACATGGACATTTCGTTTGCGGGGAACGAAGCCTATCTGCCGAAGGCGCCGGGCTACCGGCCCAAGGCCGTGGTCGAGGACGGATGGATCCACGGCATGGGCGTTCACAACATGAAAGGCGGCTGTGCCGCGTTCCTCGCTGCGGCCGAGGCCGTCTACAAGTCGGGCGTCGAGCTCAACGGAAACGTGCTGCTCGCTTTCGTCGGCGGCGAGATTGAGCGCCATGCGGTGCTCCACTATCAGGGGGCCACCTACCGCGGCGGCGGATGCGGCACCAAGCACTTCGTGAATAACGGCGGCATCGCCGATATGGCGGTCGTGGGCGAGCCGACGCGCATGATGCTCATACCCGAGCACGTGGGCTCGGTCGGCGTGCGCATCACCACGCGCGGCAAGCCTGCCCCGCTACGCGTCGCCGATCACGGTGATGACGCGATACGGAAGATGCGGGTGCTGATCGACGTCTTCGACGATTTTGCACGGGACTACGCAAGTCGCCACCCGTACAAGGACCGCCGTTCGTCGGTTCATATGCATTCGATCGAAGGCGGATGGCCTTACCGGTGCAACCGCGTGCCGTTCTTCTGCCACGTATTTCTCGAGTTCAGGCTGCTGCCTAACCAGCAGGTGAACGAGGTGCCGCTCGAGGTCGAGCGGTTGCTCGCGCAAGTACGGGCGCGGCGACCCGGCATCGAATTCGATACCGAGTTCTTCGTGACGCTGCCGCCCGCGCAGGACTGTTCGGATTCGGTGATCGCGCGCAGCATGCGGGCTGCACATCGAAGCGTGGTCGGTCGTCCGCCCGAGGAAGGGGTAGGGCTGTTCTATTCGGATGCGAGCCATCTGCAGGCCTACGGCATTCCCGCCATCAATTACGGGCCGAGCGGGCGCACGGCCAGCGGCAAGGAGAACTGGGATCCGGACATCGGGGAGCACACGTCGATCGAGGACCTGACCAATACCGCCAAAGTCTATGCCGCGCTCATACTCGACGTATGCACCAAGACGCGCGAGGAGCTGGGTCTCAAGACATTGGGGGGTATCTCGCGATGATCCTGGTCTCGCCCGTGCGGGCGATAGGCGCCATTCTCGTGATGTGGCACGCGATCGCGCAGGCGCAGGTGGCGCCGACCGCGGATGAAATCTCGCGCTACTCGGGACTGTTCACCGCGGCGGCGCAGGGAGACGCGGCCCGCATCGCAAGCCTTGCAGCCGGCGGCGCGGACGTCAATGCACGCGACGGCTACGGCCGCAGCCCGCTTCATGTCGCTGCGTTTGCGAAGCAGCGCGACGCGATTACGGCGCTCGCCAAAGCGGGCGCCGACCTCGGTGCGAAGGAGCGCGACCGCTATGATGCAGTGACGATCGCGGCGGTTGCCGATGATGTCGCGACGCTCAAGCGTCTGCTCGAACTGGGCGCCAGCGCCAAGCTCGTCACCAGCCGCTACGACGGCACCGCGCTGATCGCCGCCGCGCACCTCGGACACGACGGCGTGGTCAAGCTGCTCATCGACGCCGGGGCGCCGCTCGACCATGTGAACAACCTCGGCTGGACGGCGCTGATCGAGGCTATCGTGCTCGGCAATGGCGGGGGGAAAG
>JADMIO010842077.1_pt1 | contig 16109 bp, 17 predicted proteins | sample 8958161 | NCBI WGS metagenome assembly JADMIO01 (sample SAMN16585339, study PRJNA669376) | soil metagenome | isolation source: Crop rotation soil | place: USA: Cullars Rotation, Alabama | collected 2011
AGGCCCAGTGCTCTTTGCGAAGGCGGTCGTAGTTCGCCGTGCTGCTGGGGGCGGGGCCGGCGGGGCGGGCTTCGGCGATTTTGTCCTGTGGCCATGGCGCGCCCATTTGCACCCACTTCGTCAGGTCGGCAATCACATTCGCCGGCAGACGGCTCTTGGGCGGCATCTGCATGTCGTCTTTGGTGTACTTGACCGCCTCGATCAGCAGACTCTTTTCAGGATGCCCCGGCACGATGGCCGGCCCGGTTTCACCTCCCTGAATCGCGTTTTGCCGGGTGTCGAGCAGCAGGCCCCCTTTGACCTTCTCGGACGTGCTGGCGTGGCACTTATAACAGTGCTGGCTGAGGACGGGCCGAATCCGCTTTTCGAAGAATTCGATGCCCGCCGGGTCGGTCGCGGAATTGGCAGGAGGCTGCGTCACTGGCGCCCCCCATGCTCCCGCCGGCAGAATCGCGGCCGCCACCGACGTCAAAACGCTGAAAAGCAGGGGGGTTCGCATCGCTGATCATTCCCTTCGCGTCGGGCTGATTTCCGTTTTACCGTTTTGGACCGTCGTCCAAAACGGGTGGAATCTTCCGCACTCGTGGATTTTAACGCCGCTGTGGTCGGGTTATTACCTGGCTTCCTGGAATTATATCGGTTTTCCGGGTGGCGGGAGGGGGACGAGGATTGAGGATGGAGGATAGAAGATGGAGAATTGTTCCATCCGCTATCCTCCATCCTCTATCCTCAACTCGGCATTTCCCTTGATCCGCGACTGCTTCTCCGTGACAATCCCGACCATGATCAAAGGCCACCTCCTTCATCCGCAGATCGTCGCCGCCCTGGCCCGCTCGGGGCATGGGAGCAAAGTGCTGATTTCCGACGGCAACTATCCGCACTGGACCAAGCGCGGCCCCAATGCGGAAGTCGTCTATCTGAACTTCGCCCCGGGAATGCTCGGCGCGGTCGATGTGCTGAAAGTGCTGCTGACGGCAATTCCCGTCGAAGCGGCTGAAGTGATGGAGACATTGAAAGAAGGGCCCTACGCGATGAAGGAAGATCCGCCCATCTGGGCCGACTTCACGCAGGTTCTGCATGGCGCGGGCGTGGATGTGGAACTGGGCCGAATCGAGCGGCTCAAGTTCTACGATGCCGCGGGCACGCCGAATGTGTGTCTGACCATCGCGACGGGAGAACAGCGAATTTATGCCAATCTGCTGCTGACGATCGGGGTGATCAAGCCGAAGTAAGAAACGCTGAAAGATGAACGCTGAACAGAAACGCGAAGTTGCGTCTTTGTTCAGCGTTCAGCGTTCATCATTCAGCGTTCATCATTCAGCGTTTCCTCACAGCGCCCGCTCGTTTTTATCCCCCGTGCGGATGCGGACGACTTCCGCGACGGGATAGACGAAGATCTTTCCATCGCCCACTTCTCCAGTCTTGGCCGCTTCGACGATCGCCGCGACGGCGCGGTCTTTGTCTTCCGCCTTCACGCACAGTTTCAAAAGAACTTTCGGAACAAACCCGACGTCCAACTTCGCCCCGCGATAGCGTTCGGTGTGACCCATCTGCCGGCCGAAACCCTTGCACTCCACTGCCGTCACTCCCAGGATTCCGAGCTTGGCCAAGGCGCCCTTGACGGCGTCGAGTTTGTGCGGCTTGATCACGGCTTCAATCATCTGCATGGGGTTCCTCGCGGAAATAAGTTGTCAGTTGTCAGTTGTTAGTTGTCAGTGCAGGAAAATAACGCGTTTCGCCGAAAGTTACTGACGACTGACAACTCATTCGTCTTTCGGCTCACTCCCGGCACACATCCGCCAGCACATGCTCCGCTACATAGATCGGCACCATCGTTGCCACGCCCAGGGCTATGGCGTCGCTTGGGCGGCTGTCGATCTTGAGAACGCTTCCGTTTTGCCGGATCAGGATGCGGGCGAAGAACGTGTGGTCCTGGAGATCATTAATTTCGATCCGATCGATATTCCCGCCCATGCTCTCGATCACGCTCGCCAGAAGATCGTGGGTGAGCGGGCGGGCGTGAACTTTGCCTTTCAGTCGCCGATCGATGGCGTACGCCTCGCCGCTGCCGATGACGATGGGGAATTTGCGGTCGCCGTCCACTTCTTTCAACACAATGATCTGCTCGGGCTGCATTTCACTGATGATGATTTTGTGCAGTTCCATGAGAACAGACATTGCGGGCGCCTCCTGGCGGGCTTTGGTTAAACGTAGACCTGTACGAGACTAGAGTCAAGGTGGAATTCGCAGCGCAAGTCCATGTACAGCACTCGCATTCTTACGACTGGCGGGAGCAGGGGGTTTCGCGCGGCGCGCTTCCTTGTGAAGGTTTTCACAAATCTTGTGCGTATAATCCGACACCATGCATCTCCGCAGAGCCCACGGCGCCGTCCGGTGGATCGTTATCGTCGCAGTCGTTCTTGGCCTCGGCTCGGCCGGGTTCGCGATGTACTGGTTCAGCAGGCCGATGGTCACTGTGACGCGCGTGGTCGAAGGACCGGTGGTGAAGTCGTTCTATGCCACCGGCACGGTCCAGCCCGTCACGGAGTATCCGATCAAGGCGGGAAATGCCGGCGTCATTGTGAAGCTGCTTATCGACAAGGGGTCAGCCGTGAAGAAAAACCAGGAACTGGCGGTGGTCGACGATCCGCAACTGGGCTTCAAGCGCGACAAAGCGGCGGCCGACATCGAGCATGCGCGCAGGCGCGCGGCCGATCCGGGGTCTCCGGTCTTGCAGGAATACGATGTGAAGCTGAAGGCGATGGAGACGATGTTCAAGCACGCCAAAGAGGAAGATGATCGCCTGCACTCCACTGATCTGAAAGGCGCATCGCAGAGCGAAAAGGACAAGGCGGCCGATCGCGTGAAAGATCTCTGGAGCCAGGAGGAAACGCTCAAGGCGCAGCGGGCGGCAATCAAGCTTCAGCTCGAGACGGATTTGAAGATCGCCGAAGCCGCCAGCGTCGCGGCGGAAAAGGATTTTACCCGCCAGACGCTGCGCAGCCCGATCGATGGCGTCGTGCTCGACCGCCCGACACCGCTGGGAACCCGGCTCAATGTCAACGATCACATCATGCAGATCGCGGATGTGCGCCCGGAAAAGCTGCGCATGCGGGCTTCGGTGGATGAAGAAAACAAGGCGGATTTGCGAGACGGGCAAACCGTTCGGATGTCGCTCTACGCGTTCCCCGATACGGTCTTTGAAGGCAACGTGTCGAAGATCTACGAGAAAGCCGACTCGGATCGGCGGACCTTCGAAGTCGATGTCACCTTCACCAACCCCGACCCGAAGCTCGCGGCGGGCATCAATGGCGAGCTGGTCTTCATCGTGAAGGAGAAGAAACTCGCCCTCATCGCGCCGGCTCAGGCCAATCAAAAAGAACAACTCTTCACGCTGCGCGACGGAAAGCTGACGCGCGTGGAGAATGCAAAGATCGGCATCAAGAGCGTCGAGCGCGTCGAAGTCGAAAGCGGCCTCAACGCCGGCGACCTGATTGTCGTCAGTTCCGTTGCGGACATCGCGCCCGGCACGCAGGTGCGAATCAAGACGATCGACCCTGTCGCCGCCGCGGGGTTGAACAGGCCCGGCGCCGATGTCAGCCGAAATCCGCTTGGGGGACATTGAGCCATGCGCTGGTTCATCTCTATCCGCTATTTCCTTTCGCACAAGCGTCAGTCGGCGGTCTGCATCGCCGGCGTGATGATCAGCGTGATGATGTTCATCGCCATGTCGGCGATGATGGACGGATTCAAAGACAAGTTCATCGTCGAGACGGTGGAATCGTCCGGGCATATCACGATCAAGGATGAGCCGCGCGAAACGCGGACGGCGATTCTGGAGCGCGTCTATTCCGATCCCAACGCCCTGCTGGACGTGCAGCGCGTCAAGCCGCGCGATCAGGTGAAGAAGATCGCCAATCCGGGCGGACTGCTGGCGGCGCTGGGGCGCATGCCGGGCATTATCGCTTCGGCGCCGACCGTGCAGGGGAATGTCATCGCCACCTTCGGCACCAAGAACGTCAACATCTCCTGCACCGGCATCGAGCCGGAAAAGCAGGTGCGCGTCACCACCATCGCCAGCGACATGCTCGAAGGAAGCTTCTCCCGCCTGCGCATGACCGCGCAGGGAATTGTCATCGGCAAAGGCGTCAGCGATCTGCTCGGCGTCAAGCTCGACGATTCGCTTTCCCTGGCCGGCAGCGACGGTGGCAAAACCACCGCGCGCGTCGTCGGAATCTTCCGCACGGGAATCACGCCGATCGATTACTCGCGCGGCTACATGCTGCTTACCGATGCGCAGACGCTGCTGAACAAGAAAAACATTATCAACGAAATCGTCATCCGCACCGATGACTACATGCAGGCAGAGAAATACGCGACGCAGATCGAATCCATCTGCGGCTACCGCACCGAAGCATGGCAGGAATCCAATGCCAACTTCCTGAAGATCTTCAAGATTCAGGACATGATTACGTACATCATCACGGGGTCGCTGCTGATCGTGGCGGCGTTCGGCGTGCTGAATATCCTCATCATGTCGGTGCTCGAGCGCGTCAACGACATTGCCATCCTCAAGAGCGTCGGCTACTCGCGCGGGGACATCACGATGATCTACGTCTTTCAGGGGCTTGTCATCGGCCTGATCGGCGCAACGGTGGGCCTCATCGGCGCAAAACTCGCCATCGAAGGCCTGCGGCGGATCCCCATCACCATCGAAGGGCTCGTGCGCGTCGAAGGGCTGCTGCTGAGCGAGCATCCGGCGCAGTACGTGCAGGCGTTTGTGGCATCGGTCGTGGTGGTGCTGATTGCCGCGGTCTATCCCGCAAGGCGCGCGGCGAAGTACGATCCGGTGGATGTGATTCGAGGAGCGCATTGAGGAGAGTGACGAATGAAGAATGAAGAGTGAAGAGTATGAAACCCCCATGGATCGAACCTTCCGTCGCGCAACTGACTCCGCTTCTGCGGGCGCAGAACGTCTATCGTGTTCTCGGAAGCGGCGATAACGCCAACCGGGTGCTCAAGGGGGTCAACATCGCCATCGGCGCGAAGGAATATGTCTCCATTGTCGGCGCCAGCGGGTCGGGAAAAAGCACGCTTCTTTATCTGCTCGGCGGACTCGATCGCCCAAGCCGGGAGATGAATGGCAACTCATTCGATCCCCCCTCCAGCGTCTTCATCGACGGGCACGATACGTCCGAAATGAACGACACACAGTTGGCCCGCCTGCGCAACGAAAAGATCGGCTTTGTTTTCCAGTTTCACTATCTGCTCAAGGAATTCACGGCACAGGAAAACGTCTGCCTTCCGATGTTCAAGCTGGGCCGGCTCACCCGCGGCCAGGCAATGGAGCGGGCGGCGTATCTGCTCGAGCAGTTCGATCTTTCCGACAAGCTGACGCGCCGCGCCAACCGCCTCAGCGGCGGCGAACAGCAGCGCGTCGCCATCGCCCGCGCGCTGGCCAACGAGCCCGCCGCGCTGCTGGCGGACGAGCCAACCGGAAACCTCGATAAGCGCAACAGCGAGCGCGTCGCCGAGATTTTTCAGGAGATCGCCGCCCGCGGGCAGACCGTCGTCATGGTCACCCACGACCTGACGCTGGCCCGGCGCGCCAGGCGCATGGTGACGATGGAAGACGGGAACATCGTGAAGGATACGGGCGACTCGTTCCCTGATTCGCCGGCAACCGCGTACCAGATTCCGGAGATCCACGAATCTGCACGAATTGACACGAATCTTCACGAATGAAGCAGGAAAATGGGTTCCTTGTGTTCTGTCTCGATGCTCAATCGTGACATGGCCGTTTCGGCCATGCTGGAATTGTGATTTGATGAAGAGTCTTGCAAGCAAGGTTATTTCAGAGCATTGCGCACCTGGCACGGGCGGGACGCCCGTGTCACGACCGAGGGATCGAGACAGAGCAGGTTCCTGGGTCTTTTGATTCGTGAAGATTCGCGTCAATTCGCGCAGATTCGTGTTTTCCCCTTTCCGCGATATTCGCGCATGCCCACGCCACTTCCCAAATCGAATCCGATCGCTACCATTCCTCGTCCGATGGCAGATCAAACGAATGACGCATCCGCGTCGGCGGCAGCGCCGACAAAAATCTCCATCGTCATCCCTGTTTACAACGAAGAGCAGACCATTCACGAGCTCGTCCGCCGGGTCATACACGCGCCGATTTTCCCCAACATCGTGCGCGAAATTATCTGTGTCGATGACTGCTGCAGGGATGGCAGCGCCGCAAAGCTCGACGAGCTGCCGGCGCTTTTCCCCGGGCAGGACTTCAAGATCCTGCACAAACCCGTCAATCAGGGGAAAGGGGCGGCCCTGCGCGACGGGTTCAAGCTCGCCACCGGCGACATCGTTCTGATTCAGGATGCCGATCTCGAATATGACCCCGATGACTATCCCAAGCTGCTGCTGCCCATTCTCGAAGGAAAAGCGGACGTTGTTTTCGGCAGCCGATTCATGAGCGGCGAACCGCACCGCGTGCTTTATTACTGGCACAGCGTGGCGAACCGGGTCCTGACGCTGCTCAGCAACATGTGCACCAACCTGAATCTCACCGACATGGAAGTCTGCTACAAAGTCTTCAAACGCGAAGTGCTCCAGCAGATCACGATCAAATCGAACCGTTTCGGCTTCGAGCCGGAAATCACCGCGAAAGTCGCCAAAATCCGCCCCAGGCTCCGCATTTTCGAAGTCGGGGTCGCCTATTACGGCCGCAGCTACGAAGAAGGCAAGAAAATCACCTGGAAAGACGGCATCAAGGCGATTCTCACCATTCTTCGGTTCCGGTTTTCCAATTGACCTTTCAGGTGTCATTTGTCATTGGTCATTTGTCATTGGTCATTTGGCGTCATGCACGTCGCTTGTCAGTTCACATGCCTTTTGAACCGATAACAACCATGAGGTCATGCGAACGCTTCAGTCATTGAAAACGAATAACCAATGACAAATGACGAATGACGAATAACCCATGACAATCGACATTGTGACCCTTGACACATGACCATGAAACCGATGCGAATACTGATCTCCGGCGCCGCGGGCTTTCTTGGATCGCATCTGACCGATCTGTTGCTGGGGCAGGGCCACGAAGTGGTCGGCGTTGATAATTTCATCACCGGCAAGCCCGAAAATATCGCCCATCTGAATGGCCATCCGCGATACCAGTTCATCCGCCACGATGTCATCGAGCCGCTGAAAATTGCCGGCGTCGTCGATCGCATCTATCACATGGCGTCGCCGGCTTCTCCCATCGGATACGTCAAGCATCAGGTTGCGACGCTGAAGGTGAACAGCGAGGGGACGTGGAATCTGCTGGAGCTGGCCCTGGAGAAAAATGCGCGTTTCCTCATGGCCTCGACCAGCGAAACGTACGGCGACCCCGCCGTCAATCCGCAGCGCGAAGACTACTGGGGCAACGTCAACCCGATCGGCCTGCGCAGCATGTACGATGAAGCCAAGCGCTTCAGCGAAGCCTGCACGATGGCGTACCACCGCGAGCGGCAAGCCGATACGCGAATCATCCGCATCTTCAACACCTACGGCCCGCGCATGGACCCGTATGATGGCCGGGTCGTGATCAGCTTCATCCGCCAGGCGCTGAGCCATGAGCCGATCACTGTCTTTGGCGAAGGCCGCCAGACGCGCAGCCTGTGCTACGTGTCGGATCTGGTGCGCGGGATCAACCTGACGATGGAGAGCGATTTCCACGAGCCGATCAATCTGGGGACGCCCGATGAAGTGACGATCCTGCAGATCGCGCGCGATATTCTGGATTTGATTCCGGGGAGCCGCAGTCAGATCCAGTTTCAACCGATGCCTCCCGATGACCCGCGCATCCGCTGCCCGGATATCACCCGCGCCCGGCAGATCCTGGGGTGGCAACCGGTCATTCCGCGGAAAGAGGGGCTGCGGAAGATGATCGAGTTCTACCGGGAGCAGTTGACGAAGAAGTAAACGCCCTACTGCGCCGGCAGCAATATCTTGAAATCTCCCAGATCCTGCTGCATCAACCCCGCGCGCTGCAGCCCGGCGTCCACATCGGCCAGGGTGTTGAGGTTCTTCAGGTTGAAGGCCTTGTTGTCTACCGCGAAAGTGATCTTGTCGATGGCAGTGCCTCCAAAGCCCGAGGCGGCGCCCCCGGTCTGGGTCTGCACGTTGCCGACGTGAATGTTGGGAAGGAAGTAGGCGCCAACATAGCTGCTGCTGAAATGGGAATTGGTCTTCTTCGGGCAGTCGCTGATGAATGAGCGGATGGTGCTCTGCGAATCGAAATCGGCGGGGAAGATCGGCGTGCCGAAAACGTAGTTGGTCTTCAGCCCGGCGGTGATTTCGCTGCCGAAGGTGAACATCGTCTTGATCGAACCGAGATTGCCGTTGGACATGATGTGAGAGCTGCTGATGGTATTTCCGACGCGCAGGGAGCCGAGATTCCAGGAGTTGGCGGCGAACGGGTTGGTCAGATCGAAGACGCCGCCGAACATGTCGTTTCCAATGGAAGCGCGTCCGATCGATCCGGCGGTAAGCCTTCCGCTGAAATTGGTTTTGACGCCGAAGGATTGCAGGCTTCCGAAAGAGCCGTTGAACGAATTGTCGAAAGCGTTGGCGGAAAGGGACTTGGTGGCGCCGGGGATATCCCAGGTTCCCGAACCGGTGCCACCGATCTTGTAGTCGGAGAGGGTGTATTTCAGGCCCAGGGTGGGGGTGAATTTCAGATCGTAATTGAAATCTCCGCCAACGCGTATGGAGCCCGCGCTGTTGCCCGTGAAAGATCCCGCGCCCGGCGAGGACTGCAACGCCGAGCGGATACGGATCGATTTAACGTATTCTTCCACATCAAAATTCGAATCGGTGACGGCATCCAGATTCATGATGATGTTCTGGTTTACGCCGCCGACGGAAGGGGTGATATTGAGCTGCACGCCGCCAAAATTCCCGCCGGTGAATTTCAGAGAGGGCACGCTCTGCGTGATGTTGATGGTGGAAGCCGAGGCGTTGCCGAAAATGAGAATTCTGGGGGCAGCGAGCTGCGCCGTGCCGGTAAAATCGGCTCCGCGCAGGTCGATCGACTTGATGACTTCGACGCTTTCGATCTCGTGAAGGGGAATCGGGTTTCCCAGGGCGCGGAGGAAAATGCTGCTGTTCGGGCTGCCGTCGATTATGGAGAGACTGTCGATCGAAGTGGTCTGTCCGGTGATGGTGATCGTCTTGCCGGCGGTTTGCGCGGCGACGTTTTCACCGGTCACGGTGATCATCCCCTGAATATCCTTCAGCCGGCAGTTGATTCCCGCATTTTGAAGATCGGTGGCGCTGATGGTGGTGATGCTTGCCGGAATGTCGACCTGAACGGTGTTGATCATGAGCCATCTCGGCTCCAGCGCCTCGATGGCGTTTCGGCGCGGGCGGCGGGTCAGGGCGCAGCGGGTTTCAGACCTTCGCAGTAGCGCTTTCATGTGGTGACTCCCATTAAGGCAGTTTTACATTCGGGTCGCGCGATCGAAGAATAGAAACAAATGCGGCGTGTTCGGGTGAATTGAGTTCCGCTTTTTTCAAACCCGGAGTGGCATCGTAACGCCGTTCGAATTCGTCGCGCGTGAGACGCTCGCCATGCTCCAGCGGGGGACAATTTTCAGAAGTTGGAAGCCCGTACGCCTCGAACATGGCGGTATTTTCCCCCACCCAATCGCCGATTGCAACAAGTAAGAAATCGCGTCCTTTCACCGCTTTCAATCTTTGTGAAAAACGATGCGGCGGGTTCCCCTATGCTATAGTTTCAGTAACTATTGAAAGCAGGAGAATCCGATGGCCACCGCCGAATTGACCTTCGCCCTTCCCAAACCTCCGCCCCTTTCTCCCGAGCAGAAGCTTCGCACGGCTCAGGATCTTTTCATCCGCCGCTGGGGCGAGATGGGGCAGACCTGGGGCATCAACCGGACGATGGCGGAGATTCATGCATTCCTCTACATCACCGGAATGCCGCAGTGCACCGATGACGTGATGGAACGCTTAAACATCAGCCGCGGAAATGCCTCGATGAGCCTGCGGGCGCTGTGCAACTGGGGCATTATCCAGCGCGAGCACCGGCGCGGCGAGCGGCGCGAATATTTCGTCAGCCTTTCGGACGTGTGGGAGATGTTTTCGATCATCGCCGCCGAGCGCAAACGGCGCGAGATGGACCCGGTGCTGGCGACGATTCAGGAATGCCACAAGATGCTGGATGAGAGTTCGCTCGGCAAAACCGCCGCCCGCAGGGAAGAAGTCGCCATGACGCGGCAGCGCCTTGCCGGGATGGAAGAGTTCATGGTCGTGACGAACAAGATTTTTCAACAGTTTATCGGGAACGCGAAGAGCGGACTGACAAAGGTGGTGAAGCTGCTGTTGAAGGCGTTTTGAGATGGGCCTTGAATGCGAGGATTGAGGATAGAAGATGGAGGATAGCGAAAGCCCTGGTGCTATTCTAAATTCTCCATCTTCTAACATCTTCATTCGTCCCAATTGAGGCTCTCCAGATGCCGCTGAATATCCCCCGCGCTCTGGAATCGCTCCAGGATCAATGAATCCTTCAATCCCCGGATGATCGTTTTCACCACCGCGGGTTGTTCCGCATAGCGCTTTCGCCCGCCGACGACCGCGTGAAACACTTCGACCAGATTCAGCACGTCTTTATAGATCTTGCTTCGTGTCGGCTTGCCCAGATCGAAAAAGTCGAGCAGCTTGACCTCGAAGCCAATGCCCTGGCGGCGGATCATGATGTTGTCATCGTGGATGTCGCCGTGATATTCGCCGCGCTCGTGGATGGGGGCGATGCCCTTGGCCAGCACGTAGAGGACGTGCAATGCCTCGAAGGTGCTGAGGCGTTGGCCGGGTTGATCGGAGAGGAAGGCGCTGAGTTTTTGCCCTTCGACGAGCTCGCTGATGACGACCATGACCTTCTTGCGCTTGAAGTAAGCCGTCTCCTGATGGTGATACTGCATCAGGATCGGGCAATGGCGAAGGGCGTCGAGCTTGCGGGCATAAACGATGGCGGCTTTGCCCATGGGATCGCGGTGGGGATAGTAAAATTTAGCCGCCCGGCGAATACCCGTGGCCCGCTCCACAATCGCATACACTTCCCCTTCGTAGCCGCTTCCGAGCTGCTGGCCGATCTCGTATTTTCCGGCCACGATGCGCCCTGGCGGGAAGTCGAAGCGCCTGACTTTGCTGGGCCGGTACATGGTGTTCCATCATTCGGGCAATGCCGCCGGGCGTCAACGGGTGGCGGGTCTATATCCGCCGACGGATCGAATATCGGGTCGCGGCAAGCGATTTATGCGGGATTTGCCGGTGTTTTCGGAGCTTTACGGTCCGATAATGCGGCTTCTCTTCCCTGTTTCGGCCTTCTCCCTTACTGTCATCAGCGATGAATGCCGACTGGATTGATCTTTCTTCCCAACCGCTCGATTCCGCTTCGGCAGTCGCGTTTGTGACCGTCGCTGAAGCGGGGGGGATCGCGCAGTTTGTTGGAACAACGCGCGCCGAAAAAAATCGGCAAGGCCATGCGCTGATCGCCCTGGACTACGAGGCATATCCCGAAATGGCCAGCGCGCAGATGCAGGATCTGGCCGCGCGCGCCCGGCAGCGCTGGCCTGTCTTGAAACTGGCCCTGCTGCACCGCACCGGGCGGGTGGCGGTGGGCGAGCCTTCGGTCATCATCGCCGTTTCCGCCCCGCATCGCGGGGAAGCGTTCGACGCCTGCCGCTGGCTCATCGATACGCTCAAGTCCGAGGTCGCGATCTGGAAGAAAGAAATCTGGAACGACGGGACGGGAACGTGGGTTGCGGGAAGTGAAGAGTGCAGAGTGAAGAGTGAAGAGTGAAAGAATCGGCCGCAGTACTTTTTTTCACTCTTCACTCTTCACTCTGCATTCTTCACTCTTCAGCCGCCTCCCTGTCGCTTCCGCGCTTCATCTCTATAATCCCCCCGATGGACCCCGCCTTTCTCTGCGTGCAGTTCCTCTATTGGCTTGCCCTTGCCACATGGTTTGGCGGCGTGCTGTTCGTCACGATCGCGGCGCCGATCATCTTCAACACCATTCGCGAAAGCGATCCGACGCTGCCGACAGTGTTGAGCGTCAATCTCGAAGGCCAGCACGCCACGCTTCTTGCCGGCTCGATCGTCGCCAATCTGCTGAAAACGCTCCTGCGCGTGCAGTTGGTGTGCGCGGCGGTTCTCACTCTTGCTCTCATCGTGCAATGGAAAGTTCTGCTCAATGTGCAGTTCACTCAACTCATCATCCGCTCGGCACTCCACCTGGCCGCCGTCATTTTACTTGTCTATGACTGGCGCGTCGTTTCGCCGCGGACGTTCAAGAACCGCCAGGAATATATCGATCACGCGGATGAGCCCGAGCTCGCCAATCCGGCCAGGGAGAGATTTGACCGCGATCATCGCGAGAGCATCACGATTCTGATGCTCTCGCTTTTCGCGCTTCTCGGGCAGGTGCTGTTCAGCGCGGGGATCTCCACCGCCCAGACCGTCACGTTCTAATCCGGCGCCTGATTTCGTAAACCGGAGCCATCACCCATGCCCCGTGCCCCATCCCGCAAATCTCTGGAACGCAAGGAGCGGGTTGAGAAAGTTCTGCCGATTCTCAAGCGCATATATCCGCAGGCGAAATGCAGCCTCGACCACCAGTCGCCGCTGGAGTTGCTGGTGGCGACGATTCTCTCCGCTCAGTCGACGGACGAGCGGGTGAATATCGTCACGAAAGACCTGTTCAAGAAGTACAGATCCGCCGCCGATTTGGCGAACGTCGCGCAGGAAGAACTCGAGCGCGACATTCACTCCACCGGCTTTTACCGCAACAAAGCGAAATCCATCCGCGGCATGGCCCAGGCGCTCATCGACCGGCATGACGGACAGGTGCCGCGCACGATGGAAGAACTCTTCAACCTCCCCGGCGTCGGCCGTAAGACCGCCAACGTGGTGCTGGGCAACGCCTTCGGCATCAACGTGGGAATCACCGTCGACACGCACGTCACGCGATTATCCAACCGGCTGAAGCTGACCGATCACGAGAGCGATGCCGTAAAGATCGAGAAGGATCTGATGCAGTTGGTGCCGCAGAAGGATTGGTCGCTCTGGTCGCACCTGCTGATCTACCATGGCCGGGCAATCTGCACGGCGCGTAAGCCCTGCTGCGAAACGTGCCCGCTGCTCCCCCATTGCCCAACAGGGCAGGAGATCGTGAAGGAGAGGAAGAAAGAACTGTAGGTGGACGTGCTCGCCCACCTCTTGGTGCTGCTGACGAAAAGAAACGGTGAACGAGTACGCCCACCCTACAGATTTTCCTGCAATTTTCGCTCATCCTGGCGGAGGAAGACCAGCGCGCAAAGCGTCAGATACGCCAGCGACAGAAACCCGAACAGCAGAACCGCCATCGCGAACAACTTGCGGTAGTTCAGCGGATGAATGAACTGATCCGCGAGACTGGAAACCAGCGCGATTGGATGACGGATCACATCCCAACTGTTGAAGCGCTGGAAGCGGCCCAGGGCGATGCCGAAGCTGCACAGGGCCAGAGCGCCGGCCGTCATCCATGCGGCCTGGCCTACGCCGACACGTTCGCGCAGGACATGATGAATGGTGAAAAGCGAGAGAAGCCCCAGGAGCAGCCCGTTCCACGCGACGCCGACCGTCAGCACCAGATCGCACCACCAGACGCCATGATGTCGCCTGCCCAGGTGAACGAATTCCGTCAGCAGATACGGCGCGTTGGGAAGGAACAACAGCCAGGCGATGCCGAGCGAGATGAGAAGCCCGCGATTCGCGCAGCCGCGAATATGCAGCGCGTAGATGACCATCGCGATCCACATCGGCATCCACGCGAGGAAGAGATCCCAGACGAGCCAGTGGAACATCGGATGCCCGGCAATGGCCCATCTGATAAACAGCAGTCCAATCGAGAAGAGCGTCGACAGAATCAGCGAGCCGATTACCAGGACGCGGTATCGAAAGACGTTCATCAGATATGCGAGCGCGATCATATTGCATCTTTCCGTGAGAAGAGTGAGCCGGCGGGGACGCGGCCGACGCATACTTTACATTGTAAAGCATATCGGCAGGAGGCCGCGAAGGGAAGAAGAAAATCCGGCGAAGCTGGATAATGGATTCCGATTGCAAACCCCGGGCAGGCCCTGAACAATTGCCGGCGGAGAATCTTTGCGTGCCTTCGATTGTCGACTACGAAACCGTTCTCACCCGGATGCAGCAGCAGAACATGCGCTGCCAGTATTACAACAGCGGCGCGTTCGGCTTCGATCCCGGGACGCCCATGCACTTTACCGGGTGGATCGGGCCGGAAGATTCGACGATTCGACCTGCCGCGTTAGCGCATGCCCGGCGCATTGGCGCGCCGTGGGAGCCGACGCTGGCGCGGATGGCGACCGCCGCGTGGCTGGAATTTTTACCCGGCCCGGTCTGGCTGATGCCGAAAAGTCAGTGGGCATACGAGCTCGACTTCGGGAGCAGAGCGTGGTTGCCCGATGCGCTGCGCGCCGCCGGCGTCGATCCGACGGCGCTGGAAGGGCGGACGAATTCTCCCGCCATAGAATTCAATAGCAATGAAGCCGGGCGATTCACGCCGCTTGTTAAAATACTGCTGCAGAAGTTGATGGGGAGTGATTTTGCTTTGGCATTCCCCGGCCGGCCAGTCACCTGCACGCTGCACCATCACAAGCAGATCTGGTGGATCAGCAGCGATGCGGAATTGATCCGACAACTGGACGCGATGGAGGAATGACCCGTCGCCAGCGCGAACCTGCAAATCGCAAGAATCCCCGGAACTTTCCGGCATTTCCCGCGTCAAACACCGCAAGAACTTGAACAATACACACAACCGGAGAAATTCATGCGCAAGATCAATCGTCTCATCCGTCCCATCCTGGCGATGCTCATCACCGGAGGCGTCATGACGAATTCGCCTTCCATTACGGGCGCGGAAAGTACAAAGCCCGCCGCGGTGCAAACCGTCAAAGACGGATTATCCGTCAGCATCGGATCGGAGCGCGATGTTTATGCTGCCGATCAGACCCCCGCGTTTGATGTGAACGTCACGAACACGCGCGATTCGGCGATTCGCCTCAGCCCTGGCCTGAGCATGTTCGACATGTGGACGATCACCATCCAGGAAACGAGCAGCGGTGTCACATACCGGGCTCATTCCACTGCAGAGTACCGCCGGCGGATTAAGGAGATCACCACCCTCGGCGCGAAGGAATCGAAGAGCATTCATCTCGACTTCAGCAAGTTCCAGTTTATCAATGCCCATCAGCTACAGGGGCAGGCACTGACGCGGCTCCCCGCCGGGAAATACCGTCTGACGATCAGCATGAAATTCGAGCCGATCTTTGATATTCCCGAAGTGAAGAAACCGGACGCCTGGGCCGGAGAAATCAAAACCGACGCGGTGCTGTTCGAAGTCGCGGCAAAGTGAATGATGTCCCGGCATTCCCCGGCTTATTTCACCGTCTGCGTCACGCCCAATTTTTCCAGCACTTCCGCCGGCGGACCGTCGAAGGCGGGCAGCGCGACGTTCCCGACGTAACCGATCGCGTTCCAGCCGGCGGGGGTGCCATAGTAAGCCGAGGCGCAGAGCGAGCGGAATTTCGCGAAGAAACCCGCGGCTTTGCGGAACTCGGGCCGAGCGGTGGGGGCGTGGCAGATGTTGTCGCAGATGGCATGCTGTTGTTTAACGGCCAGAACTGCGAAGTCGTTGCCGAAGCGCTTCTGCGATTCGGCCCGCAGCCAGGAGATCCCTTCGATGACAATGGGGCGATCGGCTTTCTGCTGAGGATAAGGGGCCGAAATCCATTCGTCGATCATCTCGACCACGCCCACCTCGCTGGCGGCGGGGCCGTACTGATCCTTCGGCAGAATCACGTCCGCGAGCGCCTTCACCACGGCGCGCTGATCGGCGGTGAAGGTGAGCGGCCAGAGATCGCCTGGATGATGAATGACGGCCAGTTTCGGGTCGGTGCCGTATCCGGCGCCGCCGGGCGCGGGCTGCGTGGCGGCGTGCTTCTGCGCCAGCGGATCCTGACCCACGGGCTCGCCCGGGAAAG
>JADMIO011006435.1_pt1 | contig 16109 bp, 16 predicted proteins | sample 8958161 | NCBI WGS metagenome assembly JADMIO01 (sample SAMN16585339, study PRJNA669376) | soil metagenome | isolation source: Crop rotation soil | place: USA: Cullars Rotation, Alabama | collected 2011
CCGAGCTGAGGACTGAAAATCCGAAGCGAGGGATCAGCGAGAGGTCGCGGCGGGGGTGGGGCCCCGCCGCCAGTGCAGAAAAAGTGAGGCTCCAACATGAAGCGAGCACTCGTTGCGATCATCTGTGCCGGCTTTGTCTCAGTCACTCTCGCTCAGGGCGACGGCGGTTACCGGCTGGTGCCGAACTGGCCGAAGCTGCCGCCGGGCATGTACTTCGGATTGAAGGACGCGCCGCCGCCGCCGGCCGAGCGTGAAGCGCAGGCGGCCGCGCGGCGCGCGCGCGGCGGCGGGCCGGGCGGCGGCGGGCAGCCGCCGACGAATCAACCGGGCATTTCGGGCCTGGCGATCGACGCGCAGGATCACATCTACGTGTTCAACCGGGGCGTCAAGCCGGTGATGGTGTTCGACCGCGACGGCAACATGATCCTGGCCGGCGCCGATCAGGAGATCAACGGCAAGAAGATCAACCCGTCGTGGCAGCATTCGGGCGGCGTCGACTGGGAAGGGAACGTCTACGTCATCGAGCGCGACGCGCACCGCATCGTGAAGCTGTCGCCGAAACTCGACAAGTTCCTGCTGCAGCTCGGAGTCACCGAAGAGAAGGGCACCGACGAGAAGCATCTCAACCTGCCGTCGGGCATCGCGATTCTCCACAACGGCAACATCATCGTCACCGACGGCTATGGCAACAACCGCGTCGTCATGTACGACAAGACCGGCAAGTTCATCAAACAGGTCGCCAAGGGCGCCGGCGGGCCGCAGGACAAGGGCACCGGACCGGGCGAGTGGAACCTGCCGCACAAACTCGCCGTGGACGCCGACGAGAACCTCTACATCATCGATCGCGAGGGGCACCGCATCGAGGTGTTCGACAAGAACCTGAACTACCTCCGCGACATCCGCAACGACTGGAACCCGTGGGACGTGAACATCTCGCGCAAGGGCACCGACGGCATCGGCTGGATTGCCGATCACAAGGACGAACGCGTGCTGAAGTTCTCGCTGAAGGACGGCAAGATCCTCGCGGTATGGGGCAAGCAGGGCTGGGGCCCCGGCGAGTTCGACTGGGTGCACGGCATCGTCGTCGACTCGAAGGGCGCGGTGTACGCCGCCGATACCTACGGCCAGCGGCTGCAGAAGTTCGTACGGTCGGCGGCAACCTCGAGTCAGCCCTGACGAAGACGCAAAGGACGCAAAAAGACGCCGCGATTATAGCGGCTTCGAATTCGATGTAGCGCCGCTGCATCAACACCAAGGACACCAAGGACACAAAGGCCTGACAGTACGTTTGTTTGTGTCCTTGGTGTCCTTTGTGTTCGATCGGAGCTGCGGCTCCTGTGCTACACCGAACGCAAAGCGCGCGATTAGATTCGCCTTGCTTTGTGTGGTTGGTGTTTGTTGTGTCCGCTCGGCGGCAAGAAAAAGCGCACGAGAATCGGCAGCGCCAGCAGCGCCGCTATCGCGACGGGCATCACTTTGTCGAACATCCGTGGCGCCCGGAACTGGCCGCTGAGATCGATCGTCCGGCTCCACGCGTTTCCCTGGATCTCTTCCACCTGCACGCGGCCGTCGGCGCGCCGTATCGTCAGCGGATACGGATCGCCGACTAGACCGTAGTACCACCGCAGGCTCTTCGCGTCGATCGGCATCGTGCCGCGCAGCCGCCAGGTCGCGAGCGCGTCGCCGGCGAGGAATTCCACCGACGTCGGCCGCACCTCGTGGCCATCGACCCACAGCACGACGCGATCCACGAAGTTCCCGTGAAACGGCTCCATGCGCAGCTTCAGCCAGTTCGGATCGTTCGCCACGTCGAGCACGAACGTTCCGTCGCGCGCGAACGTGAGCAGCACCTGCGTCCTCTCGAGATCGTGGGCGGCGAGGCGGACGACGGCGGCCAGGACGGCGGCGACAACGAGCGCCCACGCGGGCGGCCGGCGCTCGGGATGGCTCATGGGGGATAGCTCATGGCTAATGGCTAATGGCTCATGGCTCATGGCTGAAGCACTGATTATCTGTCCCATCAGCCATCAGCCATCAGCCATCAGCCATCAGCCATGTCGTATGATCGCCGCCCATGAAGACCCTGGCCCTCATGTTCGTCATGGCGGCGGCGCAGGCGGCGCCGGCGAAGGTGGACATCGTCAGCGTGTCCGGCTGCCTCAAGGAATCGGCGCCGAACGACTGGCGCCTGGTGAACGCCACCGATCCCGTGCCGAGCAATGCCAACGCGCCGGCGCCGAAGGACATGCCGGCTTCGCCCCCGGTCGGCAAGAACGAGTTCAAGCTGATCGGGGTGAGCGAGTTCAACCTGCCGCAGCACAAGGATCACGCGGTTGTGGTCAAAGGGCTGCACATCAAGGCCACGCCGCTCAGCCGCCTCAACATCACGTCGGTCACCACGATTGCACCGTCGTGCCCGGCGGCCAGGTGAGCTAAACTACGCCTCGCGTGGAGGCTTCATGAAGCGCCCTGTTGACGTTGTTCCGGTGCTGCTCGGGACCCTGGCGGTTGCCCTCGTCGCGGTCACGCGGGTGCACACCGCCGCGCCCGCGGCCGGCGCCGTTCCCACCTTCAGTAAAGATGTCGCGCCGATCGTGTTCAACAAGTGCGCGTCGTGCCATCGGCCGGGCGAAGTCGCGCCGATGACGCTGATGTCGTACGACGATGTGCGGCCGTGGGCCAAGGCGATCAAGAGCAAGGTGGTCTCGCGCGAGATGCCGCCGTGGGGCGCCGATCCCGATCACAGCTTGAAGATGCGGAACGACCGCAGCCTCACGAAGCAGCAGATCGACACGATCGCGGCGTGGGTCGACGGCGGCGCGCCGCGCGGCAACGATGCCGACCTGCCGCCAATGCCGAAGTTCGCCGAAGGGTGGACCGCCGGCCGCGAGCCGGACTACGTGCTCGAGATGCCGATCGAGTTCTCGATTCCGGCGGAAGGTGAGCTCGGCGTCCAGATGTTCTATGCCAAGGTGCCGTTCAGCGAAGACAAGTTTGCCGAGACGCTCGAGATTCGTCCCGGCAACCGCGCCGTCGTGCACCACCTGGGCGTGTTCGTGGTCGACATTCCGGAAGGCGCGCACGTCGACGAGAACGGCCGCCTGATCACGCGCGACGGCAAGCCGTCGACCGATCGCGGTGAAGGCCTCGCCGGACGCGCCGACCAGACGGCCCTGCCCGGCGCCAACAAGCTGCTGTCGTGGGTGCCCGGCCGCGGCGTCGACACGCATCGCGCCGACATCGGCAAGCGGATTCCGGCCGGCAAGTACATCAACTGGCAGGTGCACTACAACCCGACCGGCAAGCCGGAGAAAGATCGATCGAAGCTCGGGATCTGGTTCAACAAGGTGCCGGTGAGCCACGAGCTGCTGATTCGCCAGGCCGGCGATCCGCTGGCGACGACCAAGGGCGGCCTCTCGCTCTATCGCGCCGAAGGCAAAGAGGTCGAGTACACGGCGGACGAGGGCAGCACGCGGCGCCGCGGCAAGACGCCGAACATTCCGCCCTACGTCGAGAAGTGGTCGCTCACCGGCATCACCCCGGTCACCGAAGACATCACGCTCTACGCCATGTCGCCGCACATGCACCTGCGCGGCAAGAGCCTCAAGTGGGTGGTCGTCTACCCTGACGGCCGCGAGCAGACCATCCTCGACGTGCCGCGCTTCGACTTCAACTGGCAGATCGAATACGAGCTCGAGGAGCCGTTGAAGATCCCCGCCGGCAGCAAGATTCTCGGCATCGGCTTCTACGACAACTCGCCGAAGAACAAATGGAACCCGGCGCCTGAAAAAGAGGTGTACTGGTCCGAGCAGAGCTGGGACGAGATGTACCAGCCGTTCACGCTCTACTCGGTCGACAGTCAGGTCCTCAGCGACATGACGGTGACGACGAAGCAGCAACAGCAGTGGTGAAGTTGGTGAATTGGTGAGTTGGTGATTGAATTCTGAATTCATTCACCAACTCACCAACTCACCAACTCACAAATTTCTGCACGGTTCCATTGAGCTGCGCGATGTAGACATCCCCCGAGTCGGCGACCGCCACGCCGTGGCCGCCGGCGACTCCAGGTCCGTTCAGCCTGCCCAACACCTTGCCGTCGGTATCACGCAGCACGCCTCCGGCCCAGATCTTCTGATCCCTGGTGATCGCCATGCCGGAGATGCCGCCGGTATCGGCCCATTGATTGAGGAACGTGCCGTTCGCGTCGAAGATCTCGATTCGCTGGTTGTCTCGATCGGTGACGTAGACGCGGCTCTGCGCATCGACCACCAGATTGTGCGGCAGCCCGAACTCGCCGGGACCGGTGCCGCGCCTGCCCCACTGCAGCAGATATTTTCCGTCGCGCGAGTACTTCACGACGCGCGCGCCGCCGTAGCCGTCGGTGACGTAGATCGCGCCGTCGGGCCCGAACGCGACGTCGGTCGGCAGGTTGAAGTGGGTCGCGTCGCTGCCGGAGGCGCCTTTGGTGCCGAGCCGCATCAGCTCTTTCCACTCCGCGCTCATCTTGTAGATCACGTGGCCGGGCGCATCGACCAGCCAGATGTTGTTCTGCGGATCGATCCGGATCGAATGCGCGCCGCACGAGTCGCATCCCGCCGGACCGTAGACCGCGGAGTAGTGCGACTTGTCGGCGCTCCAGTGCGCCTGCGGAATCGCCGCGACCTTGCCTTCGCTGAAGAAGCCGTCGCCCCACGTGCGCAGCAGCGTCCCGCCGCTGTCGAACTCCATCACCGGATGCGCGCCGCGATGAAGCACGAGCACGGTGCCGCGCGGCGTCACCGCGACCGACGAGACCTGGATGAAGTTCCACGCGCCGGGCACGCCGGCGGCGCTCGTGGGCGGCGCCGGCCACTCGACCAGTTTGTATGGCAGTACTGGCGCCGTGGCGGCGGGTCCCGGCGGCGTCTGCGCCGCCGCTGCGAAGGCGAGGGCGGCGGCGAGCGTGATCGAGAACGCGGTCGTCTTCAGCATGCGTGGATGGTAGCGCGGTTGCGCGTACAATGAATGGTCGGCTGGAGGAAGCAATGCTTCAGAAAGTGGCGAGGCGCGGCGCTGCGGCGGCGGCGGTGGCATGGCTGGCGATGGCGCATCCGCACGGACAGGCGAAAGGCAATGCGATCGACGTGCAGGTCTACAAGCAGCCGGGCTGCGGCTGCTGCGAGCTGTGGGCGCGACACATGCGCGCCGCCGGCTTCCACGTGACGGTCGCCGAGGCGCAGGACGTCGACGCGATGAAGCGGCAGAACGGCATTCCGATCAACCTGCGCTCGTGCCACACGAGCCTGGTCGGCGGTTACAAGGTCGAGGGCCACGTCCCGGCCGACGTCGTCAAGCGGCTGCTCACCGAGAAGCCGAACGTGGCCGGCATCGCCGTTCCCGGCATGCCGGTCGGATCGCCGGGCATGGAAGCGGGCAGCCGCGTCGAGCCGTACGACGTCTACGCCTTCGACGCGCAGGGGCGTCAGCCGGTGTTCGCGTCGGTCAACAAGTAGCTACTTCTGCGGCGACGTCGCCGCCGCGGCCTTCAACGCGCGGCGGTCGACGGTGATCCTCGCCTGCGGCGCGTACATCTCATCCCAGCTCTGCTCCGACCAGAACACTTCCTTCTCCGGCGCCGGGTTGTACTTGTTCTTCGCGGTGTTGTCGAACAGCGTGACCACCGTCACCTTGCTGCCGGCGGGAATCTGTTTCGGCGATTCCAGCTCGTAGTACACCTGCCAGTTGAAATCGTACCGCGGCACGTCGAGCAGCACTTCCTCGCGGCCGTCGGGCCACGTCAGCGTGTATTTCATGCTCTTGCCGCGCAGGTGCAGATGCGGCGTCAGGCCGTAGAGCGTGATCGGTTCGGTGATCGAATGAACGCTGACGACCTTCCAGTTCTCCGCGTAGGGCGGAATGTTCGGCAGGTTCACACCGCCTTCGTCGCGCGTCTGGTCGGGCCGCCACCGCGGCGTGTACTCCTTGCCTTCGACGATGTACGAGGTCGGACCGGCGGCGCTGAAGCTGTGATAAATCTGGTGCCCGACTTCCTGCCCCTTCTTTGCGAGATAGAGACCGAGCTTCGTCCGATCCTTCTGCGCCGTTCCGCTCGGTTGGTAGTGCATGTAGAAGTCGATGTAGGCGCCCGCTTTGATCAGCTGGCCGGCATCGCCTTGGTACTCTTCGTAGCCGCGGCCCGGCACGTATGACAACAGTTTCTGAATCTCCTGCGTCGCGGTGGCGCCGTTCGCGCGCGCCACGGCGTTGCGTCCCATCGGCTTGCCGCTGGCGTCGACGATTTGGCCGCTCACCAGCTTCGCGCCGTCGGGCAGTCTGTCGATCACGTAGAGGCCGGCATGATGAACCGCGGCCGACGCGCCCGGCCGCACTTCCAGTGCTTTCACGTAGACGTCCTCGGTGAACGGCGAGCGGGCGAAGAAATCGATGACCGGCACTTCGCCTTCGGCCGGGACGGGGAAGTCGACCGGCATTTCGATGACGACGTCAGGCTCGCCGTGCGACCACCCGGTCGCGAACGCCGGCATCTTCGGCAGATCAACGTCGCGTCCCTTCGGCGCGCCCGCCTCGACCCACCGGGAGATCGTCTCGATCTGCTCGGCGGTGAGGCTGCGATCGTCCTTGAACCGGCCGAAGCGCGGATCGGCGCCCCACGGCGGCATCTCGCGGCTCGACACCTTCAGCCGGATCGACTTGGCCCACGGCCGCACGTCGTCGTAGGAAACGAGCGACATCGGCGCGACTTCTCCCGGGCGATGGCAGCTGATGCAACTGTTGTAGAGGATCGGCGCAACGTCCCTGGTGAACGTCGGCGGCGGGGCCGCTGAAACGCCGGACGGGGTCAAGGTCACTACTGCAAGCGCGAACAAGGCGAGACGCCCCATAGACCCTGCCTTTCCGCCGGCGATTATACGTCCATGAGCCGTTTCACAACGACCGCTCGCGTTATATCCACGAGAAGCAACGGGTGGTGTAGAGTGCTCAAACCCCCCACGTCTGCAAAGCAATCCCTATGCTGATTCTGAAAGCCGGCAGTCATGGACCCGAAGTTGTTGCGCTGCAGGATGCACTGCACGCACACGGCTTCAATCCCGGCCGAAGCCGCGGCACGTTCGACGATGCCACCGAGGCGGCAGTGCTCGCGTTCCAGCGCAGCGAAGGGCTGCTCGCCGACGGCATCGTCGGCCATCGAACCGCAACCACGCTCGGCCTCGATCGCGTCCCCGCCCTGGTCACGGTCGTTCCCGGGGTGACGGTCGAGATCGTCTCGCAGATTTTTCCGGGCGCGCCGATCCAGAACATTCGCAGGAACCTGGCGCCGGTGCTGCAGGCGCTGGTCGAGCCGCAGCTCACCCAGAAGCCGATGGTGCTGATGGCGCTGGCGACGATCCGCGCCGAGACCGAGGGCTTCGAGCCGATCAGCGAGTTTCGCTCCAGGTTCAACACCTCGCCGGGCGGCCCGCCGTTCGATTTGTACGACAACCGCCGCGATCTCGGGAACCAGGGGGCGCCGGACGGCGCGCGCTACTGCGGCCGCGGGTTCGTCCAGCTGACCGGCCGCGCCAACTACCAGACGCACGGGCGCGCCATCGGACTGGGCGATCGGTTGTTGACCGAACCGGAGCTCGCCAACGACACTGAAATCGCCGCGCGCCTGCTCGCCAGCTTTCTGAAGAGCAAGGAGCGGCAGATCAAGGAAGCGCTGCTCGACAACGATCTGCGCGCGGCGCGCAAGCTCGTCAACGGCGGCTCGCATGGACTCGATCGCTTCGCCGACACCTTCGACAAGGGCAATCGTCTCATCCCAGAGCCGCAGTTCGTCTAGCGGCTGGCTTCATTCGGACAAGGTGAGCTTATGGATCGCACGCTGACGCTGCAGGGGATCAACGGGAAGCTGGTCGCGGTCGAGACCGCCGGCGAGGACAACATCGGCCTCATCCACGCCCGCACGCCGCCGGACAGCGGCGGGCCGTGGGAGCAAATCCACGAACAGAAGCTCGGCGCCGGCAAATTCGCGCTCTACGTGCTCGACGATCACGGGCGCCGCCGGTATTTCTCGGCGCAGCCGGACGGATCGGTCGTCTGCAATCGGGTGCGCCCCGAAGACAAGAAGGACGTGCCCGAACACCTGACCCACGCCATCGGCGCGTTCGAGGAGTGCACCCGCGTCGTGATCGACAGCGGCATCGGCTACAAATTCCACACCGGCTTCCTGTCCTGCGACCTCGGGCTCCCGTGGTCCCAAGGCGACCTGTCCGGTCACGTCATCGTCGCGAATCGCGCCGAGATGAAAGGATTCGAGACCTTCGTGCCGAAGGTGCTCGCCGGCGGCGATCCCGAGATCACGGTGCCGACGCGGGATCAGCTGCTGGCGGTGAAGGCGGACTTCTGCAACCTGAAGGACGCCAAGGGCCGCGTCATGTTCACCAGCACGCTGGCCGGAATCCCGCCCGACGACCAGGACGACTGGATCACGCGTCTGAAGGCCGCCGGCGATACGCACGTGTTCGTCAGCGTGACGACCGGCTACGGCAATTTCTTTCCGACCATCGACTTCGCCGACGGCCGCCTCGACGAGCTGATGGCGCTGCTGGTGCGGCTTCGCAAGGAGAATCTGATCCCGGTCCTGTTCCTGTCATCCGGCGATCCCGGCAGCTTCAATGCCGATCGGCTGCGGCGCATCTGCCGCGCGATTGTCGCCGCCAATCTCGTCAATCACATGGTCTACGTCTGCGCGTGGGAATCGGTGCGCGGCGGCTGGACTTCCTCGCAGTTCAACCAGGCCAACATCATCATGCGCGACGAGCTGGGGCCCGACGCGGTGATCGCCGCGCACCTGTCGCAGGGCCGCGCCGCGTTCAGCAGCCACGCGCCGGTGGAACCCGACGATCCGTTCGGCGGCGAGATCGAGTGCTGGTTTCAGAAAGCGGGCGGGCCGCGCACCTGCGGGCCCGAATTCGACATGTTTCTGTTCCAGTGCCCGGTGGCGATGGAAGGGGAGATGCACCAGGAACTGTTCGATGCGTCGGGCATCAAACAGCCGGCGTGGGAAGATGCCGCAATCCAGATCGCCGATCGCTTTCTGCCGAGAGGGACGCCGATGCCCGGCGCGGCGGGATTCAAGCATCTCGGCCGGCCCGGACCCGACGGCACGATGCCGGTCGAGTCGCACAGCGGCGCCGCCGAAGGACCCGACTGGTTCGCCGGACCGCCGGCCGGCTATCTGCCGCGGCCGCCGCAGCGGCAGCGGCCGGTCCTGGTAATGGCGGAAGTCGTCGCGTTCGCGGCGATCCGCGATCGCGCGACGCCCGAGTGGATCCGGCACGTCGCCGACCGATCGAAGTCGTTCGGCTACAAGTTCTTCGGCAACGGCCAGCCGTCGGGCGACGCGGCCGCGGTCGTCTGACGTTCGTTCATCTGACGATCAGATCGTCTTCGTCGGGAACGTCGGCGAGCTGGACGCGCAGGTTCCCTGCGTTGGTGGCATACAGCAACCCGGTGGCGTACGAGATCGTCCCGTTGCGGACCAGCTTTTCGATTTCGCCGTCGAAATGCTGCATGCCATCCAGCTCGCCATCCTTCATCGCTTCGAGCAGCGTCTTGCCCTCGCTGTCGCCCTTCTCCAGATAGTCGCGCGTCCGCATCGTCGACTTGAGAATCTCGAGCACCGCGATGCGTCCGCCCTCCTTCATCGGCACCAGCCGCTGCGAGATGAAGTAGCGGAACGACGCCGCCAGCCGCGTCCGCACCGCCTGCTGATCGCCGGCCTCGAAGGTGCCGACGACGCGGTCCACCGTTTTCGAGGCGTCGATGGTGTGCAGCGTCGAGAAGACGAGGTGTCCGGTCTCGGCGGCGGTCAGCGCGATCTCGATGGTGTCGCGGTCGCGCATCTCGCCGACCAGGATCACCTTGGGCGCCTGCCGCAGCGCCGCGCGGAGCGCCAGCGCGAAGGTGGGCGTATCGCTGTGCAGCTCGCGCTGGTGGACCGTCGCCTTCTTGTGCTGGTGCAGGAACTCGATCGGATCCTCGATGGTGATGATGTGCTCGGCCCGCGTCTCGTTGATGAGATCGATGATCGCCGCCAGGGTCGAGGACTTGCCCGATCCGGTGGGTCCGGTCACGAGCACGATGCCGTGCTTGAGCGCGCCCATCTCGGCGAGCACCGGCGGCAGCCGCAGCTCCGCGAGCGTCGGAATCTTCGACGGGATGACGCGCATGACGATGGCGTAGGTGCCGCGCTGGCGGAACACGTTGACGCGGAAGCGCGACTGCTCGGGCAGCGAGTACGACAGATCGCACGCCCCCTGATCCTTGAGCGTGCGCAGCGCCTGTTCGTTGCCGGCGATGAGATCGGCGGCGATGCGCACCGTGTCTTCGGGCCGCAGAACCGGCAGTTCCTCGACGTTCACCGGCGTCAGATTGCCTTGCCGCTCGACCTGAGGCGGGCGGCCGGGAGAAAAGATCAGATCGCTGATCCCCTTGCCCGAATCGATCATCTTCTTGATCAGCGCGGCGGTGGCGATCGGCGCGGGAGCGCTGGCCGCAGCGCCGAAGAGCGTCTGGTCGAGGAGCGCGGCCGAACCTGGACTCGAAGGGGTCGTGGTCATAAAGGCACCAAGCTGCGCCTGGGAGCGGCGCGTAAAGGAAACGCAAACTGTCCCACGGATGGCGCGGGCGCGCAAGGAGCACCTTTCATCCCGAGACTCCTTATGCCGTGCGCATGCGTCCGGCGGTAGTCTGCGTGCATATGCTCTATGACTGGCACTCGCTCATGGTGAACCTGTTCGAGCTCGGCACCGGGCTGCCGGTGGTCTCGGTCGTCGAGAAGATCGTCCGGCCGATTGCGGTGTACCTCCTGCTCGTGTTCCTGCTCCGGCGATTCGGCCGCCGCGTCCTGGCGCAGCTCAATCCATTCGATCTCGTGGTGCTGCTCACGCTGTCGAACACGGTGCAGAACGCGATCATCGGCAACGACACGTCGCTCGTCGGCGGCATCCTCGGCGCGTTCTCGCTCGTCGGCGTCAACGCCCTGCTCGTGCGCGCGTACTATCGCGGTCCCGAGGCCGAAAAGAAGATGATGGAGGAGCGCGACACCTATCTCGTCCGCGAGCGTCATGTCCTCGACGACGCGCTGCGGCGTCTCCACATCAACCGCGGCGAGCTCACCGCCCGGGCGCACGAGCGCGGGTTCGACGACCTCGACGAGGTGGACACCGCGGTCCTCTATCCGAACGGCACGATCTACATGAAGGGCAGGTCGCAGGACGAGGCCTGCATGTACGAGATGCTCGATCACCTCAAGGCGCTGCGGCGCGAGGTCGCGGCGCTGCGCGGCTGATGCCTATCGCACGATCCAGAGATAGACCGGCAGGCTGTTGATGTCGCGCGACTCGTCGGGCGGCCACGCGTCGCCCATGTGGTAGTAGTGCGACACGATGCGCGTGCCCGGCCGCAGGCTTTTCAGCTTCGGTATCAGCTGCAGCAGCATGCGCGGGTGGAGGTACATCGCGACGACGGTGGCCTGGCTGAGATCGGTTTCGAACAGATCCTGATTCACGAACCAGACGCGGTCGGCGACATGTGCCTTGGCGGCGTTCTCGAGCGACTCGCGGATGAGGCGCGGTTCGATTTCGATGCCGACGCCGCGCGCGCCGTACTTCTGCGCGGCGGTGATCGGAATGCGCCCGTCGCCCGATCCGAGATCGTAGACGACGTCGGCGGCGGTAACGTGCGCCATCTCGAGCATCACGTCGACCACGTTCTGCGGCGTCGGCACGTAGCGGACGTCGGGCGGCTTCAGCCGCTGCAGCGGCACGAACAGGAACCAGAGGAGCAGGCCGGCCATGGCGATCCTATTGTTGCAGGAGGGGGATGCTCCTGGCTGACGGCGACGGTGGCAGCGATCGCAGATAGCTGTTGATGTCGATCAACTGCTGATCCGAAATCACCTTGCTGGTGTACGGCGGCATGTTCCCGCCGGTTGGCTTCCTCACGTACCTGATCAGCGGGTCGGCTGTCGCACGCGCGACGAGCCTTGGGCCGACGCCGCCCCGGCCCTCCGTGCCGTGGCAGGAGTAGCAGTAGTAGCTCATGAACAGCTTGCGGCCGTTGGCGGCATCGCCCGCATTCGGCTCGGGCCGTTGCGCCACGACCGATGTCGTCCACACCGCCACGATGCAGAAGAGCGAAACGGCGGCCTTCATCGCGGCTGCGTGAGGACGTCGACCAGCGCCGGCTCGCCGCGGCGGACGACGTCGATGGCCCGCGCGAGGGCGGGGCCGAGATCCTTCGGGTTGACGATCGGGCCCTCGCCGTAGACGCCCATGCTCTGCGCCAGCTTCGCGAAATCGATCGCCGGGTCGTCGATGCGGGTGCCGATGTGCGCGCGGGTGGCGTTTCGCCCGTGTTCGAGCGCCATCCGCTGCACTTCCATCACTTCCTGATGGTAGGCGCGATTGTTGTGCATCACCGTGAGCAGCGGAATGCGGTGATGCGCGGCGGTCCACAGTGCTCCCGGCGCGAACATCAGATCGCCGTCGTACTGAAAGTTCACCGTCAGCCGTCCATGTTTCTTGTTGGCCAGCGCGGCGCCGACCGCCGCCGGCGCGCCGTAGCCGACCCCGTAGCCGCCGGGCCCGCCGATGTAGTGGTAGTGCTGGTCCATCGCCCAGAGGCGCAGCGGCCAGTTCTGCATGAAGATGACGTCGGCGACGAGCGACCAGTCGGCGTCCTTGATCTGCGCCCATACCTCGGCGCAGAGCCGCGCGGTGCTGATTGGCGTCGAGTCCCAGCCCTGCGCGGCGGCGTCGCGGGCATCGGCCAGCGCCTGCTCGGCCAGCGCCGCCAGCTTGACGCGGCGATCGTCGAGCGCGCGACGGCGATCCGCGGTGATCAGACGCCTGGCGGCTTCGACCAGCGCCGGCAGCGTCGCCTCGCCGTCGGCCGCGATCGCCACGTCCGCTTCGGCATAGCGCTGGAACTCCTGGTAGTTGCTGCGGGTGAAGAGATCGTCGGCGGTGATGCTGATCCGTTTCGCCGATCCGCGCCGCGATCGCACGCTGGCGAAGTCCCGCACCTCGAGGCCGATCAGCAGATCGGCGTCGGCGAGCGCCGCCGCGCTCCGGTTGGTCTGGTTGAGCGGATGCCGGTTGGGGAAGTTCATCCGCCCCTTGCGATCGACGACCGCGGCCTGCACCAGATCGGCGAGCTCGATCAGATGCGCCAGTCCGGCCGGCGTCCTCGCCATGCGATCGACAACGATGACCGGGTTGTCGGCGGCGACGAGCAATCGCGCCACGTCGGCGACCGATCCGGCATCGCCCTGCGGCGGCGCGGTCGACGCCAGCTTGGGGATGCGCAGCCCATCGCCGCAGGCATGTTCCTGCAGATCGGCATCGGCGACGATAGCGATGGGCGCCATCGGCGGCGTCGTCGAGATCTTGTAGGCGCGCACCGCCGACTCGGCGAAATGCTGCAGCGATCCCGGGACATCGTCCCACTTGATGAAGTCGCGAAGGATCGCCGCCGCATCCTGCGCGCTGTGCGACCAGGTGACGACGCTGCGGCGGCCCATCGCGTCGAGATGATTGCCGAGAACGAGGAACACCGGGACGCGATCGCAGAACGCATCGTAGACCGCCATCGACGCGTGCTGCGTGCCGACCGTGCCGTGAACGGCGACCAGTCCGGGACGCCCCTCGATTTTGGCGTAGCCATGCGCCATGGCCGTCGCGATTTCCTCGTGTGTGCAGGTGATGAACTCCGGCCGGCGGTTGCCGCCGTAGTTGATCAGCGACTCGTGCAGGCTGCGGAACGTGTTGGCCGGGTTGGAGAAGACGTATTCGAAATCGAGCGACTTGAGGACGTCGACCATGAAGTCGGAGCCTGGGCGATCGATCGTCGGCGCTTCGGGCACCGCCGCCGACGGCGGCGGCTGCTGCTGCTGCGGCGTGACCGCCGCGGCGGGCAGGGCGGCCGCCGATTTCAGGAAATCGCGTCGATCCACGAGGCGGCATTCTACACTCGCCGTCTGGCGCTAGTAGCTCAAATAACTTTTTAGTGTAAAGTAAGCGGGTGATGTGCGTTACTCGGCGTCCGCTGCGCGTGAAGTTCATCCTCCCGGCGCTGACCGAGGCGACCAGCCCCTACTGGCGTCCGATCAAGTATTCGCTGTTTCCGCCGCTCGGCCTCGCCACCCTGGCCGCCTACCTGCCGCCCGACGCCGAGGCGGTCGTCACCGACGAACACGTCGAGCGGCTCGACCTCAGCGACCGGCCGGATCTCGTAGTCATCCAGGTCTACATCACCAACGCCTACCGCGCCTACCGCCTTGCCGATCACTATCGCCGGCGCGGATCCTTCGTCGCGCTCGGCGGCCTGCACGTCACGTCGCTGCCGGCCGAGGCGCAGCCGCACGCCGACGCGATCTTCCTCGGGCCCGGCGAACAGACTTTCCCCGAGTTCCTCGAGGACTTCCGCGCCGGCCGGCCGCGCGCGGTGTACCGGTCCGGTTCCGGGCGTACCCTCGACCGCCTGCCGCCGATACGCCGCGATCTGATCCAGCGCCGCCGCTACCTTGTTCCGAACTCCCTCGTCGTGACGCGCGGCTGCCCGCAGCATTGCGACTTCTGCTACAAGGACGCCTTCTTCTCGGGCGGGCGATCGTTCTACACGCAGCGGGCCGATGACGCGCTCGCCGAGATCGCCCGGCTGCCCGGGCGGCATCTGTACTTTCTCGACGACCACCTGCTCGGCGACCGCCGCTTCGCCGCCGCGCTGTTCGACGGCATGCGCGGCATGGGTCGCGTGTTCCAGGGCGCGGCGACCGTCGATTCCATCCTGCACGGCGATCTCATCGAGCGCGCCGCCGCCGCCGGACTGCGCAGTCTGTTCGTCGGGTTCGAAACGCTGACGCCGGGAAATCTCGTCCGCAGCAACAAGCGTCAGAATCTCGGCCGCGACTACCGGGCCGTCACCGAGCGGCTGCACCGCCTCGGCATCATGATCAACGGCAGCTTCGTCTTCGGCATGGACGACGACGAGGAGGACGTCTTCGCGCGGACGGTGGAATGGGCGATCGAGCGCGGGATCACGACGGCGACGTTTCACATCCAGACGCCGTATCCGGGCACCCGCCTGTTCGCGCGGATGGAGCAGGAAGGCCGCATCGTGTCGCGCAACTGGGATCTCTACGACACGCGGCACGTCGTCTACCGGCCGGCGCGGCTGAAGCCCGCCGTGCTCGAGGAGGGCTACGATCGGGCCTATCGCGACTTCTACCGCTGGTCGTCGATCGGCCGCGCCGCCTGGTCGCACGGCACGCTGAAACACCAGGCCAAGCACTTCTTCTATGCCGCCGGCTGGAAGAAGCTCGAGCCGCTGTGGGACGCGGTCATCCGCGCCCGCCAGCTTCGTTGCATGACGCCGCTGCTGGAAGCGGTGCTGTCGAAGGTGACTGGTTTTACAATCGACACACCGCCGGGCGTGACCCAGCTCGGTTGCGAGGCTTCACCATGACTTCAGTGTCGAACCAGGAGCTCGTGACGCGGATTCACCAGCAGCGTGCGCAGGTCGATGCGTTTCTCGCGGCGGCAGTCCCTAGGAAACGCCGGCTGCTCAACGCCACGATCTTCGGCGGCAGCCTTGCCGCCGCGCTGACCGCCGGCCCGGCCGTCGGCGGCGCCTCCTTCACCGGATGGTTGACGGCCACGCTCGGCCTCACCTCGCCCTCGTGGCGGCTGTTGTGCGGCGCCGCCAGCGTGTGCTCGGTGCTGGCGACGATCGCGACGCAGCTGCTCAAGTCGGACAACATCGAACAGAATGTGATCCGCGCGCAGGGCGCGCGCGCGAAGCTCGAGGTGCTCGAGATCGGTCTGACCATCGGCCAGCTCGACGAACGGCAAGCGCTCACGGAGTACTTGAAGTGCGTCGAGGACACTGCGTTCCTGGCCGGCTGACGTTCGACTGGCGGCGTCCCCTCATCTACACCCATCGCTGGCTCGGGATCGTCGGCGGCCTCCTGTTCCTGGCCTGGTTCGCGTCGGGCATCGTGATGATGTACGCCCGGATGCCCGAGCTGGCCGTGGCAGAGCGGCTGGCGCGGCTCGCGCCGC
>JADMIO011251706.1_pt1 | contig 16108 bp, 8 predicted proteins | sample 8958161 | NCBI WGS metagenome assembly JADMIO01 (sample SAMN16585339, study PRJNA669376) | soil metagenome | isolation source: Crop rotation soil | place: USA: Cullars Rotation, Alabama | collected 2011
GCCGCGACTTCAAGTCACGTGAATTCCAAGCTTCGGATCCCACTGTGCTGGAAAGTCCTATGTTGCAATCATCTACGCAAACGCTTCGGGAGTTGGCCGATAAAAACAAATTCTACTTCGGGGCGGCTGCGGGCAGCTATCATTTTGGCGATTCGGGCTATACCAAAACCCTCAGTACCGAATTCAATATGCTGACCCCGGAAAACGAAGCGAAATTCTGCTCGACCGAACCACAGCAAGGACAATTTGATTTTGCAGGGCTAGACCGGCTGATGGACTTCGCCGAGCAAAACAAGATGGTTGTGCGAGGTCACACCTTAGTTTGGCATCAATGTTTGCCGGGTTGGGTCGCGACCGCAACCTTCACCCGCGATGAAGCGATTAAAGCTCTCCATGACCACATTGATAAGGTTGTGGGGCGTTACAAGGGGCGCATCCCGATGTGGGATGTAGTCAACGAGGCTGTAAATGATGATGGTACGGGTTTACGGGATACGCCGTGGCGGAGACTGATTGGTGATGATTACGTCGAAATGGCTTTCCGTTTTGCCCATGAAGCTGACCCTGATGCGCTGTTATTTTATAACGACTTTAATACGGAGGGGATGAATCCCAAAGCCAATGTCGTCTACGAGATGCTCAAGGATTTTGTGGCGCGTGGCGTACCCATTAACGGGGTTGGGTTGCAGTCACACTTTACGGTGGGGCAGATTGATTTTGATGGCATCGCCCAGAACATGAAGCGCCTCGGCGAATTGGGGCTGCAAATCCAGATCACTGAAATGGATGATCGTTATCCGGAGGATAGTTCGGATGCGATTTTACAGCAGCAAGCCGGTGATTATCGGAACCTGTTGCAAACCTGCCTCGATAGCAAGTACTGTAACGCGTTTATCACTTGGGGCGTGAATGATCTCTATTCATGGCTGCGCGATTCCGGTTTGGGCTTTTATGAAAACAAGACCGTTAAGCCGCTGTTGTTTGACGATGACTACAAGCCGAAGCCTGCTTATTTTGCCGTACTCGATGTTTTAGCGCGTCGTGCAGGCGAGCCTCCGATATTAACCGACGACCAGATTGCCGCCATGAACGCGCCCGCTCCGGCCTCTGTCTCCGTCAAACTTCCGCCGCCAAGTAAGACCGATCCTGCCCAGTTGGCACCAGACCCTGTCCCCGGTATGGCTTATTATGCGCCTGCCCCGGTGACGATTACGCTGGATGGCAAGACTGATGATTGGGCGAATGTTCCCTGTGTGACGGTCGATAACGGGCCGCTGTTGCCCACTAATAACACGACCAGCCTGACCTTTGCAGCAGCTGCTGATAACCAGAATCTCTACTTTTTGGCGGATGTGAAGGATAGCAGCGTTATCTATGGTAAGCACGATCCGCTAACCGAATTCTACAAAGAGGACTCGGTCGAATTTTATATTAATGGGACAGGCAACCTTGGTCTGGTGGCTTATCAACCGGGGGTCGTACAAATTGGTATTCTGGCAGCCAACATTACCAAACCAGCCAAGCCACTCATCGCGGGTGTAAACAGCGCCAATGTACCGGTTCAGGCGGTCGCGGTTAAGACCGACCAAGGCTACCTGATAGAAGCCTCGGTTCCATTGGTGACAAAGGTGTGGTCGAGAGCGCCCGTGACCCTTGGCAAATTCGGTTTTCAGGTGCAATTGGATGGCACGTCGAATGATACTGACCGCGATACCAAACTAATATGGTCAACCTACGATACCAATGACCAATCGTGGGTCAATCCCAGTTTGTTCGGGCAGTTGATTTTCTGGCGCACTCAAACACCTAAGTAAGGCAAAAGGCGAAATTATTAGCGTTTGACGATTTGCGAAAAAGGACTGTTATAACCATACAGTCCTTTTTTTGATGCTAATCGAGGGACGAAACGTACTTGCTTGACAAAGCAATTCGTTCAGGTTAAGATGCTGCTACGTTACAGTAACGTAGCATAACGTTACAGGAATAAACATGGAAAAGTTACATGTAACAATTGCAGATGTCGCGAAATTGGCTCAGGTGTCCAAGATGAGCGTTTCGCGCGTGTTGAACGGTCAGGCCGGTGTTTCGGAAAGTACGCGGCAGCGCATTATGGAGGCCGTCGAGCATCTGGGCTATGTGCCGAATCCGGGAATTCGCCCCCACGCCAATTCCACCAAGATGATCGCCTTGTTGATCACGGACATTACCACTACCTACATGGGCGAAATCGTTCGGGGTGTTTCCGGCGCGGCGGAACGGCTGAATTACGGGCTGATGCTGTATACGCAGGGCAACGTGCGCTCGATGAACCATGCTGAACGCACCAAATATTATCTCTCTTTATTGAACAACACGATGGTCGATGGCGTTCTGATGGTCGTGCCGCTGGATTATGAAGTCATCGTTAAAGATCTAAAAGAACACGATCTGACCTACGTCATCATCGACCACCACAACGGCACAGGCAATGAACCTAGCGTAACCGCTACCAATCGGAAGGGCGTACTGGATGCCATGCGGCATTTACTGGCGCTTGGTCACCGCCGGATCGGTTTTATTACAGGCCGGATGGATATTGCTTGTTCCACAGATCGTTTACAAGGCTATCGGGATGGGTTAGCGGAAGTTGGATTGCCCTTTGAGCCGGAGTTGGTGCGAGAAGGCGACTTCAGTCAACCTACAGGTTTCCGGCAGGCGCAAGCGTTGTTGCAGCTTCCGGAGCGCCCAACAGCCATTATCGCATCCAATGATTTGATGGCCTTTGGCACGATGGATGCTGCAAAGGCAGCTGGGCTACAGGTCGGGCACGATTTGTCAGTCATTGGCTTCGACGACGTGTATATGGCTTCGCAAGTTTATCCCCCGCTGACCACCATCCGGCAACCGATGTCGGATATGGGAGAAGCGGCTTTTGAAATGCTGGTGGCGCTGCTGGAAGGGCGCACAATGCTCACGGTACGCCGTGAATTACCAACCGAGCTTATTATCCGTGAATCGACAGGGCGCGTTCCACGTTCGTGAAGTCAACCCGTCGGTTCGTTAAGTTGAACGGCTAGCATCGAGTAGAAAAGGAGTCTCAATCGAAAAAACTCACGTCCCCATAAAACTGATATTTTGTGAGTTATTAGTTTGTAAGGAGTCTTTTGTGATGCGTAAATCCTCGCGATTTCTGATAGTTGTCCTACTAGCTATGGTTGTTGTCCTTTCATTCGGCGCTGCTGCGGCTCAAGACGCGGTCGTTATTCACTGGTGGCATGAGTCTACTTCGGATGCCCAAGTGGGCTACTGGAAGGGTTTGGCAGATGCCTATACCAAAGATCATCCCAATGTGACCTTTGAAATCACCAACCTCGACAACGAAGCCTACAAAGCCAAATTGGCGACCGTTATGCAAGCTGGCGATCCGCCGGATCTGTTCTGGAGCTGGGGCGGTGGTGTCTTGTGGGCCTATGCCGATGCTGGCCTGACCCGCGACATTACCCCAGAACTGACCGCCAACAACAATGAGTGGAAAGACACATTTGCGGCGCAAGCGGCGCTGGAACTCTACGGTAAAGATGGCAAATATTACGGCGCACCGTTTGACTGGGGCGCAGTGGGTATGTGGTATAACAAAGCGCTCTTCAAGAAGGCTGGACTTGATCCCGAAAAGCCACCGGCGACATGGGCCGAATTGCTTGATGCGGTTAAGGCCTTGAAGGCTGCTGGCATTACCCCCATCGCCATTGGTGAAAAAGACAAGTGGCCCGGTCACTTCTGGTATGGTTATTTGGCGACCCGCGAAGGTGGTCAGGATGCCTTCTTGAAGGCTTACAACCGCACCGGTTCATTTGCTGATCCGTCATTTGTGAAGGCGTTCCAGGACCTGAAGGATTTGGTTGACCTGAACGCGTTTCAGGAAGGTTTCTTGGCAGCTACCTACAACGATCAAGAAACCGTTATGGGTAATGGTCAGGCAGCGATGGAATTGATGGGGCAGTGGTCACCCTCTGTTCAGAAAACCAGCAGCAGCAGTGGCGAAGGCCTCGGTGATGACCTCGGTTGGTTCCCCTTCCCTGTGATTGATGGTGGTGCAGGCAACGCTGGCGATGTATTTGGTGGTGGTGATGGTTTCGCAGTCGGCGCGAAAGCCCCGGATGCCACGGTTGATTTCTTGAAGTTCCTGACCTCCAAGGAAAACCAAATCGCCGGTGCCGATCCTGCGATTAGCTTGACAGTTCCTCCAACGGTCAAGGGCACCGAATCCGTAACTGAAAACGACAAGAATTTGACGGCTATCGTCAAGGCTCGTAACGAGGCGCCTTACTTCCAACTGTATTACGATCAATTCCTGCCCCCTGCGTTGGCGGGTGCGATCCTTGATGCGGCTGAAGGCGTGTTTGCAGGTGCGATGTCACCGGAAGATGCGGCGAAGTCGGTTGAAGATGTAGCGGCAACTGAACTGACTGCATCATAAGGTATATCGAAAGCTGTGAAGATACAGACATTTAGCAGATGAGCGATCTTCACAGCTTTCTCGATAACTATAATAACTCTATTCAAAGACATTACATAGGACTTTCACCTGTCTTCCCTAAATTAATAGGCGGGATTTGGGCGAGAGTCCTATTACTAAAGAGATTATTCTATGTCTGCTATTCGTTTTCGTGTACTGCCTAAAAATCAAGATCAAATCAATAAAGATAAACAACGTCAAAAATGGAGCAACGCCCTGCTTGTGACGCTGTTTGTCGTGCCCGGTATGATCATCTTTGCTTTTTTCCTCTTATGGCCCATTAGTCGGTCCCTTAGCATGAGCTTGTATAAATGGAATGGCTTGGGGCCTATGACCGATTATCAGGGGCTGAACAACTATACGACCCTCTTGAATAATGGGATTTTTCAAGCCTCGCTGACTCACAGCTTTATTATCATGATCTTGTCATTGGGCATTCAGCTTCCGCTGGCGCTGGGCTTGGCGCTGATGGTCGGGCGCGGGGAACTACGGGGGCGGCGATTCTTTCGCGGGGTGTTGTTCATACCCTTTGTTTTTTCGGAAATCATCTCCGCGATTTTGTGGTTGTACGTTTTGAAGCCGGTCAATGGGTTGGCTAACGTGGCGCTGCAAGCACTCTTTCCGACCTTTCAACCGATTTCATGGTTGGCGGATCGGAATATCGTGCTGTTCGGCATTTTTGCGGTCATTACATGGAAGTACTTCGGCTTCCATATGATTTTATATATGGCTGGGCTGCAAAACATTCCCAAAGATCTGGAAGATGCTGCGCGTGTGGATGGCGCAAACGAGGCACAGGTACTGCGAAATATCACACTGCCTTTGCTCGGCAGCACCATTCGCCTGACGGTCTTTCTGTCAGTGTTGGGGTCGTTCCAACAGTTCGTCATCATTCAGGTGATGACGCTGGGCGGGCCAGTGAACGCCAGCGAAGTGATTGCGACCTACCTGTTCAAATACGGCATTCAACGTTTCAACCTCGGCTACGGCAGCGCCGTCGCTGTCATCCTCTTTAGTATTACCTTGATTTTTTCGCTGGGATACCAACGCATTATTCTCCGGCGTGACTATTCAACAGAGTCGGTTTGAAAGGCGCTGCAACCATGACACAAACAGGTACACGGTCCACTTTCGTCTTGTGGATAAAGTATGCCATATTGATTGTTCTCTGCGTCATTGTGATGAGTCCCGTGGTGACAGCCGTTTTGGGCAGCATCCGCACGAACGGCGAATTTCTCACCACCCCGTTCGGTTTGCCGCAGAATGGCATTCAGTGGGTGAACTACACGGATATTTTGCTTGATTCGGCCTTTTGGAACTCGATGAAGAACAGCATCATTATTACTGCATCAGTCACGGTATTGAATGTTGTGCTGGCGAGTTTGCTGGCGTTTGTTTTTAGTCGCGTCAATTTTCGTGGACGCGGACTGTTGTTTAACATTTTGTCGCTTGGATTGTTGTTCCCAATCGTGATCGCGATCCTGCCGATTTTTATCCAGATTCGTCAGTTGGGTTGGATTAACACCCACGCGGGAATCATCTTTCCGCTGGTCGCGTTTGGGCTGCCCGGTAGTGTAGTGATTTTGCGCGGCTTTTTCATTGGCATACCGAATGAGTTGGAAGACGCGGCCTACATTGATGGCTGCACCACCTTTGGTTTCTTTCGTTACATTTTGCTACCGTTGGCCCGTCCGGCCTTGACGGCGGTGGCTGTTTTGCAAGTTATTGCCAGTTGGAACGAATATTTCCTACCATATCTGGTTTTGAATGATCAAAAATTGTGGCCGTTGCCTCTTGGCATGTCGCAATTCCAAGGGGAACACCTGACCGACTGGGCGAAGATTATGGCTTACGTCACACTGCTGATTATTCCCGCAGTCATTTTTTATATGTTTGCCGAGAAATACATCGTAACCGGATTGACCGGCGGCGAACTCAAAGGTTAATCAACTATCATGGCATACCGGCATATGGATTCAACGCTGCCTATTGACGCGCGTGTATCTGCCTTAATCAGTGAAATGACGTTGGACGAAAAGCTTGCCCAACTGGGTAGCTATTATGTGTACGAGCTATTGGATGGCCTGACGTTTTCGCCGGCCAAGGCCGAAAAATTGCTGCACAACGGGGTCGGACATATCACGCGGATTGGTGGGGCGAGCAATGTTCAGCCGACTGAAAGCGCCGCGTTGGCGAATAATATTCAGAAGTTCTTGGTTGAGCATACACGCTTGGGCATTCCGGCGATTGTCCATGAGGAATGTTGCAGCGGCTACATGGCGCGTGGGGCAACGGTCTTTCCACAAGCGATTGGTGTCGCCAGTACATGGGAGCCGGAATTGGTGCAGAAGATGGCCGATGTCATCCGTCAACAGATGCGTTCGGTAGGCGCACATCACGCCTTAAGTCCGGTGCTGGATGTGACCCGTGACCCCCGTTGGGGGCGGGTTGAGGAAACCTTCGGCGAAGACCCCTACCTCGTAGCGCGGCTGGGCGTCGCCTATGTGCGCGGTCTACAGAGTGAGCATTTGGAACAGGGCATCGTGGCGACCGGCAAGCACTTTGTCGGCTATGGCATCTCGGAAGGCGGGTTGAATTGGGCGCCACCACATATTGGCTGGCGTGAACTGCGCGATGTGTATCTATACCCGTTTGAGGCGGCGGTTCGCGACGGCAAGATGGCTTCCATGATGAATGCCTATCATGAACTTGACGGTATCCCCTGTGGTAGTTCTAAGGAGCTGCTGACGACCATCCTGCGTGACGAATGGGGTTTTGATGGCACTGTGGTGTCGGATTATTTCGCCATTACACAGCTCTATGAATATCATCATGTCACCCGCAGCAAATCCGAAGCGGCCTTCGCAGCCTTGGATGCAGGGTTAGACATTGAACTACCCTTCACCGATTCGTATGGCGAACCATTGCGCAAAGCGGTTCAGGCAGGTGAAATATCTGAAGCGTTGGTCAACGTATCACTCGAACGGGCGCTGGCACAAAAATTTGCGTTAGGCTTGTTCGATAACCCTTATGTCGGCAATACCGCTGTCGTCTTCGACACACCCGAAGAACGCCAATTTGCGCGGGAGATTGCCCAAAAGTCGATAGTGCTGCTGAAGAACGACGGCCATATCTTGCCGCTGAACAAGCAGTTGACCTCAATTGCGGTGATTGGCCCGAACGCCGATAGCATTCGCAATTTGTTTGGCGATTATGCCTATCCCGCACATGTTGAAACCTTGTTAGAGATGAAGAAAGATCGCAACGTCTTCAATCAACCCCTGCCAGAGGGTATTAAAGCCGTGGAGGATTTTATTCCTGCTGTCAGCGTCCTTGCCGGAATCAACGCACAGGTCAGCGCGGCCACTCAAGTCTATTATGCCAAAGGCTGCGCGGTGAACGATGCTTCCACCGATGGTTTTGCAGAAGCGGTTGAGGCCGCCCGTAAGGCACAGGTAGCGATTGTGGTCGTCGGTGATAAGGCCGGGTTGACCGACGATTGCACCAGCGGCGAGGCACGCGACCGCGCAGACCTCGATCTGCCCGGTGTTCAACCGCAGTTGGTCAAGGCGATTTATGACACAGGCACACCCATCGTTTTGGTGATGATTAACGGCAGACCTGTGAGCCTCGGTTGGATCGCCGAGTCTGTACCCGCGATATTGGAAGCGTGGTTTCCGTCAGAAGAAGGCGGCAACGCGATTGCCGATGTGCTGTTTGGTGATGTTAATCCCGGTGGCAAGCTGCCCATCACCTTCCCGCGTACTGTCGGGCAAGTGCCTGTCTTTTATGGACATCGTCCATCGGGCGGGCGTTCGCATTGGAAGGGCGATTATGTTGAAACCAGCGCCAAACCCTTGTATCCGTTTGGTTATGGCTTAAGCTACACCCAATTTGAGTTGAGTAATCTACGAATTGACGCGACGAGTGCGCCGATTGGCGGTCAGGTCAATGTTCAAATTGATGTGACCAATACAGGCGACCGCGCAGGTGACGAAGTGGTGCAATTGTATACCCACCAATACGTGACCTCGGTAACACGTCCACTCAAAGAACTTAAGGGCTTTCATCGTGTGACTATCGAGCCGCATCATACCAAAACGGTGACCTTTTGCCTGAAGGTCAATCAATTCGGGTTTTACGACGTGGATCTAAATTTTGTGGCTGAACCCGGCAAGGTTGATGTCATGGTCGGCACATCGTCGCAGGATCTTCCCTGTGCTGGCGAGTTTGAAATCGTCGGCACGAAGACCGATGTTCAGGCCACTAAGGTCTTCTTCAGCGAGTCGAGTTCCGAATAAGCGTTAGACATATTCCGCTAGGGGGATAAAAATCGGTAGCATAGACTGCCGATTTTTATTTCACCTAAAGTTTGAAAACTCGAACGATTTTTGCTTGTAATTGACGAATATTTGTTCTACAATTAGGATGGTAATGGTCAAAAGGTAAGTGATGTAAGAAAGTTCTGCATTTACTCCCTTCCCCTGACGCTTCGGGGGAAGGGTCGGGGTTAGGGGTATTTCTATCACTTACTTTGCAACCACCACCATTAGGATGTTCAAATGGTATGAGTAGCACCAGTGGAATGTATCACCCGCTAACAGCCAATTGCCGTTAACAGCAAACACAGCAGCGGCAGTCACAATTTGCATGGCGGCAGCAACAGCCGAGCAATCCACCGAATCAGTGTCATTTCAGCGGATTTGAGGGAATATCCCGCCGACATAAAATGCCAATTCAGCGGCATTAGCCGGGCCTCCCGCCTGCTATTTCGGCGGAAAATCTGCGAATTTTGTGCAAATTGCGCATTTTCAGCACATTTCGCCGATTGTCTCCAACATTACTCATCCAAACGGTACGGTAATGTGGCAGGTCGGGATATAAGACAACCGTTTGCCAATAATCACATGTGAACCGCCCGTTGCAGTCCATTCGATTGAGAAGATGCGGACGTAACGCTCTTGCTCAGTTCCGGCAGTCCCGATGGAAATAGGGTTCGAAGCATGTGCCCGTCGTCGTCGTTCATCAATGCTGATGCGTCCGGGGTCAACATTGGTAGCGATGCTGGCATCGTAGTAATTCTCAAAGGCCGGTGGCGTAAATTGGATGGTGACAATCTGCCCGACGCGCAGTGGGCCATTCAGCGATTTGCAGGTTTCCAACGATAGCGTGTTAGTGCGCTGTGGCGGAACCGTGTTGGTCACAGGAATGTCGGGACAATCGCCAATTTTTCTCACTGCGTTAGCATGTATCCAATTGCTGTTGCTAAGCTGCCACCAGACCGCGCCATCCGCATCAGTAGTTTGCAGGGTTGGGCGAACTCTTGCACCTGCGCGCAGCTCATTGATGGCTTCATAAAAATCGCCGGGGCCAGCCCACAGCGTGGTTGTGCCAATGGTCTCGTAACGGCAGGTGGGCGGTGGTTCTGGTGTCGGGGCATTGAGTGCCGCTTGCTGCTCGGTTTGATGTTGGGTTTGCAGTGCCACAATCTGTTCGGCAGTCAGAGCTGCTGCGACTTTCACACGGTTCGGCAGATTGTTCAACGGTAACCCTACCAGTGCTTCGTCTGTGTAGGGTTCAGCAGTAGATAGTGAGCCATTCATCAGGCCGGAATCGGTATCAATTGGGATACTAATCTTTGCGCCTGCTGGAATAAAAATAATCTTGTCTTTGCCGGCGATTTGCCCCTCGCCATCAAGGATATGGATGGTGAGGTAGCCCGCACCGAGCGTCTGGAGATAGGCCGTTCCCGCCAGTTGAAGTTGCACACCGTTCAGGGTCAAGCTAACAGGCTGTTTGATATTCGGTGTTTGCAAGAGTAAACCACCTGCAACTTTGCCATCGCACAAGCTGGCGTTTCCCGTTTTGACGGTCATCACTTGGAAGGGGCGATAGACCGGAGTTGAAGTATCGACCGCCGTTAAGGTATCGAGGTTTCCCTTGGGCGAGACAATTTCGGTTGCTACCCAACCCAATTCTTGCGATTCGGGAATATGTACACGCAGCCATTTTTTATCTGTGGTGCGCCCGTTGGTAACCAAGCCCTTATTCACAGCTAATTGCATAATAATGTCGCCATCGGCTGCGGGCGTTTTACGGATATTAAGCGTCCCTTTCGCCGTGACCGAAACTTCCGGCAGATAATCCACGAGATTAGTAATGGAAGCGTCGCCAAACATCAGGAAGGTCATGCTGTGGGCTTCGGTATCGCTCAGGCTAGCTTGCACCGCCAAATTAGCAATCGACACTTGTTTGTCGTCAGGCGTAGTCGTTATGGAACGGAGTTGCTCTAGTGGGGCAATATCCCCAGCCTTGTCGAAGCTGGATGTGGTGGTCGTATTTTGGAAGGTCGCGCTGACCGAACCGTTGCCGTAGCAGGCTTGGTTGCGGGTCATCGCAAAGCAGGCCGAACCCGAACGCGAAAAGGCCAAAAGAACCGGTGCGGGACATATTGCGGCCTGTGCCGCCACCTTCAAGGTGATGCTAAATAAGGCGACCACTACGCACCAAAAAAGGCGGGGTTTCATAATAAACTCACTTTAGATGTATTCGGCTTATTTTCACTATAAAGTATATTTCCATGTCGTAAGAATAAGCGCATGTCAAGCGTAGGGTAATCATCATGTGATGACAAGGGAAGGAATATAGAAAATCATTCTATAATACGAAAAACGCCCCAGCTAAAATTAGGAGTTCATTTTGAAGCGCTTATTATTGCTGCTTGGCTTTGTGACGTTTCCGCTCGTCGGAATTGTACTGGGGCAAATCGCCGATCAACCGATCTTCAATCTGGTTCAAGAAATCGGCAAACCTCGCCCGCAGGGCATCCGCTACGACCCTAATTTTGACCAATTTGCATACACCGATCAAAAGGGACGGCTAATTCTAGTAGAATCCGCCACGCTGCAACCGCGCTTCGTCATCTACGATGAGAGCAAGGGCAACAGCAGTGGCTACATCTTTAGCCATGATGGGCGTAATTTGGCGGTGGCTATTGATAAGCGGGTCGAGTTGTGGGATACCCAAACAGGCAAGCTGAATATCTCGCTTACGCCGGATGGTGTGCTGAGCATGTCCGGCACGATGCGCTTCTCAGACGACGATACAACGCTTTTGTTTGACTCGGTGGTGCGTGCGCCGCCTGAACTCCGCCGCAGTGAAAATGACACTGCGATTTTGCCTTGGATGTGGGATTTAGCCGCCGCGCGTGGCGAGCGTAATTCGACTCTGCCGGGTGGCGCGGATGCCTATCCCTTTTTCGCTTTCCACAACGGTTTGATTATCGGCCCCGGTGACACTTTCATCGCTGCGCTGCCGGGACGCCTGCAAGTCCTCAACGGGCGCTCGAAAGGTTACGATGTGGTCAACGAATTGACCATGAACCGTATCGAAACCGACCCGATGGATATTTGGCGCAGCGTACGCGATGACCTGATGTATGTGCGCCCCAATGGGCAAAATGATCTACTGCAAGTGGATACCCGTAATTTTAATGCGGTTGATTTGTCGTTAGGCAACGCTTTGGGAAGAGGCGACTTGCAATCGCTGCAAAAGATGCGCCAGCCCAATCTGATGCACATCATTGGCAAGGCGGATAATTCGGGGGAAAATGCGCTGCTAAGACTGATCTTCGGAGATAGTTATCGCCAAGACCAAGGCTTTGAACCCATAACCGTGACGCTGCTGGATATTTTGCAGCCGATCACCATCGGGCGGGAAAAATCGGGGCTGCTGGTCTACAGCTTCTATCCTAATCGTGGCTATGGGGTGATGGAGTTCATTCGTCCGGTTGATATTGTGGATATGACCCTCAGCCCCGATAACTTGCATTTAATGGTGCGTCGTGCTTCTAATTTGCAGCCAATCGAAATCTACAATCTGCAAACGGGCATTCTAGAACACACCTATTTCCCGACCGAACCTGACACGGATGGGCAGCACATCCTCAGTTTTGACCACAGCGGTTCGACCATCATCACCGATTTTGAACGGATTGATGTGCAAACAGGCAAGAAGCAGCTTCTAGATTCGGGTTATACCAACGGGTTTCAACAATTCTTTTTCAGTAATGATAATCGCAGCATCGTCACACTCAATGATACTGATTGGCGTTTATGGGACATCACGACCGGACAAAACATCGAGCGCCAAAAGTTGAATTTGCGGGGTGGCGTGGTGGATTCCTCACCGGATGCGCGGCGCTATTTGACACGCTATACCACCGACCAAGGCGAAGTTTATGAAATCGCCGAAGTGGGTGTTGCCGAGCGCCACAGCATCACCATCCCGAACATGGAAGGGCGCTCGATTGAGACCATTATCCGCAGCGATGATTGGCAGAATTATCTAGTGGTGTATCAAGCCACGCAGGCCAGTTCGCATTATCCCGGCAACGAAATTGCCATCTATAACATGGATCGCGGCAAGCTGTGGTTCTTGGCGGGTGATGATTTACCCTCGCCGGACGGGCGCAGTTATGGCTGGTTGGACAACGAAACAGCCTACATCAGCAGCGTTGTACCGGGAAATGGCGGTCAACCAGAGCGCATTTACGGCCTCGATTATGATGTGACGGGCGTGCCCAAATGTATCGTTGAGGCATATCCTGATGCGTGGCAGCAGTTTATCCCGATGTGGGAGCAGTTGAATGCCAAGCTTAATCCTGATGCTTTTGGTCATTTGACGCAGCGCTTGTGCGCCCAATTGCCCGCCAAGGCGGACGGTCTGATTGCCGCATTAACACCCACAGCCCGACCAACCTATGCCTCCGACGCGACGGCTGTGCCCTTGGGTATCGACGGCGTGCCGACCTGTTTGACCTCAGCCTTCCCGCGACAAGCCTTAGCCTTTGCGGATGCGTGGCGCAAGATGTCCGATGGTTTGGATGACACAGCCAAGGCTGAACTCGCCAAAGAACTCTGCGAAGGTCTAATCACCTCCGTTTATCAACTCGCGGCGACACCGACCGCTGACATTAACCAGTTCATCCCGCCGACACCCACGCCCTTTGATACCGGGCCAGTCACGGTCGATTCGGGGATTAGCCAGCAAATCGAAGTCATGTTGGTGGATATTCAAACGGGCGAGCGACGCATTGGCAGCTATTTGCCGTCCGTGAAAGATCAATCACGACCGCTTGACCGCGTCCTAGAAGCCTTCCAAAAAGAGAAGAAATTCGCGCCGAGCGGCAATGTGCAGTTGAGTCCTGATGGGAATCTGCTGGCGATGACCGATGATTTTGGTCTGATTGATGTTTATCGTCTCGCTATTCCGTATGATAGTTTGGTAGCCGATCATACGGCGACGGCGGCTGCCGAAAAAGCAGATGCGCCGCGCAGTTTGGCTTTGCCTGCCACGCCCACGCAACCTTTTGATTACGCGGGGCAAGCGCGACCGACCTTAACCCCGACCATCACGCCTACGCCGCCTCCATCAGCCGAAGCCACCAGCGACCTGACGGAAAATGGTCAGGTGACGGATCTTTGTCCATCAACGACGCTCTACGATTTGAATCACCTACCTACTGATTACGCGGCAAGTGGGCGGTTGCTCTTACCAGCCAATAATCAACCGCGCGGGATGATGTCGTTGGATATGGCTACGGGGCGTGTAACCTATAACGATGCGCTGCCGACTTGTAACGGGAACTGCCAGTTCTCCTTCGATCAAAATTGGATTTTGCAGCAGACCGATAAGCTGATTGTGTCACGGCCTGATGGCAGCAATGAGACCACGCTCTTTACGGCAATTGAACGCTCGGCGTGGCCTCAAGCCTTCAACTGGACGGATTTGCACACGCTTCAATATCAATATCAGAGTTACGTGCAGAAAGAGCGCAATCCGGTTCAACTAATGCGCCAATTCGATCCGATTACGGGCATAAAGAGCAATCCGGTTCAACCTGCGCCACCACCAGTCATCAATGATTTGCCGACGAGCGCCTTGGCTTTGCAACCCGTCGCGCAGCGCTACTGGCTGCTGAGTACGGATTACAGTCATGGTGTGGGGAACAAATACTATCTATACGATCTACAGACTAAGACAGTGGATTATTTCGCGCGGGTCGATAACGGTGGATTGAACTACCAGTGGCATCCGTTAGGCAAGGCATTGTATTACCAATATCCGGGTGATTCTCGTTGGTATCGCTTCGACCCAGCCACCGGAAAGCATGAAATCATGGGCGCATATCCTGACGGAACATGGTCGCGGGACGGACGTTACCGCGTAAATTGGGCTTCGTTGAGCGATAAGGAATATCGCCAGCGCATTGAGAAACATGAACTGCTGCCCAAGATCAGCATTTGGGACAGCGAAACGGGCGCGATACGGCGTTACTGTATTCCGCAAAGCGGTGTCAATAACAATACAGGCGGTTCGTTATTATGGTCGCCGGACAGCCGCTATGTGGCCTTCCGCTTGTCGCTTACACCGCAAGGGGATGTGTGGCCTGAGCTTTACACGCCCACGCCGCAAGACCCCACCGCTACGCCGGGGCCAACCAGTACGCCAGTTTCATTGGAAACGCAGTACCAATATCAGAATCCGCGCACGTTGGTGCTGGATACCCAAACCGGCAGCGTGACGATTGTGACCGACCAAGCGGGCGATGCGGTGGTGTGGACAGGAGCAGTCCAATGAAAACCTTACTGAGTTTCATCATGGTGTTTCTGTGCCTGACGACGGTCGCTGCCCAAGATGTGCCTGAAGCGACGCCGACCGATACCACGCCGGATACAGGCATTTACGTGACAACCCAAGATTTTAGTTCACTGCGTACCGGACCGGGGCAGAGTTTTACGCGCATCACCATCCTGCCGCCTGTAACGACGCTCAAGGCTGTAGGGCGCACCGCCGATACCCGTTGGATGCAGGTGGATTACAAGGGAACGCTCGGTTGGATTGCCTCAATTTTGCTGATTTGGACGGGTGATGTGACCACACTGCCTGTAGACGGCATCAATCCCGCGCCGTTTGTGCGGCGTGCAGGTGCAGTCGGTGTGACCACCCGTGAGACACCGCTTTACCGTACGCAGATTGTTCCCGAAGATCAAGTTGGGACACTGCCCGCAGGCACTGAAGTGGAGTTAACAGGTCGCTTGGGCAGCAACGGTTTCTTCCGCTTCCAAATTCAATATCAAGAGCAGTTGTATTGGGTCGGCGCGTGGAATATTCGGGTGATTAGCGGCAATTATTTACGCCTGTTGGACTCAGCCTATCTGTTCCCCTACGGGCGGTTGGTTTTGCAGCTTCAAGAAAACCTTGCTATCACCATCGGCAGCTATACCCAAATTCGGGATGTGTGGCGGCGGTTGGGACAGGGCGCGACGGTGACCTGCACTCCGCCACCGACTTATGCCCGCAGCATATTGACCGACGCCGATGTGCAAGTCGAGACAGAATTTAAGCCTGCTGTTGCCGCCTTAGACGAAGCCATCAAATCGATCAACACGGCGGTTTCGTCCTTTATTGATCTGTGCAACAGCACCGACCGCAGCTTGTCCCAAACGGACATTGATGCAGCACTGGCTGAACTCGCTAACGCCGAGCGCAATTTGCTTTCCAGCACATTGGGATCCTAAGCTTAGAATTCCACGTGGACAAGTTGTCGCG
>JADMIO011403912.1_pt1 | contig 16106 bp, 16 predicted proteins | sample 8958161 | NCBI WGS metagenome assembly JADMIO01 (sample SAMN16585339, study PRJNA669376) | soil metagenome | isolation source: Crop rotation soil | place: USA: Cullars Rotation, Alabama | collected 2011
GCCACACCCGCGGCGTATTGCGCCGACGGGCGCGTTCCAGGCGACGGCTCAGGCATGCAGCGGCGGCGGCAGGTTGTGGCGCACGCCGTTCTTGACCGCGCCGCGCAGGTCCATCAGGCGGCGGTGGAAGAAGTGGCTGGTGTCGGGCATCTTCACCAGGGTCGGCTGCGCGCCGAGCTTGTCGAGCCAGTCGTAGACGGCTTTCGGGGAGACGATCTCGTCGGCCTCGCCCTGCACCACCAGCCACGGGCAGGCCGGCGGCTGCACGGCCGAGAAGTCCCAGCGGCCGGCCGGCGGCGCGATCGAGATCAGCTGCGCGACCGGCAGGTCGCGCGCGGCGAGCAGCGAGACCCAGGCACCGAACGAGAAGCCACCGAGCCAGAGCTGCCAGTCCGGGTGCGCGGCGCGCGCCCATTGCGCGACCGCGAGCAGGTCCAGGGTTTCGCCGCGGCCGTTGTCGTAGCTGCCCTGCGAGAGTCCGACGCCGCGGAAGTTGAAGCGCACGGTGACCAGCCCGAGCTCGCGCAGGGAACGCGCGAGCATCGTCACGACCTTGTTGTGCATCGTCCCGCCCTCGAGGGGGTGCGGGTGGCAGACCACGGCCAGCCCGGCGCAGGCTTCGGCCGGATCGGGATGGTCCACGCAGACCTCGAGCGCGCCCGCCGGACCGGGCAGCGACAGGCTGCCGGTGACATCCGGAAACGGCGTGGCGGGCAGGGTCATGTCGGGCGGTGTCGGGGTTGGCGCACGAACGCGGATCATACCGCGCGTCCGTTGGGGCACGGTTCCGTGGGTCTCTGGGGTGATTCAGCCTCGCGCTACGAGCCCGTCACGCTCCGCCCGGGAGACGGCTTGTTTGCGGTCGGCCTGGTGCTCGCGCCCCCGGCAAAGAGCGCCGGGGGTTCGCGTTCGGCGCCGGGATTTTTCGACGGGACATCCCTGTCCCGACGAAAAACGGCGCGCATCGTGCGCGCCGCCCCTTCGGGGTCTTGTCCGTCGCCGCCCGCCGCTGCGCAGGTCCGACCGCAAACAAGCCGTCTCCCGGGCGGAGCGCTCCTCTCCAATTGCTTCGCGAACTCCACGCTCGCGGAGCAGAGCGGGCCACGCGTTCAAGCCCCTGCTGCATGAAGGATGCGAACCGAGCACCGCAGCAGACGTCCGGGGAAAGCCACGATTGTTTGAGCGCAGGGATGCGCGAGTTCGTGGCGGCCGGACGTCTGCGAGGAGCGCAGGGCACCGATTTGGCGAAGCCGAATCGGTTCGCGTCCAGCAGCAGGGGCTTGAATGCGTGGTCCGCTCTGCCCCTCATGCAGGAGAACAGCCAAGAAAAAAGGGAGAGGCAAAGCCTCTCCCTTCGTGTCATCACTGGATTTCGGAGTTACTTGATCTGGCCGACCATCCACTTCACGGTGGCTTCGACCTGGGCGTCGGTCAGCGACGGGTTGCCGCCCTTGGGGGGCATGGTGTTGCCGTCGGGGCCCTTGTAGCCCTTGGTCGCGTGCTCGACGAGGGTCGGGATGCCCTGCGCGAGGCGCGCGTCCCACGCGGCCTTCTCGAGCTTGGGCGCGCCGCTGGCGCCGCTGGTGTGGCAGCCGGTGCAGAGGTTGCCGAAGATCACCGAGCCGTCGAGCGTGCCGCCGTAGGCGACGTGCGAGGCGGCCTCGGCCTCGGCGGCCTTCTTCGCCTGCTCCATCGCGGCCTGGCCCGTCGAACCGGCATAGACCGAACCGACCGGCGCGATGCGCGCCTCGAGCTTGGCGACCTTCGCGGGATTGGCCTCGACCGGCATCAGGCTGTACATGTACATCGCGAACCCGATCAGCAGCACGGTGAGGAGCATCAGCGCCCCGATCACCATCGAGAAATGCTTCATGAAGACAATGTCGTGTTCGCGCAGCACGTCGGCACCTCGGTGGCAGGGAGTCGGACGGTCCTCCGGACCGTGGCGCCGCGCGCATCCCCCGCAGGCGCGAGGGACCGGTGCGATCGCCCGGGTTGCGCGGAAATCCGCGGGCTCCGGACCCCTCCGGAGCGCATTCCAGCGCGGCAGTATACCGGGTCGTCCCGCGCCAGCCCACCGGGCGGCGGACGGTCGCGACGGGGCTGCATCCGCCGGCGGGCGGGCCCCGCGAGGGAAACCTTAATCCCGCGTCGGCTACTGTGCCGACCCGCGTCCGAGGCCGTCCCGTGTCCGACTGGATCATCCTCTGCGACTTCGACGGCACGGTCAGCGTCGAGGACGTCACCGACGCGCTGCTCGAGCGCCACGCCCACCCGGACTGGATCGTGCTCGAGCAGCGCTGGAAGGCCGGCGCGATGGGTTCGCGCGACTGCATGGCCGGCCAGGTCGGCCTGTTGGACGCCGACCGCGGCCAGCTCGACGCGCTGTTCGCGGCGATGCGGATCGACCGGATGTTCCCGGCCTTCGTCGAGGCGGCGCTGGCCGCGCGCATCCCGGTGCGGATCGTCAGCGACGGGCTCGACCTGGCGATCGACGCCATCCTCGCGCGCCACCAGCTCGACCACCTGCCGGTCGCCGCCAACCGCCTCGAGGCCGCCGGACCGCGCCGCTGGCGGCTCGCGTTCCCGCACGCCGACCCGGCCTGCCGCGTCGCCAGCGGCCTGTGCAAGTGCGCCCGGGTCGCCGCCGCCCGCGCCGAGCGGCCGAAGGTCCTGCTGGTCGGCGACGGCGCCTCGGATTTCTGCGTGGCCGGCGCGGTCGACCTGGTGTTCGCCAAGCACCGCCTGATCGAGCACTGCCGCGCGCAGGGCCTGCCCTACGTGCCGATCACCGGCTTCGAGGACGCGCTCGTGCTGCTGCCCGCGCTGGTCGAAGGCACCCTCGTGCCGGTCGCACCCGCACACCCGATCGCCTCCGCCCACCACCGGCCCGAACATGCCTGACACGCCCTCGCCCGATCCCGCCGCCGCCGGACGCGACGCCGCGCTGCTCGCCGACGAGGCGCGCTACTGCTCGTTCGGCGACACCGTCCACTACGCCGACCCGCCGAAGGTGTTCGCGCGCTGCGAGGGCAGCTGGCTGCACGACGACGCCGGCACGCCCTTCCTCGACCTGCAGATGTGGTACTCGGCGGTCAACTTCGGCTACGCGAACCCGCGCCTGAACGACGCGCTCAAGCGCCAGGTCGACACCCTGCCGCAGCTCGCCAGCCAGTACCTGCATGCGACCAAGGTCGAGCTGGCGAAGACCATCGCGCTCGACGCCAGGCGCAAGTGGGGCCGCGACGGGCGCGTGCATTTCAACGTCGGCGGCTCGCAGTCGGTCGAGGACTCGCTCAAGCTCGTGCGCAACGCCAGCGGCGGCAGGAGCCTGGTGTTCGCGTTCGAGGGCGGCTACCACGGCCGCACGCTCGGCGCCTCGGCGATCACCTCCTCGTACCGCTACCGCCGCCGCTACGGGCATTTCGATCGCGCGATGTTCATCGAATTCCCCTACCACTTTCGTGCCTCGAAGGGCAGCGGCCCGAAGGGGATGACGAAGGAGGAGTACGGCGAGCACTGCGTCGCCAAGTTCGAGCGCCTGTTCGAGACCGAATACAACGGCGTCTGGGATCCGAAGGCCGGCCAGTGCGAGTACGCGGCGTTCTACGTCGAGCCGATCCAGGGCACCGGCGGCTACGTGATCCCGCCGCCGAACTTCTTCACCGGCCTCAAGCGCGTGCTGGACCGGTACGGCGTGCTGCTGGTCGTCGACGAGATCCAGATGGGCTTCTTCCGCACCGGCAAACTGTGGGCGATCGAGCATTTCGGGGTGACCCCCGACGTGCTGGTGTTCGGCAAGGCGCTCACCAACGGCCTGAACCCGCTCGCGGGCATCTGGGCGCGCGAGGAACTCATCAACCCGACGGTGTTCCCGCCGGGCTCGACCCATTCGACGTTCGCGTCCAACCCGCTCGGCACCGCGGTCGGCCTGGAGACGATGAGGATGCTCGCCGAGACCGACTACGCGTCGATGGTCGCGGCCAAGGGCGCGCATTTCCTCGAAGGCCTGCGCGACCTCCAGAAGCGCCATCCCGAGATCGGCGACGTCGACGGGCTCGGCCTCGCGCTGCGCGCCGAGATCTGCGAAGCCGACGGCTTCACGCCGAACCGCCGGCTGCTCGACCGCATGGTCGACCTCGGCCTGGCCGGCGAGCTCGAGCACGGCGGCCGCCGCATGGGCCTGGTGCTCGACGTCGGCGGCTACCACAAGAACGTGATCACGCTGGCGCCGTCGCTGCACATCACGACCCGGGAAATCGACCTCGGGCTGGCGCTGCTCGACCAGCTGCTGACGAAGGCCAGGCGTTCGCTGTAGGGTGCGGTTTTCGAAGCCGCCACAGGCCGCCGACCGGGTGCCACCATGAAGGACTACCTGCTGCTGATGCACGACGACGCCCCGCCCGACGGCGGCGGTGACGACGCGAACGACTGGGTCTCCTGGATCGCGGCCCTCGATGCACGCGGGTGCTTCGTCGGCGGCAGCGAGATCGGGAAGGCGATCTGCGTGCGCAAGATCGGCAAGCCGGGCCAGCCGGCGCTCCACCTCGTCGGCTACGTCAAGGTCAGCGCCGAGTCGCTCGAGGCGGCGTGCCTGTTGCTTCCCGGCAATCCCGCCTGGGAAGCCGGTGCCACGATCGAGGTCCGCGAATTGCCGACCAGCTGAAGCCGCGCGGCGCGCGGCGCGGCGCAACCAAAACCTAACACCCGTCCGGCGCGGATCGCGAACACTGTGCGCCCTCCGAACGGAAGCCGCCGATGCGCCCGAGCCTCACCGCCTGCGTCCTGTCGCTCACCCTCGCCGTGCCGGTGGGCGCGCGCGCGCAGGACGCGCCGCCCGCGGCTTCGGCGAACGCACCCGCACGGGCGATCAGGGACCTCGACGTGGTCGCCGTGCACGGCGTGCAGCCGGGCCCTGGCCTCTGGAAGGTGACCAAGGGCGACCACGTGCTGTGGATCCTCGGCACGCTGTCGCCGCTGCCCCGGCACATGAGCTGGAACACGCGCCACGTCGAGGCGCTGATCGCGACCTCGCAGGAAGTCGTCGGCGGTCCCGAGGCCGAATTCAAGTCCAACGCGAACGTGTTCGCGAACCTCGCCGTGCTGCCCTCGCTGATCGGCATCCGCAACAACCCCGACAACAAGCCGCTGCGCGAGGTCGTGCCGGCCGAGCTTTACGCGCGCTGGGCGCCGCTCAAGCGCAAGTACATCGGCGGCAGCGACAAGGTCGAGAAGTGGCGGCCGATCTTCGCCGCGCTCGAGCTCTACGACGCGGCGATCGACAAGGCCGGCCTCACCCAGAAGCTCATCGCGCAGAAGGCCGTGGCTTCGGCCGCGCACCACGCGAGCGTGAAGATCACCACGCCGAAGGTCGCGGTGACGGTGGACAGCCCGCGCGCGGCGGTCAAGGAGTTCAAGGCGCACGCGTTCGAGGACATCGACTGCTTCCGCAAGACCCTCGACCGCATCGACACCGACCTGGCCGCGATGACCGCGCGCGCGAACGCGTGGGCCGAGGGCGACCTGGACGCGCTGCGGCGGCTGCCCTACACCGACCAGATGACGGTCTGCCAGGCCGCGGTCTCGCAGGGCGGGCTGACCCAGACCCACGGCCTCGACGGCATCAGCGCGCGCGCGCACCAGGCCTGGATCGACGCCGCCTCGTCCGCGCTCGAACGCAACAAGGTCAGCTTCGCGACCCTGCCGATCGCGCGCCTGCTCAAGCCGGAGCCCTACCTCTCCGCGCTGCGCGCCAAGGGCTACACCATCGAGGAACCTGCCTCGAAGTCCCCGCCGCCCGCGCCTGCCGCCGCCGCGAACTGACGCTTCAGCCCGTCATTCCCGCGAAGGCGGGAATCGCTCTTTGGATTGCGTTGACGACGGCGAGAAGCAGGAGCGATTCCCGCCTTCGCGGGAATGACGGTGCCTGCGTCAGTCGGCCTTGCGCAGCGCGACGACGGCGTTGAGGCCGCCGAAGGCGAAGGAATTGGAGAGGGCCGCGCGCACGCCGGCCTCGCGCGCGACGTTGGGCACGTAGTCGAGGTCGCAGGCCGGATCGGGATCGAGGAAGTTCGCGGTGGGCGGGATCACGCCCTCGCGCAGCGCGCCGATCGTCGCGACCAGCTCGAGCGCGCCGGCCGCGCCGAGCGCGTGGCCGTGCATCGACTTGGTGGAGGACACCGCGAGCGCGCCGGCGTGCGCGCCGAAAACCCTGCGGATCGCCGCGGTTTCGGTCGGGTCGTTGGCGGGGGTGCCGGTGCCGTGCGCGTTGACGTAGCCGATCTCGTCGGGGTTCATGCGTGCGTCCGCGAGCGCGGCCGCGAGCGCCTTCGCCGCGCCGTCGACCGAGGGCAGGACGATGTCGGCGGCATCGGCCGACATGCCCGCGCCGGCGAACTCGGCGAGGATGGTCGCGCCGCGCGCGTGCGCGTGCTCCCAGTCCTCGAACACGAACACGCTCGCGCCCTCGCCGAGCACCATGCCGCGGCGCTGCTTGCAGAACGGCCTGCAGGTGTCGTCGGCCGTCACCCGCACGGCTTCCCAGGCCTTGACCACCGGCACGGTCAGGCAGGCCTCGGTACCGCCGGCCACGGCGACGTCGACGCGGCCGCTGCGTACCATCTCGAACGCCTGCGCCATCGCGTGGTTGGCCGACGCGCAGGCGCTGACCACCGCGAACGAGGGGCCGGTGATCCCGAATTCCATCGTCACCTGGCAGGCCGGCGCGTTCGCCATCAGGCGCACGATGGTCAGCGGGTGCACGTTCGGCTTGCGGTCGCCGTAGAAGCGCTGCGCGGTCTCGTTGTGGGTGTTCTCGCCGCCGATGCCGGTGCCGAGGATGCAGGCGGTGCGCGCGCCCAGGCCGTCGGCGCGCAGGTCCAGGCCCGACTGCGCGATCGCCTCGCGCGCGGCGACCAGCGCGAACTGCGAGACGCGGTCGAGCAGCGCCAGCCGCTTCGGGTCGAAATGCGCGGCCGGGTCGAAGCCGCGCACCTCGGCCGCGATCTTCACGTTGAGCAGTTCGGTCGGGATGTTCGCGATCGGGCCGATGCCGACGCGGCCCTCGCGCAGCGCGGCCCAGGTCGAGGGCGCGTCGTGGCCGAGGGTGCTGATGCAGCCCATCCCGGTGATGGCGACGCGGCGCATGCGCGCAGCCTCAGCCCGCGCTCGGCGCGGCGGCGTTCTTCGCGGCGACCAGGCGCTCGACCGCCGCGATCAGCCCGCTCACGCTGTCGGTGTCGATCGCCGGATCCTTGTCGGGCAGGGTGATGCCGAAGCGGTCCTCGACCTCGAAGATGATCTGGACGATGTCGAGCGAATCGATCTCCAGGTCCTTCAGGGTCGAGCCGAGGGTGATCTTCTCGATCGGGATGTGCGCTTCCTTGGCGATGATCGCGAAGACCGCTTCCTGGGTGCTTTCCATGTGCTGCTCCGTGGGTGCCTGTGCGATGTCCGGTCGCGATGCGCTAGGTGCCGAGGATACGCGCAAGCGGCGTGGTCGCGTCACCGCCACGGGCCGCCGCCGACGGGCCGTTCAGCGCCTTGTGCGTGGTCGCGCGGCGCATCAGGCCGCCGGCGCCGCGAGGCGCTCGCCGGACGCGTTCGCGGCCGCGCAGCGCGCGAAGAAGTCCGCGGAGCGTTCGATCACGCGGCGGTGTTCCTGGTCGACCGTGACCATGTGGTAGCTGTCGTGCAGCAACAGGGTCTCCACCGCGGCCGGGACGCGCCGTTCGACCAGCCGCGCGTTGCGCACGCTGGCGACGTCGTCGTGCGCCGCGTGCACGACCAGGCAGGGCGCCTGCACGCGGCCGAGCTGGCGGCGCACGCGCGCGGACAGCCGCTGGAACTCGGCGAGCGAGGGCCAGGGGTTGCCGGGCAGCCCGGCCGCCGCGCTGTCGCCCGCGAGCATGCTGCCGGCGATGCGCTGGCGCACGCGCTCGCACTTGATGCCGTAAGGCGGCTTCTCCAGGAAGCGCCGCCGGCGCCCGATGCCCAGCCGCACCGCCAGCGGCAGCATGAAGGCGAGCCGCGCGATCGGCGGGATGGTCCAGCCGTCGTAGGCGAAGGTCGTGCCGTACAGCGCCAGCCCGCGCACTTGCCCGGGCCGTTCGGCCGCGAGCCGGAGCGCGAGGATCGCGCCCATCGACAGGCCGCCGGCGAACAGCCGGTCGACCCGCCCGGCGAGCCGGTCGGCCGCCTCCAGCACGCTGCCGTACCAGTCGCGCCAGCCAGTGGCCAGCAGGTCCTGCTCGCTGCCGCAGTGGCCCGCGAGCTGCATGCCGAGCACGCTGTAGCCGGCACGGTGCAGGCCCTTGCCGACGAAGCGCATCTCGGCGGGCGTCCCGGTCAGGCCGTGGATCAGCAGCACGCCGTCGCGGCCGCCCTCGAGGAAGAATTCGCTGGATCGGGTCATGCGCGGACCATGGGAAATCCCTGGGCGGCGCGATCCGGACATCGGCGTGCGCACCGGTTGCGGAGCGACGCGCCGGCCCGTGAAGGATGACGCCGCGCCGCCGAGGCCAGCATGCGGGGCGCGTCGTTAAGCACGACTGTCGCGCGGGTTAGCGAAGCGTTCGGACCGCGCGGCTCCCTGGCGGGATACGCCGCTGCGCGCTACTCCCGCCCTACGACGAGGGTCGGGGAAGGCGGAGGGTGAGCAGGACCGGAGCCGCCGAAGGCGGCGCGATCGCGAGCGTCCACCCGTAGCGCTCGCACAGCCGCCGCAGCATGCCCAGCCCGGCGATCTCGTCGGAGCGCTGCGTCACCGTCGCGGCTGTCGCGGCTTCCAGGCTCGCGGCCGTGGTGCCGGCTTCGCCGGCGTTCGCGTCAGCGGCAGCAGCCGCCTCGCCCGTCCGCGAGGCGGAATCGACCGGCATCACGGCTGAGGACAGCACGAAGCCCTCCCCGTCGGCGTCCAGCCGCAGCTCGTGCCCCCAGCTGCCGGTGGCGATCGTCCGCATCAGCAGCCGCAAGGCAACGCGCGGCAGGTCGGGCGTCGCGCGCACCGAGGCACCCGGCGCGCAGCGCAACCCGATCGCGATCTGCGCGCCGTCGAGTTCGTCGCGGCATTCGGCGATCGCCGAGGCGAGCACCGGGGCGATCTCGACGTCGACCGGCGGGCCCTCGTCCTCGCCCGGACGCGCGACCAGCAGCAGGGCGTCGATCAGGGTGCCGATCTCGGCGGCGCTGCGGCGGATCCGCTCGACCCGGCGCTTGCCGAGCGCGTTCGAACCCTGGCTGTCGCGCAGCAGGTCGAGCGCGCCCTGCAACACGGTCAGCGGCGTGCGCAGCTCGTGGCCGGCATCGGCCGAGAACAGCACCTCGCGTTCGATCGCCGCCTGCACGCGCCGCTGGTAGCGGATGAAGGCGTTGGCGAGCGCGCCGACCTCGTCGGCGTGGTGGTCCTCGGCGATCCCGCGCAGCGCGGTGGTCGGGTCGGCGTGCTCGACCTGGTCGGACAGCCGCAGCACCGGTGCGAGCATGCTGCCGGCGAGGATGCGACCCAGCAGTGCGCCCAGGCCGATGCCGAGCAGGATCATCGCGGTCAGCTCCTCGACGAAGCGGCGCTCGCGCTGCGGCGAATCCGGCAGACCGGCGACGATCGTGACCCGGCCGATCGGGGTCTGCCGGATGCCCGCGAACCGGTCGCCCTCGCCGGGCAGTTCGTGCAGGCCGGGTGCGAGCGCCAGCAGCGCCGGGGGCGTGGTCACCGGCTGACCCGGCCGGTCGATGTAGACCGACTTCCATTCGGTCCGCGGCAGCGGGTCCTGCGGGTTGTTGCCGTGGTGCTGGACCTGGGCGGCGATCTCGGCGTCCATCTCCTCGGCGATCAGCACGCGCTCGTAGCGCTCGGAGATGTTCTCGGCGAGGAACGCCAGGCACACGCCGATCGCGCCGCCCAGCGCGGCGCAACACAGCGACACCCGCATCCGCAACCGGGTGTTACGGGGCAGCAGGCGGAACAAGGCGGTACCCGAAGCCGTGGACGGTGTGGATCAGGGGTTGCTCGAAGCCGCGGTCCACCGCGGCGCGCAGCAGGGACACATGGGTATGCAGGCGGCCGGGGTCGTGCTCGGAGTCGCCCCACAGCGCCTGCGCGAGTTCGGCGTAGAGCATCACGTGCGGCGACTTGCGCATCATCGCGGCGAGCAGGCGGAAGCCCGCGGGCGAGAGCGACAGCGGCTGGTCGCGGCGCGTCGCGGTGCGGTTCGCGAGGTCGAGCGAGAGGTCGGCGACGTGCAGCACGGTCTCGGCGTAGCGCTGCTCGCGCCGGTGCAGCACCTGCACGCGCGCCGCCAGCTCCTTCAGTTCGAACGGCTTGGTGAGGTAGTCGTCGGCGCCGGCCTCGAAGCCGAGCAGCTTGTCCTCGAGCCGCTCGCGCGCGGTGAGCATCAGGATCGGCGTGGTGCCGCCCTGCGCGCGGTAGCGCCGGCAGACCTCGAGCCCGTCGAGCTTGGGCAGGCCGAGGTCGAGCACGATCACGTCGTAGGTGTTCTCGATCGCCAGCTGCAGCCCCGACTGCCCGTCGGCGGCGTGGTCCATGACCTGGTCGTGTTCCTCGAGGAACTCCCAGACGTTCTCCGCCATCGCGCGGTGATCCTCGATCAGCAGGATGCGGAGCTTGGCGGCGGCCAGATCCATGGAAGGCGGCTCGGGGGGACGGCGCATTGTAGACGCGGCCGCTGAATGATGAGGCCGCGACGGCCACGTCCGGGGCCGCCGGATCCGCGCGTCGTCGGCCGGGAAGGGCTAGAATGCGCGCCCCCGGCGGTCCGACCGCGGGGGCATTCCGCCGGCCCGTCGCGGCGGATCGTGCGACAATTCCGCACACGCGCCTGTAGCTCAGCCGGATAGAGTAGCGGCTTCCGAAGCCGTTGGTCGGGGGTTCGAATCCCTCCAGGCGCGCCATTTCCCCTCGCCGCATCGCGCCGTGGCGCATGCACCGGTTCCGCGGTGGTGATGCCTCCATGTGGCCGTTGAAGCAACCGAAGGTCTACCAGGCGAGCCGCGCGAGCCGCATCGGCATGGTCGTCATGTGGGCCCTGTGCACGGCGATCCTGGCCAGCCTGTACGTGCATGCCGGCTACCGCTTGCTGGCCATCCTGCCGTCCAACCGGTTCGACGGCATGCCGCTCGGGTTGCTCTGGACCCTTTTCTGGGCGACGTCCGTCGGCATGTTCTTCCGAGGCGAGTCCCTGACCATCGCTCCGGACGAGGTCGTCCTGCGCCAACCCTTCGTGCGACTGCGAATTCGCCAGGACGACATCGCCGGCCGCCGCAAGGAACGCAACGGCAGTTACGCTTTCGACGTCATCGTGTCGCGGCAGCGACCGGACCTCGCCATCGCCATTCCCCTCGCCATCCCGCGCGACACCGCGTTGACGATGTGGCTGCACGCGTTGCCCGACCTCGACCGCGGCACACCGGCGCCAGACGGCACACCCAAAGAAGTCTCCGCGCCCGACGTCGTCGCCGGGCGCCGTCCGGCGACCGCCGCGCGCCCGACCCGGTCTTCCTGAGCAGGACAGCGGGGCGGAAGGCGTACGATGCGGTGCCATGCGCAGGCCGCATGGGAGTCGCGCCATGGCCGCAAGACTCGAAACCATCCTCGAAGCCGTCGGCCACACGCCGATCGTGCGCATCCGCCAGCTCGGCCCCGCGCGCGTCAACCTCTGGGCCAAGCTCGAGGCCTTCAACCCGATGGGCTCGGTGAAGGACCGGCTCGCGCTGGGGATCATCGAGGACGCCGAGCGCCGCGGCGCGCTCAAGCCCGGACAAACCGTGATCGAGGCGACCAGCGGCAACACCGGCATCGGGCTGGCGATGGTGTGCGCGGTGAAGGGCTACCCGCTGGTGGTGGTGATGGCGGAGAACTTCAGCGTCGAGCGGCGGAAGATGATGCGCTGGCTCGGCGCGAAGGTCGTGCTTACGCCGGCCGCGCTCAAGGGCACCGGCATGCTCGCCAAGACCATCGAGCTCGCGCAGGCGCACGGCTGGTTCCTGTGCCGGCAGTTCGAGAACGAGGCGAACGCGGACATGCACTCGCGCACGACCGCGCTGGAGATCCTCGACGCCTTCCCCGACGGGTCGCTGCACGCATGGGTCACCGGCTGCGGCACCGGCGGCACGCTCAAGGGCGTCGCGCGCGTGCTCAGGGAACGCAGTCCGGCGACCCAGGTGGTCGTCTGCGAGCCCGACAATTCGCCCGTGCTCGGCAGCGGCATCGCGCAGCCGCGCCGCGACGACGGCATGCCCGCCGATTCGCACCCGAGCTTCCGCCCGCACTTGATGCAGGGCTGGACGCCGGACTTCATCCCGAAGCTGACCGCCGACGCGATCGCGTGGATCGACCGCGTTGTGCCGATCGACGGCAACGACGCGATGCGCTGCGCGCGCGACCTCGCGCGCCGCGAGGCCCTGTTCTGCGGCATCACCGGCGGCGCGACGCTCGCGGGCGCGCTGCAGGTGTGCGAGAGCGCGCCCGACGGTGCGCACGTGCTGTGCATGCTGCCCGACACCGGCGAGCGCTACCTGAGCACGCCGATGTTCGAGGGCATCGGCGCCGACATGGACGCCGACGAGCTCGCGATTTCCCGGTCGACGCCGTCGGCGCGGTTCGACGCACCGCCGCCGCCCGCGCCCGGCGCGCCCGTGGCGCCACCGCCTGCGCCGGTCGTCGAGCCCGAGGTCACCGCCGAGATCGCCGACTTCGTCGAACGCGTGCTGCACGACCCCGAGCAGCCCGTGGTGCTGTTCGCGCTCGAGTGGTGCGAGTTCTGCTGGTCGGTGCGCAAGCTGTTCGCGCGCGCCAGCATTCCCTACCGCTCGGTCGACCTCGACTCCACGGCCTACCAGCGCGACGACCGCGGCGGCCGCATCCGCGCCGCGCTGCGCCAGCGCACGAACGTACGCACCATCCCGCAGGTGTTCGTCGGCGGCGAGTTCGTCGGCGGCTGCACCGAGACCTTCGACGCGTTCAAGGACGGCCGCCTGCAGGCGCTGCTCGCGCGCCACGGCCTGCAGCCGGAGGGCGAGGCCGCGATCGATCCGTACGCGCTGCTGCCGGGGTGGCTGCAGCGGCGTTCGTCCTGACGGCCGGCTACGCCTCGACCGGCGGCGTCGACACCGGATCGAAGGCGCCGATGGGCGCTGCGCGTCAGGCGTCCCGAAGCCGTGCCGCCAGCCCGCCTGCGCGGCGCACCGGCCGCGCGAGCGCGGCATCGAGCGCGGCCTGCGTGTGCCACAGCGCGACGGTTTCGCGGGCGCGCGAGAGGGCGGTGTAGAGCATCTGGCGCGAGAGGATCGGGCTGTCGGGGTCGGGCGGCAGCAGCACGGCGACGCGGTCGTATTCGGAGCCCTGGCTCTTGTGCACGGTGATCGCGAAGGCGCTCTCGTAGGGCGGCAGGGCGTCCGGGGCGAAGGCGCGCGCGCCGGCGGGGTCGTCGCCGGAAGCGACCCATACGCGTGGCGTGCCATCCGGATCGTGCAGGCAGATGCCGACGTCGCCGTTGAACAGGCCGGTCGCGGTGTCGTTGCGGGTGACGAGCACGGCGCGGCCCGGGTACCAGGCTTCGTCCTCGCGCACGCGCCAGGCCTCGCGCAGGCCGCGCTCGATCGCGGCGGCCGCGGCGACGGCGCCGTACGGGCCCTCGCGCAGCGCGCACAGCAGCTGGCGGCGTGCCAGGGCGCGCAGGGACTCGCGTGCGGCGGCGGCGCCGGCCGCGTCGAGCGATGCCCGCGGCGGCGGTCCGTCGGCGGCGAGCGCATCGGTCCACGCGTGCAGGCAACGTCCGAGCGTGCGCACATCCGCGACCTCGCGCGCGACGGCGGCATCGCCCGCGGCACGCCACGCCGCGGCGAACGCGTCGCCATCGCCCGTGCGCACGCCCTCGTGCACGGCGGCGAGCGCGCGCTGCGCGCGGAAGCTGTGGCGCAGCCGCACGAGGTCGCCGGCGCCGGCCTGCTCCATCACCGCAACGAGGTCCATCAGCGCCGTGCCCGCGCCGATCGAGGCGAGCTGGTCGGCGTCGCCGACGAGGACCAGGGTCGCCTCGGGCCGCAGCGCGTCGAGCAGCGCGCGCAGCAGCGAGAGGTCGACCATCGAGGCCTCGTCGACGACCACCACGTCGGCCGCGAGCGGATCGGCCGGCCCGCGTTCGAAACGGCCGTCCCAGGGACGGTGGCCGAGCAGGCGGTGCAGGGTCTGCGCGGTGTCGGGCACGCGTTCGAGCAACGCTGCCCAGTCTTCCGGCAGCGCAGGAGCGGCGCGTTCAAGCAGGTCGCGGCGGCCGTCGCGCAGCGCCTCCGACAGCCGTTGCGCGGCCTTGCCGGTCGGCGCCGCAAGCGCGATCGCGAGTGGCGATGGAGCGGCGCGCTGCAGCCGCAGCAGCATGCGCAACACGGTGGTGGTCTTGCCGGTGCCCGGGCCGCCGGTGAGCACGAACAGGCGGCGGCCGGCGACCGCGCGCACGGCCGCGCGCTGCGGCGCGACGGCCTCGTCGTCGCGGCCGCCGAACAGCGCATCGAGTTGCATGGCGTCGATCGCGACGGGCGAGGCCACGGCACGGCGCGCACGCACCGCGGCGAGCACGCACGATTCGTCGCGACGGTTGCGCCACAGGTAGAAGCGGCCGTCGGCGTCGAGCACGAACGGCCGCGGCGCGCCGACGTCGTCGCCGGCCACCAGCGGTTCGGCGCGCAGCGCGGCGATCTGTGCCTCGGTCCACGACGGCGCGCCCGAACGCCGCGCGTGCGCGGCATGCAGGTCCAGCGCGGTGTCGCCGTCGCCGTCGGCGAGGCTCGCCCAGGCCGCGGTCGTCGCGAGCAGCGGCGAACCGCCGTGCGCGAGCACCCAGCGCAGCAGCGCGCGGTCGAGCGGACGCCACGCCGCCTGCGTGTCCTCCAGCGGATGGCGGACGAAACCGAACGTGTTCATGCGCCGGCACCTGCCGCTTCGCGGCCCGCGAGCACGGCATCGACGGCAGCGACCAGGGCGTCGTCGAAGCGCTGCGTCCACACGCCCGCGCCGGGCGCGAGCCCGACCGCGCGCACGAACAGGTAGACCGCCGCGCCCAGCCGTTCGGCGCGCCGGTAGCCGGGGATGCGCGTGCGCAGGTAGCGGTCGAGCGCGACCGTGTAGAGCAGGGCCTGGAACCGGTAGTGCCGGCGCTCCATCGCGACGTGCAGCGCCGCGGGCGCGTAGTCGGCGACGCGCCCGCCGAGGAAGTTGCCCTTCCAGTCGAGCACGTGGAAGCAGCCGGCGTGCTCGAACACGAGGTCGATCGCGCCGGTCATCAGCCCGCGCAGCAGGTGTGGCGCGTGCGCGGGGACGAGGTCGGGCTCGCCGTGGCGCGCGCAGGCTTCGCGCAGGCGCTGCAGGGCGACGCCGTCGAGCGCGTAGTGGAAAGCCATCTCCGCGCGCAGGCGCGATGCGGGCAGGTCGGCCAGCTTCAGCGGCGTGCCGGCGAGCGGCAGCTCGGCATCGAGCACCGCCTGCGCGCGTGCGGCGAGCTTGCGCACGAGCGCGTCGGCGTCGCTGCCCTTGAAGCCGGCCTCGTGCAGGCAGCGCCGCACCAGCTCGTGCTGCGCGCGCAGCGGCTTGCCGATCGCGCGCTGCTCGAACAGGGCGTGCAGCGCGTTGCCGAACGCGGTGCCGCGCCAGCCGGCGAGCGCGGCGAGTTCGGCGTCGCCCGGATCTGCAACGACAGGGTCGGTGCTGGCGACGGCATCCGCGATGTCAGCGACGGCGGCCGTGTCGATGTCCGACGTCGCCTCATCGCCCGCGGCATCCTCGGCGGCCGCCGGGTCGCGGTGCTGCGCCAGCGTGGTGAAGCTGTGGCGCGCGTCGAACGGCCGCGCGGACGGCAGCGGCAGCGCGCGGCGCACGACCGCGTCGCCATCGTCGTCCGGCCGGTAACGGACGTCGTCCCACGCCCAGCCATCCGACCAGGCGACGTGCGCGCAGGCGTCCTCGACCTCGCGGCCGCCGAGCCGCTGCCGCATCCGGGCGAGCAGCACCGACAGCGCGCTCGCCAGCGCGCCGGACGCGCCGTCGTCGGCGGGCGCGTAGACGTGGCAGGCGTGCTGCGCACGCGTGAGCGCGACGT
>JADMIO011419587.1_pt1 | contig 16104 bp, 10 predicted proteins | sample 8958161 | NCBI WGS metagenome assembly JADMIO01 (sample SAMN16585339, study PRJNA669376) | soil metagenome | isolation source: Crop rotation soil | place: USA: Cullars Rotation, Alabama | collected 2011
GAGCGTCACGCCGCCCGCGACCACGCAGAGTGCCGCCGAGCCGCCGCGACACGAGACTCACGCCGCCGACGTTCACCCGCGATCGGGTCACGCTGCGAATCCGTCCGGAACCCGCCCGCACACGCAAGCGGGACACGCTGTTGGCATCAACGGCGCCGCCATCATGGAGTAGCCACGTGTCTCGACGTTTTGGACGCATCTGGGCGCTGATCGTTTGCTTCGCAGTCCTCGCTCCGCGTCCCGCCCGCGCGCAACAAGCCGAGACCCCTGATGCGCTGCTGGCGCGCGGCGTCGAATTGCGGCGCACCGGCCAGGACCAGCAGGCACTCGAGTTGTTCCGCCGCGCGTTCGAGCTGTCGCACAGCCCACGCGCCGAAGCGCAGATGGGGCTCGCCGAGCAGGCTCTCGGGCGCTGGCTCGATGCCGACCAGCACGTTCGCGAAGCGTATGCCGCGTCGGGCGATCCGTGGATCCAATCGCACCGCGCCGGTCTCGATGCGTCCATCGCGGTCATCGAGCAACATGTCGGTCGACTCGAAGTGATCGGCAATGTGCCCGGCGCCGAAGTACTCGTGAACGGGCAACCTGCCGGCACGCTGCCATTGGCGCGTCCGCTGCGCTTGATCGCGGGCTCGGTGAGCGTCGAAGTGCGCGCGAACGGCTATCAGCCCGCGCAGCGTTCACTCACCGTCACGGCGGGCAGCCTGGCGCGCGAGTCGATCGACCTGCTACCGCGCGCCGCGACACCCGAGACGACCGCGACGACCGCAACGACCACGACCACTACAGCGACGCCGACGGAAAACCCTGCGCGAACCACGACCACTACGACCACCAACGCGACCGTGGAACCGACTGCGCCCGTGCGCGTCACGCCCGCGCCGGCGCCGGCATCGGGGATCTCACCGGTCGTCGCGGTCATCGGGCTCGCGGCGACCGTGGTCACCGGCGGGATCCTCGTGTGGTCCGGACTGGACACGCTGAAGGCGCGCGATGAGTACGTCGCCGACCCCACCGAAGCGAGATACAACGACGGCATCCAGCGTCAGAATCGCACCAATGCATTGATCGGCACGGTGAGCGTGCTCGGCGTTGCAACCCTCGCCATCGCAGTGTTCGCAACGCGGTGGGGCAGCAGTACCGAAGAGCGCCCCGGACATGCCGTACGACGCCGCGCCCTGCCGTTCATCGGCGCTACCGGCAGCGGGTTCGCGCTCGGGCTCGACGGCACGTTCTAGAGCGCGTTCGCGAGCGGGAGTCCGTGCGAACTCAATCGATCTCGAGCACGCTCGAGTGGCCGCCGGCGTACATGCGTTCGACATGCTCGCTGCGCCGCTCGAGCACCGCTCGTTGATTGAGATAGCCCTTGTCGGTGATCTCGTTCGCATCCATCGACGGCGGCTCTGCCAGCAACACGACACGCGTGATGCGCGTGCTGCTGCCCGGCTGATCCGCATTGTGCTGCCGCAGTGCCTGCCGTAATCGATCGGTCACCGGCACCGACGCGAGGATCTCCGTGGCGCTCATCCGTTCCGCCCCGTCGACGAGAGCGGCACACGCGGCCGCATTCGGAAACACCAGCAACCCGATCGACTCGCGATCGTGACCGGTCAGTACCGCGTCCTGGATCACCGGCGAGCCCGCGGCGATCACCGCGACACGCAATGCGCCGACGCGCACCCAGGTACCCGAACTGAGTTTGAAATCCTCGGCCACGCGGCCATCGAAAACGATCCCGCGCGCCGGCTCCGTGGCGTCGACGAAACGCGCGGCGTCACCGATGCAATAGAAGCCTTCCGAGTCGAACGCGGCTGCCGTGAGATCCGCGCCGCGCCAGTATCCTGGGGTGACGTTCGGCCCGCGCACCCGCAGTTCGAACCGAGCGCCATCGGGGATCATCTTGAGTTCGACGCCCGGCGCGGGCAGCCCGATCACCCCGGCGCGATCGAGTGGAAAGTGAACGGTCGTGACCATCGGCGATGTCTCGGTCGCACCCCACGCGGACACCATGCAGACGCGATGACCACGTGCGCGAATCGCGGCGCTCTCGAGGCGATCCCACAGCGTCTGCGGTAACGCGGCCGCGGCGTAGAAGATCAGATCGAGTTCTCGAAAGAAGCTGGCGGCGAGCGCATCGTCGCGTTCGAGATGCGACAGCAGCATGTCGAAACCGCGCGGCACGTTGAAATACATCGTCGGCGAGATCTCGCGCAGATTCGCAACGGTCACATCGATCGCGCCGGGCGCCGGTTTGCCGCCATCGATGTAGAGCGAAGCGCCGTGCCACAGGACCATGTTGAAATTGTGATTGCCGCCGAACGTGTGACTCCAGGGCAGCCAATCGACGACGACGTGCCGGCGATCGCGCAGAAACGGCCAGCACTGCGCAATGGCCTGCTGATTGGAGCACAGCATCCCGTGCGTGTTGATCACCCCTTTGGGTTCGCCCGTCGACCCCGAGGTGAAAAGAATCTTCGCGACGGTGTTCGCGTTCACGCGCGCGAGCGCATTGTCGACACCGGGTCCAGGTCGCACCGCGAGAAGCTCGCTCAGTGACGTGGCGCCGAGTCCTTCGGGCAGCCGGCGCGAGACGACCGGTTCGGCACCGGACTTCGCGACGAGGCGCAGTGCGCGTTCGAATCGCGTGCCGTCGTCCGCGTACACGAGCCCGGGACCGAGCAGCTGCACGATGAACTGCAATCGCGCCATGTCGCGCGAGACCAGCGAGTACGCCTGTGAGATGGGCACCACGGGCACGCCGACCATCATCGCGCCGAGCATCAGCAACGCGTGATCGATCGAGTTGTCCGAGAGAATCAGCAGTGGGCGCTCGGGGCCGAGTCGGCGATGCAATAGCGCCTGCCCGATGGCGCGCGCCGAGGCGAAGACCTGGCCGTACGTGAGTCGACGCCAGCTACCGTCGCGAGTCGCACGATCGGCGAGAAATACGCGATCGGATGCATCGGCGGCCCGCGCCTGCAGAACGTGCGCGATGCTACGGGGGTAGTCACCGAGCGGCATCGGCGAGCGAAGGATGAGCACTCCGTCATCGCGCGTCTCCACGTCGACTGCGGCAGGCGCAAAGCGCGGGACACGAACCGGATGCCGTTCGTTCGCGCTCATCGTCGTGGCGTCTCGGGCACGATGGCCAGCGTCACCGTCGACTTCGAAACGAGCGTCTCGGTGCCATCGTGTCGCGCGAATACCTCGGACTCGACGACCGAGAGCGTGCGCCCGCCGCGCAGCACGGTTGCGCGGCAGCGCAGCGATTCACCGATCGCCGGACGCAACAGGTTGATCTTGAACTCCACGGTGAGAACACTGTTACCTGCTTCGATCAGGGTCCCTGCGGCGGCACCCGCAGTGTGGTCCGCCATCGTCGCGAGCACGCCAGCGTGGACGAACTGATGCTGTTGCAGATGGCGCGGCAGGATGGCGAGTGTCGATTCATAGGCTCCCACTTCGATCGCACCGAGTTGGATGCCCACGTCGACAATGAACGCGGCTCGCTCGAAGATCTGCCGAACCGTGTCGGGATAGTCGGGATTGAGTGTCTTCATACGGGTCGCTGCACGGCTGCCTCGCTCGACGTTCGCCCGAACGCAGCGCGAGGATACCTCGGTCGTGAACGCGGACCACCCCCCGAGCGAACCGAGGTAGCCTCGGACCGTGGTGGCACTCGGAAGCGCTTTTCTCGCCCACGCGCCTGCAGCGTGCGCACGCATCTCGACGCTTCGATCCGACCCTGCGTCCACGGCGGTCGACGACGCCGAGCGAAGCCTCGCACGCGTTCGCTGGCACGACGAAGCCGACGTGGCTCGCTGGCTGGTCGCGGAACCGTTCAACGCCGCCGTCGCGTTGGCCCTGCTCGCCGACCGTCCGAATTCGCTACCGGGTGAGCGAGTCGCTGCGCTGTTTCCCGAACTCTCGGGCCTCGCGGTTCCAACCCGCGCTGCGACGTACGAGCACGAACGCGACGCCGCAAACGCAGCGCGAGCCACGCCGTTGCTCGATCACGTGTTCCGCGCCGTTGCCCGCGCGCAGACACTCGCGGTGGGCGTGAGTGAGAATTATCGCGCCCTGCTGACCACGGTCCTGCTGTTCGCCGATGTCGCGAAGGGCGGCGACGAGACCCAACGAGCCGACTGGCGCAGGCGCCTCGCCGTGGACGGCGCGGTCCACAATGAAGACTCTGCGGTGATCCTCGGCGATGTGTTCGCACGCATCCTCGGCAAGGCAGCACCCTTCGTGGGTGATGAACGCTGGCGACGGCGCGCACTGGCACTCGTCGCGTCGACCGGTCTCGTCGGGATGCGTTTGCGGGGTGAAGTCGGTCGCGACGCACTCGGAGGCATCCACGCTGCGCTCGAGTCCGAGACGTCCGATCGCGGTGCACTCGCACGCGTATGGTCCATGGTGAACCACGCGGACACCGCCGCCGTGCGCGCCGGCTTGTGGACCGATGTGCTGGCGCGAGCATTCGTCCGCGAAGAGTCCGCGATCATCCATGCCCACGATGCCAGCGAACTGACGCCCTCGCCCGCCGCCGAACGCATCGCGCGATTGCGTCATGGCGCGCTTGCCGACGCCGCCAGCATTGCCCGCAGCGAAGAGGCACTCGCACGCCTCGGCCCGCAGCGCGCATTGTTCGAACAGCGATTTCAGTGGTGCCGCGTCTGGTACGCCGAAGCCGCGCTCGGTGCGTTGAGCCTCGATGGCAGCGTTCGGGTACTCGCGCTTCTGTGCGGCGCGTCCGTGCATCGACACGCCATCGATGTGAGCCGACCGTGGCATCTCGATCTGCTCGGCATCGTCGCGGTGCTGCGCGCCGATCGCGGCGAACCGCGCACCTATCCCATTCGCCTGCTCGAGGCACTGGTAGAGAACACCGCGCTCGCGTCGCTCTCCGACGGCCGGCTGGACCACACCGGCGCGCGCCCCGCGCTGGTGTCTTTTCCGGCCACGAAGGGCAGAGAGGGCGCTCTTCTCGTACGGTTGGATGCCGACGAAGAAGCCACGGCGTTGCTCACGCTGTTGGCCATCTACGAGCGCAAGGAAGCCGCTGCGTTCCACGCCACGTTGAAGTCATTGTGCGATCTCTACGGGCTTCGCAAGGACGACTTCGACCGGGTCGCCAATGAAGCGAACTACCTCGCTACCATGAATGCCGCGCGGACCGACAAAGCCCGCATGCTCGATTACGTCGTGCCGGGGCTCGTGGTCGAAGTCGGGCCCGGCGGCGGCATCGTGCTCGACCTGCTGCACGACCGTTATCCCGATAGTCGCGTGGTCGGGCTCGATGCGTCCGCCGCGGTGATCGAAGCCTTACAGCGAAAGATCGCACCGGGTGCTGGTCGCATCGAGGTCGTGCAGGGCGACGCATTCCAACTACCCGACCTGTTCGGCCGCCAGACCATCAACACCGTGGTCTTCTGCTCGGTTCTGCACGAGATCTTTTCGTACGTGCCGTGGGCCGAAGCGAACGGCGAAGCGCCGCAGCGATTCCGGTTCGGCAGTGTCGAAGCGATCGTCGCCGCGGCCTTTCGCGCGCTTGCACCGGGAGGTCGGATCATCGTGCGCGATGGCGTGATGCCCGACGAAGGCTCACGAGTGGTCGAGTTCACCGATCCCGAATGGCGGGCCGGACTCGATCTGTTCGCGAAGAGCTACGAACCGCGTCTAGTCCGATTCGAAGCGCTATCTCCGACGCGTGTCCGCGTTTCGACCGCGGATCTCTATGAGTTCATCACCACGTACACCTGGGGCCCCGCCGCGTTCCCGTACGAGATCCGCGAGCAACGCGCCGTGCTGCCGCGCGTGCAATACGTGAATCGGCTCATTGCGGCGTGTGAGTCGGCGGATCCGCCTTTCATTGCGCGCGAAGTCGCAGTGGCGAAAGACCTGCGCAGCTATCTGCAACCGGGGTATCCGGCCAACATCGCCGGTCACATTCGGATCTTCGATGCGACCGGCACACAAGAGGTCCCGATGCCGGACGTCAACGGCGTCTGGGTGCTGGAGAAGTGGCAGTGACGCGAGTGCGAACCCGCGTTCGACGAGCTTTGAGCGAGAGGAGCCGCGCACGATGTACTCGCGTGTGATTCCGGGTTTTCTCGAGGACGAGACACGGCGCCGATTGGCGACCCTCGCCGACTTGAGTCTCGATGGCTGGGTCCGCGGGCGGCAGGAGACGGGCTACGAGAAGCTCGCGATCCCGATCGGCGCAGTACCACCGTGGCTCGATCAGCTCACCATGAGTTCATTGGCCGCGCTCGCGACGCCCAGCCCGCCGATCGGGTGGGATCGCTATCTATTGCGCTATGAACTGGGCGCCTCGGTGCCGCCGCACATCGATCCGCCATTGTCGGAAGGACGCAATCACGTGCGCCTCAATGCGGTCATCCGTCAATCGATCCGCGGCGGCGTGCTGGTGCTCGACGGGGAGGAGATCGCGTTGAGTGAGGGCGACGCGGTGGTATTCCGCCCGGATCTACAGTCCCACGCGGTCACGACGATCGACGACGGCTCGCGTCTCTTGTGGTCGATCGGTTGCAACTTCTGAGATTTCCCCCAGACCGCGGTGCTTTCATGACGCGGTCGGCCCGGGACGCATTGACAATCAGCTCCCGTCTCGCTCAATCAACCGTATGTCGAACACATTGACCTATCGCGGGCGTTGTCATTGTGGCGCCGTGCAATTCAGCCTGCGCAGCGAACCAATCACCAGCGGCCGCCGTTGCAATTGCTCGATCTGCATTCGCAAGGGCGCCGTCATGTCCGTTCCCTATTACACGCCCGACGCATTCGAAGAGCTGACCGGCCTCGACGCATTGACGAAGTACCAATGGGGCGACAAGGACGTGAACCACTGGTTCTGCCGCACGTGCGGGATCTACCCGTTCCACGATGGCCCGGCGAATCCCGGTCGCTACCGCGTGAATCTCGGCTGCATCGAGGGACTGGATGTGCTCGCCCTCGAGATCACCGTGATCGACGGGCGCTCGTACTGAGCCTCACCGCCGCGCCGGGACACAGCGGACGGCCGTGGCACGCCCACCGATCATCGCGCTCGCACGCAGGCCGCCCGGTCCGGCGACCACGCGCAATGGCCGGAATGGATTCGATTCATAGTCACCGCGCGGCCAGTACTCGAGCGAGCGCAAACAGACACGCCCATTGGCGGATTCGAGGACGGCACGCGGCACGCCCCAGGAATCCGGCAGTTCTGCCGAGAATCGCCGGTCACCGCTCGCAATGATCTGGACCGCATTCGCGGCGGGAGCCCGGCACGCTGGGACGGCCTGCGTGGACGGGGCCGCGACTTCCGATTCACGTTCGGGGCCATCCAGGAACGTCACACCGAACCGGTCAGCGTGGCGGTCCGATGGCCGTGCGTACCCGACGCGATTGCCGGCCACGATCAGTGAGCGAGGTGCCAGTTGCGACGCACTTCGCGCGCTGCTCTGGTTGATGAACACCGCGCTGCGTTGTGCGATGACCTGGCCGCTGGGATCGATTCGCACGTAACGCTCGCGACCGCTGAATGGCGAGGTGATGAACCATTGCACCAGCATCCCGCCATCGGCGAGCGGCGCGACCAGCCCGACCTCCGCTTGCTCATTGCTGTCGAATGCGGCGCGAAACGCGAGAATGTCGGAGACCTCTCGGATGCCACCCCCGGCGCTCGCCCAGAGTACGTGGCACCGCGGTTCGTGACCCTCGGCCACCGTGCAGCGCTCGAACAACAACGCGCTTCGCGTGGCGCCACGCAGCGCGTAGCTCGATTGTTGTTCTGCGGTCTCTGCGTCGGGGTGTGGCAGTTCGAGTGACGCGATCGGACTGGCAGCGCGGAATGCACCGCGAAGGTCCTCGCCCTGCCAGTTCGCACTGATCGCGAGACGCGCGCCGTCGACATGTACCGACAATGTCGCAAGATTTGCACCGCCGCCGATCGTGACCGTGCGCGGATCGGGTCGCGCACTCGGATCGGAATCCGACTCCGACTCGCTCGTCGTGGTCGCAGCGTTGCGTGGTGTCGGCAGCTGACAGTCGAAGCGCGTCGGCGCGGCGTTCTCGGGTTCGCTCGGTCGAGTCGCGCGCGGCGGCGCGGGCGCTGATGCCGCCATCGCTGCCGGCGGACCCTCCGGCGCCTCGCCCCAGCCATCGATGCGAACGCGGTAGGCAACGTCGCACCCCGATTCGTCACACGCGATGGTCGGCCGGGCATTGGCGCGTGCATTCCCGAGTTCGACCCGCTCCGGGAGCCCGTCGACCGGCACTCGCACCGGCCGCCACGTGCGTCCGCCGTCGAGGGTCCGGACGATGTGCGCGATGTCCATGCCGACCGCGACACCGTGCATCGCATCCGCAAACGATGCGGCAACCGTCCCCGCGCCGATCTCTTGCGTCGCGAGCGTTGCTTCCGGGCTGCCGATCGCGAAGCGCACGCCGGGCACGATCGGCGATCGATACCCGGCTGCCGCGGTCTGCTCCGGCGCGATCACGACCGCGATCTGTCCGTCAGGCAGCCAGCGGGCCGACAGTACACCCATCTGGGGTGACATACCGGCCGGATCGATTGCGACGACCCGCGAACGGCCGGAATCGAGATCGACGGTGGTGAGCACGGCGCCGCGATCGTCTTCGGTCGGAAACGAACGCACGAGCGCACGCCCGCCGCGGAAGCCCAGGACCTGCGCGTCGCGCCCGCTGATCGCCAGGGTCCGCCGTTCGCCATGGCCGTCGAGCAATGCGCAATACAGCTGCGACGCCGTCACGGGGACCGCGGCAACGTCGGCCGGAATCTCGATGCCGGGACACGCCCCGGCCCACAGCGCGTGACGACCGTCGTCCGATAATTCTGCGTCCGCGGCCGAATACACGTCGATTCGCTCGAACGCGAATCCGTCGGCGCTGCGGTACAGCGCGGGCGCGGCGCCGAAGCACTTTGCACCGACCGCGCTTCCCCACGTAGTGAGCTGACAGTGTTCTGGCAACGGGTCGGCTTGCGAGCGCACCACGCTGCCCATCGTGGGATCGATGCTGAGCAACCTGTGGTCCTGCTGCACGAGTAGCGTGCCATCGGGCCGCCGGATCGCCTGCGGAACCATTTCACGAACGTGATGCGTCACCATGTCGAGTGACAAGCGCGCCAGTGTCGCGGGTGTCGTCAGGGCCTCGAATCCCATCAAACGCTCGGGCGGCGGGCTCGTCGCGGTCACCGCTCCGTCATTGCCGATCGCCCGTGCTCCCGCGGTCGTCAGCGCGACGAGGCGACCGTTCCAGGCGAGCGCATCGAACGCTGCTGCGGGACCGAGATCGACGTCGGTCCAGGTGCTGCCGCCATCCGCCGTACGCAAGAGCGGCCGGCCCGAGAGCACGACGATCCCATGCTGCGCGTCGATGAATGCCGCGGCGAGTACGGTCGGATCGCCCGGCAATGCCATCGGTGCGGGCGGGCCCGATCCGTCGGTACCGACAAGCTGACCCGTGTCCGTCACGATGGCCACGCGTCCGACGCCCGGCGCAATGCTTCCGATCGCATTGGACAGATTGCCGAGACGGCGCGGCGCCCCGAGAAACGTCTCGCTGAACGCGAGGTATCCCTCGGACATCACGAAGACCCAACCGTTGGCGACCGGTGTCGCGGACATGATCGCATCCGTGAACGTCACAGTGGCCCAGCGCACGGCGTCGGCGCCGATCGTCACGCGCGTATCGCCGATCACCACGTCGTCACTGCCGTCAGGTCCGGTGCGCACGTGAAATGGAATCATCGTCCGCGGCACGACCGTGACCGCGTTGCGAATCACCGGAGATGTCCGTACCACCGCCGTCGAGGCGCTCGGATGTCCGGCCGGCGCGTGCGCCACGGCGGGCGTACTCGCGCTGCAGGCCCCGAGCAAGGAGACACACACGGTCGCTCCCAATCCGCGAAGAATCAAAGCCACGTCATTGCCATCCCCGGTTGCGAACGATTGATTGCGAGCCACGACGTCGAGCAGTCACAGCGGATAACCGAGGGTGGAGCCGAGCACCGTGGTGAGCACGAGCACCAACGGAAACAGCACCAGGAACACGAGGAACGTGAAGCCCATGACGTCCCGCGCACGCAGCCCGAGAAGTGCGAGCACGGGCAGCATCCAGAATGGTTGAACCAGATTGGCGACGGCTTCACCGAGGTCGTAACAAGCGACGACCCAGCCGATGTGCACGTGTAGATCGTGTGCGGCGCGCACGACGTAGGGCGCTTCGATGATCCACTTCGAGCCACCCGACGGAACGAAGATCCCGAGAATGGCCGAGTACGCTGCCATCAACGCAGGGAATGTCGCGTGCGTGGACACACTGACGAACACGTTGGCGATCCGCTCGTTCAACTTCGTCGTCGCGATCATTCCGGCGATCGCGGCGTAGAAGGGAAACTGAAGGATCACGCCCCACGTCGCCGGGGTCGCGTCGCGCACCGCTTTCATCAAGCGCGCCGGGGTCCAATGCAGCAGGAACCCGAGCAACAGCATCGTGAGATTGATGGTGTTCACGGTGAACGTCGTGATGCCGCCGGCGTAGACACCCGCGAGATACACGGTGCCAATCGCCACGATGGCGAGCGTCAGGACCGGGGAGTGTTCGAGCTTTTCACCCGGTGTCTTCGGTGGCGCGACGGACTCGATCGCGTCGAGCGGCGGCCCCGGATCGAGACCGAGACTGGCCGCATCGCGCGCTGCGCTGCCGGTCGGAGCCGCGAGCCACATCACCAGCGTGACGACGGCCACTTCGATCGCGACCGAGGCCAGGCTCTGCCAGAGAAAGATCGTGTGCGAGAAATCGACGATGCCGTTCGGAATCGTGCCGCCATGCGCGATGATGGCGCGAACCGCGGCCGGCAATGCGTTCGGAGTGGCCATCTGCAGGGCCGCGGAACCCGACAATCCCTGTGCCCAGACGCTGCCGAGCCCGAGCAGGCTCGATGCCGCCAATGCGCGGTAGTCGGTGCCCGGTCGTCGCCGGGCGATCTCCTTGACCAGGATCGCCGAGAAGATCAGCGAGAAGCCCCAGTTGATCCATGACGAGAGCATCGCGAACATCGCGACCATGGCGACGGTGCCCCGGGCGGATCGCGGCGAGCGCTCGGCGAGAAAGCAGATCAACCGGTACACCGGCCGCGACGAGGCGACGACGTAGCCGGTCACGATCACCAGGGACATCTGCATGGTGAATGCGAGCAGATCAGGGAAGCCGGTTCCCCACGAGCGCACGAGCACACTCGCGGGGACACCGATGGCGAGTCCCGCACCGAACACCACGACCGTGGCGAGGAGCGCGAAGACGAATGCGTCGGGCAGCCAGCGTTCGGCAAACGCCGTGAAGGCCAGTGCAATGCGCGAGAGAAGTGCGCTCACTGCCGCGTTGTATCACGGCGGCGTGCGCTGCCCGAGATTCACATGCTCGGGATGCAGTAGGTTCCAGGCGGCGCGTCGGGGATGTTCGACTCGCACACCTGTGTACCGAGCGGCGCCGGATAGTAGTACGCCCACATGAAGCACATCTCGTCGTCGACTGATTGGCCGAACTCGATCGTGCGCCCGGTCGTGTTGTTGTAGTTGCACACGAGATGAAAGCCTTCGCCGTCGGCCAGATGCAGCGCCGGTGAAAACGTCGTCAGCGGCGGGTCCGACCAGTTCGTCGACCGATGCAATTCGCGCGCGTCGTGGATGTCGGGCTCCGGCGCTGCAGCATCCGCACTTCCCGCATCCGGTGTCGTAGCGGTCGCAACGTGGATGGTCGAAAGGACACCGCGCGCGTGCGTGTGTGACGTCAGTGCGAACACGTTCACGCCTGCCCAGGGGCGATTGAAGAAGTCCACGGTGCCCGTCGTATGCGGCGGCAGATGGATCCCCAGGTTGCCCCAGAACATCACGTCGGCGGGCACCACGCTTGGATCCTGCGCGATGGTCTCGAGGGTCACGTCACCGCGGACATCGGCCGGCGCGCTGGCGATGTTCACGACGTGGAACTCGAGCATCACCATCTGGTTCGCTGCGAACAGCACGCCGGTGTTCGTCGGCAGTTCGAGGGCGGCGTCGCGCTGCTGAGCGATCAACAACGGTGTATCGATGTGCATCGGATCACGAATGCCCGAGAAACCCTGGCAGACGAACGGGGTCGTACGTTCGGTGGTCTCGGTCGAGCGATACACGATCAGATGGTGGCTCGCTTCGCCGAGATGCGCGCTCACGCGTCGCACGAAACGCGGCGTCGGATTGGTGAGCCGAAGCACCACGCACATCGTCTTCTCTTCACTGGCGAGCAGGTGAATGGGGCCGATCGACGCAGTGAGTGACCCGGGACCGGCGTCGGCGATCGGTGCGTCGGGCACGACGTCGAGTGCGGAATCCGGCTGGGCCACCGCATCCACCGCGCTGCCACCCGCGTCGCCGCTGTCATTGCCCCCGGGCTGCGGAGAACAACCGACGGTCGCGATGACCAGGAGGGCGATCAAGTCGAATCGATATTGCATGCGAGACACTCCACTTCGCGCACGGACCATGGCTCGAACGCCGCGCGCCCCGTCAGTGCCCGGCAACCCTTTGCCCGTTCACCCAGCCGGAGCTTTTTCGTGAACGGAATAGCGCCGTCCCTCGGGCGCTCGGGTGATCTCCGTGCTCCAGGCCTTGACTGAGACGCGTGAGATCTATACGTATCATCTGTCTCACATGGAATACTCGCGATGACGCCGAAGGTTCTCGCGGCCGCGGCCCGGCTGGTCGCCGCGCATGGCCCGCAAGGATTCACGATGGAAGATCTGGCGAAGGCCGCGAAGGTCAGCCGCGCCACGCTGTATCGCCAGGCCGGGAGCCGTGAAGACGTGCTCGATGCGTTGAGCAAGGCGGGCACGCCCGTCGGGGACCGCAGCGACACGCGCCAGCGGATCCTCGTCGCAGCTCGGAGCGTGTTCGGTCGCGCCGGTTTCGACGCGGCCACCATGGAAGAGATCGCGACCGAAGCCGACGTCGGGCTGGCCACGGTGTACCGGCAGTTCGGTGACAAGGACGGGCTCGCAGTGGCCTTCATGGAAGAGTTTTCGCCGCGCCGGTTCGCGCGCGAAGCGTCCGAGAGTTCTACCGGTGATCTGCGCGCCGATCTCGAGAAGTTCGCGACTCGCCTGCTGACTGCGCTGCGCGATGACCCGTCACTCTTTCGACTGGTCATGCTCGAGACATTGCGCGGCGGGCATCTCATTCCGCGGATCCGCGCGCTGTCGCCGACGCGCACCGTTCACAGCATCGCCGCCCTGCTGCAACCGCACGCGGACGCCGGCGAGTTGGGAAGCGCGGACACCAAGGCACTGGCGCAGACGTTCGGCGGCATGTTGATGGCGCACGGAATCCTCGGCCCGCTGGTCGGCAGCCGACCACTCGCCGATCCCGAAGCGACGGCGCGCATGGTCACGGAGTTGTTTCTGTTCGGAGCTTTCAAACGCAAGGAGCGCAAGTGATGACATCGACCGCTGACGACGCGAAACGCTACACGCTGTCGTTCGAAGAAGTCGGGGCGGACGATCTGCCGCGCGTCGGCGGCAAGGGTGCGAACCTCGGTGCGCTCACGCGTGCCGGTATTCGCGTCCCGCCCGGCTTCTGCGTGACGACCGCCGCGTTCGACCGATTCATCGCCGCGCTGCCTGGTGCGGAAGCGCTTTTCGCGCGACTCGAAACACTCGATGGCACCGATGTCACTGCCGCGCGGGCTGCGGCCGAGGCGATGCGCAGCGCGCTCGGCGAGATCACCGTGCCGGCCGACGTCGCGCAAGCGGTGACCGCCGCATGGAAGACGCTCGGCACCGGGCACGCCCTCGCGGTGCGTTCGAGTGCCACGGCCGAAGATCTCCCGGGCGCGAGCTTCGCGGGCCAGCAGGACACGTATCTGAACATCATCGGTGAAACTGCGCTGCTCGACGCGGTTCGCCGCTGTTGGATCTCGCTGTACACCGACCGCGCCGTGCTCTACCGCGCGCGCAATCGATTCGGCCACCGCGTCGTGCGATTGAGCGTCGTCGTGCAGCGCCTCGTGAATCCCGACGTCTCGGGGATTCTCTTCACGGCGGATCCGATCAGCGGCCATCGCGGCATCGTGTCCATCGACGCGGGGTTCGGTCTCGGCGAAGCATTGGTGAGCGGTCTGATCAGCGCGGACCTGTATCGCGTGGACCGCAAGAAGCGCGTGATCCTGCTCGCGCAGCCGGGCGACAAGGCGTTCGCCATTCGTTCGGTGCCGGGCGGCGGCACGCGACAGGAGAAGCTCTCGGACGACAAGCGCCGGGCTCGCGCGCTCGACGACAAACAGGTGCTCGCACTCGCGGACATCGCCGAACGCGTCGAAGCGCATTACGGCGGCGTACCGCAGGACATCGAATGGTGCATCGCCGAGGGCGAGATCCACGTGGTCCAGGCGCGACCGATCACGTCATTGTTCCCGATCCCGAAAACTGCACCGGGTGAACACGGCCTGCAGATCTATCTCAGCTTCGGGCACTTCCAGATGATGACCGGCGCGCTGCCGCGGCTGGCGCGTGAGGTGTGGAAACTGTTCTTTCCAGCCGGAAAAGGCCACGCGCCGGGTCTCGACGAACCGGCGGCCCTGAGTGCGAGCATGGTCGATGCCGCGAGTCGGATCTATCTCGATGCGACACCGGTGCTGCGCATTCCACGCGGGCGTCGGCTGATCATCGCGGCACTCGCGCATCTCTATGAGGATCTCTCGCGCGCCACCGCGGCGCTCACCGAGCGGCCGGAGTTCGTATCGGGCGGCGTCGACCGCAACGTCGTTCGCAACGCGGCGCGCATCCTCGGGCCAGTGCTCATGCGTGTGCCCGCGCTGATCCTCGCGATCAATCCCGAACGCGCCGCGAAGTCTGCCGACCGCGCATTCGACGCGATCCCGGCCGGTGCGCGGGCGCGCGTGACGGCCGCGAGTTCGCAGAGCGCGCGAATTCGTCGAGTAGCAGTCGAATTCAACGCGTTCTTTTCGGGCGTTCGCAAGAGCCTGTCACGCCTGCTCAGCGGGATCATCGCGCATCGATTGCTGGCACACACTGCGAAGGGCTCGTGGGCGGACGCCGTTCGCGATGACGTCGACCGTCTCCTCCGCGGTCTACCGGGGAACGTCACGACACAGATGGACCTGGCCGTAGGCGATCTCACCGATCTCGTCCGCGCGCACCCCGAACTCGCGACCTTGCTGCGCGAGAACACCTGGTCGGAGATCCAGGCGCGATTGCCCGGTGTACCAGGCGGAAGCGAGTTCGCGAGCGCGCTCGAAGCGTTCCTCGGGCGATACGGGGATCGTGGCGCCGGTGAGATCGATATCTCGCGTCCGCGCTGGCGCGATGATCCGTCATTGTTGTTCCGGGTGATCACCGGAGGTCTGTCGGGCGGCGACACGGGCGTGCACCGTCGCCGACACGACGCACAGATTGCCGAAGGGGAAGCCGCGGCACAGCGTCTCGTGCACGCAGCGGGACAAGCAGGGCCGTTCCTCGAGTGGTGGGTGCAGCGCCTGTGTCGTGTCACGCGGGCCGGGGCCGGAATGCGCGAGCATCCGAAGTTCGCACTGGTACGCACGCTCGGGGTCGCCCGAGGCGAAGTGCTCGCGGCCGCGCAGACCCTGGTCGAACGCGGTCAGATCGCCGACGCGAAACACATCTGGCACTTCGGGTTCGATGAGATCGCGACGGCGCTCGATGATCCGTCACTCATGCTCGCGGACGAGATGCGGGCGCGCGATGAATCGTTCCGACGCGACCAGGACTGCAAACCGCCCATCGTGATCTCGAGCGACGGCGAGACGCCGACACTCGCGATGGACCGCGGGGATCTCCCGCCCAACGCGCTCGCTGGAACGGCTGCGTCGAACGGTGTCGTCGAAGGCATCGCGCGAGTCATCCGCGATCCCGATCGCGAGGTGCTGCACGCTGGCGAGATCCTGGTGGCGCCATTCACGGACCCGGGCTGGACACCGTTGTTCGTTCACGCGGCGGGCGTGGTGACCGAAGTGGGCGGTTTGATGACGCACGGTGCGGTCGTCGCACGCGAGTACGGCATCCCC